>Ga0137362_10002853_pt1 | contig 11399 bp, 11 predicted proteins | sample MadtaG_2_FD_104801 | JGI IMG/M metagenome (GOLD analysis project Ga0137362, IMG submission 104801) | Vadose zone soil microbial communities from Angelo Coast Range Reserve, California, USA - Mad1_100_16 metaG | ecosystem: Environmental > Terrestrial > Soil > Vadose zone | place: USA: California... | reverse complement strand
GGGCCCGGCGGGGGGAAGCACGAGTTCGGGCAGCACGAGAGCCCCCGTCCGCGCCAGCGCGGGCGAGAGCGCTCCGCAGCTGCCCGCCGAGATCAGCAGGTCGGGGGGGTCGCCGGCGCCGAGCCCCCGCGCGGCGAGGCCGGCCGCCCGCAGACCGACGACCTGGACCTCGAGCCCGTCGGCGCCGAAGCGCGACCAGGGGCTCGCCGCGAGACGACGAAGCCCAAGGTTGCGGGCCAGCCCGCGCGCCTCGAGCTCTGCCGCCACGAGGACGAGGAAGCCGCTCACCCTTCCCCGCTGCCTCGCTCGTCCCGTCCGACCCCGCCTGTCTCCTTGCGCGCGCGCCAGAGCGCGTACGAGTTCCCCGCCGCCGGATCGCGGCCGGTGAATCTGATCGTCCGGATTCGGGAGTATGGGATCGCGCGGGGCCCGGCGCCGTCCGCGTCGAACATCTGGATGAACGGTTCCCCGGCGTCGGCGTTGCGGTTGAAGACGTAGCCGGGGAGCTCGGTGCCGTCCGTCAGCACGACGGTCGTATTCCCGCGATAATCGAAGGCGAGGTCGATGATGCGCTCGAGCCGCAGATCCGGGCCCGGCTCTGGGGCCCAGCCCTCGACCGTCGCGTCCGGCTCGGTCATCAGAGCCGGCCGGTGAGCGTGACCGCAACCGTCTCGACGAAGCCCCGCCAGCTGCCGAAGGTCTCGTTCACCGCGGTGGCCTCGAAGCCGCAGTGCACCATGCAGTCCCGGCACTTGGCGTTGCCGCTCTTCCTTCCGTAGCGCTCCCAGCGCGTGTTCTCCATGAGGTCCTGGAAACTCTCGGCGTACCCCTCCTGGAGCAGGTAGCAGGGACGCTGCCACCCGAACAGGTTGAAGGTCGGGTTCCCCCAGGGCGTGCACTCGTAGTCGTGCTTGCCCATCAGGAACCGCAGGAAGAGCGGCGACTGGTTGAAGCGCCAGCGCCACTTCGGCTTCGAGAGCATCCGCGCGAAGAGTTCGTTCGTGCGGGTCTTCCGCAGGAAGTGCTCCTGGTCGGGCGCCTTCGAGTAACTGTAGCCCGGCGAGAGCATCATGCCCTCGACGCCGAGATCCATCATCTCGTCGAAGAACTCGCGCATCCGGAGCGGCGAGGCCCCCTCGAACAGCGTGGTGTTGGTCGTGACGCGGAAACCACGCCGGAGCGCCTCCCGGATCCCCTCCACCGCCCGGTCATAGACCCCCTCGCGGCACACCGACTCGTCGTGCTCCGCGCGCCGCCCGTCCAGGTGCACGCTGAAGCTCAGGTACCGAGACGGCGTGAAGAGCCCCGCCTCGAGCTTCTCCTTGAGCTGGATCGCGTTCGTGCAGAGGTAGACGTACTTCCCGCGTCGGACCAGCTCTTCGACGAGCCGGCCGATCTCCGGGTACATGAGCGGCTCCCCGCCCGGGATGCTCACGATCGGCGCGCCGCACTCCTCCACCGCCCGCAGACACTGCTCGACGCTGAGCTGCTTTCGCAGGATCTGGGCGGGGTACTGGATCTTCCCGCAGCCCGCGCACGCGAGGTTGCACCGAAACAGGGGCTCGAGCATCAAGACGAGCGGGTAGCGCCGGCGGCCTCGGAGCTTCTGCCGGAGCACGTACGCCGCCACCGTTCAGATCTGCGCGGCCGGAACGCTCATCGCGGATCGGTCCCCCTGTCCGGATCATTCAAAAGGCGGGCCGGGCGCCCGGTCCGACGGCCGCGACCCGGCGCTCGCCCCGGCCAGCATAACAGGACCCACGGCCAGGAAGAGAGAAAGGTGCAGGAGGACGCCGAGCCCGAACAAGACGCGCTCTCCGATCCACCACGCGAGGGCCAGGTTGAACGCGAGGACGCCGTAGTAGAGGACCACCCCGCCGCGAGCCGAGCGCGTGTCCCCGTCCCCGCCCCCGGCCACGCCCACAAAGGCCCCGATCGCGAGCCCGCCCACCAGGACCCAGCCCGCGAAGTTCGACAAGGGCACCCCGAACAGCACGCCCCCGTCCGGATAGTAGAAGACCCGTCCGAGGAACCACCGGTTGCCGCGCACCGCCAGAGGGTCGATCACCACGTCGAGCAGCATCATGAACACGGCGCTCGCGGCCACGACGGGCAGGCCGCGGGCGTGCCCGAGCATGGGCCGCGCCAGGCAGTAGGACGCGTAGGCCAAGAATACGAAGGAGACCGGGTCGAAGACCGGCACATTCGAGAGGTAGAGCTCCCGGGAGCGCGTCACGCCCGTGTAGTAGTAGAGCCCGAACGGGAAGCCCACGCGGGTGGACACAAACTCCGCCGTCCAGGCGACACCGAGGGTCGACGCGGTAAAGGCGACCGGGCGGCGCCGACCCAGGTCGTGGAGCGCCAGCACGACGAACGCGGCCATGAACGCAAACACGTACGGCCGCAGCGTGAGCGTGTCTATCAACAAGTCCATGCGAGCCGGCGCCGTCACGATACCCCGAGAGTCAACTTCTCGCAAGCTGACGGGGTGTGTTAGCATCCGAACCCGTGACACGCCTCGACCCGGCGATTTCGCGCGCCCAGGCGTCTCTCCTCGGTCGACAGGCCCCCGACGGGCAGTGGGTCGGCGAGCTGGAAGCCGACGCCACCATCACGTCGGAGTTCTTGCTGCTCTGCCATCTCCTCGACCGGGTCAACGCCGAGCGCGAGCGCAAGGCCGTCGCCTACCTGCGCGAGCGGCAACTCCCGAACGGCGGCTGGAGCCTCTTCGAGGCCGGGCCCGCCGATCTCTCCGCCACGATCAAGGCCTACTTCGCGATGAAGATGGCGGGGGTCCCGCCCGACGACCCTGACCTGGTCCGCGCCCGCGCGGTCGTCCGCGCGATGGGAGGTCCCTGCCGCGCCAACGTCTTTACGAAGATCCTGCTGGCCCTCTTCGGCGAGTACGACTGGAACGGCGTGCCGGCGATGCCGGTCGAGATCATGCTCTTGCCTAGCCGCTTCTACTTCAACCTGTATGAGGTCTCGTACTGGTCGCGCACCGTCATCGTCCCGCTCCTGATCCTGATGGACCGGAAACCGGTCAAATGGCTGCCGGCCGACCGGTCTCTGGACGAGCTCTGGCCCGAACCGCGCGAGACGGCGAGCCTGCGGCTGCCCCGCCGGCCGGTCCCCTTCAGCGTCCGCGCGCTCCTCTGGAAGAACTTCTTCATTGCTGTCGACGACGCGCTCAAGATCTGGGAGCGGTTCTCGCCTCGCCCCTTCCGCAAGCGGGCCGTCGAGACAGCGCGGCTCTGGCTCGAGGAGCGGCTCGCCGTGCCAGGCGGGCTTGGCGGGATCTTCCCGGCCATGACGAACGCGGTGCTCGCCCTCCGGACCCTCGGCTATCCCGACGACCACCCGCTGATCCGGGGCCAGCTCAAGGAGCTCGAGGCCCTCGCCGTGGAGACCGAGGACACGGTCCACTATCAGCCCTGCCCGTCCCCGATCTGGGACACAGGTCTGGCGGTCAACGCCCTGGTCGAGAGCGACCTCGCCCCCGACCATCCCGCGCTTGCCCGCGCCGCCACGTGGCTGCTGGACCGGCAGGTCTTGGTCCCCGGCGACTGGCAGGTCAAGCGGCCGAACCTCGAGCCAGGCGGGTGGGCCTTCCAGTATCACAACGACTTCTACCCGGACCTCGACGACACCGCGATGGTGCTGATGGCGTTCGAGAAGCTCCAGGGTCTCGAGCCCGAGCGCCTCCGCTTCGCGCGCGCGCGCGGCCTGGCCTGGTTTCTCGGCATGCAGGGCGCGGACGGTGGCTGGGGGTCCTTCGACGCCGACAACGATCGCCTCGTCCTCAATAACATCCCTTTCGCCGACCACGGGGCCCTGCTGGACCCGTCCACGGAGGACCTCACCGGGCGGGGGCTCGAGCTCCTCGGCACCCTTGGCTACGGCCTCGAGCATCCCGCCGCGCGGCCCGCCGTCGACTTCCTCCGGCGCACGCAGAACGGCGATGGGGGATGGTACGGCCGCTGGGGGGTCAACTACATCTACGGCACGTGGTCGGTCCTGCGCGGCCTGCGCGCGATCGGCGAGGACATGAGCGCACCCTGGATCCAGCGGGCCGTCCGCTGGCTCGTGGGCCGCCAGAACCGCGACGGGGGCTGGGGCGAGACCTGCGAGAGCTACCGCGACCCTGCGCTGGCCGGCTGCGGCCCGTCGACGCCAAGCCAGACCGCCTGGGCGCTCCTGGCGCTGTTCGCGGCCGGTGCGACGACCGGCGCCGCGGTGGAGGAGGGCGTCGACTACCTGCTCCGGATGCAGGGTCCCGACGGAGGCTGGAGCGACCCGCTCTGGAACGGCACCGGCTTCCCGCGCGTCTTCTACCTGAAGTACCACCTCTACGCCGCCTACTTCCCCCTCTGGGCCCTCGGAGTCTATCGCACGAGCCGGTCATGACGACTTGGGCGGCCCGCCCCGTCGACCTCGTCGCGCTCGTCGGCCGGGCCGCGCTCTCGCTCGTGGGCTCGCTCGGTCGCTTCGGCACTTTCTTCGCGAGCGCGGTCGCGTACGCGGTCACCCCGCCGTTCAAGACGCGCCAGCTCGTGGGCCGCATCCACTTCATCGGCTACAACTCGCTCGTCATCATCGCCCTCACCGGCGCGTTCACCGGCATGGTGCTGGGCCTCCAGATCTTCATCACGCTCTCCCGCTTCGGCTCGGAGGCCTTCCTCGGGCCCGCGGTCGCCCTCTCCCTGATCCGCGAGCTCGGGCCGGTCCTGGCCGCCCTCATGGTGACGGGACGGGCGGGCTCCGCGCTCACGGCCGAGATCGGCATCATGCGGATCACCGAGCAAATCGACGCGCTCACGGTCATGGCCCTCAACCCGTTCCGCTATCTGGTCGTGCCGTCCATCGTGGCCGGGATCATCACGTTCCCGCTCATGACGTCGATCTTCGACGTGGTCGGCATCTTCGGCGGCTACCTCGTCGGCGTGAAGCTCCTCGGCCTCTCCCAGGGCACGTACTTCGGCGAGATGAAGACCTTCGTCGACCTCGGCGACGTGATGACCGGCGTCTGGAAGTCGTTGTCGTTCGGCGTGCTCGTGACCTGGGTCTGTACGTACAAGGGCTACCACGTCGGGCACGGCGCCGAGGGCGTGTCGCGAGCGACGACCCAGGCGGTCGTTCTCTGCTCGGTGCTGATCCTCGTGTGGGACTACTTCATGGGCTCAGTGCTGCAGTGATCCGGGTCGAGAACCTCCGCAAGTCGTTCGGCGGTCAGCCGGTTCTGAAGGGCGTCAACCTCGAGGTCAACCGGGGCGAGATCATGATCGTCATCGGTCAGAGCGGCGGGGGGAAGACGGTGCTGCTCAAGCACCTGCTCGGACTCCTCGGCGCCGACGCCGGCCGAATCGTCGTCGCCGGGGTTGACATCACGGAGCTGCGCGGCGAGGCGCTCGACGCCGTCCGCCGCCGCTACGGCGTCGTCTTCCAGGGCGGCGCCCTGTTTGACTCGATGAGCGTGTTCGACAACGTCGCCTTCCCGCTTCGGGAGCGGACCGCCCTCGGCCGAGCCGAGATCGCGGAGCGCGCCAACGCCAAGCTCGAGCAGGTCGGCCTGGGCGGGATGGGCGAGAAGAACCCCGCCGAGATCTCGGGTGGCATGCGCAAGCGCGTCGCGATCGCCCGCGCGCTCGTGACAGAGCCGGAGATCGTCTTCTTCGACGAGCCCACCACGGGCCTCGACCCTGTCCTCGTCAACACGATCCACGGCCTGATCGTCGATCTCCACGCGAAGTTCGCCTTCACGGCCGTGATGGTGAGCCACGAGATCCCGGAGATCTTCAAGATCGCGCAGAGGGTGGCGATGCTGTACGACGGCCGGATCGTCGAGGTGGGACCGGCGGAAGCGATCCAGAATTCACCCAATCCGGTCATCCAGCAGTTCATCCGCGGCGATCCCGAAGGTCCGATTCACCTCCGATAGGGCGCGGGCGAGCCAGGTCGGGACGGAGGATAGATGATGGGGCGGTCACGCGTCGAGGTAGCGGTCGGAGTCTTCGTAATCGTAGGCATCTTGGCATTAGGGTACCTTTCGATTAAACTGGGCCGCGTCGAGCTCTTCGGCGGTGGCGGCTACCCGGTCGTCGCGAATTTTCCCTCGGTCGGCGGCCTGAAGGTCGGCTCGAGCGTGGAGATCGCGGGGGTCGAGGTCGGGCGCGTCGACAAGATCCGTCTCGTGAACGACGAGGCCCAGGTGGTGCTCGTGATCAATCAGGGCGTCAAGCTCCCAGAGGACTCCATCGCCTCGATCAAGACGAAGGGTCTGATCGGCGAGAAGTACATCCGCATCAGCCCCGGCGGGTCGGAGCGGATCGTCGGACCGAACGGCCGGATCCGCGAGACCGAGGCGCCGGTCGATCTCGAGGAGCTGCTCGCGAAGTACATCTTCGGCAAGGTCTAGCGGCGTTGCGCCGGCGAGGCGCAGGGATGCGGGCGGCCGCGAATTGCCGCTGGGCGCGGCCGGCGTGAGGCTGCGCGGGCTCAGCGTGGGCGGCGGAGGATGGCGCTGACGAACTTCGACACCGTCAGACCCTGCCTGACGCCGCACGAGCGGCCGCGAGGTCGCCGGCCGCGTACCGGCGCGGCGTGCTCGGCGACCGGATGGGCGTGGCCCGGCTCGAGAACGCCGCCGGGCGCCGTCTCGACCGGATTCGACCTATCCTCATCAGGGAGGGGACCCAGCTATGGACAAGCCGGAGGAGACCCGATGACGCGCCGCCGCGGCGCGCTCGTCGGCGTGGCGGTGGTGGCCGCGCTCCTGGTCGGGCGGGCCGCCTTCGCGGGACCGCCGACCGACCAGCTCAGGACCCACATCGACCGCGTGGTCAAGGCGCTCGAGGAGTCCGCCCTGAAGGGCGACGACAAGGCCCTCGAGCGGCGGCGGCTGGTGCGGGGGATCGCCAACGACATCTTCGACTGGGCGGAGACGGCCCGGCGCGCGCTGGCCCGCCACTGGCAGACGCTGACGGACGGCCAGCGCGAGGAGTTCGTCAAGCTGTTCGGCGATCTCCTGGAACGAGCCTACATCTCGAAGATCGAGCTGTACGGCGGGGAGAAGATCCAGTACGCGGGCGAGAGCATCGACGGCGATCTCGCCAGCGTCCGGACCAAACTCGTCACCAAGCAGGGCACGGAAGTACCGATCGAGTACCGGATGATGCGCCGCGGCGACCGATGGTTGGTGTACGACGTCGTCATCGAGAGCGTGAGCCTTATCAGCAATTACCGGACCCAATTCAACCGGATCATCCAGACCTCCTCGTACCAGGAGCTCGTCAGGAAGATGAAGACCAAGCAGGAGGAGTTCCAGTACGAGGAGGCCAAGCAGAAGCGCAGCACATCGTAGCGCCCCGCGGTCGCGGAGAGACGACGGGCCCGGCCTCCGGCCGGGCCCGAGCGTCCCGGGGATTCCGAGCGCCCCGGCTACCGGTGCGCGAGGAAGCGGAAGAACTCGACCCCTTCCCGCAAGCGCCGCCGCATCATCTCCGGGCTCTGCACCATCTCCGAGACGAGCGAGGCGACCTTGCCCGGTCGGAAGTAGAAGCGCTTGTAGAAAGTCTCCACGGAGTCGAAGATCTCGGTGTGCGGCAGGTGCGCGTAGCTGAGCGCGCTGATCTGCACCCCGCGGGCGTCCACGAGCGCCTGGCCGTCGTTCTGCAGCCAGCCGTTCTCCACCGCCTCCCGGTGCATCGAGGTGCCGGGATAGGGCGCCGCGATCGAGACCTGGATCGTGTGCGGATTGATCTCCCGCGCGTAGCGGATCGTCTCCTCGATCGTCTCCCGCGTCTCGCCGGGAAGGCCGAGGATGAAGGTCCCGTGGATTGTGATGCCGAGCTCGCGGCAGTCCCGCGTGAACTTGCGGGCGATGTCGAGCCGGAGTCCCTTCTTGATATTGTTGAGGATCTGCTGGTTGCCCGACTCGTAGCCCACGAGGAGGAGCCGCAGGCCGTTGTCCCGCATCACCCTGAGCGTCTCGTAGGGGACGTTGGCCTTCGCGTTGCACGACCAGGTGACGCCGAGCTTGCCGAGACGCCTGGCGATGACCTCGGCCCGGGGCAGGTCGTCGGTGAACGTGTCGTCGTCGAAGAAGTACTCCTTCACGTGGGGGAAGTACGTCGTGGCCAGCGCGATCTCGTCCGCCACGTGGTCAGGCGTGCGGGTCCGGTAGCGATGCCCGCCGACCGTCTGCGGCCAGAGGCAGAAGGTGCACTTCGACCGGCAGCCGCGGCCGGTGTAGAGGGAGACGTAGGGGTGCAGCAGGTAGCCGATGAAGTAGTCCTCGACCCTGAGGTCGCGCTTGTAGACGTCCACCACGAAGGGCAGCCGGTCCATGTCCTCGAGCGTGGCGCGCTCGCGGTTGTGGAGGATGCGCCCATCCGTGCGATAGCTGAGCCCGTCGACGGCGGACAGCGGGCGGCCCTCCGCCACCTCCCGGATCGTGAAGTCGAACTCGTTGCGGGCGACGAAGTCGATCGCCTCCGAGGCCCGGAGCGACGCCTCCGGCGCTACCGCCACGTGCGCACCCACGAACCCGACCAGGAGCCGGGGGTTCATGTTCTTCAGGGCCTCGGCCACGCGGACGTCCGAGGCAAACGACGGCGTGCTCGTGTGCAGGACGCAGACCTCGTAGTCCTTGGCGAGCGGCAGGACCCGCTCGAGCGTGATGCCCGCGGGGGGGGCGTCGATGAGCCGGCTGCCGGGAACAAGCGCGGCAGGCTGGGCGAGCCAGGTGGGATACCAGAACGAGCGGATCTCCCGCCTCGCTTGGTATCGCGAACCCGCTCCTCCGTCGAAACCCTCGAAGGAGGGCGGGTGCAGAAACAGCGTCTTCAGCATGAGTCATGTCCCCCGTTCGCCGACATGCGACCATCAGACGCCACGGCAAACTTCCGGCCGCCCCAGTGGACGGTGCGCCCCCAGAAACTCGCGATCCACACTACGAAGCAGAGGACGTCTCGGAGCGGCACGAGCCAGGCGCGGGCGGGTTCGCGCAGCCCGAGGCTCGCTCGGACCGCGTAGTGGACGCCGAGCCGCAACCCCAGCGCTCCGCCCGCGACTACCGCGCCCAGGATACTCAGGGATGATACCAGCAGATACGCGCCGGACAATAGAAGGGAATGGGTGACTAGAGACATCGCGTGGCCGAGCGGCTGGGCCGTCCGGACCGTCCGTGCCCACCGGAGCTCGTGGGTGAAGAGCGTCCGGAAGTCCGGCTCCCAGACGGTGTTCTCGACGACGCAGGGGGCGAGGGCCACCCGGAGGCCCCGCCGGTTCATGAAGACACCCAGCATGTAGTCGTCGGCGAGGTAGGGGCTCAGAGCCGCAAACCCCCCAATCGCCTCGAGGGCCTCCCGCCGCACGGCCATGGTCGCGCCCAGGCAGAAGCGGTCCGGCTGGAGCGACCGTGCCACCAGAACCGAGGGCAGGAACCAGTCGTTGATGAACATCGCCCCGAGCGCGGCCCAGACGCCGCCCATGGCGCGTCCGGCGTAGAGGCACGTGACCACTCCGACCGCGGGGTCCCGGAGCGGCCCGACGACGCTGCCGAGGTAGCTCCGGTCGACCCGCATGTCGCTGTCGGCGATGACGAGGAGGTCGTGCTTCGCCGCGCCGTACATGTTGGCGAGGTTGCTGACCTTGAGGTTGGTGCCGATCACCCGGTCGTCCACGACGAGGGCGAGGTCGCGCCCGGGCAGGTCGCGCATGACCCGCTCCGCGACCGCGATCGCGGGGTCCTGCGGGTCGCGCACCCCGAAGACGACCTGAAACTCGGGGTAGTCTTGCTCGCAGAAGGAGCGGAGGTTGTCGTAGAGCCCCGGCTCCGCGCCCCTGAGCGGCTTGAGCACGGTGACGGGCGGCCCGGCCGCCGGCCGCGGCCGCGGCCGGGCGAACGCGCGGACCCGGGCGAGGGCGAAGACCGCGTACGCGAGGGAGAAGAGGCTGGCCGCGAGCAGAAGCGGGGAAAGGACCGAAAGACGCGCCCCGAGCACGGCCTATGCTAGCGTTACGGGGTATGCGTGTCCACGATATTCTCGCGCTCGCCGGCTCGGTGCTGCTCCTGTGGGTGGCCGGACCGGGCCCGGCCGCCGCCCACAGCTCGGCCCAGCTCGCCTCGACCCCGCCGGCGCCGGTGGCCGCGGCCGGCCTCCCCCCGGAGGCGGTGCTGGCGGCGGTGCGGCAGGCGACGGCGAAGTACCTCGACATCGAGAAGGCGCGAGCCGACGGCTACGTCCAGATCAGCGGCATGGAAACCGACCATGGCGTCCACTTCATGAACGTAAACGCGCAGATCCTCTCGGCGGCGGCCGGCCTGTTCTCGGCGGGCCGCGGGCTCGGGTCCCCCCCGATGCTGATCTACGTCCCGACCCGCGACGGAGGCTGGCAGCTCGCCGCCGCCGAATACGCGCTGCCGTCCAGGCTCGACACGGATCCCTTCCCGGGGGCGGCCTGGAGCGAGCACGAGGCGAGCTGCCACTACCGGGACTACCGGGAGCTCCCCGCCCCCGCGCCCGCGAGCTGCCCGAAGGTCCACCCCCTGAGCGGGGCTCCGTTCGTGCTCTTCCATCCGAAGCTCTCCATCGTGCACGTGTGGGCGTGGTACCCGAACCCCCGCGGGGTCTACGCCGACCAGAATCCGTACCTGGCGCCGTACGGCGGCGCCAGCTCCCCCGAGCACCATCACGGCGCCATCCGCAGCGGCCCCGAGATCGCCTACTCCGAATTCAACCACCGCTCGTCCGGCGTCTTCCTGTTGGTGATCGCCGCCGCCGCGTTCTGGCAGGCGCGCGGCCCGCGCCGCCGCGCGTGGTCCGCGGCGAGCGCGGCGCTCTGGGTCGCCTTCGGCGTGTACCTCTTCGTCCGCAGCGATCCTGAGGCGTGGCCGTGGGGACCACTCGGGCTTCGGGAGAGCCTCGGCGATACCGAGGTCCTCCAGCACAAGCTCCTGACGCTGATCCCGATCGCGATCGGCCTGGCCGAGGCGCTCTACGGCGGCGGCGTGGTCAGGCGGCGGCCGAGCCTCTGGCTCGTGTCCGCGCTGGCGCTCGTGGGCGGCGTCGGCCTGTTCCTGCACTTCCACGAAGGCCGGCTGCATCTCGACTGGATTTACGCGCAGCACGCGGCCATGGGGCTGGCCAGCCTCGCCGCGGGCGTGGCGCTCCTCTTGTCGCGCCGCGCCGGGCCGGGTTCGCGGCTGCACCTGCTCTGGCCCACGGTCCTCGTCCTGATGTCGGGCGTGCTCCTCTTCTACACCGAGTAACGGCCGGCCGGCGCGGACGTAGCGGGGGGCGCGCCGGCCCCGTGGTACACTGGCGCATTCAAAACCACCTAAGGAGGCCCCCCGTGGCATCCGCCGTTCGCGTCGCGATCATCGGAGTCGGCAACTG
>Ga0137362_10002850_pt1 | contig 11403 bp, 7 predicted proteins | sample MadtaG_2_FD_104801 | JGI IMG/M metagenome (GOLD analysis project Ga0137362, IMG submission 104801) | Vadose zone soil microbial communities from Angelo Coast Range Reserve, California, USA - Mad1_100_16 metaG | ecosystem: Environmental > Terrestrial > Soil > Vadose zone | place: USA: California... | reverse complement strand
GGAAAAAAAGCGGCGACGCATCGCCGCACTCCAAATCTGCTCTGGGCTGGGCCGATTTCTGTCCCCCAAGACAGGCGCTCTCCAGATCGCCCTTTTCGGCGGTTTGGGAACTGCGAAGGTTTTTGCAAGTGGGCGGCCGCTCCTTGCTCATGTCGATCCGAGCACAGCTCGGGAGGTGGATCATTTGTCCGAACAGTGCGACAATTCGGATTGCTGGTTCAGTGACGAGCGCGGGAGGAAACGCGGTCAATTCAACTAGTGGAAGTTCCCTTACGCTTGTTTGTGTCACTTCTGGCTCAAGCGGCAAGTGGGTGGCAATCCTCAAACGGAAGATGGTATTGAATTAGGTATGGTTAGAATTAGTTGATGGCGTCTAGCGCTTTAAACAGCTTGAAGTTAGCAAACACAACCAATGGTTGAGAAACTCGTTCGCAGCCTGAAGCCAAGGCAAACGTGAAACGCGAAAAATCCATCGTGAGTCTGGGCGGTGCGCTGTTGCTCCTCGCGATTCTCGCAACCTACGCAAACCATTTTCACAACAGCTTCCACTTCGATGACTGGCACACGATCACAAACAACGTGTCCATTCGCGAGCTGTGGAACATTCCGCTGTTCTTTCGTGACGCGACAACCTTCAGCGCGGTCCCGAGCACTCAATCCTATCGGCCGCTGGTCTCGACGCTGCTGGCAATTGACTATCAACTTGGCCACGGGCTGGAGCCGTTCTGGTTTCATCTCTCGATCTTCGCGCTCTTCATCGCACTCACGCTGCTGCTCGCATTCTTCATTCATCATTTGCTCGAGTACGAGGCAGCCTCATCACGTAACCGCTGGATTGCTCTCGCTGCCGCCGCGTGGTACGCGCTTGACCCGGCAAACGCTGACACAATCAACTATATCATCGCCTGCTCGGAGGTGATGTCCGCGCTCGGCATCATTGCGTCGTTTGCCGTGTACGTCGCTTTCCCGCGACTCCGCCGATATCATCTCTACATTCTCCCGGCCGCAATCGCTATCTTTGCAAAACCACCGGCCGCGATTTTCGCCGTGCTCTTTGCGCTGTTTCGTTTGCTTTTCCCGGATCACGCAATCGCCGGGAGCAGACCTCAAGCGCGGGCGTGGCTCTTCGAAGCGGCCCCGGCGTTTGTGGCTTGCGCGGTGGTGCTCTTGCTCGTGAAGCATATGACGCCACTCAGTTGGAGTCCCGGGGAAGTGAATCCGCACGACTATCTCGTCACTCAACCGTACGTAGCGCTGCTTTATTTTAAGACGTTTTTCTGGCCGACGGGTATTTCCGCTGTCTACGACTTAAAGCCATTTGTCACGACAGGCGATACGCGTTTTTGGATCGGTCTCGCATTCGCGGTCTTTATCAGCGCGGCAGCGATCGTGACTGCCATTTGGAGGAAAACGCGCATGATTGGCTTTGGTCTGCTCTGGTTTCTGATCGCGCTTCTGCCGACGTCGCTCTTTCCCCTCGCCGAAGTAATGAACGATCACCGGACATTTCTTCCTTACATCGGTCTCGTTATTGCGATCGCCGGCGCAGCCCCGAAAGCATTCGGGGTCGCCCGGTTAGATCGACAACGGAGGTGGGCGAAGATCGCGGCCACCTGCACAGTCGCGCTGTTTCTGTGCGCAAACGCCTACGCTACGTTTCAAAGGAACAAGGTTTGGAAAACCGAGGAAACGCTCTGGCACGATGTCGTGTTAAAGAGCCCGGGCAACGGAATCGGTTTGATGTCCTATGGCATCCAGTTGATGGCGAAAGGCGATTTTGCCGGTGCGCTCGATTATTTCCATCGCGCACAACACATCACGCCGCGGTATCCTGCGCTCTTAATCAATCTCGCGATTGCGGAAAATGCGACAAGGCAGAGCGCGGAGGCCGAGCAACATTTTAACGAAGCGCTGCGACTGGCGCCATCGTCTCCCGGCAGCTACACTTACTATGCGCGTTATCTCCTCTCGCACTCACGCGCCGACGAGGCGCGCGCGCTCCTGCAAAGGGCACTGGAACTGAGCCCGAACGATCTGTACGCGCGCGAACTTCTGAAGGAAGCGCAGACCAGGGCGAGCGAGCTTGCGCTTGTGCCCCTCGCAGGAGTCGAAATTAATCAGCCGGTCAATAAAGCGGCGCCGCAGACGCCGCAGTTTTATCTCGTCCTCAGCTTGCAGTTTTATCGTGAAGAACGCTATATCGAGGCAATTTTCGCCTGCCGACGCGCGCTCGACCTTCGACCCGACTACGCCGAAGCATGGAGTAACATGGGCGCCGTTTACAACAAGCTCGGCCGCTACGAGGAAGCGGCCGCCGCTTGCGAGCGGGCGCTGCTCTACAAGCCGGGCTACGAAAACGCGCGGATCAATCTGCAATACGCGCGTGCAAAACTAAAGACGTTGGGAAAATAGACTAGACAAACCGCCCAACGAAGGAGTGGCTCGCGGCGTGGGTGTATTGCCCGCCGCGTCCGTGGCGCCAAGTCGGTAACTAGAACCTATCTCGCTCTGTTGAAAAGCTCAGGCGGTTTTCGGCACTGCAAGGTTCAGAAGTGCCCAAAGTGTGCAAAAATTGAGGGCGAGCCCGATCCCAAAGCCTGTTTACGTTGTGTGGTAATCAGAACGCTCACGAGCAGTGACGTCGCCTTGACCAAATCGCATGTGGGCAATGGTCTTCCGTGAGGGTCACCTTCGGCGCGCGCTGGCCTAACGAGTAATTTTTGCGCGAGCCTTCCCGCGGACCGTATGGAGTGCGCGGACATGTCCGCGCTTCGGAGCGAGGCGACATGTCCCCTCGGAAAGACGCCCCCAAGGACAGGCGCTCTCCAGATCGCCCTTTTCGGCGGTTTGGAAACTCCGAAGGTTTTTGCAAGCGGCCGGCCGCTCCTTGCTCATGTCGATTCGAGCACCGCTCGGGAGGTGGATCGACCGCTCCGTCGGGCGATGCTAAACAAGTCTCGGCTTCGCCGACATTATTTTAGCATCGAGCCCCGAACGCTTTCGGGGCTCGATCCACCTTCACGCGCGACGCGAATCGGGAGCTGCATCTTTCCGGGGCAAAAAATTCAAAAAACAGTGTTGCATTTATTTTCCAGTCTTGATACAAGCGCGCAAATCCTGAACAAATTTCGGGGCAAAAAAAAGTTAAAAAAACTCAAAAATAATTCTTGCATTTATTTTCCAGTCTTGATACAAGCGCACAAATCCTGAACAAATTTCGGGGCAAAAAAAAGTTAAAAAAACTCAAAAAAAATGCTTGCATTTATTTTCCAGTCTTGATACAAGCGCACAAACGGAACGTATAAAACGAAGAAAAAAAGGAGAAAACAACCTATGAAAAAAACATTACTCATCACAACAATCATCTGCGGAATGATGGCATTCGGGGTCGGAACTGCTTTTTCGCAGCACACCCAATCACTGTCGTTTGTCCCGAGCACGCAGAACGTCAACCGGGGTGATTCATTCACTATTAATACCTTTCTCACCTACGGGGGCTATAGTGCGTACGGGCTCTCCTACTGGCTGGAAACGGCTGGCGGGACGCAGAGCTATTTCGCCATCACGGCAGAAGACTTTTTAGTGTTCAATGATGCGAACCAGACGGGTTGGCCCAATCCCTTCAGTTACCCGATGACGAACGGTATCGATGCCGGCATGTTTGCTACCAGCAATGATTTGGGCGCGACGACGCAGCCGTTGGTGGCTGTACCGCCCGGAACCTATCAGGTCTCGCACATTACCTTCTCAACCCTCGGCAGCACTCCGATCGGGCTTTACACGTTCTTCTCGACGACTACTAATCCGCGTCCGTCGATAGTCGCCGACACCGATTTCAACGATAATAACCTCGCGCGGGCCTCATTTGTGATTAACATCATACCCGAGCCGACCACGTTTGCGCTGTTGGCGTTGGCGGGAGCTGGGTTGGGCTTGCTCGCCTATCGCCGCCGGTCCGCGACGCGCTGAGACGCTCGCTTCGATCGAGCTTTTTTGAGCAGCTCCATCCAATCGGATGGAGCTGCTTTTTTTCCACCATCGGCGCTATCCCCGAAAACTTTCGGGCTTCGATATTCGATATTCGATGTTCGATGTTTGCCTTTATGCGCTGATGAGGACCGAATAAAGATGAACAGTCCTCCGATGAACGAGGAAAACATCCAACACCCAACCAATTACGGCGCCTTCCCATGAAGCGCTATCTTCCGTTTGTCATGATCGCCGCGGTTGCGGTGCTCACGGTCGGCGCCGGTGCGATATTCTACCGTGCGAAGCAGCGCGCTATTGCAGGTGGCGGCGTCACGCGACCATCGACCAATGAAGTTGGGACGGAGCCGCTGCACGTTCGCGGCCAGCGCGGCGCGCCGGTTACGCTGGAGGAATTCGGCGACTTCCAGTGTCCATCGTGCGCCACCGCGGCGGAAGCAATTAGTAAACTCGAGCAGGATTACGGCCCGCGTCTGCGTGTTGTTTGGCGGAATTTTCCTCTCGCAATGCACGCGCACGCGCTGGAAGCGGCGCTCGCGGCGGAAGCGGCCGGCTTACAAGGACGCTTCTGGGAAATGCACGATTTGCTTTACAAAAATCAGGCAGTCTGGAGCAAAGCTTCGGACGTTCGCCCGTTTTTCAACATGTATGCTCGCTCCCTCGGCTTGGATGTAGAGCGGTTCGCCAAAGATTCGACGAGCGACGAAGTCAAAGCGCGCGTCGTTTCCGACGGGGAGCATGGCGTCTCGCGCGGCGTGAAGAACACTCCCACGCTCTTCATCAATGATCGCGAGGTGCGCACTTCTTTTAGCCCGGAACGCTTGCACGAGGCAATCGACGCGGCGCTCGCGGAAACAACCCCGAAAGCTTTCGGGGCTGACCGCGGTCTGCCACCCGCAAAGATTCAACCGAGAGGAGAGCGCAAATGACCGGAGCGCGTTCCCAAACAATCTTTTATACCATCGCGGCGCTCATCTCTCTAATCGGGCTGGCGGATGCTACTTATCTCACCGTTACGCACCTCACCGGCGAAGACGTTGTCTGCGGTTCTGGGGATTGCTCTGCTGTCCTTGGCAGCGTCTATGCTACCGTAGCTGGAATTCCGACGGCAGCCTTCGGGGGCTTGGCCTACTTCGCTGTTTTCAGCTCGGCCCTGCTCGCTGCTTTTGGTTACACCCGCGCCCGAATTTTCCTGACAGCTGTCGTGGCGGTGATGTTTGGCGTGACCTTGTGGCTGCTCTACGTGCAGGCATTCATACTGCATGCGTTCTGCCCTTTCTGCCTCCTATCGGCCGCGCTCACGTTTTTTCTTGGCGGCATCGTTGTTGCCACTCCTTCCACCACGCCGTCGCAGAGCGAAGGCGGGTCCACCGCGCCGTAGCAGAGCGAAGGCAGGTCCACCGGGCTCACGTTTTTTCTCATCGGCATCATTGTTGCCACTCCTTCCACCACGCCGTAGCAGAGGAAAGACGAAACGTGCAATCCGGTTTGCGGAAAAGTGTAAAGGATCTGAGGAACGCCTTTCTAGAGAGAGTCTATGACAGTTATTGAAATTCTTCCGCAAACTGCTTGCATTTTGAACTCGGCGAAAACTGGTGAAAGTCATGGTTTCGTGAAATCGAGACTACTCAACTGGTCGCAGCCACTTTCAGCCGGAGTTTTTATCTTCGGGTAGCCCGAGCAAGCTTTACGTGTGGAGTCACAGCACTGGCGCTGCCCACGTCCAACCAGATGTAGCGATCTTGTCAGCGATGACCTCCCAGTATTTCACTTCGTTGATGTGCCGACGGTGAGTCCATGGCTCTTGAAAATCCCCACCGTGCTCGTGCGTTTCGATCATAGCGCCCGATTCATTGAAAACGTGAATCACAAAGGGGTGTGAGTGGCTGAAAAATTTCGCGTAACCGACTGCGTTGCTGATTGCATTCGACTCAGCATACCACAGCCTGCCGAACGGCAGCACGGCGGAAATCAAATCAACGTTTGGGATCATTCCGATTTTGCCACGCCCAGCCTCTCCAGCTCGCGTTTTGCCTCGCTGTAATCCGGCTTGATTCGCGATTCTTCAGTCAGGTGCGCTGTGGCCTCATCCCGCCGGCCGAGCTGAAGCAGCGCCTCCGCCAGATTGTATTGCGCTTCGGCATATTCTGGCCTTAACACGAGGGCCCTTTGATAATGGCGAATCGCTTCTTCAAGTTTGCCTTCTTCCCGATAGGCCAAGCCGAGATTGTTATGCGCTTCGGCCAAATCGGGTTTGATCTCGATAGCTTTCAGATAATGCGCAATTGATTGGTTTAGCTCCCCGCGGCGCAGAAACACGCTGCCGAGATTGTTGTGAGCTGAAGCGTAATCGGGTTTGATCTCCAGAGCTTTTTGATAATGCGCAACCGCGTCATCCATCTGGCCCTTTTCCAAAAGCACGTTGCCGAGATTATTCTGCGCTTCGGCGTGATCGGGCTTAATGGCAAGCGACTTTTGGAAATGAATCATCGCGTCGTCCAATTGTCCTTTCCGGAGCAGTTCGACTCCGAGATTGTTGTGCGCCAACCAGGAGTCGGGATTCTTTGCCAGCGTATCGATCCAGAGTGTTTCGACGTTGCGGTAAATCTTCGTCTGGCGCCACGTCAATCCACCAAGGAGGAGAAATAGCAGCGCCGCCGATGCGACTTCGAAGTGCCAGCTCGCTCGGCGCTTCGAGGCCAGCTTTGACAACGTTGCCGCGAGTAGCGCGATCAAGCCGATACTGGCGATGTATTGGTAATGATCGGCCACGAACGAATAACGGAATGTGTAGAGCATGACAAAACCAAGAAGCGGACTGAGCGTCGCGATAAAGAACGCCACCGCTACCTCGGGGCCGCGCCCGACAATTCGGCGGGCAAAGAAAATCACGGCAAATATTCCGATGAGACCGACCAACCATCCGTAGGCAAGCGGATCGTTAGAGGCAACGTGCCAGCGCGGATAAGTAAATGTTAGCTTCGAAGGCCAAATCAATTTGCTTGCGTAAAACCAAACCGCGTGACTGGCGATCAATAACCGCTCTCGTAATCCGATTGCGAACTCCGCTCCTTGGGTTCCTTGATGGTAACGTTCCCACCATCTCACGAGCAGACCCATTAGCAGCCCCAGCACAACGAATGGACTAATCTGAATCAGTCGCTCGCGATTGACCGGTTTTTCCTGTAGCCACAAAATCAAAACCAATGCCGCCGGCAAAGTGCATGCGGTCGCCTTGCTGAGTAACGCCAAGCCGTAAAATACGAGAGCCAACGTGTAAAAGCGCCGGCGCTGCCTTGTTCGCTCATCGACAAACGCGATCCAGGCTGTCAACGCCAGCAAAAAGAAAAAGCCCATCAGCAGGTTTTTGCGTTCGGTGATCCACGCCACCGATTCCACTTGCACCGGGTGCAGGGCGAAAATTCCAGCGGCCAACAGTGCGCCGGGAACGTTCAACCGCGCAAGTAATCGCCACAGCAAAAGCGCATTTGCGATGTGCAGAAGTAAATTCGTCAGATGATAGCCGAAAGGTCGAAGGCCCCAGAGCGCGCGTTCGATCCTGAAACTCGTATAGGTGAGCGGAAAATATTGGGAAGGCGAGTTGAACGAAAACCAGATGCGGCGCAGTCCGTCGGGTGCGGTCAGTAAAGGATTGTTCGTCACGTAGCGATCGTCATCCCAGATGAATCCGGCGTTCAGCGCGGGAAAATAGGCTGCCATTGTCATAGCCACGATCAGGCAAAGCTGCAAAACCAGCCGCGTTCGGTTGCTCGCAATTTGTTCGCCTTGAAATGTCACTGATTGAATCTCCGATCCTACAGTTTGAACTCTGCCGACGGGTTTTCAACAAATCGATCTTGAAGGGCGTATGCCTGTCGTTCGAGTGGGATGTTCCGGTACTCAAAACCGTTGGCCGCCCAACCCATAACGTACTCATGCATGAATCGATCGAGTCCGAGATGTTCGTACTGGACGACGTGAACTGCTTCGTGAAAGAGGAGACTCGTGAGAGCCGCTTCGGAGAGGTCAGCCTTTGTCCGCAAGATCAGGACAGTATCGAGAAAAGTAATGCCAGCCATTTGCGTGAAATCAAGTGGGGCAGGTATGCCCTGAGCGGCCGGGGCGTCGGCAGCGGACGTTTCGCGCAATTCGGTGCCGCGTTCCTGAAGAAAAGAAAAAAAGCGTGACAACCACTTGCCCGCTCCGGTAACATCCGCACCGCGTCAGACAGACGAGGGGAAAATTCGCGATGAAAAAAAAGTCAGCTTCTCAATCCGCCTTCTTTAATCCACGCATCTTACTGAGTTTTGTGCTTTGCTCGATCGGGGTTCTCCTGGCGATATTCGGTTTCGCCGGGAAACCATCACACCCGGTCGGGGACCGCGATCAATTGCCACGCTATATGCCAGTTCCTGGCGGCGGAGCCGACGACCTGGACCGCATGGAAGTTGAATGGAACAATCGCCTGACGTATCCGACCGGCCGTTTTGACCCTGCGTGGGTGCGCTCGGCAGCCGCCCGCGATGCCCTCATCACCCGCGGCATCCCCATCGGCCTACAAGGGAGGGACCTCAAGGGCAGGCATATGCCGCTGGCACTTGACCCCGATCGCTTTACCGCTCTTGGTCCGCAGCCGCTTCGAATGACCGGCTGCTCGGGTTGCTACAACTACACCACAACCGAAGGCCGCATCAACGACATTGTGATTGATCCGACCACAATCAACAACGGTAGCATCGTTGCCTATGCAGGTAGCGTGGGCGGCGGCGTCTGGAAGACCACCAATTGCTGCAGCAGTACCACCTCTTGGAGCGTCGTCACCGACGACCCGCTTCTCGCTACCATAAGCATCGACTCCGTCACCATTGACCCGAATAACCACAACACGATCTATGCCGGCACGGGTGACCTGAATTTTGGCTCCTTCTCGATGGGCAGCGAGGGCATCCTCAAATCCACCGACGCTGGCGCCACCTGGACGCTGCTGGGCGCCGACGTTTTCGGCCCCGGTTTTCCGCTGCCGCCGGGTCAGTTTCCCCAATATCAAGCGGTCGGCAAAGTGCGCGTCGATCCCCGTAACAGCAATAACGTCGTGGCCGGCACGAAGACAGGCCTTTATTTCTCGTACGACAGCGGGGCCAACTGGACCGGACCCTGCACGACAAACAACTTCAGCACGATGCGCCAAGACATCACCGGCTTGGCCCTGACTGACACCGGCAGCAGTACGCGCATCATTGCCGCCGTGGGCGTGCGCGGCTTCGCCACGACCGTGCAGTACAACCTGAATCAGAACGGGGCTAACGGCATTTACAAAGGAACAATCCCGGCAAGCGGCTGTCCGAGTGACTTTGTTTCAATCGCCAGCAATGCCAACGGCTGGACTGGGCTCAACGCCGGCAGCGGCGTGGCCTACGTCAACTCCACCACTGGGAATCAACTCGGACGCGTTGAACTCTCTCTGGCGCCGAGTAATCCGAATTACATCTACGCCCAGGTTCAGTCCATTACCCCGAACGCGAATGGTGGCTGCGGTAGTAGCAACGGCTGTCAGCTCGGCGCGTACCGCTCAACGGACGGCGGCACAACTTGGACGCAAATCCCCGGCTCGCCCGGCGGCTCACTCCTGAATTGCTTGGGCGGCTCCGGCGACTATCCGCAGAACTGGTACGACCAAGGCATCGCCGTTGATCCGAACAACCCCGACCGCGTTTTCTTCGACACCTTCGAAGCTTGGTTCTGGCAAAACCCGAACCTCCTGTGGAGGGACACCACGTGCGGCTATTCCTATACCGGCGGCGCGGGTCCGGTGCATGTTGACCAGCACGCGCTGGCTTTCGTGCCCGGCTCGTCCAGCATCTTGCTGCTTGGCAACGATGGCGGCGTCCACGGCACGACCAATGCCGACGTCGCTTCGCAAACCACTAGCCCAACATGGTTCAACATGGACACAGGTCTTAATATCATCGAGTTCTACTCCGGCGACATCAGTGGCAACTTCGCCACCTCGTCTGCACCGCAGGTCAACGGCGGCGCCCAGGATAACGGCTCTAGCTCGGTCACATTCTCCGGCAGCCCGACTGGTCCAGTGCAGTGGCAGATGGGCAAGGGCGGCGATGGCTTCTTCGCCCGCATCGATCCCGTGGGGACGGGGTCCAGCCTGCGGTTCTGGCAGGGCAACAACAGCGGTCACCTGCACCGCTGCATCAACAACTGTACCGCCGCGGGCGCGAGTTGGTTCGATTACACTGGCGGCTGGACCGGCGACACCCAATCGTTCATTCTTCCCTATGAAATTTTCAAGGGCGACCCGAACATGCCGGGCAACGACTGTGGACCGGCCGGTACCACCAGCGGCTGCGGCCACCTCATAGTCGGCACGGTCAGGGTTTGGGAGACTATCACCGGTGCATCTTCGGGTGCCCCAACGTGGTACGTAAACAGCCCGCCGAACCTGACCAAGCAAACGCTGGGTAACCGCTCCTTCATCAACCAACTCGCCTTTGAGCCGTCCCTTCAGTCCACGGCGATGGTCGGCACGAACGATGGCAACGTGCAAATCGGTTACGGACTGGGCACCGGCTCGAACCAGTCCACGTGGGTGAATGTCACTGGCGGCAATGCCGTTCTGCCTAATCGCCCGGTCTTGGACGTGGCCTTCGATCCGACGACGACGACCGCGCCCATCGGCTACGCAGCGGTCGGTGGGTTCAACGCCAATACACCGGGCACACCCGGCCACGTCCTCCAAGTGGTTTGTACGACCAACTGCGCATCGTTCACTTGGAGTGACAAAACCGGCAACCTCCCGGACATCCCGGTCGATTCGATCATTGCTAACCCGAAGTTCCCGCAGCAAGTCTTCGCCGGCAGCGACTGGGGCGTGTACTACACAAACGACATCACTCCGGCCTCGCCCGTTTGGTTCCGCTTCGAGAACGGACTCCCGCACGCGATGGTTTGGGACATGCAGATCGATCGCGGCGCCACCACGCTCTCGGTCTGGACGCGCAGCCGCGGCGCGTACGTTTGGCCGCTGCCCTCCGGGCCAGTGCCTTCGCTGACGCCGACGAGCGTTGTCTCGCGCAAAACACATGGCGGCGCTGGCACTTTTGATATCAATCTGCCGCTGACTGGCAACGTGGGAGTGGAATGCCGCAGCGGCGGAGCCACAAACGATTATCAGATGATTATTAACTTCGCCACCCCGGTCACGGTCGGGGACGCATTAGTGACTTCGGGTACCGGGAGCGTGAGCAGTTTCAGCGTGAGCGGGTCGCAGGTCACGGTCAATCTCACTGGCGTGACCAACGTTCAGAGAATCACGGTTACGCTTTTTAACGTGAACGATGGTACACACATGGGCAACGTTCCCGTTTCCATGGGCGTGCTGGTTGGTGATGTGAATGGCAATGC
>Ga0137362_10002848_pt1 | contig 11409 bp, 11 predicted proteins | sample MadtaG_2_FD_104801 | JGI IMG/M metagenome (GOLD analysis project Ga0137362, IMG submission 104801) | Vadose zone soil microbial communities from Angelo Coast Range Reserve, California, USA - Mad1_100_16 metaG | ecosystem: Environmental > Terrestrial > Soil > Vadose zone | place: USA: California... | reverse complement strand
TGACTGTCATGTTCCAATTTGAATGCGTCATGGCCTTGGCACTGATCACGTCGCCGGTGGACACTCCGATCCCGTCCGGGGCGGCTCAGCGGTTTGAGAAACTTCGGCCGGTCTTGCAAGGAGTGGCCGTCCAGTGGGAAATCCTCGATCCCCGAGAAGTCCGCTATATCCTCGCGCGGCCGGAAGACTTCGTCTCCGATCTGAATTTGGTACGACGCCGTTATCAGACTTTGGCCGACGCTCCGGCTTTGAGTGACTGCCAGAGATTCCCCGACCGTGACATGGTGAATGAGCTTCTATCTTTCAACCGCGCCTATCGACAGCATCTGGGCCTGCGACAGCCGATGGAGCTGGCCCGCTGGTGGGACTTGCGGGCCGCGTTGCAGGAGACCGATCATCTCTATCAGGTTTGGGACAACGTCCGTGACGCCCGCTGCGAATATTACTACGTGACCGTGCGTCGTCAGGCCCTCAAGAAGCTGCGGGAAATGATCGGCGAGGACAACTACTACGGCGGCCAAATGCCGCCCTCGGTGCCGATCTGGCGATTCCAGGAAGTGGAATGAAAAAAAGTGATTAGTGGTGAAAAAAATCTCGCGCAAAGACGCAAAGCCGCCAAGGATCCCTTAGCGTCTTTGCGCGAGATTGTTTCTAGCCACTAGCCACGGACCACTAGCCACTTCTTTGGTTCTTGGAATTTGGTTTTTGGAATTTGGTTCTTACCTTTAGGTCTCAATCATCACGTCATTCCCCGTCACTTGAACCTTATAAGCGATGACGTTGCTATTGGCGGGCGGGCAGAGATGAGCGCCGGTGGTAACGTTAAAGCGGGCGCCGTGCCAGGGGCACGTGACTTCCAACCCTTCCAGTTCACCCTCGGATAATGGGCCGCCGCGATGCGGGCAGGAATTGTCAATGGCGTAAAACGCGCCATTGATGTTGAAGAGCGCGACGTCCTTATTCCCGAGTCGAATTTTCTTCGCCTGTCCGCTTGGTATTTCCTCTATGGTGGCGACTTTGGTGAGAGGCATGATCCAGAACCCTCGCTGCCAATGTGATGATCCCTGAGCTATTTTGGAGCTTAGGCCGGCCGATGGCAACGGCTTTGAAATTTACGCCAAGCGAGGTGCCGGGTAGAATCAATGACCCTAGGTCGCAGCTCCGCTTGTTTAGCCGGGAGCCAACGGCGACCGCGCTGTCGCCGCCGGCTCCAGGTTCAACGACTTTTCCATTGGGGGCGATTCTCTATGGCCATTCGACAATGGGCGGTGGACTTGACGCCGGAAGCTCGGGGGGAGCTGAGAGGATCGGTTCGCCCGGCGGCCACGAATCGATCCACCGCGACCCGATTAACCTCGCTCGACGCCTATCGCGGCTTCATCATGCTGGTGATGGCGTCGGCCGGCTTTAATTTCGCGCTGGTCTATGAACGGCTTTCTTCCACATCTTGGCCTTGGGAAGTGGATCACGAGCCGAGCCCGATCTGGGGATTTCTCGCCTACCAGTTCGAACATGTCCCGTGGGTCGGCTGCTCGTTTTGGGACTTGATCCAGCCGTCTTTCATGTTCATGGTCGGTGTCGCCATTCCCTTTTCTTACGCCAGCCGCGAGGCCAAAGGTGAGTCGCCCGGAACAATCGCGAGGCACGCACTCATCCGATCGCTCATGCTCATTCTCTTGGCGGTCTTCCTGTCCACGCCGGGATATTTGCGGACCAACTTCGTTTTTGTCAACGTGCTGGCCCAAATCGGCTTGGGGTACATGGTGGTCTTTTTTCTGCGGGGGCGCGGCGTGCTTGCCCAGCTCTTGGCCCTCGGGATCATCCTGGGCGGCTATTGGCTGCTGTTTTATCTTTATCCATTGCCGGGGCCGGACTTCAACTATGAAGCCCTGGGTCTGTCTTCGGATTGGCCGAATCTTACAGGGCTCGCAGCCCACTGGAACAAGAACACGAATGTTGCCGCTGATTTTGATCGTTGGTTCCTGAATCTGTTTCCGCGCGATTTGACGTTTCAGTTCAACCAAGGCGGCTACCAAACGCTCAACTTCATTCCTTCGCTTGCGACCATGACATTCGGCCTCATGGCCGGCGAGATGCTTCGCGGGCCGAGATCACCGGCCGCCAAGCTCCGTTGGTTGATCACGGCCGGCGTTTTGTGCTTGCTCATCGGCATTTTGATAGATCATTTGATTTGGCCGGATTGGCTGGCGAATCTCATGGCTGAGCTGGGAGCACGGCTGAATCTTTCCGCTTCACCATTTTTTGACCGCACTTGGACGCTCTGTCCCATTGTTAAGCGCATCTGGACGCCGAGCTGGGCCATCTTCAGCACCGGCTGGACCTTCTTGATGCTGGCGTTTTTCTATGCCGCGATCGACATCATAGGCTTCCGGCGGTGGGCTTTTCCCCTAATGGTGGTGGGCATGAATTCGATTGTTATTTATTGCATGTCTCAGTTAATGAAGCCTTGGATTCGGCAAGCGCTGCAGATTCATTTGGGGCAGCACATTTTTGACGGAATTTACGGGCCGATTGTCAGCGCGACGGCCGTCTTGTTCGTCTTGTGGCTGATTTGCTATTGGTTGTACCGACAGAAAATCTTCATTCGGATTTGAGAGTCAGCCGAGCACGACGCGCAAGCAACTCTCACTGGCTGGCGTTGGGTGCTCATCAGCAAGGTGTTCATTGAAAGAAACAAGTTTCTTATCATTTCTTTCGGCTGTAAATTGACCTGGCATTCGGAATTATGCTAATCTGTTTATAGGGGTCATTTCGGACTCGGCCTTTCGGTGAATCAGTGGGCATGGGGCGATTCGGAGCGTCCATTCCGGCGGGACCTCTGGAGTGTTCGATACCCAGCCAAGGAGGATGGTCGATGAATGCGGCAGTACTGACGAAGATTTTTGGTCGCGATCAGGTATGGCACGGCCCCTGCACGGTGCTGATGCACGGGGAAGCGGCCGTCACTACTCAAGGCATGGACAGCCTCCTCGGAGGCGGTACCAAACAATACGCCCCGCGCGTAATCAGTGGCCGAGTGCCCGCTGACGCCATCTGTCTGACCCCGGACGGCTTGACTCTCCTTATTGTTCAACAGCAGAAGCTGAAACAATCAACCGGCGAGGAAATCGTCAAACAGACCCTGACCATCGCAGACACCGCCTTTGTGATGGGCGTCGAGTTTACGGACACAGGCAATTTGGCGCTCCTGGGTGTGAATCCTCCCATGACTCGATCCATGTCGGGAAGCCATCACGGCATTACCCCCAGACCCGGATCAGACAACAAGCAGAAAGCGCCTTGAGGCGCGCATGGACTCTCCCGCGTGGACTCTCCCAAAGGTTATTTGCTTATCTTGCCTTCTTTGCCCGCTCAGCCGGAATTGGCCACCTAAGTTTCAACGCAGCACTTCTTACATCAAGTCTCGGACATTCTTACAAGCGCCTCACACGACATCGAAGTCGCCCATGCGCTTTTTTACGAGAGCTACTCGTTGGCCCGAAAAGAGTTGCGGCGACTAGTCGTTTTCCGATTACACTTTGGCACATCCCTTGCTTCCTTGTCTTCCCGACCTGACCGACATCTAGAAGCTGACGTTGCCACCATTCGAAGCGGATCGTTTCCCCCGACGATCCGGGCGGTCTTCCCCGAACCGCCGGTCGGCCCCGGGATAGTTGTTGGAGGTTCCCCCGACCTCCCGACCCTCGATTATCCCGGGTTCGTCGTCGAAGAGGGCTGCGTGGCTTCTCCCACCCAATTTCCTATCAAACTTTCAGATCCGTCGAACCCCCAGGGCCACCTGCTCCCCCCGCAGGTGGCCCCTTCTTTTCTGAATTTCCTTTCGCGGCGATTGGCAGAAATCGCGGTTCCGCGAGCCGACGTTAAACGATCGTGGCGGGACTCTAGCCATCGCCCCGCGCTCGTGGTATAAGATTCAAGAGGGACTTATCCGAGTTATCCGTCATCATTCAACCCGCCGTTTGAGGAGACCATGCAATTTCAGTTTGACATCGCCTCGGCATATCCGCAAACTTCCGAATCCTCCGCCCAGCCGACGGCGCTGGCCAACGTCGAGACCCTGGCACTACTTCGACAGATCCTCGAAATCCAGCGCGAGCATTTATCTTTTCTGAAAGCGACGCATGACGCCAATGCCCGCTGGCGAGCATTCTTGGCACGATGGCGCGAGGACTTCCCGGAGTTGCCGGATTCTTGTCAACAAGCTCTGCCGATTTTGGAACGATCCTACAGCGCCTTGATCGCCGAGCTAGCCGAATACCTGCGCCAAGACGGCAGCGAATCTCTGGACACCGACTTTGCGCTCCAGGAGTTCCTCGACAAATACGGCATGCGCCTCGCCCAGTTGGGCACGATTCTCAATCTGGTGGCCCCGCTTGCCGAAGCCAGCCAACAAGGCGAATCGCAAACGTAGGTTATCCGAACCTCGCTTGCGGTTTAGCGCTAAACCGCAAGCAAAACCGGAGAGGTCACTCGAAAAGTCAGTGAACCCACCATGAAATCGAACGCGCTAGTCTCCAGCCGACGCTGACAAGAACCAACAAGAACCCAAGCAGCATAACCCAACCCCCCAGCGGAATTTTCTGCTCTTTTCGCAGTTCCTGTCGAATCTTCTTATTGCTCATCCTGGCATGGATATGAGGCGGACCGGAGCTAAGGCCCGCCAGAATTGCCAGAAAAAATCCAATGATGATCAGGACGATTCCGGCGGACAGAAGATACCACGGCCAAGCGATCATAAACTAACGCCTTTCAACTGGATTTCGGAACTTCGACCGGCCGCCTCGCCTTTGATTTGCGCTTCGGTTTATGCGATAAAATAGGTTGCATTTGTGCCATTGACCAGCGGCTGCTTCGATGCGCTTCATTGAGCGAAGGAGAATCCATGCGAAAGTCCGTCGTCCTGGGCGCTCTCGGTGTTTGTTTGTCGTGGGCGTCAATTTCGTCGGCTCAGCCGCCGCAGCGCCCATCGCCTCCGGCGTCCGAAGGAGAAGCGAAGAGCGCCAAGGGCGAGACCGATCCCGTGCAGAAGCGTCTGGCCGGCTTCGAGGAGTCGCTGGGTTTCATGGAAAGCACTTTGATCAAGCGAGTGGACGACCTGATGCTTTTTCACCGCCTGGAAGATGTGGCCGTCGTGGACAAGGTCCGCTACACCGGTCCGCCGCCGCGGGTCATCAAGAATCCGACCGGCCAAGGCGCCGGCAATCCGGTCATCATCAGCGCTTACACTTTTTTTCCGCGAGCTCACCCGGCGCCGAAGAAACTACCACTCATCATCTTGGTTCATGGCGGCGTTCATGGCGACTTCAACAGCAATAACGTCCACATCGTTCGTGAGTTGATTCAACAAGGATATGCCGTCTTAGCGCCGGAATACCGCGGCAGCACCGGCTACGGCAAGGATTTTTGGCAACTCATTGATTACGGCGGTCTGGAAACCGAGGACGTTTTCGCCGGCCGGCAGTGGATGCTCGAGAATCATGACAATATCGACCGCGAGCGGGTCGGCATCATGGGCTGGAGTCACGGCGGCATGATCACCCTCATGAACCTCTTCGCTCATCCCAAGGACTATCAGGTCGGATATGCCGGCGTGCCGGTCAGCGACCTTGTGGCCCGGATGGGGTATAAGGATCAGGCCTATCGCGATCAGTTCTCGGCCTCGTATCACATCGGCAAGACGGCCGAGGAGGATGTGAATGAATATCGCCGGCGCTCTCCCGCCTGGAACGCGGACAAACTCGAAGCGCCTTTGCTCATTCACACGACCACCAACGATGAGGACGTCAACGTGTTGGAAGTCGAGCACCTAATCAAGTCGCTCAAGGCGGCGGGCAAGAAATTTGAGCACAAGGTCTATCAAAACGCTCCGGGCGGACACGCGTTCAACCGCATCGATACGAAAATAGCGCGCGAATCCCGCGCCGAAGTCTATCGCTTTCTGGGCAAGTACTTGAACCCGCCCCATCCGGCAAAGTAGATCGGTTTACGTTTAGCGCCCGGGTTATGATGGAGGGATCCAGCGGGCGCTAAACGTTAAATGAAGGGCGCGAAATTATGAGGGTTTGACTTCCGCGACGCGGATCAGCGTGTGACCGATCTTGACCTCGTCGCCTTCGTGAAGCTCCTGGGCGGGAAGTTGATCCCAGCCGGCGTCGGGAGGAAGTTCGTCAGAACTCCGCTCGCCGATCTTCTGTCCGTTGACAAAGGTTCCGTTTCTGCTTCCTAAGTCCCGAACTTTGAGCGTGGGAGGATCGATCTCAAACATGCAGTGATGCCGGGATATGTCCATGTGCACGACATCCCTTGGGATTCGAATTTCGCAATCCTCCGCGCGGCCCACGACCGATCGAGTGGGGTTTTGAAAGACCAAATCCTTTTCCTGGTCGGTTCCTTGCGCGATGGTGAGTTTGATTTTGCCTGACATAAACAACTCCTTTCCAGGAAAACACAAAGGCCGGGCGGGAATCTTTCCCGGAAGCCGGCCTTCCTTCTCAGAATTAATGCAACTTCGATGCCAGACCGCGCGTAACATTTGCGTAGATTCGGTTTTACCTCGCGGAGGGTTATCTCTTGCAGCCCATGTCCGGTTGTTAGATTAAGAGTGATCAAGAGTGATTCCTTTGTCGAGTAGCGACCAGGGTGGAAACTGTGAATAGCACTCCGACGACTACTCCGCCGGGAAAGTACGTGATTCTTTATGACGGTCTCTGCCGTTTTTGCGCGCGACAATCTCAAAGACTGATCGCTCTCGCGCGGCCCGGCTTGGTGGAAGCGGTCAATTTTCAGCAAGAAGGAGCTTTGGATCGATTTCCGGGTATCACGCACGACGCCTGCATGAAAGCGATGCATCTGATCGAACCGGACGGAAGAATCAGCCAGGGCGCGGAGGCGATCGCCCGCGCCATTGCCACGCGGCCAATGTTTCGCTGGATCCGTCCGCTCTATTATCTTCCCGGTTTGCGCCAGACGCTCGACGGTCTTTACGCCTTCATCGCATCCAATCGCTACCGGCTTTGGGGAAAACCGATATCTCAAGATTGCGACAGCGGAACATGCCGGCTGCATCGCTCCAGTAACTAATCCGCTTCCTGAGCGGGGGGCGTAAGCCCCCTGAGCAAGAATGGATTTTGCAAAAAGCAATCCGGCTCAGGGGGCTCACGCCCCCCGCTCAGGGACGGAGGAATACAATAATTCTAAATTCCCCCTCCGAGTCAAGGAGCGATCATCATGGCTGACAAGAAAGAGAAGACCTACTCCGAAGACGAAATCAAGGCCAAGCTCAAAGAGCTGCGGCTGGATGAATGGTATTTGGAAGATGGCTGGCTCAGGCGAAAGTACACGACGGGCGGCTGGCCGATTACGCTCATGCTCGCCAATGCCATCGGGTACATTTGCGAGGCCGCCTTTCACCATGCCGATTTATCGATTACCTACGCCAAGCTTTGGGTCAAGCTCATGACCCATTCCGCCGGCGGCATCACCGACAAGGACTTTGCTCTCGCACAAAAGATCGAGCAAGAGGTCCTGTGGCGACCACCATCTGGCGGACCCCTGGAAGGAAATCCGGATAAGTTCGTGCAAGGAAAGAAATGATTAGTCCGTAGTTAGGCGTCCATTCTTTCAAACAATTGGAAGGCCAGCTGCTGGCTACGGACTGAGGACTCCTGACTGTCGACTACCAGGCAATTCCGCTGTCGGACATGTTACCGGGTTGACGGGTTTCATCGTCGACCGGCTCCTTGGCGAAAAGGCATCCGTGAAGCCAATGGCCATCGGGTTGAGGCGTGACGTGGACGATCCGGACCATCATCTTCCCCAGGAGCACGTCATCGGCGCCTCGCATCACCACCCAGAGCGAAATGCCGGCTGATAGCGGTTGCCCCAAGACCAAGCCGATGCCGTTCTCTGAGATATTGTGGACGGTTCCGGGAAAATGCTCGGCGGCCGGGATCGGCTCGCACGCCGCCGTAAGACTGCACGTGCAGCGACACCCCGCGCGACGGTCACTGACCTGAGGTTTGTCCGCCACGGTGCCCAGCCCCTTGTATGGAGAAAGGTTCGAAGTAGCTCCTATCCAATCTACTTCGGACGGAACGGCTCTGCAATAACCGAAGTGATTGAAAATGAATGATGAATATCGAACAAGGAATTTCGAATGTTGAAGTAAGTTCTGGCTTTACTTCGAAATTCGACATTCCTTGTTCGATATTGGCTTCTTTAACTTCTTGGACGCGTTATTACTTCTCCTGGGGTTTAGGGCTTGGGACATTACTCGAGGCGCTGCCCGGTTTCACCAGCGTCACGGGGGCGATTTTTTCCAGGTCCTTTTGAATCTTGTCGGCGCTACCGACCACCACGATCACCAACTTGCTGGGATTAAGCGTTTCCCGGACCAGTTGCTGGCAGCCGGCGGCGTCGGTCTGTGAAACCTTTTCCAAGGTCCGCTCAAAATAATCCTCCGGGAGTCCCTCGGACTCGATCAGCCAAAGCTGCCCGGCCACTTGCTGGGGCGTTTGCCGATCGCGGGCAAAGCTGCCCGTCGAGTAGGACTTGGTGTCTTTGAGCTCCTTTTCCGATGGGGGCTCTTTGAGGAGACGGTTGAACTCGTCCAGGACCGCTTGCACGGCCTCGGCGGTGGTCTCGGTTTTGCTGAAGGTGCTCATACCGAATTGACCGGCGAATCGGGAGGCGTTGTAGCCACCCCGCGCGCCGTAGGTTAAGCCCTTCTTGACGCGGATCGCCTCATTGACGCGGGCGCCGAACACGCCGCCGAAATAATCGCTCACCACCCGCGCGGTCGGGTAATCGGAGTGATCGCGCTTGATGGAGACTTGGGCGATGCGGATCTGGCTTTGCACGCCGGGATAATCCACCAGGTAAATATGAGTGGAACCGGCCGCCGGCACAGGGGGCAGTGGATCTTCCGTCTTGCTGCCGGAGGCCTGCCAAGTGCCCAACGTTTTCTTCGTTAGCTCCAGGGCCCGATCGGCGTCAATGTCGCCGGCGAAGATGAGCGTGGCTTGATCGGGACGGGCATGAGCCGTCCACCAGGGAGCGAGGGCGTCGGCCTTCAAAGTATCTAAGTCTTCCGGCTCGCCGCTGGCCGTGCGCGAATAAGGATGCGAGCCGAACAACTGCCGGCGCATTTCTCGATCCGCCTTGTATTGCGGCTGCGCGGAGGAGACGGCCAGCCCCGTCCGCACCTGCTTCCGCAATTTGTCAAATTCCGCGGCCGGGAAGGTGGGTGTCTCAACCACTTCGGCCATCAGAGTGAGGGCGCGTTCCAGATGTTCCGTCAAGCAGCCGGCGGTTACCGTGGAAGTATCCAGATTTGCATTTCCGGACAAGTCAATGGCATAATTCTCCAGCTCCTCAGCCAATTCCTTTTCGGAATGCTTCTTGGTTCCTTTGGTCAACATGCTGAGGGCCATGGATGCGGTGCCGGGCTTCGTCTCTGTCCAGGCCCCGGCCAAGAGACCTAATTCGATGGTGACATAAGGAACGTTTCGCTTTGGGACCACAATGATCTTGAGGCCATTGTCGAGCTTATGACGGCTCGGGGTGTAGGGGCTGCGCGGCTCGAGCAGACCGGCCGAGGGAGGCTTGTCGGGAAAATCGGCAGGACGGCGAAGGCCCGCCTTCCCCGGTGGGGGCGGGTTCGTCTCCGGTTTCGCCGTGATCGGCGACTCCATTTCCTTGGTGATTTCCGTCGAGCGCTTTCCCAACATGCTTCCAAGCAAATTTCTCTCGACGACGAATGTAAAGCTTCGATTCGGGGGCAAGTAGGTTTTGGCGACACGAAGCAGATCATCGGCGGTGACTTTGCGAATGGCGTCGAGTCTGTGGTTGACCCGAGATACATCGCCTTCCAAAACCGCCGTTCTGCCCAGGAGCGTGGCCTTATTTTCGACGGTGAAGTTGGTGGTGATCTGCTGAGCCAAGGTAAAGTTCTTGGCCTTGGTCAATTCGCGATCGCTGACCGGCTCGGTCCGGAGGCGTTCCAGCTCTTTGTCTAAAGCTTCTTTGGCTTTCTTGGTATCGCCGCCGACAGGTGACAAGATGGCGCCGGCGGCAAAGAAGCCTTCCTGCTCCAACGAAAAAGTGCCGGCTGTGGCCATCGCGGCCAATTGCGTCTCGGCCACGAGCTTTCGATGAAGCCGGCTGCTATTTCCCTGACCAAAGATCAGTCCCAGAAGTTCCAAGGGGATAGCATCATCATGGCGGGCGGGGACGGTTCTCCAGCCGACGGCCACGATCGGGGCCGGCGCGTTGTCCTCCGGCAAGGTAATCTCTCTGGCTTCTTTGGGCATCGGCTCCTGCACGGTGACGCGGGGCGGATCGGCCTCGCGCGGCATCCAGCCGAAATATTTCTTCGCCAGTTTTTGCGCTTCGTCGTGCTTAATGTCGCCGACGATGACCAGCGTGGCGTTGTTCGGGATGTAATAGCGCAGCCAGAAATCGCGCAAATCCTGAGCCGGAGATGCCCGGAGGTGTGACACCTTGCCGATCGGACTCCACCCGTACGGATGAACCTTGAATATCCCCGCCAGGGCTTTTTCCGGCAGCGTGCCATAAGGCCGATTGAGTCCCAATCGTCGTTCTTCTTCCACGACTTTGCGTTCGGTATCGAAGTTCGTTTGATCGATGCGCAAGAAACCCATGCGCTCGGCTTCCAACCATAACGCCAGCTCCAGTTGATTGGCCGGAAGGCTCTGAATGTAAACCGTCTGATCGAAGGCCGTGTAGGCGTTGCAATCGCCTCCGGTCCGGCGGATGTAGTCGAAATGATCGGTCTTTCCCAGCCGATCCGTGCCGCGAAACATCATGTGCTCGAACATGTGGGCAAAGCCCTGGCGCTCCGGACGTTCATCTTTCGATCCGACGTGGTACCACAAATGGACCGCGACAATCGGACAGGCGTGATCTTCCAGCGTGAGCACGCGCAGGCCGTTGTCGAGTGTCGTGTCGCGGTAATCGTACATCTTGCCGGTATCGGCGAGAGCGGATCCGCGGAGCGCTAAGCCACAAACGCTGATGGCAATCAAGAAATGGAAAGACGCACGATTCATATGTGTAACTCCTCGAGAAATAAATTGATTAAGACAAAGAAAAACAGAATCACGAAAGCACCAAAGTACGAAAACGCGAAATGAGACAAGGCTCTCTTTTTCGAAGTTTCCTGATTTCGTGCTTTCGTGTTCCTCTTTTTCTTACTTCACTTCTACTGGCCTCCCCGTTCGCACCGATTCGCATTCACGATGACACATGGCCAGGGCATCGCGGGCCAGCTTACCGCTCAACAAATCAGGCAGTCGATGGCTGACCACGCCGTCGACCGCGGTCTGGATCTCCACAGTAAAAGCGGCGGTGCCATCGTCGCCACCTTCA
>Ga0137362_10002844_pt1 | contig 11415 bp, 10 predicted proteins | sample MadtaG_2_FD_104801 | JGI IMG/M metagenome (GOLD analysis project Ga0137362, IMG submission 104801) | Vadose zone soil microbial communities from Angelo Coast Range Reserve, California, USA - Mad1_100_16 metaG | ecosystem: Environmental > Terrestrial > Soil > Vadose zone | place: USA: California... | reverse complement strand
TTCGTGCGTGAGCGGAGAAGTGTGCGCGAATTCAGTGATAAGCAAAATAAAAAAACTTAAAAAAACTCTTGACACGGCCGGCGTCGTTAGAGATGGCCGGTTAAACTCCTATAATGTTCATGTCGGCTCCTTCCTCCCGAGCCTTGGTCGTAATGCAACCAAAGTTTACTCGGGTCGGGGGGCCGACATTCTTATGAAATCAAGTGAAATCTTGCCGACTCCCCAGTCTCGTTGTGGGAAGTCTCACCAGATAGGTAACGAGAAAAAGCGCTTATGTCAACGGAATGGAGTGCTTCCGCGATGGCATCGTATTTCCGCAAAGGGATACCTACGGGTGGTGTCAGGACAAGTTAAGTTAGCTATCTGTTACTGGCCAAACACTGGCCAAAGGGTCGCAAATGGGACCATTCCTCTGTAACTGAGAGCTCGTAACTCTAACAAAACACGTGAACAGCGATGAGCAAGGATAGGGTTGGTTAGACTTTAGCAAACCGCCGCATTCAGCCGCTCTGCCACCTCTCCGCGGTTTGGTTTCAACAGCTTAGCACAGTTTCTTTATTTGCCTGCTGCACTTTTGCTGAACTCTACAGCTAAAAACCTGGCTCTCCGGAAAATCTTAAGTCATATCAGCAAGATCAATACGAATATTGACGTGACCTGACTCGCGCGGTGTGGAAAACCGCCGCGGTATCAACTGCTACTGTCATTGCTAATTCCGAGAACGGAAACTTGAACGGTTTCGCTGGACTCACATTGACACGCTAAGCGGACATTGAGTGGCCTATCGTGATTTGCGCAGTCAGGCAAACAATTGGGCAAAATCTGTCGTCGCTAATGCACATCTATTTCCTGGGTCGAGGAAGCTCTCGCAGTTCACTTGATGCACGGTAAAAGTATGTGAATCACCCAGCGTTTTTTGATTATGTTTATCGCTGAATGACGGTGGAGAGGCGCAGGCGGTGGCAGAAATCAAGGCATAGTCCGGATTGCCTACAGCGCGAGTCGGGAACGGCCAAAAACAGACCGCGGACGGTCTTGCCGGCGAAGTTTCAACAACCGATCCTCATCGGGAGGAGATGTGCCGGCACATCTTCGTAGGCCGGGAATCCCGACCACGGGCCGGCACCGGAGCCGAACCAGGCAAAAAGCGCGCGGATACGTTGAGGCACATCTGAGAATTCCTTAGCCAGCGCTGGTGTAAGGACACTCGCACTGGCTCTAACGGCTGACGGCGGATCAGACCACCAATGTTGATCCTCCATCAGCTTTGGCCATAGCGGCCTCAGGCTTGACGGGAAATCGAGCGCCCGCTGGCGATCGTCATGACGGGCGGCTTGGTGATTTCGACGGTTTTCATTCTGTTGGTATTGCCATCGATCTCTCCATGGTTTGTGAGACGCACGGGAGGAGAGCATGCTCAGGGAATGTGAGTGGCGCACGATTTCAAAGCCATGGTATGGGCCGCGACTTTCGCGTTTTCTCGTTCTAGCGGTTCTCTTTGTATTCTTCGAGACTGCGACGTCCACCGACTGTTTGCGCAAGGTCCACGCGGCCGCGTAGTTCGCCTTGGCGTAGTCCCGCGAGAGCGGCTGTCGCGACCAGACTCTTTTCGAGAAGCGGAAGGCGGTCGAGGATTTGCAAAACCTGGCCGAGATCATAAGCATGTGTCTCTCCAGGTTCTTTCGCATGCCTGGGGATCAAGACTCCGTCGACAGGGTTGGCCCCATCGAAGGCTCCTTCATTCTTGGCATAAGTGAAGATGGTGCTCAAAAACCGACTTGATATGTTGCAATGTCGTTGTCGTGAGATCGTTCGCTGTGGCGATCGCGCGCAGCATTCGACTGGCATCCACGGTCCGAAATTTTCGCAGGTGCAGCTCTCCGACATGATCGCGAATGTGATTGATCCAGATTTCGTGGTGGCCCTTGCTGGTGCTGGCTCGACGCTCCTCCTTGGTCCAAGGCAAGTACGCTCCTTCGACGAAGGCTGTCAACGTGATTCTCGAATTTGCACTGAGACGATCGCGATTGACCGTTTGCATGAGTGATGCTCGGCACAACTCGGCATCAGAAATATTGCGAAAGTCTCTGGAGCGCCCCAAATGTTTGGAAGCGTGGTTGAGGTTGCAGGAGCCATCCTCTTTCGAGATTCGCTGGCGGTATCGGACGTACCATGCACAAATGGTGTTGGTAAAGAGAGCCATTTTGATGACGGAGATCTGTTTTCATAACTACCCCATCTGCGGGTTACCCCCGCTCGCAATTCGGCGCAATAAGTTCCGCGCGAATTAAGGTAGCAAAAGTAACCAGACACCCAGTGCTTTAAGCAAATTCGTCGCGCAAGAAACTGACTTCGGTTTGGAACCGAATGGTTCTGCCGACTGCAAGGAATCAGGCGGGCCGTCGACGACGATCTAATTCGAGAGAGATTTGGCTCCGCGGCCAATAAATCGCAGTTTGGGACTGAGACTTAGACGCTTCACACAGACCTCAAGTGAAATACATCGGCAATGCAGAAGGTGTTCCAGGAGCGATTTCAGGCGACGCGAGCGGCGGATGCTTTGGTCGACTTCTAGGATCTTTCGATGCGCCAATTTTTTCCAGCGAGGACCAACGGGAGCGTCGTCCTGCAATCCATGGAGAAAAACTTTGATCTCGCTCAACGTGAATCCCATCTCGCTGGCAAAGCGGATGAAGACCACGCGGTGGAGTGCGTCCGCGGGGTACCGCCGCTGGCCGCCTGCGCGGTGGGGCGCAGGGAGCAATCCACGTTTTTCGTAGTAACGGATCGCGGAAGCGTTTAGCCCCGAACGGCCGGCGAGCTCGCTTATTTTCACTTCGCTGCCTCACCCTAGGCCCTGTATATAGATGCTTGACTTAAAGCTGACTTTAAGTTCTAGCATTTTGCAATGAGGCGTGCCAGGTCTCACGGGAGGAAAATGATGACAGTGCAGCGGGAAAGAAACGGAAGAAAGCGCAAGCAGTGTGTAGCGGTTGCGGGGCTTGCGGCGTTGCTTTCGAGTGGCGCGCTGCTGCAAGCGTCACCGCAGGAAACGAAGACCAAAGAAAAGGAGAAACAGGTGCTGACGACGCGAAACAAATTCTACTGCAACATCAAAGCTCTGAATCCGGCGGAGCGCGAGTGTCACAAGCAATTGACCGACAAGCTGATCGCGGCACGGAGGGAGATCGTGGAAACAGAAAAGGGTTACGAATTCCAGTACAGTCCATCGAATATCTCGCTCGCGGACCTAGCGGACTGGGTAGCGGCCGAAGGCAAGTGCTGTCCCTTTCTTGATTTTCATATTGACCTCGAGCGCGAGGGCAGCCTGCTCTGTCTTCGGCTGACAGGCGAGGAGGGGATCAAACCGTTCATCCAATCAGAGTTTCAGGTATTGGCGAATCTCGTCTTTGATCTTGCGAACCGATTCGATCGGCAGGCCTTTGGGATCTTGCAAAGGCCAATCGAGTTTCTTGAGACCGGACACATACGGACAGGAATCTGCGCATCCCATGGCCACGAGCAGTGTTGCCCGCTGCGCCAATTCCGCTGACAAGAATTGCGGCTTGACGCCGTTTAAATCGATTCCTTCCTCGCGCATGACCTGAACGACTTCCGGGTGAACATGTTCTCCCGGTTGTGTGAGGCGATTCTGTACGCGCCTCTGTCGAAATGGAGCGATGGACCAACGCCACTGTTTTGGAATGGTCCCGTTGTCAAGGTCATTCCCGGGCTGGAGAGCAGGGGGTCCGCGAACTACCGTGAGTTCGGCGGCTCACTGGAGTCTTCAATAGCAGTGGAGAAACCGCTGCGTTGTACACTGAGGATATGGTTGAAACCGCCATCCTTGAACGTACGGCTGCCGTGCGCCACGGACGAAGGCTCGAATATTTCACTATCGCGTGGAATGCTTTAGAAGGTCTGGTGGCCGTCGTCGCAGGCGCAATCGCCGGAAGCATTTCGCTCGTAGGTTTTGGAATTGACAGCTTCATCGAAGTGACGTCCGGGTCGGTCTTACTGTGGAGAATGTCCGTTGACGCAGAAGTGCACCGCCGCGAGCTGAATGAAAGGCGGGCCCTGAGGATTGTTGGCGTTTGTTTTCTTCTACTGGCGGCGTACATCGCCTATGAATCTGCGTTGGACCTGTGGTCTCGTCGTGCTCCCGAACACAGCATTCCGGGAATCGTTCTGGCCTGCGTCTCCTTGGTCGTAATGCCCCTTCTCTCCAGAGCTAAGCGAAAGGTGGGAACTGCTCTCGGAAGTGCCGCCATGCACGCGGACGCCAAACAAACAGAGTTTTGCACGTACCTGTCGGCCATCCTGCTGGCCGGATTGCTGCTCAACGCCCTGTTCGGTCTATGGTGGGCCGATCCAGTGGCGGCCCTCATCATGGTTCCCATCATTGCGAAAGAAGGAATCGAAGGATTACAGGGTAAAGCCTGCGACGAATGCCCCGGACAGTGACGTAAGTTACTTCGCCGGACTTACGGATTCCACGGTCAAGGTCTCACCTTTCAACGTTCCCTTCGCGGCGACTTTTTGCGCGGCGTATTTGTCGAGTTCCATCATTCTTTCTCCTTTGGATGATCTGAAACGCTTGCGAAGACTCTCATTCTTCCGCGTGCAGTTTTCTTGGCTGCAGAGTCCCGCGACGCAGCGCGCGCTCTTTCATCAAAGCGAAAAACACCGGCACCAGAATCAGGACGTGAACCGTGGACGTGATCATGCCTCCGACGATGGGCGCGGCGATGGGTTTCATCACATCGGAGCCGACGCCGCTTTCCCAGAGGATGGGAATGAGGCTCGCCAGAACGACGCACACGGTCATCAGTTTCGGCCGCAAGCGATGCACCGCGCCTTCGATCACGGCAGCTTCGATGTCTTCGTGTTTGAGCGGTTTTCCGGAGTTGAGGCGGCGGTTAAGTGCTTCGTGCAAGTACACGACCATGACCACGCCCGTCTCAACCGCAATGCCGAATAGAGCGATGTAGCCGACCCAAACCGCTACGCTGAAGTTGTAGCCGAGGAGCTTCTGCAGGATGAGGCCCCCGGTGAGTGCGTAAATCGTCGGGAAGATGAGCACGACGGATTCCGCAACAGAGTGGAAGACCATATAAAGGAGCACGAAGATGACAAAGAACACGACGGGTAGAATTATTTTGAGACGCTCCTTAGCCCGTTGCTGGAATTCGTATTCTCCGGCCCACTTGTAGGTGTGCCCTGGCTGCAAGTGGAGCTTTTGGCGGAAGAGGTCGTTCGCCGCTTTGACGAATCCGCCGTAGTCCTTTGAATTGAGGTCGATGTACACGTATCCGGTCAAGGCTCCATCCTCATCGCGGATCATCGCCGGGCCGCGGGAAAACGAAATGCGCGCAACTTGCTCGATGGGGATCTGCGCGCCGGCAGGTGTGGCAATCAATACGCGGCGGAGTTCTTCCACATTGTCGCGAAAATCGCGGTTGTAGCGGACGTTGACTGGATACCGCTCGCGGCCCTCGATGTTTTCCGTGACCATTTCCCCGCCGATTCCAGAACTAACCGCTTGCTGCACATCGGCGATCGTCAACCCATAGCGAGCGGCTTCGAGGCGATCGGCCTCGATGTTGATGTAGAAGCCTTGCGATACCCGTTCGGAGAAAATGGAGCGGACTTCGGGAAGGGAGGAAAGAAGTTGCTGGATTTGCGCGCCGGTCTGCTGGATGTCTTCGAGCGTCGGTCCTTGAATCTTCAAGCCAAGTGGGGTTTTGATTCCGGTCAGCTCCATGTCCAAACGATTTTCAACGGGCATGGTCCAAGTGTTCGAGAGACCCGGGAACTGGAGCTTGGGGTCCATTTCCTGGATGAGTTTTTCGTAGGTCATGCCCGGACGCCACTGCTCGCGCGGCTTGAGCATGATGGTCGTGTCGTACATGTCGAGCGGTGCGTTGTCTGTCGCGCTGTCCGAACGGCCGACCGTTCCAAACACCGTTTCGACTTCCGGAAAGGTTCGAATGATACGGTCCTGCTCCTGAAGCAACTGCGAGGCTTGCGTTATGGAAATTCCGGGCAGTGCCGTCGGCATGTAGAGCGCAGAGCCTTCAAACAGCGGCGGCATGAACTGGCTGCCGATCTTGAGAGCAAGCGGCAAAGTCACGAGCAAGAAGATGAGGTTAAGCAGCAAGGTGGTTTTGCGGTAGCGCAGACAGAGCCGCAACACGGGCAGGTAGATGGCCTGAGTGATCCGGGATATGGGGTTCTTGGATTCCGGACGCAGTTTTCCTCGGATGAAAAGAATCATCAGCACCGGAACGAGACTGATAGCCAGGACGGAAGAAAAACCCACGGCCAGCGTTTTTGTCCAGGCGAGCGGCCGGAACATTCTTCCTTCTTGCGCCTCCAGCAGAAACACTGGTAGGAAGGAAACGACAATGATGACCAGGGAAAAGAAGATCGCGGGGCCCACTTGTTTCGCGGCGCTGAGAAGGATGCGCCTGCGTTCCGGGGCGGATACCCCTTCCGTTTCTGCGGAAGGATGTTCGGAGAGTTGCCGGTAGCCGTTCTCGACCATAACGATTGCCGCGTCCACGAGGACTCCAATGGCCAGCGCCAGTCCGCCGAGAGACATGATGTTCGAACTGACGTGCAGGTAGTACATCGGGATGAAGGACGCCAGCACCGCGATCGGCAACGTGAGAATCGGAATCAGCGCCGAGCGAAAATGAAACAGGAAGAGGATGATGACAACGCTGACGATGATCGCCTCTTCGAGCAAGTCGCGCTGTAAGGTTTCGATGGACGCTTGAATCAGGCCGGAACGGTCGTAGCCGGAGACGACTTCGACTCCGGAAGGCAGGGACGATTTGGTTTCGGCCAGTTTTTTCTTTACGCCGTCGATGACGGTCAGAGCATTCATCCCGTCGCGCATGACCACGATGCCCGCGACGGTCTCTCCTTCGCCCTGCCATTCGGCGACGCCCTCGCGGATGTCCGGTCCGGAGCTGACGGTCCCCAGGTCGCGCACGAGGACGGGAGTTCCGTTCTTCGTGGCAACAGGAACCACTTCCAAATCGTTCAAGGAACGCAAATAGCCGAGGCCGCGGATCATGTACTGCGCTCCGCCCATTTCGAGCAGGCGCCCGCCCACTTCATTTGTGCTGGCCCGCACTCTCTCAATGACGGTCGAAAGTGGAATGTTGTAGGCGCGCAGCTTGTTGGGATCGAGATTGACCTGATACTGCTTGACGAATCCGCCGATGGTCGCGACTTCCGCGACACCGGGGACGGTTTCGAGCCGATAGCGCAAGTACCAGTCTTGAATGCTGCGCAGTTCGGCGAGACTGCGTTGGTGGCTGCGATCCACAACGACGTATTCGTACACCCATCCTGCGCCCGTTGCGTCCGGCCCAATGACAGGATGAACTCCGGCAGGAAGACGCCCGGTGATTTGCTGCATGTATTCGAGGACGCGTGAGCGCGCCCAATAGAGATCGGTTCCATCTTCGAAGACGACGAAAACGTAGGAATCCCCGAACATGGTCTGCGCCCGCACGGCTTTGACGTGCGGGGCTGCGAGAAGCTTGGTAACGATCGGATAGGTGACCTGGTCTTCGATGAGGTTGGGCGGCTGTCCGGCCCACGGAGTGTGCACGATGACCTGCACGTCTGAAATGTCCGGCAACGCATCAAGCGGGATACGTCGCAAAGACCAGATTCCCGCGAGCACCAGCAGCAGCGTTCCCGTGAACACCAGAAAGCGGTTTTGCGCGCACCAATCAATCCAACGAGAGATCACGTTACATTCCTCCCGTGGCGTTCACGCTGAGTTGTTTGCTGGCGACCACTTGGCCGTTCTTCTTCGCAAGAATCGTGACTTGCCACGTTCCGCCGCTGTCAAGCTTCCCTGAACCCTCATAGAGTCCGTTGCTTTTTTCCGCGAGTGAAACCTGCGTCCGCATCGCGGCCATGCCCATCCCGGGCATGGCCGGCATGGAAAAGGTGACGGAAACTTCCGCGCCAGAGATCGGTGCACCGCTCGCATCGGTGAGCTTCACACGGAAGGTGTTGCCGCCTTTGCGCGGAGGATCGGGTTCGGTTGTGAGGTTCGCCTTTGCCTGTGGAGCGTTTATCGCTCCTGCCCCACCTGCGCCGGGCGGCGGGGGAACAAATGTACCGAGTGCCGCCTGGAGCTGGCTTTCCGAGTCGATCAGGAAGTTTGCGGACGTGACGATCTCTTCGCCTACCTTCACTCCTTTCAAGACGATGAAGTCGTCTCCCGCTCGCGATGCGAGTTGCACTTCGCGTGGTTCGATGTAGCCGTCGCTGCGGCTGACGAAAACAATCTGCCGCGTTCCGGATTGCAAAACGCCGGTGGCTGGGATGACCAACTGCTTTCCCATCGCGATTTTCAACGTAACGTTGACGAACATTCCTGGAGTCAATTTCAAACCGGGATTGGAAAATACAAGCCTCGCCCGCGCCGTGCGCGTCGTCATGTCCACTTGTGGATAAATGAAATTGACGCGGCCCTCGAAGGTGCGTCCCGGATAGGAATCGACCGTGAGTGAAGCGCCGTCGCCGACTTTGATTCTTCCCAGATCGTTTTGAAACACTTCGGCCAAAACCCAAACGGTGGAAAGATCGGCGACGGCATAAAGCCGCGTCTCCGGCTGAACGGTGAGATTCGGAAGGGCGTTGCGCTCGGTGATGTAGCCGGAAACCGGAGAATCGACCTGGAGTTCCGGCTGGATTTCGCCCGTGGATTCGAGGCGCGCGATCTCGCGCTGTGGGACACCCCATTGTTTCAGCCGTTCACTTGCGGCGGCTAGGAGTGAAGCAGCTCCCTCGGTCACACCGGAAACGGTGCTTTGCGCTACGCGCTGCTGATTTTGCTTCGCCACCAGATACTCACGTTCGGTGGCGACGAGATCCGGGCTGTAAATGGTGAAAAGGGGCTGGCCCTTGCGAAGGTATTGATATGTGGCGTCCGCGAAGACTTTCTGAATGTAGCCCGAGTATCGCACCTGCACGGTGGAGAGGCGTGTTTCATCAATCGCGACATTGCCCGTGACGTGGATCTCGTCCTCGACGGTCCTGCTTTCCACGCGGCCGGTTCTGACGCCGATGCTTTGCAGACGTTCCGGCGAAAGCTGGACCGGGACGAGCGCCGCTTCGTGCGGCGCCATCGCCGCATTCTCCGCTCCGCTTGGAGAGCTCTGGGCCGATTCGGTCGCAGGCGGCTGCATCGCAGCATCCGCCTCTCGGTGTTGCTTTCCGCGCCACCACAGTCCGCCGAGAGCAGCGAGGAAAGCGAGATTGCCCACCAGGGCCAATAGAAATGCATTTCGATAGTTCCGCATGTTCATTTTCCTTTTTTAGCGAAGCGACAATCCCGTGATCTGTTCGAGCCGTGCAATTGAGGTCTCGTATTCGGCGACGTTCTGCCAATACTCTTCGTCGAAGTGGAGCAAATCGAGAAACGCAGCCAGCAACGCTTGAAAATCCTGTTTGTTCGATTGGTACGTGGCCAAGGCAGCTTGAAATTCCGACCGCGACTGAGGCGAGAGTCCCTCGCGGTGAATCCTGAGAAGCTCGGAGGTCTGTTGCGCCTGCACGTACTGCCCGCGCAACTCCGCGGCAATTTGCTGCGACTGCGCCTGGAGTTCGCTTCCCGCGCGAAGCTTCTCCGCTTCTGCTTGTGCGAGTTCGGGACGTTGTTTTCGTCCGCGATAGATCGGCACGCGGACTCCGACACTGAGCATGTAGTAGGCGCGAAACTGCGTGGGGTCGGTGCGTTGCCACATATATTGCACGTTGAAGTCGGGGTAGAAATCCTTGCGCGCTAGGTCCACTTGTAGGGACTGCTTTTCGATCATCTTCTTCGCGCTGGCGATTTCCGGATTCTGGACTTCCGCTGCAGCAAGAAGTTCGGCGTAGGTCTGCACGAGAGGCATTTCGACGAGCTCGGCGGCTTCGATGTCGGGCGAGTCCTGCGGGCGGTTTAGTAGCTGTTTGATTTGCGCTTCGAGCTTGCCCACTTCCAAGTGGTGCATCGCGATTTCACGAAGCAGCTTCGTCTGTTGCAGTTGGGCTTGCAGCAAGTCTTGCTGTGTGCCCATGCCCGAGCGGTAGCGGGCGTCTGCGGCTTGTTGCACCTGCTTGAGCAGCTCACCGTCCTGTTGGAGGATCGCAAGCGTCTTCGACAGGTAGGCCAGTTGGAAATACGCAGCTTTGAGTTCCGCGAGCACGCTGCGGCGCACAGACTCGATCTGCTGCTGCGAAACGTCTGCTTCGCGCTTCGCAATCTCACCTTTCAAGCGCAACTTGCCCGGATACGGAATGTCTTGTGAGACTCCCAAGCCGATGTACGCAAATTCACTGTTGGTGTATCCGGCGAAGGGACGCGGGCTGCCGACGCTGAAATGCTGGAGCGTGAATTGCGGGTCGGGAAGCGTCGAGACTTCTGTCGGAACTTGCTTTGCTGCTTCGAAGCCATGCCGCGCCGCTTCAATTTGCGGATTGTTCTTCTCCCCTTCCGCGAGTAAATCGGAAAGTGGAGTGACCGCTCCCGCGTGCGACGGTACGGACTCTTGCGCGAAAACATTTCCCGCCGAAACAACGGAAAGCAAAATCACACAAAGACTTCGAATAAGAGCTGCGCAAGACAATCGCGCAGCGGGATTCTTTCTCGCTATCGAAAACATCTTTTTCTCCTGAGCGCGCGTAAAGAGGCCGCGGACTTTCGGCAAGACGCCAAGCAGGGTCTCGGCCGAAACAGTTCGGCGGGTTAAAGGGACAGTGGGAACGGAAAAAGAAACAAGCCGGTGCGCTGCCGCACCGTTGAGCAGAGGATCAAATCAGGAGGGAAGAATGAAGAGTGTACAGCTCTGGAGGTGAATGCTGTGGAGCCTCGAAATCCAAGCGAGAAACTTCGGGGTAAGGCGTCGCCTGAGGTGAAGCAAGAATATCGGTGACAACCATCACCGGCGCCTGGAGCGTTACGTGCGCGGCCGGCAACACGCCAGGAGATGGAGACGAAACCATCCCTTTGCAGCAATCGTGGCTTTGATTAGACGGGTCGCAAGGCATGGAACCGCAGCATTTCATACTCTGCTGATCTTGCGTCATCGCGGACGTGCAGTCCGCAAATTGCAGGCCCAACAGGGCGGTCAACGCCACGACGATGAGTAGTTTCTTGCTCATTGCCCTCTTTTGACTCTAGGCGGATTGAACGCTTGAGTCAACAAACGGATACGGCCTTCGCAGGTGGATCAGCATCGGTTGTCTCTATGCGAAAAGGGGGGCACTGCGAGCCACAATGCCGGCCCGAACTCGAGACGCGACCGGACGTTGTTGGTGCGCCGAAGCGCCCATTTTGGTGCACTCTTGGTGCACTCTAGCGTGCGAATGGGATGATTCAGGGCAACCCACAGCGTGCTA
>Ga0137362_10002842_pt1 | contig 11417 bp, 8 predicted proteins | sample MadtaG_2_FD_104801 | JGI IMG/M metagenome (GOLD analysis project Ga0137362, IMG submission 104801) | Vadose zone soil microbial communities from Angelo Coast Range Reserve, California, USA - Mad1_100_16 metaG | ecosystem: Environmental > Terrestrial > Soil > Vadose zone | place: USA: California... | reverse complement strand
GGGGTCGGCGCCTTTGGTGCTGGACACAATGATCGTATCGCCAACTTTGACATCTGCAAGGGCAATCGTCGGTAATCGTTCGAGCATGTCCTGGATGTTCATGCCGCCGCCGCCCATGCGACCGCCGCCCCCGCCTGGTCCGCCGCCCCGTGGTGGACCACCTTGTCCGCCATTTGGCCGGTTACCACCCTGACCCGCCGGAGCCTGACCACCGCCGTTGGCGCCTTGTCCACCGCGCCCCATCATCGACATCATGCCACCCGTTTCCGCGGCCGAAGGAAAACGGCGCAATACTGCGTCCTGCTTAACAACAATCGTCAGGAGCTGCTTCGTTTGTAGATCATTGATTTTCACTTCGCCGGTCGCCTTATCAACGGCAGTAACTGTGCCTGCCACATTTCGAAAGGCGCCCGTGACAACTTTCTCAGGTGTGAAAGACAGCCCGTCAGCGCTGCGTTCCCCCAGCGCGCGCAGTTGATCGCCAACCTTGAGTTCCGCAAAATCCGCCGGCTTAGCATCAGCAAACTTGATCGAGTCGGGAGCGTAACGACGCATTTCCACTTTGTCGCTAACCGGAATCGTGACTGCCTGTTGGCCCATCAACGATCGGCTCGAGATAGTTATCTCTTTGGACTCAGGTTTCAACGCAGTGATGATGCCGAGTATGCCGCGACGTTTCCATTCAGCGCGTTCGGCTTCCTGTTTCTTGGCGAGGTCCGCCTTGTTCATAACGATCAGGGCAACGGCCGGAACCGACTTGTGATCGTCAGCCACTTTGCCGCGAGCCCACACACGATCGCCTTCGCCAACATCGCCAAGAGTAATTTTCGTTGCGTTGGTCAGGGTCTTTTCGCCGGGCGCCAGTCGCATATAAACGGTCTTGTCGCCGAGCGCGACTGTCACCAACGAACCGGCGTCAGTCTTGACGATCAACTGCCGGCCGGCGGCGTCAATAACCTTGACTTCACCAATAGCCCCGTTGGCTGTTATGCCGGGATCGCCCGGCCGCTGGGCAGCGGCGGTCGGGCTGGTCTGGGCGTTAGCAGCGGGACCAGCGATTAGAAAAACCTGAATAAGCGCGAATGCAAGAAAAAGCGCCTTCATTACCCCTCCAAACTTTGCTATGAGAACAACGCAGTTAACTATTTCGAATCGAATAGAACGCCGAGGACCGGCGACTGAAACTTGCGCTTGTCCTCAGGTGTTACGCATAGAACCGGATGATTGTTCTACCTAAGTAGTTGCGCTTCTCGCTCGATCAGGCATGTTAGTCCACGATGGTCACCGCCCCGTGTTCGAAAAAGTTGCACAAATCCCACACTTCGGCCATGGGGAAAGCTTTTGATGCGCGAGACCTCTGATTCGTTGATATTTTTTCCCTGTATTCGATGAAAATTCAGCTAGCTTCCTGCGATCGTCGCCAGCCAACCTTGTAACGTGCGGTGAGGGCCAAACCCAGGCTGGTTACCAAAATCAAGGCAACTACGAACGGCCAAATGTAAGGCAATGATGAGAGAGTGATCCAGAAGACGGTACCAGTAAGCAGCGCGACTGCTTCGGAATTTCTACCAACCTTTAGAAACTTTCGTTGCAGCCAACGACCGGTGGCAGCATAAATCATGACTCGTCCAAAAAGCGCTGCAATCAATATCAACAGCAGGGCCATCAGCCCGAGCAAAATGCTGATCGGGGCAGGCAGATAATGGAGCGCGGTTGGCACGCCGATGCTGATTACGACCGCGCCAACGAAACCAATCACGGCTACTCGCAAACTGGTTAGTTGAAGGCGCGCGATCCCGCGACTGATTGTTCCCGGCATGGCGGCTGTTAAAGCCAGCGACACAATGAACCAGAACAACACTGCTAACAGGCGGAAACCAATGTATGCCGCCGACCACTTCGGCGCCAGCAAATCTTTGGGATTGCGCATTATGTTTCGCAGTTCTTGTTCGTAGCCGGCATACATGAGTGTCATCGCCTGAGGATTACGATTCGGGATCTGATCGACGTGGTGGTAGGCGCCGCCGACCACCATCACGTCACCACCGATGCGCGCACCTTCAAGTTGGATCACGGACCCGCCGATAGCCGCCACGTCTTCTTCGACCACACCGCGAACAATTACATCGCCACCCAAAGCAATCGCTCCCTTTTTTACAGTGCCGTTTATTTGCAATGAATGTCCTAATGCATAAACATCCGTGTCCGATACCCCCTCCATAATGTAGGGAGAATCGGTCGGCTGGGGCACAGGCGGATTTTGCGCCTGAATTGCGTATAGCAAGCAGCCAAGCACGACTAGCAATGAACAGGACTGCAAAACCATTCTCAAGCGGGAAGGATTGAAGCAGCGCCAGGAAAGCGACACAATCCCCATCGATGATTTGAATAGGTACATGCGAACTGCGCTTAGTCGAGCACGCGAGTTCGGTGGTAGCGTGATATCAGGAGCGTAAGGAGGCCAATAGCAAAGGCAAATAGCAGTAGCGCAAGTAAATCCGCCCGGCTCGCATCGCCAATAAGCCCGCGCCGAAACACGCGCGCGAGCACCGCAAACCCAGCCATTGCATCGTAAATCGTCTTTCCGAAGAGCCCTATTATTCCAAATGTCGCCTTAAAAAATGATTGCACACTGGCAAAAACGGTGCGACTCGACGCGACTCCCAACAAAGCAAATGCAACCAACCCCAGAACTATGCAGTAGCGCAAAGCTCTGCGGTGTTCCGAGCGATCGCGCACGCCGCGCATATCATTCTCGGCGTGCACGGCCACAACTTTTGCAAAGTCCGGCGGCACTTCCAAATCAAAACGACCGGCCAGCGCCGTATCCAGCTCACGCATGAAGGTGCGATGGGCGCGCAACTCGGTCGCGCAACGATCACAGACCAGCACATGCTGTTCAACCGCTAATCGATCGACGGGCTTTAGTTCGTCGTCAACGAACGCGGCGATCTGGTCGCTCTGACAATTGTTATTGTCGTTAGTCATTGAACTCGAAAACTAAACTCCGGTAATGCCACGCAGCAAAAACTGCTGACGCATCATTTCGCGCGCGCGAAAGAGTCGATTCTTGACCGTGCCAAGTGGCAAGCCAGTCACTTCGACGATCTCCTCATAAGTAAGATCCTGCGAATGGCGCAAGACGATGAGCTCGCGATAGGCCGTCGGCAAGAGATGAACGACTGACTCGATCTCCAACCGGCGCTCTGCGCGCTCACTTTGTTGTTCCGGGCTAAGGCCCTTACTTTCAATGGTAAGTTGCTGCGGCTCGCTTTCAGTTCCGTTGCTAAGGGATCGTTCGCGGCCGGCATTGCGGCGCAGATGATCGATAGCGGCATTATGCGCAATCTTGTAGATCCAGGTAGAAAACTTGAACTCCGGCCGGTAACGCGACAGCGATGCATAGATCTTGATGAAGATTTCCTGAGTCAGATCGAGCGCGCAGTCGTAGTCTCCAACCATGCGGTAGACATAAGCAGAGATCGGTCGCTGATAACGCCGGACCAGTTCTTCGAAACCGCCTTCAAGACCCTGCGCCGCAGTTGCAACCAACTCGCGATCGGCAGCACTGCTGAAACTATAAACATTAGGAGATGCTGGCATACTCATTATGCGAGGGTATTACGTTTAAGAAATCGCAGATGTTTCAAGCCGACTAAAGCTCACTGCCACGACAAGGTGGCCAGCCCGGCGGGAGCGGCGATGGAGTCAAAGCTTAGCTGGCGGGTGGCAAGCTGTAAACCAAGGTCCTCGGCTTCCAGCGGTCGCAGATCTATGCCGAGCGTGTCGCGCAAGATGCTGCTAATGCGTTCCTTGCTCATTGCGTCGCCAACCACCAATAGCCGACTAAGCAGGCTCGCCGTTTGTTCGCCATCTCCGGCCCGCTTGTCACGATAGAAAAGAAGCAAGCGATACAACTCATCTTCACATTCATCAGGCTCACAAATTACAGTGCGAATTATCAACGGCTGCTTGCCGCGAAAAACTACCGCCGTAAAACCGGTGTCGGACGAACTGAGCAATAGCGCGTCATCTCTTGAGCCATCTAACGTGAGCCAGCGGCCTTCAGCCACGTGGCGCGGCAGCACCAAACCGGCGCGCCAGCCAAGCATATCCAGGACGTTTTCATACTCAGCGAGAACGGCTGCGCGCGTGGCTACCATCAGATAACGATCTCTCCCCTGTGCGTCAGGCGGCAAGCGCTCGCGAGATAGCGACAGTTCTTCCGACGGCACACCGAAACCGCGCTCAACTTTCCAGGTGAGCACTTCCTCGAGCTCTGCGCGCGAACCCGGATTCGACTCCAAAGTCATGATAAGGCTGCGACTGGAGGCGTCGGGCAAGCTTGCAGACCAACGCTTGCGCTGCAAGAGACCGGCGCTAGTCGCCAGGTCGGTGAGCACCGCGGCCAGTTCGGACAAATCGGAAATGTTTGGTTCATCAAAGCTGGGACGAATCAGGGATTCCGGCAGCGAGACTGTAGCCGCGCGCTTCAGAGTGCTCGCGCCCTTGCCGCGCTCGAGTTGGACCATGGTGAGCAGGCCCTTTTCAAACCCGATCGCGTTTGACGGATACCAGGGATGGATTAGTTTTGAAAGCGGGTTAGCCATTGATCATTTCCGATTGCCGAATGCCGATTGCCGATTTTGCCTGCTGCTATCGTCGCAAGTTTCCTCATGCGCCAACCGGAAATTGGCAATCCGAAATCGGCAATGACATCACCATTCTGAGTACTGCGTCCCTTCCGACGAAACGTCACTTGATGCGCTGTGCACGTCGGTTACCCCCTGCTCGCCGGAACTCGCGTTCGGATCGTCCCCGGTCGTTACGGTCCAGTCCGCTTGTCCGGTAATCGGGTCCTTGGGTAACTCGCGCATGTACCCACCGCTAACCAGATCGTCGAGTGATTGCGGAAGCTTTTGTTTGTCGGCGGCGTATTGGTCAATCAGACTGCGTAATTTGGAAAGATCGTCGCGCAAGACTGCTTCGCGCGTGGCCAGTATTGTCTTCTGATATTGCGGCAAGACAATGGCCGCAAGAATGATGATCACCGTGATTACGACCATCAACTCGAGCAGGGTAAAGCCCCTCGAGTGCGGATTGCAGATTGGGGATTTCGGAGTGCGTGGATTCTGCTTTGAATCCGAAATCCGAAATCCGAAATCCGAAATTGGCTCACCAGTCACTGTACTTCTCTCCGTTCAGTGCCGTATCTTTCGACTTTGAGCGCACGTCAAAAATATTTTCCCCGCCCCATGAACCTGAATCAGCGCTGTCATAGCACGAGCGCAGGTCCCATTCTGCTTTACCGGTGATTGGATCGATTGGGATGCTGCGCAGATAAACCTTCTTCTTGGTGGAGAGCTGGCTGCCCAACACGCTATCGCTGTTACCACTCGACGTGCCGGTGCTTTCTAATCCTCGTCCACCGACATTGGCAGCGCCGCGCGGCACCACGTTTACGCCGCTAACCAATGTATCCAAATCCGGCGGGTAACGGTCGGGATTATCAACGCCAAAGACGGTGCAGTCGGATATTACTACTTTGCTCCTTGGATCGACGTAAGTTGAGCCGCCCGTGCCAGTCACGCCGGTGCCAGTGCCTGTACCCGTCGTCCCCGTTCCCGTTCCCGTGCAGTTCATACCCACAGTATCGCGATGAAACTCATCGATGGAGGTGCGCATCTCGCGCAGGGCGTCGTGGAGCCGTTGTTCCTTTTGGCGTTTGACGGAAAGTTTCAGCAGCGGCACAACGCCCATGGTCATTATCGTCAGCACCGTAATCGTGATGACGAGCTCAATCAAAGTGAAACCGCACTGGCGCTTTTTCAGCATCGAATTTGAAACCGACATGACTACGCGGCGACCGGAAAGCTGAACTGCCTTCATCTCGTCGCCGCGTGTTGAATTGCTAACACCTTGCACTGCGTGCATCAACTCACGTTTCTTACTATTTGACTATTGCGTGGATCGGTGACAAGTCAAGCGTGACGTTGGCTGCATCGATCGCCATTAAGTAGGTAGCACTCGCGTCGAAAACCAGGCCCGCATCTCCGGCGGACAAGGCTTGTACATCGATGAAGAGCCACAGGCCCGAATTTTTCAACGATGCGGCGCTGCGAAGATTTGCAAGCGAGATCAGGCACATGCCGCTCGCATCGATCGACTGGGTCATGCCCGGCGCGTTTTCCTTGTTGCCATTATCGGCGGCCAACGCAGTACCAGCCACCAGACCCTTGATCCTGATCACCTTTGGATCAAAACGCAAAGCAAGAATCGCGATCGCTAATGAAGCATCGGATTTCAGCTCCAGAGCGAAGCGTCGCGTCTCGCCAACCTTCATCACCGCATCAGACGGCGCCAATATCAACTGTGCTGACCTGGTGTTGGCGCTCATCGAAGTTAATGCCGTCTCAATCGGTTTGGGCATGCTGGTAAGTACCGCCTGCGCATTTGTATTGAGATTTGTATTCACCGCCGCAACCTGCGACGCTTCCGAACTGCTTACCAACGACTTCGGCGCAGGCACGAAGGCCGGCAGCTCTTCCGCCGCGGCCTGCGTTTTTGCGACTTGAGAACTATTAGCAGGCGCTGGTTGTGCTGCGACGGCATCTTTTGGCGTGTTATTTGTGGCCACTGTACTTGTAGTGACATTCGTAGCCAGAGGCGTAATGGTAGTCGTGTTCGCAGCTGCTGTTGCTGCACCATTGTTAGTTACTGGCGCGATAGTTGCCGGCTCGAATGAAGCATTCGGACGAACCCTTGCGTTTCGCTGTTGCTGGCGCGCGGCTGCTATTTGGTCTTCCTGATCGGCCTCGCGCAGCATCGCTTCGAGCGAACCGGTTGTCGGCGATTGCAGGGTGCCACTGGGACGCATTTCTTCGTCACGCGGTGTTACTGCCGGCGCGCGCAACACGCGCGGCGTGACGGCAATGACAATGTCTACGCGGCGGTTCTCACGAGTCGGTGAAGTAAACAAGCGGCCCAGCACCGGAATTAATCCCAATAACGGCAGTCCTGCGCGCCCATTGCTCTGCACATCCTGAGCGACGCTGGCGAGCATCATGGTGCGATTATTTTGCACTCGAGCAGTTCCGGTTATGGTTCGCTCAGTGAAGGTCGGCGTCAGCGTACGGGCGCCGAGCACGTCTTTGGATTCAATCGACATCTTCACCTGAACGTCCTGATTGGGAAAAACCTGGGGTGTAAACTTAAGCGTCAAACCCGTCGGCTCGTAGTTGATTACCGGAAAGCCGCCGGTGGGAAATCCGTTGTTTGAAGTTGAAGTACCGGTTTGGATTCCAAAAGGATAGGCCTGCGCCGTTTGCACCGGAACGCGTTGGCCGATGCGTGCGCTCGACTCTTCACCATTGAAGGCGTGTACCTGAGTTGAAGCGATAAGCTTCGTGTTGTCTTTAGCTTGAAACGCCGTAAACACTGAAGGCGGAATCAGCAGGGCCGCCGCTGCGGCAGTGGGGGCGCCCCCGATAATGCTCGCCAGATTCACGCCCGTTTGCGTCGAGTTGAGCGCGCCATTGGCAGTTGGAAGAGCCAGGCCGGGCGAGCCTCCAAGAGTGATTCGGTTATCCGACGACGCAGAACCGATTTGATTGCCTAATTGCAGCAGATCGCTTTTCGAAACCTCATAGATGTTTACATCCATCACCACTTCAGCGCGATCTTTGTCGATACTCTGTATAAGCTCGCCGATCAAGCGGACGTTTTCGGCTGTATCTCGGACCGTCAAGCTGTTGGTGGCCGGATCAGAAACAACGATCGTTTGTGGACGCCCGACAGACGGCGGTATTGCCTGTTGGACCAGGCCTTTTACTTTTTCCGGATCGCTGTTGGCCAGATAGAAAGTCCGCAGCACAAGTTGTTGATATTGAGGACGACGTGTCTGGTCGGCAACGACGATAGTGCGGCGACTCAACTTTTGAAAAAACAGTCCTTCCTGCAAAAAGACATAGTCGAGCGCCTGGGAAGTGCTGACGTCACGCAGATTAATATCGATCTGGCGCGGTTGCACAAACGACTGCCGATCGAAAATGACATTGAGGTTAAGCTGCTCAGCAAGACTGCGAATGAAAGCTTTCAGATCGCCGCTATAACTTATGACCCGCAACTGTTCGGTGCGCGCGGAAGGCAGCGGCGCGTCCGTCGCTGTAGCGACTTGGGCTGCGTCCACCGTTTCCCCGGGGCGCAACCCGTTTCCGTTGCTGGTGCCTTCTTTTACTCCCTGGAGCTGTAGCATCCGCTCCATCTCAGACACGGCGAGTTGATTTACCGGATCGTAACCATATGCCTGCCGAAACGCGTTATAGGCCCCAACGAAATCACGTTGCTCCGCAAGCGCGCGACCCTGCTGCATATAGGTCTGGGAAGCATTGAAACTCGCTCGCCGGAAATGGAGCTGGTACTCCAGGTTGGAAGGGTCGGCAGCAACCGCCAGCGTAAATTCCTGAGCAGCCTTTTCCCACTGCTGGTCATTTTCATATTGCATGCCTTGCTTGAAGTTACGGTCGCCCTTCTTGGCCAATGCAGTTGCCGGTAAAAGCAACAAACAAAAGGTAACAAGAAGTGAAACCAGGACGCGGGCTTCGGTATTTTTTCTCATTTTTAGTCTCTCTTCAGGGAGGATGGCGGTCCGAACGTGGGCTAATAATGCCGCTGGAAAGGCCAGGATGCAAGCTTTTCGGACCCGTTTTCTTACACGCCAGCGAAAAAATTCAGTTCCCAAAACGGGCCAGTAAAGTACAACCCCCCTAGGTTGCATAAACAGCCAATAGGCTGAACGTTAAACTTTTAATGCTCGGCGCTATATTCCTCAACAAATGTGACTCGATTTATCTCATGCAGCGTAGAGACGCCGGCAAACACCTTTTTCAACGCCGATTCGCGCAGGCTGGTCAACCCTTCCGCCTCGGCGGCGCGCCGCACTTCAGAACCAGGCCGGCGCTCAACAATCATTTCGCGAATGTTATCAGAAAGATCCAGTAGCTCGTGGATTGCTGTTCGGCCCCGATAGCCGGGGTGATTGCAGGCATCGCAACCGACGTTCATGAAGAGCGCGGTCTCGCGATGATCCTCGGGCCTCAGTCCCGACTCAAGCAGTTCGTCGTCCTTGGCGTGGTACTGCCGTTTGCAATATGGGCACAACATGCGAATCAAGCGCTGAGCCAGCACACAGTTCAAACAGGACACAAAGTTGTAGGGCTCCACGCCCATATTGAGGAAGCGGCCGATCACATCGATAACGTTATTTGCGTGCACGGTGGTGAAAACCAGGTGCCCTGTCAGCGCTGACTGAATAGCGATCTGGGCAGTCTCAGTGTCGCGAATTTCTCCCACCATTATCTTGTCAGGATCGTGACGCAGGATAGAACGCAAACCACGATCAAAGGTGAGTCCTTTTTTCTCGTTCACCGGAATCTGGGTAATGCCGTGCAACTGGTACTCAACCGGGTCTTCGATGGTAACGATCTTGTCTTCTTCATTTCGGATCTCGTTAAGTGCGGCATAAAGCGTGGTCGTCTTACCGGAACCGGTTGGACCAGTAACCAGCACCATGCCGTAAGGCTCGGCAATGTAATGGCGAAACTTTCTTAAGTCCTCTTCCGCAAAACCAACTACATCGAGGTTGAGGTTTTTGAACTCCTCGTTGATCTGTTCCTTGTCGAGAATACGAATCACAGCGTCCTCGCCGTGAATGGTCGGCATGATCGACACGCGGAAATCGACGTTGCGACCTTTGTAGCGCACGCGGAACCGACCGTCCTGGGGCACGCGGCGCTCGGCAATATCCAGTTCGGACATGACCTTGATGCGCGAGATCAGCGTCTGATGATAAGCAAGATCAATCGGATCCACTTTGGCATAGAGCGCGCCATCGATGCGGTACTTGACCTGCACTTCGGTGTCGCGTGTTTCGATGTGAATGTCGGACGCGCGCGACTCCATCGCGTTATAGATTATCGTATCGACCAGCTTGATGATCGGCGACATCTCGGAATCCGTCGCCAGCCGATCCAGATCCAGCACTTCTTCGCCATGTTCAGTTTCTCTGACCAGAGAAATACGAAAGCCGGAGGCCGCTTCCTGCAACACGCGCTGGGTTGCGTCGCCGCGGCGGAGGATCAGTTCAATGCTGCCGGCGGTGGCCACATACGGAACTATGCGAGCGCGCAAGGCGCCGGCGATTTCGTCGATGCGTTCAAGATCAGTCGGGTCCGCCAACGCAACGTGCAGACCCTTTTCGTCGCGCCGCAGCGGCAGAAACTGGTAACGCACCATCAAGTCAACTGGAATCTCATTGAAGATCGTGTAGTCGATCGGCGAATCTTCCTCAGCCGGCAATAGGTCGACAAACGGCAGCCGGTGGCGAGTAGCCAGTTCTTTCGCAGCGCGCACTTCCGGCGGCTCGTGGTTGTCACCGCCCTTGGAAAGGTTGTGGCCTACGGTTTGTTGCGGCTGAGTTACCGGAGGATCTTCAGTAAACTGCTTCATGAGAAATCAATGCTTGCTGTGAAAACTATCCCGAAATTAGTGATGACCGGCCGCGCCCGCTCCGCTGGAGATAGACTGAATGATGGGCAGGTAAATGGCCAGCAAAATAGTGACAACGATCCCACCCATAATCAACAGAATCGCAGGCTCAAGCGTGGTCGTCAACTGCTCAAGTCTCACTTCCGACTCAGCATCGTAAAAGACCGCCACTTCGTCGAGCATCTCGCGCAAACTGCCTGAACGCTCGCCAATTCCCACCATGTCGATGGCCAGCAACGGCATCCAATCGGCAGATTCCAGACTCTCTGTAAACGATCGTCCCTCGCGAATCATCGGCAGGATAGCAGAACTGCGCCGGCGCAGCGCTCGATTCGTGATCGATTCAGCAGCGATCTCCCACGACTCAACCAGCGTGATGCCGCCGGCGAGCAAAGTCGCCAAAGAACGGGTGGCCTGGGCTACCGACAATTGGATAATCAAGTTACCGGCGAGCGGTATCCTTATGAGGAAGCCGTCGATGGTGATCCGACCTGGCTCAGTCCGCGACCAAAGGAACAGAACGATCGCGGCGCCAATAACGAGTGGTCCCAACCAGATAATGTTGCCCGCAAGTAATTTTGAAAAGCCCAGCACGATCTGCGTCACCGTCGGCAGTTCGGTGCCGAAGCCGGCAAACAGATCAGACATACGCGGCACCACGTAGGTGGCGAGAAAAGTAACCATGCCGCCGGACGCAAATAACAAAAAGAGTGGATAGGCCAGCGCGCCGCGAATCTTGCGTCGCAGCCCGACGTTGCGCCGCATGTAGGTAACGTAACGCTTCAGCACTTCATCAAGCGCGCCGGACCGTTCCCCAGCGAGAATCGATGCGGTATAGATTCTGGGAAAGATACTGCCCTGCGCTGCAAACG
>Ga0137362_10002840_pt1 | contig 11417 bp, 10 predicted proteins | sample MadtaG_2_FD_104801 | JGI IMG/M metagenome (GOLD analysis project Ga0137362, IMG submission 104801) | Vadose zone soil microbial communities from Angelo Coast Range Reserve, California, USA - Mad1_100_16 metaG | ecosystem: Environmental > Terrestrial > Soil > Vadose zone | place: USA: California... | reverse complement strand
GCATCCGATCGCGCAGCTTCGATTCACGGCGCGGACTACGTGATCGATGGCGGCACTATGCCTACCGTCTGATCACGTATTTTGTGGTTGCCGCCTGAGCGCCATCGTGCAAGCAAGGATAGTTCGTGGATTGTCGGCAACCCCTCCCTTACAGGATTATGGAAGGTTTGCCCGTCAACCGACCACAAACAGAGCCGAGTACGACGGGCATATTGGTTGGCAAAATTCGGCCAGCCTGTCAGAAATAGCAATCCGCGGCACATGTGAGCTCGGGAGCAAGAAGACGGACCCGCTATTGTGCCAGTCCGACACGGCGCAGTAGGTCTTGGAAACGGCCGATCTGGTCCAACGGCTCCGGACGGAGGTCCGAGCAATCACTCCGAGGCGTTGTGGGTCCAGGCGTCCAAGCTGGGCGATCATTTCTTCAGTCAGGCCGTCGCTGAAATAGTCTTGCCCAACGTCTCCCGTGAGGTTCTCGAAGGGAAGAACCGCCACCATTAATCGTGCATCAGTCCGCCGCTGCGAAACCCGGATTCGCGACCCTCGACAGTAAACACTCGCGGCCACCATCAGAACAACGGAAATGCCGGCAAGGACCGGCCATCGCCGGACGGCCCATATCCCTTGAGGGCGATCAGGAAGGGTAATTTCCCCCTGCAGGTTTTCCGCAACTTCGGTTTTCGGTTGTGCGATCGCCTGCTTCACTGGCAGCGGTCCGCCCACTTCTACAGGCGCGATCATGCGGTACCCTAGCCTCGGCAGCGTTTCTATGTAGCGGCGTTCGCTCGGAGTGTCACATAAGACCCCCCGCAGCTCCTTGATCGAGGTGTTCAGGCTGTGCTCGAAATCCACGAACGTTTCTGCGGACCAGAGCAAGTCGCGTAGCTCCTCACGCGTGACTACGTCCCCAGCTCGCTCGACCAGTACCTTTAGAAGTTGGAATGGCTGTGGCCGCAGTTTTAACTTTGTCCCTGCCTTGTAGAGTTCTCGCGTGCGGATACGCAGCTCAAAGAGGCCGAATCGGTAGATAGGAGCTGGCGTGGGTAAAACCGGGGGACGTGCCTCGAATCTTCCGATCGAAATCTCTTGAATGCAATCTAAATTTCTTGCAATGAACCGTTTGGGCCTTCACCTTAGTTTCACCAGCTTTTCACCCGTCGTCCATTGCCATAGAACGCTGAACTTGAGATAGGGTGCGGTAGCACCACGCGAACAGCAAAACGCCCAGGGCCGCGCTTTCTTTGCGGTTTGGGTTTTCCACAGAAGAGCAGAAGAGAGGAATTCCATGCGTGATCAATCTCGCTTTTCAATGTCTGTTTTCTCGATGAGAATGTTCATGCGATTTCTGGCGCCGCTAGTCGGCCTGTGTGTCTGCCAATCGGCGCTACTCGGCCAAGCTACGAACCAGCCCATCCCCGCAACGCAGGCGTTCCAAGCTCCCGCGTGCAGCGCCTCCGATCTCTCCAACGCCACCGATTTGGCGCGTGGTAACCCGGAATGGAAAGCCATCATCATCGACCCAAACCATCCACTTCCAAATAATCCACCGTCCATTCTGGAAGGCTTCGTGCAGCCCCCGCCTGAAACGGAGGTCTCGACAGATCAGGCACCCTCTGAAGTTGCCGAAGAAGACCTACCTTGGAACCATTACACCCACGACTTTACAGTTAGGGTTATCCCCGACTCGGCCTACTTCCACTTGCTTTCATCCTGGGTAAATTCTGACGGATCGGTCAGTGTTCACGGCGAAATGGAGGTTGAGTGGGAAAACGGGAGCCTGATGGACGAGGGCGGGCGCTACCAGCGCACGTTGGGCGCAGTGCCGGAGTTCGTCTGGCCCGCGGTCGGTGATCGCGTCTGGGTCGAGGGGCGCTGGATTTTTGACTGTGGGCATCCAAACGTCTCGGACGACTCTGATACTGCACACGTCCAATTCTCGTCCGAAATTCATCCACCCCGCGCCCTAGTCAGCTTTCGCCTGAACCACCCAGCGTTGGACTCGTTTCCTCTGCCACGAAACTCGGCTCCCAATTTCCCTGCCCCGCAAAGTTTTTTGCCGGTTACCGGATGCCCCTTGGGTAGTTTTTGCGGACCGGCCCCATTGCCCCCCGGTGTGCCGAACAGTGGTCCGACGAATGTGCCGGTCACGCAAGCCGATATCTTCGTGAGTGGCAACGGCGGCGGCGCAAACGATTTGTGCAGCGTGACATCGTACGATCTACCTCTTCATGGCTGCGCGAACCACAGTGGGCCGTTCATACCCGTCAACGACCGCAACTACGTGTTTGACATCTACCCGCCTGGAACCTGCTACGGTTTTTTTACCTGCCAGCCGGTGAACGGGACGTTTCCCGTTACACCCCCGCATCCGGACGCTTCTCTCCAGTGGCGTGTCGTGGACCATTTCAGCGAGCTTCCGGCCCGGGCGTGCGGCGGCACCGACAATACTGTCTGCGTGACCGTCGATCCTATTTTTTGCCTGATTGATGCGTCTACACCACCTCCACCGCAAGACCAGGCGCTGGTGGGAATTGGCTGCCCTGACGTTCCTGCTCGGCCCACGCGCCTGCGAGTGATTCTCCCATTTTGTGGTCCCAACCCCCCTTCGTGCGTGAGTAACGCCAACTTCTTTGCCAAGAGCATCCTGCTCGGATGGGACGACGTCCCAGCACCCCCAGCTACCCCAGCTGTGCGGACTTTTCAGATTGCATTGGATAAGTTCACAGTTTTGGCAAACCTCTCGGGCGAATCAAACCTAACCAGTCTCGACGATGGAGATTGGCGGGTATTCGTAAATGTCGGCGGCCAGTACCGATACATGGATCCGTTCTTCGATACCGACGCGAACAACGGCGCTGGCATTCTCATGTTCAACGGCGGGAATAACGTCTGCCACGGAGATTTCCTGACCGAAAACGGCAACAATGATTGCTTCAAGTTTGACAACACACCTTGGACGGTGAGCGTGCAGGACGGTACACCCGTTCATGTTGCCGTCGGCGGGTTCGCTGCCAGCCACAACCTGGAGCACGATTTCTGCACCATTTACCTCGGTTGCGACTTTAGCATCAGCACTGGCGCAGATCTTGTCTTTTATCATTTCGAGCGCATTGGGACTTATGAATTCGATCTTCTGCCACCCGACTACACTCCTCCATCGCCTTTTACGACTCAGCCCGTCTTTTCAAAGTTGGAATGCCCGGGGGCTCCGGCCCCATGTGTCACAATTTACGATGGATTCTACCAAGTTGGCTTCAACGTGCAAGAAATCCCGGGAGGTACACCTCCCGTAAGCGGCCCGCTCGGGATCGGCACGCCGAACTTCCGTCAGTTCGTTTCTTCGGCCACACCTTTGACTCTCAGCTCGACTTCGCCGGACGCAGAGGGCTTCCAATACCGGTCGTACCTTCAGGGCGGGCCGCTCCCGACTTATGCGTCGACCTTGTCTTTCCCGGTGTACTGGACTCACGCTGATCTGCCAGCAGGCTTGCAATCCGTGCCGGTGTTCCTCAGCGGGGCCGACGGGCCGTATTTTCTACAATACTCCGCGGAGAGCTTCGGGCAGTTGCTCGAACCCCGGCACACCGCGACGCTGACGCTCGACAACACGCCGCCGGTCATCAGCATTGCGCAGCCTCAGGCCATGGCGTACCCGCATAGCGCCATGCTCACGCTCAGCTACACCATCAATGACGGGACTGGCTCCGGAGTGGCATCGTTCACACCGACCATGGACGGCCGGCTCACGCTGCCAGGAGCGGTTGGTCTACAGAGCGGCCAGTCGATTAACCTTCTGACCGAACTGGCGCTTGGGTCTCATACTTTCAGCGTTGCGTCGACAGACAATGTGAATAACACCAGCACAACTTCGGTCACCTTCTCCATCATCGTCACTCCCGACAGCATCAAGGGTGACGTTACAGAATTTCTGTCCGCTGGGTGCATCGACAATGGCGGCATTGCCAACGCGCTGATCAGCAAACTCTCAGCTGCCCAAGCGGCGATCAGCGGAGGCAACATCCAAACGGCAATCAACACCTTGACAGCGCTCAAAGACCAAATCAGTGCACAAGCGGGCAAGCACATCGCTACATCCTGCACGATTACCGGCGTGGGAATTAACCCAGCCACTGTACTCTTCCTTGACGTGCAGGCTCTTATCGACAAGCTGAGGGTCGGCATGATTGCCGATCCCATCACCGGCTACGTCGTGAATGCCAGCGACGTGGGGGTATTTGGCGCTACCCTGAGCATTCGGGACTCCGGAGGGAATACTGTAGCCACCGCCACTACCGACATAACGGGTTACTACTTCTTTGCGACGACGGGTGTCCTGGTTCCAGGCTCAAGCTACACACTCGCCGTGACCGGCCTTCCAGCAGGTTTTCTCGCTTCCACGCCGGCCGTCTCTCCAGCGTTCACATGGACCGGAAGCGGAATGATGATCGGCAACTTTGTGCTGAACTAGCAAACACTGGCGAAGGCCAGGGATGTAGTTGGGTTTCTGGCCACCTCTGGGTACCGAAAAGTTGGGAGCGATTTGGGAAAGATAAGCGCCGAGAGGCCAAATTGTATTTACGCGAGACGCCTTAGCCACTAGTGCATCAAATTAGACAAAACCTTGCGCTAATCGATGATACGGAACGTGGGGACTTGATACCTCCCGGATTGTCGGCAATCCGGAGGTTAGGCCATTCCCTCGTTCGCTACCTTGATCGTCTGCTTGGGAGGCAGGCGTTCCGATCCAACGTACAGTTGCTGATCGACATTGAATCCACGACTGAAGCTCGCCGTCCCGTACAAGTTTGTGATGACGATACTGGCCGTCGTCAATATCGGACCCAGAAAGCGGATGGCGAGGCCTGCACTTGGGCCTGTAGCCCAAGAGTCTGTTGTTGATTCTGCGTTGCTTAGGCCCATTTTCAGGCCCTTCAAAACCGCCTTCTTGTACACAAGTTGTACACAAATCATGGTCGTAAGATTTGCATGTGTAGTGGTCGCGGGGTGCATTCTAAGCCAGGTTGTCTTCCCCAACCCCGTAACTCACCGCTAGAGCATTCGGCTGTTAATTTTCTAACGGACCCTTGATTCTGCACCGTTTAACCCCCAAAATTGACTCCCAAAAACGGCCAAGTTGGACCCCAGTTTGGACCAACCAATTTAATCAGAACTTGCCGGAGTTGGTGCCAATCGAAGGAATTCAGCGAGTTGCGATGAAACGAGACGAATCACTTTCTCCTTCTTTATTCACCTTTCGTTCGCATTTTGTCGCCATTCATCGCGATTAGTATTACGCTTTTATGGCAGCGGATTTCACTCATGTTCGCGGCTGCATTTGAGCAATTTGAGCGCCCTTTTCGGCGGGAAGCCGCGCTGGAGACGATTTGATCGTCCCAACGCCGCCGGAATCACCATCAATAGTGATCGTGGGCCTAGGCGGGAACTCGCGTGTGCCTGACGCGCCGTGGTGGGATTTCGCGTGATAATCGATTTCTAGAGTTTGTGTAACTAGCGGGGATGCGACGTGCGGTAAAGTGGTCGGGATGGGAAACTCGTTTATCCCGACGAATATCGACGAATACCTGCGCAAGCGCCTGATGCCGGTAGAGGGCGCAATCCCTCAATTGCCTGGAATCGAGATGTATGGCAATTCGATTCCCGCCGGAGCCGTGGGGGGTGACCTGTTTGAATATATCAATTTTCGGCAACGATATGACATTGACGGTCGCATCCAACTCGCGCTGAAGCGCTCGCAGGAATATCTGGAGAAGCTGGCCGTCGGTGCATCGCCCCGGAATTCCGTTGACGACCATGTCAACTGGCTGAAATCGCGCGCTGGCTTCAGTTCGGAAAAGGAATTTGCGTACCGGGAAGCACGAAGCTCGGAGCAGGTACGTGTTGCCGAAGACTTGCGTGAACTACGCAGCACCGCCGGAGTCCTCCTAGTCGATGCCGAAGGCCACGGAATCATTGCCGCCAAAATCGCGTCCACAGTCCATGACACGTTTCAGGCGCTGATGCTTTCAGAACTCGATCATCGCGGGAAGACTACCCCGGAATTGTTTGAGAGGCTGAACCTGCGCCTGGCTCAATCATCTACCGCGCGCAATGCACTCGGGCGAAGTTTGACGGATGGGGTACAGGAGATCGCCACGATGCTGTATGGCGAAATCCGACCATCCGGCAACTTTCGATTTGTGAATTTCGGACATCCGCCGCCACTCGTCTACTCTGCGGAATTTGGCAGATTCGTGGAATTGGACAAGAGCCGGATGGTGCAGTTTCTACCGCTCGGCTTGCAAATCCCCGAAGACCATCCTGACCGGAACCGATACCTCTCGTTGGACTATCGGAAGCGTCGAGTGAAATCTTCGGACGTGGCCGAGCTCACGCTCATGAATACAGGGGACATCTTCTTTCTTTATACCGATGGCGTGTATAGCGGCGGCGATAAAGAGGAACGTAGCCGTCTTGAAAAAGTGATGCTTGAACACCATCAGCTTTCGGCGAAGGAAATCTGTAATGCCTTACTCGATTACGCCCTAAAGAGGGACGACGAGTTGCGCGAGAGGGGCGAGCAAGACCGCATTGATGATAAAACCGTCTTCATCATCAAGCGCCACTAACAGAACACTTCGCGCTCACTAAGACCAACGTATCGCCGATGCCATCAGCCCAACGGAGCAACTCTGGAGCCGGGACTGCCGCTGCGATGGACATTTGATCTCGCATTTGCTGCTATGCACCGATCGTGTCCGAAGATGTTTTGTCGTCCCTAACGCTGAGTCGAGAGTGCACTGGCCACGGAATGACGTGAGGACCAGAGGCTCAGAATTCAAGTCGCAATTGAAACGCGATCATGCGAGGCGTGCTATCACCACCCAACCCAACGGAGCAAGCCGGTCGCCGGCGAAGTCGTGTACGTCAGCGCTCCAAACCCAGTCTGGGTAGAAGCCTTTCCCGGAATACCAGCAAGGACCATGCTCGGAAGCCCGGCTACTTCCTGGAGACGCAACTGCAGCGCCTCTTCGAGTTCCGCCGCTGTGGGCAACGAGTCGACGCGCACCAGCACGTCCAAATCTTTCGAGAGCCGCGGGCTTTCGTGAAACAGGACGAGCGTCGCTCCTCCAAATAGGACGAAGTGCTCCGGCAGAGCAGAAAACAGCGCGATCGCGGCTTCCTCCATCACAACAACGCCTAACCCCCGGGCTTGACGGCGCGGACGGACAGGCGCCTCCCGCCGCCCGTCGCCGCTCTGAATTTCCCCATTGGCATGAACGCCGGCCTCGCAAAGGCTTTGGGTGTGATGATGAAGCTCGATTTCGAGCGTGCCGTACTCAACCGCGTCCCCGAAATGGAAGCCCATCCCGAGCGTTATTTCCGCCAAGTGCTGTTCCTCTGCGATGAGTACCAGCACTTCGCCACCGTTGGTGAGAGCGACCCGACGGGCGACGAGAAATTCTTCAGCCTCTCCCGCCAGCCGAAGTGTATTCCGATTGTCGCGACGCAGAGCATCAGCTCACTGAAATCCGCGCTGCCTGCCGATAGCTGGCGGACCCTCCTCCAGACCTTCCGCACGAAGATTTTTCTGACGTTGTCGGATGATTTCTCCGCGAGCACGGCGAGCCATCTCTGTGGACGCGAAGACCAACTCAAAGTTGCCTACAGCCTGTCCGAAAGCGGGCACGACACCAAAGTCAGTTGGCTCACGGGCAAGGCCCTCTCCCACAAAGCCAACATCATCGCCTCCAAGAGCTACAACACCCAGAGCGACTACCGCTTCGACATGAAGACCTTCATGGAGCTGCGCAACGCACAGTCCATCACCTTCGCCTATGACGGGCTCAACCCTATTCCCCCCAGGTATTGCTACTTGAAGCCGTATTACAACGACCCGAACGAGTCGTATTTCGTTCAGCTCGCGAAAGGGAAACTCTAATGAACGGATTCGAGGTGATCCTGCCGTTTCTAAAGCCCATCGAGCACCTCATTCTCGACGATTCAATCAGCGAGGTGATGGTGAACGGTCCCGACCGCGTGTTCATTGAAAAACAGGGCTTCCTTCAGCAGGTGCCAGGGGTGTCGCTCGGGGAACGATCCCTCATGGTCGCCGTCAAGAATATCGCCCGCCGGCTGGGGGATGACATTCCCGAATCAAAACCGATTCTCGATTCGCGGTTGCCCGATGGAAGCCGCGTCGCCGCGGTCATCCCGCCGTGCAGTCTTGGCGGCGTAACGCTCACGATCCGCAAGTTCAATACCCGTCACTTCGACATGGAGGATCTGATTCGCGAAGGGACTCTCGACCGTGCGCTCGCCAACCACCTCGAAGACTACGTGCTTGCGCGAAAAAACGTCCTCATTTGTGGCGGAACGGGCACTGGAAAGTCGACCCTGCTTTCGATCCTGGGGAAATTCATTTCGCAGGACGAACGAGTCCTCGTTATCGAAGACACGGCCGAACTTCAATTGCCCCAGCAAAATCTTGTCCGGTTTGAAGCACGCCGGGAACAGAATGGCCTTCCGGCAGTGGCCATCCGCGATCTACTGAAAGCGGCCCTCCGCCATCGCCCCGACCGGATAATTCTGGGAGAGGTTCGCGGCGGAGAAGCCTTCGATCTCTTGCAACTCCTAAACACCGGTCATTCTGGGACGTTATGCACGATCCACGCAAATTCCGCGCAACAAGGTCTCGCGCGCTTCACCAGTTGTGTTTTGCAAAGCGGCGTCGAACTGCCTTACAGATCAATCAAGACCAATATTGCCGATTCGCTCAACGTCGTCATCCACGTCGAGCGCCGCCCTGGGCGCAGATACATTTCCCAGGTTCTCCTAGTCAACAGCTACGACCCAGACTCGGACCTGTTCGACTACGGCGCCGTATTCTTGGCGAAGCAGGATCACCCATGAGCGCTGACCGCACACTCACACCGCGATCTCTCAATGCCTCAGAGTATGTGCGTGAGCTTTTTGGCCCAGCGGACAACGTTGCGATCCTCGTTCTGAATCGCTCCACGGGCCACACGGTTCAAACCATCGCCAAGGCGGAAGCCATAGCGAGCCCTGGCTTTCAATCTTGGTTGGCGAATCAGAACGCTGCCGGTTCCGACATATACGTGGGAATGAATCCGATCAAGGATGGCGCGTACAGTCGGACCAAGGAAAATATAAAGGACATACGCCACGTCTATCTCGACCTCGACAAAAAGGGTGATCAGGCGCTCGGCGCAATACGGAATTCACCCGAAGTCCCAGCGCCGAACTTTGTCCTCGATACCTCGCCCGGCAAGCACCAGGTCGTGTGGAAAGTGAGTGGGTTCACCCAGGAGGAGGCTGAGTCTCTCCTTCATAGCCTCGCTAATAAGTTCTCTGGCGACTTGGCGGCAACCGATTCGACGCGCGTGCTGCGGTTGCCAGGATTCGCCAACCGAAAACTCCCCGATGAATTCATCGTCCAAGCGCGCCAGGAAAGCGATGCGGTCTACACCCTCCGCGACTTCACAATAGACGAAGACTCGCCCGACGCACCCCGGCAATTTGGAGAGTACAAACAACGCGAGCGGACCACCCCGAGTGACCACAAAAGCCAATCCGAACGCGATTGGGCCTACGCGAAACGCGCCCTCGCTCGTGGTGACGACCCGGAAGTCGTAATCCAGCGCATTGCCGACTACCGCGCGGAAGATAAAGCCGATCCAAATTATTATGCTCGGCACACCGTTATAAAGGCTCAGGTGGAGTTGCAACAAAAAGCCTCTCCGCGTCGAACCGATAACAGCAGGCCCGAGGACGGTGCCAGAGGAACACCATGAAGAAGAACACCTTGGTCGAGATGAAAATCCAGACACCCACCGACGGCAATGGGCACCCATGGACGGTGCCAGAAGCTGCCAATTTTCTTGGAGTGAGCCCGCAGACCGTGTATCTTTGGGTCGAGCGGAAGCAGATTCCCCATCTCCGCGTAATGGGTCGCAACATCCGGTTCCTCAAATCGGATCTCGAAACATTCCGCGCATCATTCAAACAGGAGATGGAGAATGCCTAGAGCACGAAAGTACGACGGTGTGGTTTACAGGCGGGCTGGCACACAAATCTGGTGGATTCGCTATCGGGATCGAAAGGGCACCGCCAGAAGAGAATCCAGTCAAACCGCCAATTGGGAAGAAGCAAATAAGAAGTTGAGAGAACGACTTCTGGCGAGAGACGCCAATCTTCTAGAAGTCGTACGAAAGGGCGAAACCTTGACTTACGGGCAATGGGCGGATTCTTTCTTGGAGAACTATTCCAAGCCGCCCATGCGCGCCGAGAAGACCCACGAAGCGAATAAGCGGTGTATAAAGCACCTGAAGGTTGCGTTTGGCGCAACCCGACTGGTGGATATCACCGCGGATTCGATTGACATCTACCTTCGCGAACGTCTTCGAGATCGCGTCGTTGTCAAGGCCAAGCTCGGTTATAAGCAGCTGGGAACGGTCAAATCCACCACGGTACACCAGGAGTTCAGAGTTCTCCGGCGTATGCTCAACGTGGCGGTTCGCAAGAAGCTCCTAGCCGCAAATCCCTGTTCAGGTGTTGAGTTCCCGGTCGCAGTGAAAGGGCTGTTCCGACCACATTACGTTTCGTGGTCCGAACAACAAAAGATCGAATCCCACGCTCCGCAATACTTGCGGAACGTCGTTCGAATCATCACGGAGACCGGGTTGCGGATCTACAAGGAACTGATTCCGATGCGAAAGGACCAAGTGGATCTGCAAAATGCGGTGGTCTGGATACCGGATTCGAAGACTCCGAACGGCACGGCCGAAGTTCCCCTCACCTCGCTCGCCATCGAAGCTTTCAAAAATCAGATGGCGATTTCAGGTGCAGAACCGTATTTGTTTCCGAGTGATCTGAATCCGACCGGGCATCTCAAGAAACTCAAGACCGTTTGGACGAAAACTCTGCGACGGGCAAAGATTCCCTATTTTCGGATCTACGACCTCCGTTCCGCCTATGCCACAAGGCTAAGCGCCGGAGGCGTAGCCGACGAATGGGTCACTCAACTGCTCCGCCAGAGCGACGCGCAAGTCTTCAAGAAGTACTCCCAAATGAAGTTGCGGATGAAGCGCGAAGCACTGGAGAAGCTCAACCGTCGAGCCAACGAAATGGTACCCACGCAGGCTGAGACCTTGACGAGCGTGCCATTGTGCACAGAGGTGATCCAATGACGCATTCGTGCACAGTTCGTGCACACTGTGCACGAAAAACGGAGTGTTCGGGCCGAGGCGATTTTTTTAAGTCTTTTGCAATCAGGAAGAAAGTGGTGGACGTGGCCGGGATCGAACCGGCGACCCCCTGCTTGCAAAGCAGGTGCTCTCCCAGCTGAGCTACACGCCCACAGTGGGAACTACCTTCATTCTAAGGCATTTCGGCCGATT
>Ga0137362_10002833_pt1 | contig 11421 bp, 11 predicted proteins | sample MadtaG_2_FD_104801 | JGI IMG/M metagenome (GOLD analysis project Ga0137362, IMG submission 104801) | Vadose zone soil microbial communities from Angelo Coast Range Reserve, California, USA - Mad1_100_16 metaG | ecosystem: Environmental > Terrestrial > Soil > Vadose zone | place: USA: California... | reverse complement strand
GATCCGCGATCTAATGGCTCAGGGCGCGCTCGAGACTTTTCTATCCGACGTCGATCAGCTTTACGCCGAATTTCGCAGTCGCTTCGAAGGCTCCAGAGGCGCTGGGCGTCCGAGCTGACTCGTGGGAGGATCCTTCTATAGGTCCGCGCTCGTTGGAATGCTTTCTGCCCGCGCAGGGAGTGCCGAGGGAGGGAGGCGTTTTGAGTTCCTTATGGCTCGCTCGGCGATCACTTGGCACGAGAACTCCGCGCCGATCTCGGCCAGCGGCAAATACCCGGCAGGGTGCGAGGCGCGACCCTAACAGGGTAATTGAGGAGTTGAAAGCTGCATGAAATCGTTCGCACCGATGAGCCGGAGCGCAATCCGTACAGGAATTGGGAACCGTCGCCGACTGGGATCATGGACGATGGTTGGTGCGGAAAGCTGATACAGCACGTGGCGGGTCTCAAGCTTGCATCCTCTAGCGGCTACTACGTTCCTGACCCATTCGCTATCCCGTCCGTAGGTGAGCGCGATGAGGAATCCCTCGGGCACTCGAAAAACATTCACTGGTGTCCGATAGACCCTGCCTGACTTCCGACCTATATGCGTAAGAATGCCGAAGCCGGGCAATCGGGCTGCGAATCGGCTCGTGATTCGGTTCGTAACAGCGAGATTGAAGGTTGCTACCCAACGTTTGCGGAATCGGATTAGAAGGACCGGAGCGACGAGGATTGCCAGAAGCAAGATGACCGCTGTGGTGATCGACATCTCCAACTACCTTTCGAGCCTACACAATGGCTACCGATACACGCTCGATTGACTGCTTCGCCGGAGCCAGCGCGATCAGGGCTACACCGATGATCACGAGCCCAACCACGCCCACCAGTTCTCCGCGCGGGATCAGGTTACGGAATGCCTGCGCCGCCATAAGCGCGGCGTGGGCAAAGCTCGACCATGCCGTGAATGCGATCAGGCTGCGATTCGCCGATGGGTCACGGGTTGCCAGTAGCAAGAAAATGCCGAGTGTGACATAAAGGCTAAGCATCATCGCCAACGCAGGCTCTTGCCTCACAAACATCATCAAGGGATAAACGCCAGCCACAAAGAGCAATCCCACCACGACCAGCACAGCCTTTAGCGCACGTTCTCGACGCACGACAGCCCTCCTTTAACAGCGAACGACTGAGGGTGCAATCTTAGCCTCTAAGGTCTTCTGTGCTGGGTGACCAGCCGCACTGCGGACATCGGATACGACGATCAGTAGGACCCTTGCTCTTCTCTTCGTCGAGTTCGCGATCCAAAACAACTGACGATTTGGCAATGTCATTCAAGACACCAGAAGTCCCTATTTAGGGCAAGAATATACTTGCCTCGCCCATCTGTTTTTGATACATTTTAGTCATGGAACAGGAACCTAAGAGCCTTCAGGAAGCGGTTGTTTACTTCTCGAATCCTGACAACTGCATCGACTACATTGCTGTCCGTCGCTGGCCGAACGGCGTGGTTTGTCCCGGTTGCGGAGCCCCTAAGGTCAGCTTCAACGCGAAGCGTCGCACATGGAAGTGTGGAAGCCATCACCCTAAGCGAGAGTTCTCCGTCAAGGTCGGGACGATTTATGAGGATTCTCCGATCTCGCTTGATAAATGGTTGATGGCAACGTGGCTTCTCACTAACTGCAAGAATGGGGTTAGTAGCTACGAGATCGCCCGCGACGTGAAGGTTACTCAGAAGTCGGCATGGTTCATGCTTCAGCGGATTCGGCTCGCGATGCAGGATGAGTTCTTCGGCTCCAAGCTCGGCGGAGACGTCGAAGTGGATGAAACGTTCATCGGCGGCAAAGCGCGGAACAAGCACGTTAGCGAACGCAAGCGCCGAATCACCGGAACCGGGACCAAGCACAAGACTGCGGTTATGGGAATTCTTGAGCGGGGCGGGACAGGTCCGCGCCAGTGTCATTCCTAGCCGCCGCAAGACTGTACTCCAAGAGGAAGTCCGAAAGCACGTTACCGCCGTGCGGCGCTCTACAGCGATGCGCTTATGTCCTATGACGGACTGGCAACGGACTATGCACACCAAGTCGTTGACCATGCCACGCAATATGTAGATGGTCGCGTACACACCAACGGACCTGAGAACTTCTGGTCGCTTCTCAAGCGTGGAATTTCTGGAACCTACGTTAGCGTGGAACCGTTTCATCTTCACCGTTATCTTGATGAGCAAATGTTCCGTTTCAGTAACCGCAAAGAACTTGATGATGCTGGCCGCTTCGATCTGGCCGTTCGGCAGATCGTCGGAAAACGCATTACTTTTGCTCAGTTGACGGGAAAACCGAATTGAGCAAGGACTACCCAGACACGGGCCACTCGACGGCAAGGCCGAGGACAGCGGGCTAAGAAGTCGCCCGCTTTTTCTTTGCCCGTTCTCGCTTACGCTTCCACGCCTTCTCTCGCTTTTTCAATTCGTCTTTAGAGACTGAAAGAATCTTTCGCATCACCGTATCAAACTTCTCGAACTCGGATGGTTTTTCCATGACTACCAGTCCTCAGTGATTAAGGTATCCAAAGGTTTGAAATACCAAGCGGAAGATAGTTCATTGTTATAGACACGTGGGTTCGCAGGAAAGGTCTTGGATACAATCCAATGCTTGCCAGCAAGCAGGGAAATGCGCATATCGCCAATCGACTTCCCGTATTTGAAGCCTTTTGGATATTCCGCAATAATCCAGCCTTCTACTTTATCTCCCGGCTGAATGATCTGATCGTACAATGTCGGGAGTAGATATTCGCCCTTCACTGAAACGCTAGCATTCTTCGCCTCCAATATGAGCGGTTTTGCGCTCATCGTCTGTACGCCAGCAGATAAAGAGTCCGCCATTCTAATATCTGCCCAACCATCAACCGACTTCGCATCCAAGTAGAGCAAATCTATTTTCAGAGGAGTCGTGTGACGATTCGTGAGGGAAATGAACAAGACTATCGGCACCCTAACCTTAACGGTATCGTTTTTGATGATCCAAAAGAAAGTCTTTGAAAGCTCCTCTGCCACCATTTTTACCGAAATATCGATATCCACTCCGTTCTCAATGATTGTTGCAGGCGGTTTCGGCAAGCATTCGAGCTTATCTACGTCAATCAAACATCCATATTGCTTTTCCGTGCTCTCCACCATGGTTCGATACTCATCTTTAAGGACTTTTAGTTTGTAATATTCAGGCCTATCGAGCATCGCCGCCTTGTACCGGAATAAAGGAGCCTTCAACTTGTCAAATTCTGCTTTTTGGTGTGGCGAGAGATTGAGGAGCGCGTATTGTGAATCATCATCGTCCGGGGAACTTGAGGAGGAAGCTGCTGGAGTAGGGGAGACCATCTTGCCTGTAAACCACCAGCATCCACACGCCATGATGGCTCCCACTAGAGCGACAATCGCGTATCCAATGGCACCATGTAATCGCTGATGTAAATTTACTAGCAAACTCTGGTCCCACCGCTGCACGAAATATAACGAGTACAGGATTCCGACTCCACAGGCGAGCACCCAGACCAATCGTGAATTGAGGTAACGCGCAAATCTTTTTATGATACTTTCAGACTTAACTCCAAGCACCATAAACGCAACACCTAACACCAAGGCACCTGTCCATTTCCACCAATCATCCCCCCGCATGAGAGAGGAAACCGCTTCGAGGGCAAAGCCCAGGGCAATAAATTCGAAGAAAATGTAAACTGCTAATCGCGCAGTCGGCAGGCTCTCAACCATTATTAGAATATCCCTGAGAGGTCGAATCATCGTACCCTCTCAGGGTGGGCGAGGCAAGTATATTCCTGCCCTATTCAGGCAAAGAGGCGATTCTGAATCGGGGCAACCTCCACGGGACGGGAGCATTCCTCGTCATCATTGGCAACGTGATTGATCCGCGTGCTCACGGGATACCTCCTCATCAATCCGGCATCGAAAGGTTTCAGCAGTTCGGATATTTCGGTCACGTTGTTCATCCCCGGATCGAGCCACAAGTCATAGTCGTCCGATTCGAGGATGACTGGCATGCGGTCGTGGACGGCTGAGGTCACTGCATTCGGGGTCGTTGTCAGAATCGAGCAGGTCTTCACCCAAGCGCCATTCGGGTCCTTCCAGCGATCCCATATTCCTGCGAAAGCGAACAATTGCCCTTCGTTGACTTCAAAACAGTAAGGTTGCTTTGCTTTCGCGGTTCTTGCCCACTCGTAGAAGCCGTCTGTCGGAATCAGGCATCGGCGAAACTTCAGCGCATCGCGGAACGCGGGTTTCATGGCTGCCGTTTCCGCCCTCGCGTTGATCACGCTCGCTACGCCAGGGGGGTCCTTCGACCAAGATGGAATTAGCCCCCATCGCATCAGTGACTGTTCACGGATCGGCTACTTGGGATTTTGGCGGATGACCGGGACGGGTTGGGTCGGCGCGATGTTGTAGTGAGGAGACCACTCTTCGTCCCAAGGTGTCGTGTCGAAGTGCTCCTCTATGATCTGCTTTCGCCGCGAGAGTCTGTACCGCCCGCACATAGGCGAGATTATTGCAGATGAGAGCTGAATGGCGTGTTCAAGTATCGAAACAGGAACAACCGGAGAAGGCGTGACGAGTAATGTAAGAGTGTTCAAAAACGTAGTCTCTGCTGGGTCCCAAATTTCAGTTCACCCTCATCGCTTTGGCGGAAAGAATTCCTACCCCATCATGGCCTAGAAGGACCGTTAATATTCCTTGTGGGGTAGGAGCTCGGAAAATCTCTTCTTTTGTTCGAAAATTAGAAGAAGGAAATCGCGATTTGATTAGGGGGACCGCAGCCGCTCCCGTCGCCGCTCAACACGTCACGTGAAGGATCGCGTTGGTTGCTTCAGGGTCCTTATTAAGGACATCGATAGCCTGGGAGGTCGGCAGCACGACTAGCTCGACATTGCGGCGGTCGGCCTCGCACGTCACCTCCTTCATAACCGGCAATCGGCCGTATGCACCGGTGCCGATGATGAGCTGGCGGCATTTCCAAGGGATCTTTTCCTCTATTGAAAGCGGGGTGTGGCCTGAAGCGTCAACGAATTGCTTGGACGGTCCTTTCTTCCGTTTGCGGACCTCGCCGCGATCAATGACGACGTCATGCTCGCACGCAGAACCGTCGATCCGGATGGTACCGAAGGAAAAGTGGTCGAAGCGCATATGCGCCTCCTTGCGTGACGTGGTCACGCGCTCTTCTTGGGGGTGATGGCGGAGAAGGCGGACCCCTGCTGCTCCACTTCCTTGCTGCGGCAATGCGGGCACAACACCGCGCCCTCTTCGTAGTCGACCAGCGACAGGACTTTTGAAAACGACTTCTTGCAAGCGTGGCAGAAGAATTCATAGTGGACCATGGGGCAATCTCCAGTCCATAGCAGGTAGTGAAATAATTCTAGACCTTGCGGCCGGGCAGATTCAACGCCAGCGCAGTCGCCAACTGTCATCAGGGGTTCCTTTTCCAAAAGAGATAGAGCGCGAGGAATCCTGAGCCCGGTCAGTCAGGAACTTTGGACTTCGGAGAGGCGAGTCGGGGCGTAAAGCCCAGCTTACGGTTCCTTCGGTATTTCCGTTACCCATCAATGACACTTCACTCGTTGCACGGATGAAACGATAATAGAGCCCAACGCAGGGCGTTTGGATGGTTCTTCCCATTCCTACAGACTTTTACTAGGCTGTGTAGTCCGAACAGACTGCGCTGAATTGAAGCCTGCGAAAGGAGTCTTCTGACGATGGCAAGGAGCAGGATATTCCGGAAACCGATGTTCCGTATTCACCTCTATGAGCAGAAGGGGAATGACTGTGGAGGAACCATCAGTCTCACCAATGAGGAACACAAGACGACGAAAGACTTGACCCGGCACTTCAACAGTCTGGACAAGATTCCCCGCGCCATGCGGAAACTACTTAAGAAAGCGAAAGAGGCCAAGGTGTCAAAGCCAGAGAGGAAGTCGAAAACCACAAAAGAAAAGAATGCATGAGAGAGACTCAGTCTGGCTTTTCGCCCGTTTATTCACAAGGTGCCGGAGCGTCTTGCTGCTGTGAGGAACGCTCTGAGCTCGACTGAAGAAGTCACGTTAGGATTTCTAGGCGTGGGCTGTTTTTGCATGCAAAGTTTAGAGCCACGGTCTTTGCAACCGCGGCTCCAAAGATACAGCCCCTCGCGGGCTGTTTTTGTTTTGGAAATGCGGACGACGGATTCGAGACCCTCTCCAAAAGTTATCCACAGCACCCCATTCAATTGGGCATCTTTCGTTGACATATCACCGTCGTCATTCCTAACACCAGGGAGGCCGGAATGTTTGTAAGTGCTCGGCGCTCCGCGAAATACCCTTAAATACTGGACACGCAACGTAATTCGTCTTGTAAACGGTCGAAAACGGTAAGAAAGAAACTTTATCAATACTTTATCGAAACTCCAGGAAGATTTTAACTCCGTAAGAGTAGACTTAAGGAGTTAGCAATAATCCGACAATATACAGTTTACCGCGTGGCTCGGTTTCATCACCGACCGCGTGGTAGTTTTTTATGAAACGTCTACACACTCTGCCTGTAGCTCTTGCGATTGCGTTCTTCTCGTTGTCCGCACCCTTCGCCTCCGCCAGCACGACCTCTTCCGTGATCCTGCCCAACTCTGACGGCAATTACTTGCAGTTCCAACCCAAAACCAACGGCGCGGCACACTACACCATGGTCAATGAGTCCTTGTGTAACGGCACGAGCAACTACAACACCGCCACAACCGTTGGCCTGCGTGATTCCTACGGCACCAGCATTGCTTCCATCGGCAACGGCGCACTGATATCGCAAGTGGGCGTAGTTCCCTGCGCGTCCCTCAATACCAGCGGTTCGGCCACCGGGAGCGTATTTTACCGCTGGAATGGTGCGGATAGCACCGACAAAGGCAATTACAAACTCACTGGAACCACTCCCGTACAACTCACTCCCACCAGCACGTGGCCCGGCCTCAGTCTTTTCAAGACATCTACGAGTATTTTGGAAATAGGGGCGGCTCTTTCTGCCGAGACGGGCACGAATGGGATGCGTCTCTCCCGCATTGCTACCGTGCTGACCTACAGCCTTACCGTTCCTACGGCACCTTCCAGCCTAGCCGCTACCGATATCTCGTCGAGCCAAATTAATCTAGCCTGGAACGACAATTCCAATAACGAATTGGGATTTAAGATCTACCGTAAATTAAACAACGGTTCGTTTTCGCAAGTAGCTACAACGGTTTCGTGGAACACCACGAGCACCGACTCCTACAGCGATACCGGGCTCACTGCCGACCAGACGTATTCCTACGAAGTCATTGCGTACAATTCCGCGGGGACTTCCACTTCCAATATTTCAACGGCCATCACGTATAGCACTGTCCCGACCGCCCCTTCCAATCTGACCGCAGTCACGTCGTCAAATAACGTGGTTCTCACCTGGGCCGACAACTCCGCCAATGAGGACGGCTTCAAGATCGAACGGAGCACGGACAACATTACGTATACGCAAATAGCGACAACCACGATGAATCTAGGTAGTAGTACCACCAGCTACACCGACGTCGCCGCCGCTGGCACGCCGTACTACTACCGCGTCCGGGCGTACAACACAATTGGCAACTCTGCCTACACCGGTGCAGTTGAAGGAATTTATACGGTTATTGTGTCCGGCATCTATTCCGATACGACTTGGACACCCGGTAATATTTACCGGCTGGACAACTCTCTTTCGGTCACTACTGCCAAACTCACTATTCAGGCGGGCACCATAGTGAAACTGGGTGCTGGGAAAGGCCTCAGTGTGACGAGCTCAGGGGTGCTTAGTGTCCAGGGCACGTCGAGCGGCAACGTGTATCTTACCTCCCTCAAAGACGACTCCCTTGGCGGCGATACGAACGGCGATACCACGTCCACCGCACCCGCCCCTGGTGACTGGGACTCCATCCAGCTCTATTACGGCGCCTCAAGCACCGTGAGCTTTGCCACGGTCACCTACGGTGGGAATAATGGTAACAGCGCTTCGCTCTACAACAATGGCGGCATCCTCACCATTGGGAACTCCACCGTTGCGCACAGTAGCAATGTCTGTGTCTATACCTTATCCGGCATCACTGCAGTTCTAAACTCTGATCTCGCCACGTACCAATCCTCAGGAGGCTACGGTGTCTACGTTGTTGGAGGCACGGTCACCGTCTCCGCAAACACCATTCATGATAACGAAAATGCTATTTACGGGTCGGGTGCCGCTAACCTCACATTTACCAATAATACCTTCACGAATAATGTGTCGGCTGTTTACCTCATCCTTTCGAGCGGCTTGACCTTTACCAATTCTGGCAATACCGCCACGGGCACTGGCAAACATCGAATTGCGCTCGTGCAGTCGCCTACCGTAAATGAGACCTGGAGCAGTGATACCATTGCTTATGATATCCCAAATGGGATAACTGTACCTTCGGGGGTCACCCTTACAATCAATCCGGGGGCTGTAGTGAAATTCGGCGACTCCAACAGCGCTTTCAATACCATCTACCTAGAAATTGCCGGCACACTCGTCGCCAGAGGCAACGCATCAAGCAAGATCTACTTCACGTCCATTAGGGATGATTCCACTGAAGCGCTCGGCGATAGTCACGACGACACGAGCACTCCCGCCGCTGGCGACTGGGATACGGTTAAATTTGATGCGAACGCCTCAAGCTCCATCAGCTATGCGATTCTTCGCTACGGGGGCTACGGTGCGAGTGGGTATGAGGGACTTCTCACAAACAGCGGAGGCACGGTGGCGGTAGACAATACAGAAATGGCTACAAGTGCCTTCGCTGGGATCAAACAGTCATCGGGCACTTCAACCGTCATCACTTCTAACATTCATAATGCAAATACCTACGATAACACCGGTGTGTACCTCACTGGTGGCGCCTCGAGCGTTACCCGCAACTCTATCCACGACAACTACTACGGAATCCATGGAACGGGGGGCGTCCTTACCTATGCAGATAATACGTATGCGAATAATACGGTTGATACCTCGATTGCTGGGGTAACTGGACCCATCACTAAAAGTGGTACCCTCATCACAGATGAGACCTGGTCTGCTACTACATATCCCTACATAATCGAGAGTTTCGGCCTGACAGTTACTTCGGGAGTTACACTCACCATTAACCCCGGTGTTGTAGTTAAATTGTCTGCAACATTGTCTAAGCTTACCGTTTTGGGAACCCTGAAAGCTGAAGGGACCTCGGGAAATAAGATTTATTTTACTTCCCTCGAAGATGATTCCGTGGACGGCGATACGACTCTTGATGGTAATTCGAGCGGAGCCGCAGGGAATTGGGGTACGGTCAAGGTTGAGGTAGGGGCTTCAAGTACGATCAGTTACGCATTTATTAAATACGGCGGCAATGACGGCGAATTGTACAATAACGGTGGCATCCTCAACCTATCCGCCGACGAAGTTGCCACTTCGAGCAATGCGGGTATTTATCTCGCTTCCGGCACGACCACCATCTCCGCCTCGGATATCCATCACAACCTCTATGGCATATGGGTGAATGGGGGTTCGGCAAGCATTGCGGAAAATGCGATCCGCAATAACTCGCTCTACGGCTTGTATAACGGTAGCGGTTCTGCCGTAACGGCGCAGCATAATTTTTGGGGTTCCTGGGCGCCGCCTAGCTGGTGCGATGACGAAAGTCCCGCTTGTAGCAATAGCGCTTCCGGTACGGCGGCAGTCGACTTTACTCTCCGGCATCATGTCCAAGGATATTGGGCCGCACAGCATTCTACATTGCTATACTATCTTAATACGAGCTATTCTTCCTTTGTGGACGCAGCGGCGAACGCGTGGAATAGCACAGCTTCCAGTGTAGGTATTATCTCTGTGTCTTCCACGCTCGATTCTTCAAGCGCGAATTTGGTGGTTTCCGATTATGCACCTGGATTTTTGTCCAATACATCGATTGGGACAACTGTCGTAACGGATGTTGGTGGTATACATGCTACCACGCATTTTTATCCGGATAATATGCAAAAACTTATTACTGACCATGGTTCTTCGGCCCCTGATTATGAGCAAAATACTGCAACTCATGAGATGGGTCATTCCTTGGGCTTGGGTCATAGCAACCCCACCACTGGAGATATTATGTATACACCAGTGAATAGCCAAACCTCATTTGGTCCTGAAGACAAAAATGATTATAACTTTCTCTGGAACACAATGAGCTGGGCCACATCTAGGTGGTGGGTATATTAATCTATCTAACTCTTTAATCTTAAGTAGCACATATGAAGAAATATCTTTTAGTGTATGTCCTCATCGTTGTCGGTCTGACCGGAACGGCATTTGGAGTAGCTTGGCATTCACATAAGGCGAGTACTCCTACGGCGAGTACTCCTACGGCGAGTAGTTCTCCCGCAAAAGGGATGACTTTTGAAGAGGGAAGCGCTCCGCCAGTAGACTATAGAGATAAGAGACAGTTGATTGGACTAATGCACAATGTCTTTGTCGGAAAAGTAGTTAAGCAATTGGACACTATAAAATATCAGGGATATGAAGATCCGGGCGTGCGTTTCGAAGTACAGCCAATCCTGAACATAAAAGGCAATCTGCAACAACCCATAATAGTGACTAATTTTTCGCGGCCGGGTTATGTTCTGCTTCAGTCTGGTGGCACCTATATTATCGGCGCAAGATACAATATATGGGGAGAAGGTGTATACTCCGTTTCGTTTTCTCAATATGATTATCACCTGCTTACTCAAAATGCAGCCCTTAGTGATGCGGAATTAAAGTCGCTTGCTGAAAATGATGATAACGTTAAAGCTCTCCAGGTTGCGTATCCGAATGAAATATTATTTAAGGGCGATATCGAAAGTGGCATAACCTATAACTCCTACGTCTCCCGCCATTATGATTCTGCCGGTTCGCTGATCGATGACACGGTAGAGCTCCATAAACAGTTTATTGCTACGCATCCATCATCAATCACGAACCTTCCTGCTGACAGCACCGCATCAGCAAACACTCCCGCAGCCAATTCAGTTGCTTCCCCAGTTCCGTCGGATACACCGGTGAGCAGTCCAGACACTTCCGCCCCTCCCGCAACAGATTCACCTGCGCCCTCTCCCTCCGACAGCCCAGCCCCCGCAGCATCCTAAGGCTTCCTCAGAAAACCAATACCCCATTCTTCAAAAACCGCCCTCCGGCGGTTTTTGCCATACCACCGCCTTCCACTACAACTTGCGAAGCGCAGGCGGCAACAGGAAAGTCAGGGAATACGTACCTGCTCCGCAGATCAGCAATGCAAGGGCGATGAGGAGTTGCGCCAGCGCATATTCGATCCCGCCCTTGCTGATGTCGAAGCCATGCGGAAGATGGACGAGGAAGACCGCTCCGAGCATGACCACAAGAATGCACGCT
>Ga0137362_10002831_pt1 | contig 11424 bp, 8 predicted proteins | sample MadtaG_2_FD_104801 | JGI IMG/M metagenome (GOLD analysis project Ga0137362, IMG submission 104801) | Vadose zone soil microbial communities from Angelo Coast Range Reserve, California, USA - Mad1_100_16 metaG | ecosystem: Environmental > Terrestrial > Soil > Vadose zone | place: USA: California... | reverse complement strand
TCTTCTTGTAGTCGCTGGCGTAGCGATCAGCGTTCACGCCGTCCTGGTACGCATCCATCGTGAAGGTTCCTGAAGGCAGGAACGATAGATCGACGTCCAGGTCACGGCCAGTCCAATTTGTCATCGCACCGACGTACCAGTCTCGTCCGCTTTTTCGCGCCACCAGGACATACTGACCAATCTTGGCGTCCAGCACTTTCGTCTCATCCCACACCGACGGCACTGGGGACAGGAATTCCATCGCTTCCGGTTCCCGCATGTAGTTCGTAGGACTGTCAGAGAGCATCTGCAGCGGGCTTTCGAACACTACATACATCGCCAGCTGGTGGCAGCGCGTGCCCATCGCCATGGGGTGCTCGTGGATCGGAGCGAAGGTCGTCTTGGTGGCATTCAGCATTGCGCCTGGTGTGTAGTCCATGGGACCGAGAAACATGCGGGTAAAGGGCAGGGTGACGTTGTGCTGCGGCTCAGATTCGGCGCTCCACTTGCTCCACTCCATGCCGCGAACCCCTTCGCCGCTGATCATGTTGGGCCAGGTCCGGGTCATCGTGATCTGACTTTGTCCTCCGTGAAAATCGACCAGCATGTGGCGCTTGGCGGTCTCGCGGCAGGTTTTGTAGTAGAAGTCGATCAGCTTTTGATCGTCGCGCTGCATGAAGTCGATCTTGATGCCTTTGATCCCCCACTTCTGGAACTGATCGAGCGCCGCGTCGAATTTGTCGTCAAAGCTCTTCCACACCACCCATAAAATGACGCCGACATTCTTCTGCTTGGCGTACCCGGTCAGCTCTTCCATGTTGATTTCAGGAACCACCGCCATCACGTCGCCGAGCTTGTACCAGCCTTCATCCAGGATGATGTACTGCAAGCCATTCTTGGCCGCGAAATCTATGTAGTACTTGTAGGTCTGAGTGTTGACGCCAGTCTTAAAGTCCACGTTGCTTAGGTTGAGCGCATTCCACCAGTCCCATGCCACTTTGCCGGGCTTGATCCAGGAAGTGTCCTCCACCTGCGAGGGCTTGGCCAGCAGCCAAACCAGTTGATTGGTGATCAGATCGCCGTCTTTCTCCGCAATGCCCAGCAGCCGCCAGGGATAGGTGCGCGTGCCCCGGGTTACGGCGATGTAGTCGGCCCTTTCGATAACCCTGAAATCGCGATCGCCTTCCAGCACCTCTTTGAGCGGATACGCAGGAAAAGTTGCCGCCAAGCCGTTGCTGCTCGTGCCCTTCAGCCAGAGTCCGGGATAGTTTTCAATATCCGCCTCGGCGACCGCTACTTTCACCCCGTTCACGGTGTCTACCACGGCGGGCAGGCTGGCGACGGAGGAAGGCGGAATCTCCTTCAACTTGAAGGGAAGATATTTCCTTTCGTTGTGCGAAAAGAAGCTTTCTTCCAGCGGATAGTAAGCCGTGTAATCGCCCGCGAAGTGAAGGCTGACCTCTTCGCCGTAGACCTTCACTTCATTTTGCGGCAGCGAAGTCTCGAACCGGTAGGCGGTGCCTTCGTTGTATGCCCGGAAGACCACCGCGTAGTTGCCTTCCATCTCCAGCCGCAGTTCGCTGTAACTCTCGCGCACCTTGGCGAATTTCTGCCGGACTGCGGGTTCAAGCACGCCGTCGTAGGTCCGTTGCTTCACGTCCTTGACTCTGGGCTGCAATCCCAAAGTGTTGTGGTCAATGTCGATGGAGAATGTGGAATTCTGCAGCAGTGCCGTTCCTTTGAAGAAGACATCGTATTGAATGCGGTCGCCGGTACGGACCCTTAATTCGACCTGCTTGTTGGGCGAGACCAGGGCGTAACTGGCCTGCGCGGTTGCACGTCCGGCCAGCCACATCAGCGGGACCAGCATCAATGGTGCCTTCTTCCAGAAAGTCTTCATTCGACATTCTCCTCCACGTGAAAAATCTTGGCGAGAATCGCCACAGCTGTTCTCTTGCGGCTACTTGTGCTGATGAAGGGAAAGCACGTTCCCGTCTGCATCCTTGAACCATGCCACCTTGTCGCCGCCGGGCGTCGTCCAGATTCCAAGTTCGCGATCCTGAACGAACGGATATTTTTCGAAGGCCACTCCCCGCTGCGTGAGCCAGGCTACCATTGCTTCGATATCCTGTACTTCCCAGCCCAGGACGGTGTACGGAGCGGGAGTGAAATCCTGCGCCTTTGCGACCCGGATAGTGGTTTCGCCGGCTCTCACCACCAGGGCAAACTGGTCGTCGCTGACAAACTGGAATCCCAGTTTGCCCTCGTAGAAAGCGCGCGCCTTCAGGGAGTGTTTGGTAGGAACAAAGCCCACGATCTTGCTTGAAGACAACATTCCGCCTCCCGCGGTGGTGCTGGCGCACACAAAAATACCACTTACGAAGGCGATCCGAAGCTTTTGAATCAAAAATCAGGATTATAACGGCGGTCGGGGTTTGTAGCGCCGGCGTCCCCCGGCTGTCACGAAGGCGTCCCGCACTCGAACGCAGAGGCTGGACCTCCGCGAAAGCCCAGGTTATTGCAGATGAATGTGAAGGAGATTGAAGATGCTGAACAGGTACATCGCACTCCCCAAGGAAAGCATGGCCAGAGTGACGGCGGCCAGGGGCGTGCTGAAGAGTCGTTTGCGGGGGGCCGCGCGGTGGTCAAGCGTCGCCCGGTACTTATTGATCCACTCCTGCTCTTTGTGGACTTGACCAAACGACGACTGAATTGACTCCCGGAGCCGCCGCTGATCGTCCTGTTCGAGCGCAACAAACCGGAAAGGTTGTTGACCCCAGGAAACCGGCTTCAACATTTCCGCAGTACCCAGCACGGGCCCGGTCGGGGTCAGGAACATCAACTTCACTCGGGAATCCCGAACTACCGGCTTCGACAAGGACAGCATACCGCCGGTCAGCGAGATGACTTCCAGTTGTCCCTGGGTGCGGCGGCCGTCTTCGAATCGAAGTACCGCGTGCGTTGTGTCGGTCAAACTCAGGCGCTGGGCCCGGCGATCAGGTTTTGGATGGGGGAGGGCGTTCACAGCCTGAGTATCGTACTTGTGCCCATGAAGGAGGAGATTACGGAAGGACCTGCCATGGTGCTGTTACCCCCGGGATGCCCAGAACCACCACCGCCCACTGCCGAGCTTCGCTCGGCCTGGATGGGCGGCCGTCCCTCCATCGCAGCCCCTTCGACTTCGCTCACGGCGGGCCCCCGGCTGTCGGGAGCAAGGTTCCGCAGTTTTCGGAAATCAGCAAAAGGCTGGAGCCGCCGCCCCTCAAATCTCTTGTCCCGGCTCCGCGATCAACTGGTGTCCTGCATCCCGCAATAAGTCCAGTGCCTTCGCGGCCAACTCTTCTTTGACCAGAACGTAGTCGGTGTCAAAGGTCGCGACGGCGAAAATGGGTACTCCACCCTTAGCCATCGGATCGAGGAAAGATGCCAGAACTCCGGTCTGCGAAAAGGGGAAGGGGCCTTGCAGCTTGAAGCAGGTCCAGGGAGTTTCGCATATCGCGCTGCCGGGCGCATGTTCGGCAGGGCAAACGATGGACAGCTCATCGGTGGTTCGGGTTATTGACGTGAAGGGCGTGCTCGCCCTTAAGTGTGGGGCTGGAGCATTCGCGGGCAGGCGGCAGATTGCGAAGCTTCCCGGGAGTCGTTGGAACCTTAGCTTCATGAGTGTAATCGTAGCGAACAAAGACTGCCGAGCTTCGCTCGGCCTGGACGGGCGGGACGCCCGTCCCTCCATCGCCCTAAGTGATCCCTGCCGCTTTTTTCACTGCGGCTCTTGCCAGCAGGCGGGTTGAATCCAGCGTGGGCAGCGATGAGGCCTCGGGCGCGACCAGCAGTGGAATCTCGGTGCATCCCAGCACGACCGCGTCACAGCCCTGGTCCGCCAGTCCTCGGATTACCTCCTGGAAGTACGCCAGAGAACGCGAAGTGAACTGCGCGTTCACCAGTTCGTCAAAGATGATCTGGTTGATCCGTTCGCGCTCTTGCAGGCCGGGGATACGGTGTTCGAGACCGGCCGCCTTCAGCTTCTCCGGATACACCGGCCCTTCCATGAGGTAGCGCGTTCCCAGCACGCCCAGCCGTTTGTAGCCACTTCGTCCAGCCTGATTCGCGACTTCTTTCGCAATATGCAGCCAGGGACGCGGCGAACGGTGCTCGACCAGATCGAATACCTGGTGAATGGTATTGTCGGGGCAAATCAGAAAGTCCGCCCCCGTTCTTGCCAGCTTCTCGGCCGACGACAAGATCAACTCCGCCACCCCCGGCCAATCGTTGGCGTAGATACATCTCATGTAACGCGCCAGAGAATGGGTATGCATCGAGACTTCGGGATGGTCGTGCTGCCCCAGCAACTGGCCGCCTTCGAGGGCAATGGTGCGGTAGCAGAGCGCAGCACCCTCCGCGCTGCAGGCGACGATGCCGATATGCTGGGTCATGGAAGGTTTGCTCTGGTTCACTGTTGTCCGGCCAATTTCTCCACCTGCTGGAGCATTCTGTCTAGGGCCTCGCGGGAATAGTACTTGCCGCCCAACACTACCCCAAAAATTTTGCGGGTGTTTCGGATGTCCTGCAAAGGGTTTGCGTCCAGCAATACCAGATCGGCCACGCGCCCTGCTTGTGCGACGCCGTACTTGTCCTGCATGGCGAGAAACCGGGCCGGGTCCGAGGTGGCCGCCCGCAGTGCCTGCAGCGGCGTGAATCCGCTCTTTACCAGCCACTCCAGCTCGTCATGCAAACTGAACCCCGGAAATACCAAAGGGTCCGGCCCGTCGGTGCCGGCCATAAACAGAACCCCAGCGCTGTGCATTGCCCCTACCAACTCCACGTCGCGAGCTGCTTCGGCTTTCAGGCCCGCCAGTTCCTCCGGCGAAGTGTTTTCCCGGAGCTTCGCGGGATTCCACTGTCCCCTCACTGAGGCGGGAACATACTTGAGTCGCGGATCACTCTCCAGATTCGGATCATCAATCCGGCTGCCGGTCTCGGTCCACACCAGGGTCGGCACTTGCCAGGTATTGTTGTGCGCGATCTGGAAGAACAGCGTTTGTGCCTTGGCCGGATCGTATGTGTCCATCACCTGGGCCCCGAGTTTCCCGTAGGCCGCGTAATCATGATTCGCCAACGCGGTTAGTCCCTGAGCGCGAAGCTCCCCTTCCCGCGACGAGCAAGCCAGCAGGATTCCAGTCAGGTGCTCGATGCTTCTCTGTCTCGCCGCGACGGCCTCGAGAGCGCTGACCGAATAGGGAACGTGACCCACGAATGGGATCTTCTGTTTCGCCGATTCGTCTGCGATGGCAAAGTACGAATCGCGCGGAATATTGGAAAGTATTTTGACGAAATCCACGCCCTGGTTTTTCACTGTATCTACGGCGCGCCGGGCCTCTTCGGGCGTGTTCACGGCAATGGTCTGCGAATCGCTCTTTCCTCCCGCCAGAAACGGGCCCGCGAGAACCATGTGCGGGCCCAGCAACTCACCACTTTCGATCCGCTTGCGCCTGCGCTCGATCACATCCGCATCTCCGCCCATGTCGCGCACGCCGGTCACTCCATTGGCGATGTAGAGGGGATAGATCACTCGTTCATCCCACGCCGGGGACACAAAGGCGCTGTGCACGTGCATGTCCCAGAGTCCGGGGATCAAATATTTGCCGGTGGCATTGATGATCTGGATGTCCCGCCCTTCGGGCACAAAGCCCACCTTCCCCACTCCCACGATCCGGTCCCGGTTGACGACAACGGTTACTCCCGGCTCGATTCCACCGTCACGGGTGTTCACCACGCTGACGTTGGTAAAGACAAGCGTCGGAGGCGCAGTCTTCGCTGGCGACTTGGCGACCGCGAATGTAGTCAGACAAAGGCAAACGAGTAAAGATGCGGGAAGAGATACCCTCGTTCTGCTTTTTCCCGCAGTGAGGGCGGGGCAGTAGCGCCGCCGTTCCGGCGGCCGTCCAGCGGGCGTCCCGCCCGCCGCTACAGGGATGTAAGAAGCGCGAGACGCCTTCATGCCCCAAGCTCCAGGAGAATCCAGTCAGGAAAGGCTAAGTGTGGGCTGCCGCCGCGTCAAACAAATTCAGGAACGATAGTTTTTTTTCCGCCGGAAGAAAGGATGCTTCAAAGGAATTGCGCGCCAGTTCCCGCAAGTGCTCGTCGGTGAAACCGAATAGCTGCTGGGCCAACTGGTACTCCCGCGCCAGGGAGGTACGAAACATCGCGGGATCGTCAGTGTTCAGCGTAATCATCACGCCCTGGTCGAAGTATTGACGCACGGGATGAGCGCTGAGCGTTGGGCAAGCACCGGTACGCAGATTGCTCGAAAGGCAGATCTCCAACGGGACTTGGCGGGTGGCCAGTTCCTCCACCAGTTCCGTGTCCTGCGCAGCCGTGAGTCCGTGTCCGATGCGTTCCGCACGGAGATTGAGCGCGCCCCAGATGGATTCCGGGCCGGCATTTTCACCGGCGTGAGCGGTCAGGTGCAACCCATTGTCGGAGGCGAAGGCGTAGGCGTCACGGAACAATTCCGGTGGCCCCTTCTGCTCGTCGCCGCCGATGCCGACCGCCACCACGTCGCGGTCGCGAAAACGTACCGCCGTTCCGAAGACTTCGCGGGCGGCGCCCGGCCCAAACTGGCGTACCGCATCGAAGATCCACAACAGGGAGACGCCGAAATCACGTTCACCCTTCCGGAGTCCGCGATCCAGACCTTCGAAAATGGCGTTGAAGTCCTGCTTGCGCCAAAGACAAACCCCCACCGATACGTACACTTCGGCGTGCAGCACATTTCCCGCCTTCAGCTTTTCCATCAGCCGGTAGGTGATGAGCTCATAGTCATCCGCGGTCTGAAGATCTTCGGTTACCACCTTGAAGGCCATCAGAAACCCGTTAAAGTCCTCGTAGCGGTAAAGTTGCTCGATCTCCGAAAGCGTGCTGGTCTTGCCGTGACGCCTCCTGAGTTCGATCAAAGTAGTCGGATCGATCGAACCCTCAAGATGAAGATGCAGCTCCGCCTTGGGCAGGGTAACCAGAAACGAGCTGGGCTGCGAGGCCATGATTTCAGATTGTAGATGGAAGAGGGCAGATTTGCCGAGCAATTCAGATTTCAGATTGTGGATTTCAGATTGCAGACTTAAGACCGTGGAGAGTGAGTCTTGTAGCGTTGCAATCTGCAATCTCAAATCTCCAATTTCACTGCCCCTTGGCTCTGGCGAACTCACTGTTGTGCCGGCTGTAAAAAATGTAGATGCAGAGGCCGAGCGCGAGCCAGATGACAAAGCGAAGCCAGGTGATCAACGTCAGTCCGGTCATCAGTCCACCACACAACACCACCGAGATCAGCGGAAACCAGGGAACGAAGGGCACGCGGAAGGCGCGTGGCCGGTCGGGCTGCCGGCGCCGCAAAAAGATGACGCCCATCGATACCAGAACGAAAGCGAACAGGGTGCCGATGTTGGAAAGATCGGCAGCATCGCCGATATCCACCAGCCCCGCGGGAATTCCCACTGCGAAGCAGGCAATCCAGGTGGACCAGTGCGGCGTCTTGTACTTGGGATGGACTGCGGAAAACAGCTTCGGCAAAAGGCCGTCGCGCGACATGGCATACCAGATACGCGCCTGGCCGTACTGAAACACCAGCAGCGACGAAATCATGCCAGTGAGCGCGCCCACCACGATTACAGACCGGAAGAACGGGTGCGCTCCCAGTTGCTTCAATGCGTAGGCGACGGGCGCCTCCGCAGCCTCGCCGGAAACGAAAGTCGTGTACTTCATCATGCCGAGCAGCACGATGGCAACACCAACATAGAGGATGGTGCAAATAATCAGGGACGCGATAATTCCGAAGGGCAAGTCGCGTTGTGGGGTTTTACATTCCTCGGCTGCGGTCGACACCGAATCGAAACCAATGTAGGTGAAGAATACGATTGCACCGCCGGTCACGATTCCGGCGAACCCGGAAGGGGCAAACGGCGTCCAGTTGGCGGGATTGATGAGCATGCCGCCTACCACCAGAAAGGTAAGAATCGCTCCGATTTTGACCAGTACCATGACATTGTTGGCGCCGGCCGATTCCTTGACCCCACGGACCAGCAGCAACGTCAGGATAAAGACGATGAGAAAGCCGGGAACATTAAAATAGGACCCTGTCCACTTCCCCGACGCCCACACCGGGCTGGCCCAGTGATCGGGCAGATTGACGCCGAACGCGGCAAGCTGAGCCTTGGCGTACCCGCTGAACCCGACCGCCACCGCAACATTGCTGACCACATATTCCAGGATCAGATCCCAGCCGATGACCCAGGCAAAAATTTCACCCAGAGTGGCGTAGGAATAGGTGTAGGCGCTGCCCGCGATCGGGATCATCGAGGCCAGTTCGGCGTAGCACAGGCCGGCAAAGCTGCACGCCACCGCGACCAGGAGAAACGAGATTGCGATGGACGGGCCGGCTGGAGGGCGTCCGTGCATCAGCGCGCCCGCCGTGCTTCCCGTCCGCAGGAAGTTTCCTATCAGGTCCAAAACCTGCGCATGCAGGATGGAAGGAGCCTCGAAGTGCTCTCCCGCCGCCGCGGTGCCGGTGAGGACGAAAATCCCGGAGCCAATGATGGCGCCGATACCCAGCGCGGTGAGCGACCACGGGCCCAGGGTTTTTTTCAGGCGATGTCCGGGCTCGTCGGCTTCCGCAATCAGTTTGTCGATGGACTTGCAGCAGAGAACTTGCCGGTCGGAGGTGCGTACGGTTGGTTGTGCCAAAGGGTTTCGGTCTCCTCAATAGGCGACCGTGTGGGGGCGGGTCTTTGACCCGCCCTGCCCGGCTCACAGACCCGGGCCCACACAGTAATCATTTACCGCTTCGCCGTGCCGCGGGCCAGCTTTTTCACTTTGCGCTTCGCCGAACCGCGCGCGTATTCGCGCGGCTTCAGCGGATTCTCCGTCTTGCGCTTCTTGCGTACCGCGCGCTTGGCTTTCTTCCGTTCTTCCTTGCTAAGTGTGCTTGTGTTTGCCATGAGTGCTGTTGATTCTCCTCAGAAAAATTAGCTTAAAATTAGCTTTTAGCTCTTAGCCTTTAGCTTCTAGCCACAACATTTCGGAGCCTTGACCCTCTGGCTAAAAGCTAACCGCTAAAGGCTAAGAGCTTCTTTCCAGTTGCGCATACTTTTCCACCAGCTTCTTCAAACCGAAGCGAGGGAATTGTACCGTAATCTTGGCATCTTCACCCTCTCCTTCGCGCTGGTAGACGGTGCCTTCGCCATATTTCGGGTGGCGGACCTTCTGCCCGAGGCGGAAACCTCTCTTGCCCGCAGGTGTCACCAGAGGCTGTTTCGGAAGGCTGAATTTCTTGCCCCGCGAGGCGAAGAACTCGGCGATGTTGTCGATGGAATTGTAGGACTTGCCGGAATAGGATGACGGTGCTTGCTTTGTGTGGCCCGCCCAACTCGCACTCTGATCCTCATCCTCGTAGGCATAGTGAGCGGATTCCGGTTCGTGCTCATGTGGCCGCGGGCGACCCGCCCGCGCTTCGCCGCCGGAAGGCGAGTCGCCCACACGAACTCTCCTTCGGGACCCGCCCAGTTCTTCCACCAACCCCGCCGGCACCTCCTCCAGAAACCGCGATGGGATACTGGCCTCGGGCAGATCGGTACCGTAACGACGGCGGTAAACCGCCCGGGTCAGAATCAGCGTGTCCATGGCCCGCGTCATGCCTACGTAACAAAGCCTCCGCTCTTCTTCGATGTCGTCAGGCTGCAGAAACGTTCGTGAGTGCGGGAACAGGCCTTCTTCCAGACCACCCAAAAATACCAAGGGAAATTCCAGGCCCTTGGCGGCATGCAGCGTCATCAGGGTGATCTGGGCAGCTTCGTCGTAAGCGTCGGCATCGCTGACCAGGGCGGCATGATCCAGAAACTGGTCTAGCGTCTCGCCGCGGTCGCGGGAATCCATCGCTGCGTTGACCAGTTCGCGCAGGTTTTCCACGCGCGAGTCGGCCTCAGGCGTGTTCTCCTCTTCGAGCAATTTGATGTAGCCGGTGCGGTCGATCAGAAACTTCAGGATGTCGGCCGTACTGGCAGTCGGAGCCTCGGCATTTGTAGCCTCGACTCTTGTAGCGCCGGCATCCTGCCGGCTGTCGTGGAGGCGTCCTGCCTCCACATCGTCAAGCTGCGCCGCCACAATATCCGGCGACGATGTGATCTCAGGCACGTCTTCCTCAACAGAACCGAAATCAAACGAGAAATTGTCTGGACTGAACTCCGTGTCATCGTCGGCCAAGTCTTCCGCTGCCTCATCTTGTTCCGCTTCCGCATTTTCCCGCGCCGTCTCTTCCAGCCGCTCCGCGTAAGTTCCGCCCAGAATGGCGCGCCCATCCTCAATCAGGCTGGTGAATCCCTTCAGCGCCGCCAGCGCCCGCTGTGGCAGAAGCTGACGCTTGACTACTTCCGCGATCGCGCCCCACAAGGACAGCCCGGTCTCGAGCGCGACCCGCTCCACGGTTTCAATACTCGTCCTGCCCAGGCCGCGTACCGGCGTGTTGATTACGCGCAGCAGCGAGATCGAGTCATCCGGGTTGTGAATGACTTTGAGATACGAAATCATGTCCTTGATCTCGGCCCGCTCGTAGAACGAAAAACCGCCGACCACGTGATACTTCAACTGATATCGGCGCATGGCCTCTTCAAACAACCGTGACTGGGAATTTGTGCGGTAAAGAACCGCGGCGCGTGCGGTTTCCCCCTGATCGATGGCTTCGCGCAGGTATTTCGCAATGTAGTCGGCGGCGAAGAGAGCTTCGTTTTCGCCATCCGGGGCTTCGTAGTAGCCGATCTTCGTGCCGCCCTGCCGCGAGGTCCAGAGATTCTTGCCCTTGCGCTTGAGGTTGTTCGAAACCACGGCTGACGCCGCCTGCAAAATGTTCTGGGTGGAACGGTAGTTCTGTTCCAGGCGAATGATCCTGGCCTCGGGAAAGTCTTTCTCAAACTCGAGAATGTTGCGAATGTCCGCCCCGCGCCAGGAGTAAATGGACTGGTCTTCATCACCCACGGCGCAGATGTTGTGATGCCCCCCCGCCAACAGAATCATGAGCTGGTACTGCGGACGGTTGGTGTCCTGATACTCGTCAATCATCACGTATTGGAAGCGTCGGTTGTAATAGTCGCGAACCGCCGGCACGGCTTTCAGCAGACGCACGGTCTCGAGCAGCAGGTCGTCAAAATCGAGGGCGTTGGCTTTGCGCAGCTCTTTGCGATACTCCTCGTAGATGTGGGCTACGCGCTCGATCTTGGGATCTCCCGACTGCAGATAGACTTCCTGCGGATCAAGCATATGGTTCTTGGCCCAGGAAATATGGGAGAGCACCGAGCGCGGCGTGGTCTGTTTGTCGTCGATGCCAAGACGCCGCATGACCGATTTGACCAGTTGCTGCTGGTCAGAGTCGTCGTAAATGACAAAGCTCTTGGTCAAGCCGAT
>Ga0137362_10002829_pt1 | contig 11426 bp, 10 predicted proteins | sample MadtaG_2_FD_104801 | JGI IMG/M metagenome (GOLD analysis project Ga0137362, IMG submission 104801) | Vadose zone soil microbial communities from Angelo Coast Range Reserve, California, USA - Mad1_100_16 metaG | ecosystem: Environmental > Terrestrial > Soil > Vadose zone | place: USA: California... | reverse complement strand
GCATGCCATGATAAGCGCGGTGGCGCCGATCTGGGACGGCAATGAGACCTGGCTTGTCGTCTCGGGCGTGATCCTGTGGGGAGCGTTTCCGATCGTCTATTCAATGCTGATGTCGGCGTTCTACCTGCCGGTTCTATTGATGCTGGCGGGGCTGATCCTGCGTGGCGTCGCGTTCGAGTTTCGGCGCAAAACCGAGCGGATGCGCTGGATTTGGAATGCGAGCTTTGCCGGAGGGTCGCTCGTTGCGGCATTCATGCAAGGCGTCATGGTCGGGGCCCTGGTGGAGGGCCTGCCGCTCGCCGACGGTCGCTACGTTGGCGGCGAATTCGGTTGGCTCAGCCCCTTTGCGGTGCTCTGTGGCGTTGGCCTGTGTGTCGGCTACGCGCTCCTCGGCGCCTGCTGGCTCGTCAGAAAATGTGAAGGCGAGGTCCGCGACGAAGCCTATCGCCTTATCCCCTATCTGTCGCTTGGGCTACTCGTCTTCCTGGTCGTCGTGTTTGCCTATGCCCTGGCCGAAAATCTGGCGGTCATGAAGCGATGGCTTGAGCGGCCATATTTGTTTGTTTTCCCCGTCGTCGGCGCCCTTGCCGCGATCGTGCTCGCCGCAAGCGTTCGCCGCCGTCAGGACGGACCACCCTTCGTCATGGTGGCTCTCATTTTCATAGCGGCATTCGGGACGCTCGCGCTCTCGTTCTGGCCTTACATGATCCCGTTCGCCATCACCATCGCGGACGCCGCGGCCCCTCACTCCAGCCTCGCCTTCATGTTCTGGGGTGAAGGGCTTTTCGTCTTCCCACTCATGCTGCTCTACACGGCGATCAGCCTGAGCGTCTTCAGAGGCAAGATCAGAGTAGCGGCGGACCACTATTAGAACGGAAAGACTTGCCATGAGCAATCTCCAAAGCGTCTCCGGCCACTTGCAGAACGAGGATTCCGATATCCGCCGCAGGCGCCTCTTGTTCTGGTGCTGGCACCGCGGAACGCAGGAGAGCGATGTCATGCTCGGCAGATTTGCCGAGGCCTATCTCGCTGACTTCGAAGCGCGCAACTCGAGCGGTTCGAAGCTTTGCGCGATTGCGCTGACATCGATGTGTTCGACTGGATCATCCCAGCGGGGCGTTGACGCGTCCAAAGGCACAAGGGTCGCGCCCCGACTCCCTGTGCAACTACGGATACCAACAAACAGCTTCTGAGGTGTTCATTTAATCAGAAGGCACCCCAATGGTTCGAACCCACCAGCCAGGCCAAGAAGTTTTCAGATCGATCCTGTCGGAAAGCATTGACTGGAAGCCGTTCTCAGCGTTTCCGCCGGCGGCCCGGCTGGCCGTGCTTTTGGAGAGCCGAGTCAACCGGGACCTTACGTCATTAGAGTCAAAGTGCCATCTGGCGTGCGGCTGATGCCGCACAGACACCCGGAGGACCGAATCTACACAGTGATATCCGGCGTCTTCTACATCGGCCTGGGATCTCAGTTCGACGGCGACAAGGTGCAGGCGTATCCGCCTGGTAGCGTGATTATCTTGCCCGGCGAACGGCGATCCATGTCACCGCCGCGGTGGGGACACCTAGCGCAATGATCGAATGGCGCAGTTTCGATCTCGAAGCACAGCTTTATAGCGGCGCGCTCGCTCCGGAGGGCGGCCGGATCTTAGTGCCTCAAAGTCCGGGTTTGGGAATGGAGCCTGACCCCGGCGTAATTGGCGCCTATTTGAGAGTCTGATCTACCTACCGGATTGGGCACGCAGACTCAACGTTTGCTCGTCTATTTCTCGACCGGCAACGGCGGCCACCGCCGCGCGGTGCCTGACTGAAAGGAAGACATCATGATCCGGTGTGTGAGACTGTGGACCGGCGACGATGGCAACTCGCATTATGAGGAAGGAACAATCGATCTTTCCCGGGGCCAGAGAGACGACCTTCTGAGCGACGTGCTCGGCGGCATCAGTCTGTCCTTCCAGGAGACCAAATCCGGGGGATCCTATGAGTGGCACAAGGATCCGGTGCCGCGCTTTGTCGTCACGCTCAGCGGTACACTGGAATTCGAGACGCGCGGTGGCGAGCGCTTCACCATCCGTCCGGGTGACATCCTGCTGGCGCAGGACAACACGGGTACGGGACATTGCTGGAAGCTGATCGGCGATGAACCTTGGCGGCGCGCCTACCTAGTGTTCCCGACGGGCGCCGCGCTTCCGTTCAAAGCCAATTCGGCCCACGGGGATTCCGCATGACCAAAGGCAAGGAGGTCGCGAAGGACGTTTAGCCGCCTTGGATCCGCGCCGCGGCTGAACGCCATCAGACGCGACAAAACAAGGCGAGGTCTTCACAAAACCTGGAGAGGCCAGCATGAGTACCGAAGCGGACGTCGTCCTGATTGGCGCAGGCATTATGGGCTCGACCGTCGGCGTTTTCCTGAAAGAACTGGAGCCGTCGTTCTCCATCGCCATGATCGAGACGTTGGAGGATTGCGCGCTCGAGAGCTCGGAAGCCTGGAACAACGCAGGTACCGGCCACGCCGCCAATTGCGAGATGAACTACACGCCCGAACGGCCGGACGGCACCGTCGACATCTCCACAGCCCTGGAGGTCAACGTCGAGTTCGATCTGTCGCGGCAGTTCTGGACGTACCTGGTGAAGAAGGGCGCCATCGCCGACCCGCGCAGCTTCATCCATCCGGTGCCGCATATGAGTTTCGTGCACGACGCCGGCAACGTCGCGTTTCTCAGGAAGCGGTACGCCGCGATGTCGGCCCATCATTGCTATGAGGGCATGGAGTACAGCGAGAACCGCGGCCAGATCGCCGGCTGGGTTCCGCTGTTGATGGAAGGCCGCGCCGCCGATGAACCGGTCGCGGCCACGCGCATCATCTCCGGCACCGACGTCGACTATGGCGCGCTCACGCACCATTTGGTGCACCACCTCGTCGGCCAGCCCGGTTGCAGCGTGCACTACAAGACCCGCGTCACCAACCTCGTCCGCGCCGACAACAAGCGCTGGCGCGTTGAGGTGCAGGACCTCGACAGCGGTGAGAGGCGCTCGGTCACCGCCAAATTCGTCTTCATCGGAGCAGGCGGTGGCGCGCTGCCGCTGCTGCAGAAATCCGGCATTCCGGAAGGCCACGGTTACGCCGGCTTCCCCGTGAGCGGAATCTGGGTGCGCTGCGATGATCCCGCGGTCAACAAGCGCCACCACGCCAAGGTCTACGGCAAGGCCGCGGTGGGCTCGCCGCCGATGTCGGTGCCGCATCTCGACACCCGCGTCATCGGCGGACAGCATTCGTTGCTGTTCGGTCCCTATGCTGGCTTCTCCAGCAAATTCCTGAAGCACGGCTCGCTGTTCGATCTCGTCGAGTCGATCCGTCCCGCCAATATCGAGCCGTTGCTCGCAGTCGCCCGCGACAATTTCGACCTGACCGAATACCTCATCGAGCAGGTGCTGCAGTCCGAAAGTCACCGCCTGGCGACGCTGGACGCGTACTACCCGAAGGCAGATCCGAAGGATTGGCGGCTGCAGGTCGCCGGACAGCGCGTCCAGATCATCAAGCCCGACGTCAAACGCGGCGGGCTCCTGGAATTCGGCACCGAGCTCGTCGGCGCGGCGGATTCTTCCCTGGTGGCGCTGCTCGGCGCCTCGCCTGGCGCCTCGACGGCGGCCTTCATCGCGATCGGCGTGCTGCAAAAGTGTTTTGCGAGCGAACTGACGGAGCAGGCGTGGCTGCCGAAACTGAAGGAGATTATCCCTTCCTATGGCATTTCGCTGATCGAGGATGCCGCCTTCACCCGCAAGATCCGTTCCGAGACCGCGCGGGCTCTCAAAATCGAGGACGTGAACTCGAAGTCGATGCAGGCACAGGATCGAACGGCGGCCGTCCGATAAAGTCGCGGGCAATGTGGCGCAAGTCCTGCAAGCCCGGCTACAGCTGAAGCGCAGCGCAAAAGTGCGATTTTGTTGAGCGGATTCAGGCGCCAAGAGCGAGCCGCTTGCAGAAATCAAGCCATTTAGTGACCAGCGCATAATGGAGACGTCAAAATGGGTAGCATGAGAAACGAGACCGACAGCCTCGGTGTGGTCGAAGTGCCCTCAGACAAGCTGTGGGGTGCGCAAACCCAGCGCTCGCTTGAGCATTTCAGCATCGGCCAGGATCTCATGCCGCGCGAGCTGATCACGGCTTATGCGACGTTGAAGAAAGCCTGTGCCATCGCCAACCATGACGACGAGCGGCTCGACGATCAGCGCTACAAATTGATCGTCCAGGCCTGCGACGAAATCCTGGCCGGCAATCACCACGACATGTTTCCGTTGCACGTCTGGATGACCGGCAGCGGCACGCAGTTCAACATGAACGTCAATGAAGTGATCTCCAACCGCTGCTGCGAGCTCGCTGGCACGCCGCTCGGCAGCCACGCGCCGGTTCATCCCAACGATCACGTCAACATGGCGCAATCGTCGAACGATACTTTCCCTTCGGCGATGTACATCGCCGCCGCCGTCAACGTGAAGCAGCGCCTCGTTCCGGCGGTGACTGCGCTGCGCGATGCCATCGGTGCCAAGGCCAAGGCGTGGGACGACATCATCAAGATCGGGCGCACCCATATGCAGGACGCCACCCCGCTGACCCTGGGGCAGGAATGGTCCGGCTATGCCGGGATGTTGTCGGACGAGCTGGAGCGCATCGAAGCGGCGCTTAAGGGCGTATACCACCTGGCGCTCGGCGGCACCGCGGTCGGCACGGGCATCAACTCGGCGCCCGGCTTCGCCGAAGCGGCAGCGGCCGAAATCGCGAAGCTGACCGGTCTGCCCTTCGTCACCGCGCCCAACAAGTTCACGGTTCAGGGCTCCCACGATGCGCTGGTGCAGCTTTCCGGAACGCTGCGGACGCTGGCGGTCTCGCTCTACAAGACCGCCAACGACATCCGCCTGATGTCGTGCGGGCCCCGTGCCGGATTTGCCGAGCTGGAGATCCCCGAGAATGAGCCGGGGTCTTCGATCATGCCCGGCAAGGTCAATCCGACCCAGTGCGAGGCACTCACCATGGTCGCGGTGCAGGTGATGGCCAATGACGTGGCCGTCGGCTTCGGCGGCGCCGGCGGTTACCTGGAAATGAATGTCTACAAGCCGTTGATGATCTTCAACATCGCGCACTCGATCACCATCATGACCGACGGCTGCACCAATTTCCGCAAGTTCCTTGTCGAGGGCACCAAGCCGAACCTGAAGAAGATCAACGAATATGTCGAGCGCTCGTTGATGCTGGTGACGGCGCTATCGCCCGTCATCGGCTACGACAAGGCCTCGAAGATCGCCCACTACGCCATGGACAACGACCTCACGCTGAAAGAGGCCGCGTTGAAACTGGGCTTTGTCAGTGAGGCGGAGTTCGATCGCGTTGTCGACCCCAAGAAAATGGTGAAGCCGTACGTGGCGGGTTCCACCGCGCATTGAGCCACTGAACGCGTTGCGGCCGGCACACTCGACGCCGGCTGCAACCGCGCGGCAGATCCGACGCATCGACTGTGGGAAGATTCGATGACTGCGGATGAGCGATCTCGATTGGTCCTTGCTTTTGCCAGGGTTCTCTACGTCAACGGACAAGCCACGGAACGGACCGTGAGCGCGGCCGAGCGCCTTGCTCGGGCGCTGGGACTGCGCGCGACCATCGTGCCGCGCTAGGGTGGGCTGGAGCTTCTGGTCGACGACCAGCAGGGCATGCTGACGGCCCAGGTGGCGGCCGATCCGGCGAGCGTGGAAATGGATCGCGTGGCTTCGGCGATGCGGGCGATCGACGCTATCGAAGCAGGTCGCCTCACGGCGGATGCCGCTATGGAGAGCATCGCAGACATCTCGCGCGCGACACCGGCGCCGACATGGCTCTTCGCGCTCGCCGCGGCGTCCGGCGCAGCGGCGCTGGCGGTGATCTTCGGCGTCCAGCATATGTCGGCCGCGACTCTGATATTTGTGAGCGCCGGTGCCGGCGCATTGTTGCGCCGCGCATTGGGCCGACCGAGCCGCAATCTCTTCCTGCAGCCGTTCTGCGCGGCGGCCCTTGCCGGCATCGTCGGGGCGCTGGCCGTCCGGTACGACCTGAGTTCATCGTTGCGCCTCGTCGCGGTCTGCCCGTGCATGGTGCTCGTGCCCGGTCCGCATTTTCTCAATGGCGCGCTCGACCTCATCAACGGCCGCATATCGCTTGGCGCCGCCCGCTTGATTTATGCCGGGCTGATCGTCGTCGCGATCTCGGTAGGATTGCTCCTTGGGCTGGGGCTGCTCGGCGTATCCTTGCCGACCGACCCGGCTGGCAGAGCCATCCCCCTGTGGCAAGACGTCATTGCCGCCGGCGTTGCCGTTGCCGCATACAGCGTGTTTTTTTCAACGCCGCTCAATATGCTGCCGTGGCCGGCTGGCGTCGGCATGTTCGCCCACGCTTTGCGATGGGCGGCTATCACGCAGCTTGGCGTTGGCGTGGCGACCGGCGCCCTGGTCGCTTGCGTTGCCGTGGCGTTGGCCCTCACCCCTGTCGCACGGCGAACGCATATGCCGTTTGCCGCCATCGGCTTCGCCGCCGTGGTGTCGATGATTCCTGGCGTCTACCTCTTCAGGATGGCGAGCGGCCTCCTGCAGATCACAAGCCAGTCGCAAACGACATTGGAGCTGCTCGGCGCGACGGCGGCCGACGGGCTGACCGCCGCGATCATCATCCTGGCGATGAGTTTTGGCCTCATTGTTCCGAAGATGGCCATCGACTATTTCAGCGCTCGTTTTGCGCGGGACAAGTGATTGGAAAGCTAGAGACGCCACACAAGGACTGCAGAACGAATTCGGCGCGGCGCGAGCCGGAAACGACCGGGTGCACCAAAGTGGAGCGCTGTCGTGTTGAGCCTGGTCATTGCCGGGCAATATTGGCCGCGTTGGCGATCCCGGTTCGATGGTGGACCTGATTTCCTGAACTCCATCGCGACACCGGTCGAAACGTCCCAGTTCTGTCTCCGCCAGTACGTCAGAGCTGGCATGCGGCACCAAGACAGTTGCCCGCAAGAAAGCCGCTACCGCACGCCCAGCGACCAAGCGCGCCAGAAGGCCGAACGCGGATTGATGCCCAGAATGGCTGTTATCGAAAGCAAAAGGCCAGCCGAAGACCGCCCCAGGGATCGTTGCTGAGCGGATTTACTCGCCCCAAAAACCGTGAACGGCAGCTTAGCCCCAGATAGCTGCCGCGACGGCCGGATGACAGCGACGACAGAGTCGGGCCACGAGCAGACATCAGTTGACGCGCGGACCGCAGTCTCTGCAGTATCCATGACTGCGAACTCAAGGACGTGCCAGGAGCCCCGATGTTTCTGCGTAATCTCCTATTTGCCATCATTACATTACTGATTCTTTCTCCGGTGCCTGGATTTGCGGACATGTGGCCGTCACGGCCCGTGAAAATCCTGGTGCCGTATGCGGCCGGAGGCAATTCTGATGGGATGGCACAGATAGCGGCGCAACATCTCGCCGAGGCCTTCGGTCAGCCGTTCATTGTCGAAAATCGGGTCGGAGCTAATGGTGCAATCGCGGGAGAAGCCGTCGCCCGATCGCCGGCAGACGGATACACCTTGCTTTGGGCCGCAACGCCGTCGATCGCCATTGCCCCAGCGCTCGCAAGGCCACCTTATGATCCGATCAGTGATCTTGCGCCTATTAGCGTCGTTGGGATCAACGGATTTGTGCTCCTCGTCAATAAGGACGTCCCGGCAAAGACCCTGCCTGAGTTCATCGCCTATGTGAGAGCCCGGCCCAAGATCCTGTCCTACGCGGAAGGATCGGCAGGCAGCATCACGCATCTCGGCATGGCGCTGTTTCTCAAACGCGCCGGGCTGGAGATGCAGAACGTCAGCTACCGGGGTAATGCCCCCGCTCTGAATGACGTCATCGCCGGGCATCTGCCGGCGATGTTCTCCAACATCTCCGATGCGGTTCCGCACGTCGAGTCGGGTGCGATCCGATTGCTTGCAGTGTCTACGAAGTCCCGCGCGCCACAGCTCCCGAAGGTCCTAACGTTTGCGGAATCCGGCTTCCCTGGCTTCAACGTGATGACCTGGAATGGGCTTATGGCGCCATCTGGAACGCCACGCGACATCGTTAACAGGATCGCACAGGACATCCGCAAGGCCGCCGGCGATCCCATTTTCGTGCGACGGCTTGACGGTTACGGAGCAGCGCCGCCCGGCAACACGCCCGAAGATTTTCAGACAATGATTGCGGCCGATACCAAGTTGTGGGCCGAAGCGGTAAGATTTTCAGATATCAAACTTCAATAGCAACAGGTTATCGCGGCGGCCGTCCATGAAGCCTATCGCACCGATCATCATCGCCGGCGGTGGTCCTGTCGGGGTTATTGCGGCGCTGGCTTTCGCTCGGCAAAACATCCCGGTTCAAGTGTTCGAGGCGGAATCGCGTGTCAACGATAGTCCGCGTGCCGCCACGACACACGCGGCTACGCTTGCCATGCTTGAAGACCTGGGGTTGGTCGAGGAAGTGATCCGCAGGGGTCTGATCGAGCCCAAGTTTCGCATCTGGGATCGTGCGAGCCGCGAAATCATTGTTGAGTTCGACTTCGGTCTTCTCAAGGACGATACGCGCTTTCCCTATGTGGTGCAGTGCGAGCAGCACAAGCTTGCGAACATGGCGACTGCGCGTTTGAAATCCTATCCGACCGCCTCGATGCACTTTTCGGCGCGCGTAAGCGGGTTCGCGCAGCGCGATGATGGCGTCGAAGTGACCGTGGAAACGCCCTCAGGCACCCGACAGATCAGGGGTTCCTATCTCATCGGCTGCGACGGCGGACGCTCATTCGTTCGAAAAGCGTTGGATATCGTATTCGAAGGCTATACGCATCCGGAGCGTTTCCTCGTTCTTACGACGCCGTTTTCGTTCGATGCCGAATTTGCCCAATGCTCCCGGAATTATTTTTCCGACCCGGATGAATGGTGCGCCCTGTTCAAGGTCAGTGGTGAAGACGGCAAGGGGCTGTGGCGGGTCGTATTTCCAACACAGGCCGATGAGACCGACGACCAGGCGATGAGCGAAAAGGCCGCGCAGCGCCGCTTGCAACGGTTCTTTCCAAAAGCGGGCGCCTATCCACTCGTCCATCGCAATATCTACCGAGTTCACCAGCGCGTCGCTGCCGCATTCCGCAAAGGCCGAGTTTTCCTGGCGGGCGATTCCGCCCATGTGAACAATCCGCTCGGCGGGCTCGGGCTGAATTTCGGAATTCACGACGCGATTGAACTCGCGGAGCTGCTTGGCCGAGTCATGAGAGAAGAAGCTGATCCGGCGATTCTCGATCTCTACGACAAATTCCGGCGGCCCCTCAATGTCGAGTATGTCCAGCAACAAACCATCGCAAACAAAAAGCGCCTTGAGGAGAAGAATCCGGATCTGCGGACGAAAAACCACCAGGCACTACGCGCGACGGCCGCCGATCCCGTCGCGCATCGCGCCTTCCTGCTGCGTGCCTCCCTCATCGACGCTGTACGCAGACGTCAGACTGCCGCCTTGTGAAGCGATCTAGCGGAACGGGGCATCAATGCTCCTCAAGAATGCGCCCAAGCCCGAGGACACGATCTCCGATCCCGCAACGGCGGATCGCGTCCCAGTAGGACACCGTGTTGATCGCCAGCACGGGTTTGCCGAGCCAGCGTTCCGCCTCCGCGGCGACCGCAACGGTCGGCAGCGCCGTGCCGACCTGGAGCAGGGCATCGACATCATTACCGTCGAGCTCCCGCAACGCCGCCCGGATATCGGCGAGCGGCACCTGTGCGATGAGGCGCCGAGACTTGCAGGCCAGTCCCTTTAGGCGGACAACCTCAAATCCGGCCTCCGTCATATAGGCGCGAACCATCTCATCCCCGCGCGGCTGATGTGGGGTGAGGACAGCAATTCGGTGCGCCCCGAATTGTTTCAGCGCCGCGACCGCAGCCGTGGCCCCCACGGTGACTCCGACGCCAGCGCGTTCCGCAAGTTCGGCTTGCAGCTTGTCCGCGGCGGCAACGCCGCCCCAGAAGCTTTCAAGCGCGATGCCGACGATGAGATGATCAAGCCCGCCGGTCATGATCTGATCGATGGCAGTGCGCATGCCCTCGCGCATCATCGTCATATGTTCGAAGAAGGCTTCTTCGGTGTTGAGTGGGCGCTCCTTGATGGTGACACGGCCAGTATGGCAGGTGACGCCTGGCACGCGGAATAGCTCGCATTCAGGCCCGACAGTTGTGTTTGTGGACGGGACAATGATTCCAATCCGCTTTCGGTATCCCAAGGTATCGGGCACGCAACGTACTCCCAAATCAAGGCGGTTTCGTTGGGGTTAACATTGAGTTACACGGCTGCTTTCGTGCTCACAAGCATCTCACCACCCTCCCGAAAGGGATCAGGCAAGCTCGCGAACAGGTCGTCGAATGGCCCGAGACCGATTATTTTCCTGGCCCGGTGTCGGGCCCGTTGTACGTCTGCGCGGCTTGCCGGGGTCGATCGCGCGGACAGAGCATGTTCGCCTGAAGCTCCGATCGCGTCGGGTTTCATTACGAGCCTGATCGCGATAGGCTTCGCTCAATAAGTGCGGAGAATCATCGATGCGACGGCTTGATCTTATCGCGGTGCTAGGCGGGGCCATGGCGTCGGTGGCGGCCGCCGTCCCTTTTTCCGCTGCTCAGATCATCATTTTTCAACCGCTGCCCCTTAAACAACTCCTCGAGGAAAATGGTTGGGTGTCTTTGCCGCTACCGGACAAAAGGATGGGGCCTGGAAGCGTCATAAAGGTGACGAAGAAGGACGGTGCCGTCATCATGCAATGGCTTGGCGATTTGCGCAGATGCGGGATCACCGACCGGGAGTTTCGATATGTGCGTGGAAAGTATCCTGCAATTGGACTTGGAGAGAGCTTCGGAATTAAAGCTTCTATCGCCGCGGGCTTTATCACCAAGCTTAAGGGCACAGCTGATTTCGAAAAAGCTGGTGGCGCAATTATGCAGATAGAGGCTTCAGGCGGCGATGCCGTCGATTTCGACGCGTTGACGAATTGGATGGCGAAGTCTGGTGCTGCGCAACGGATGCCTCAAGTGTGCAACAATTTTTTGGCCCAAGAGGATATTTATCTCGTCAGCGAGGCTTTTCGAATCAGCAAAGCCAGTTACGGCCTCGTCGATAAAAACGGCGTCAAGCTCATGGTTACGGGTGGTGCATTTGGGCAAGCGGGGTCGCGTTCTTCGGGCACGCTGAGTGTCATAGACCACTTGTATTTTGGTGTGCGTCGTGTGAAGCAACTTGCGCCAGATCTTTTTGAGCCGTGGCTTGGACCCCGAACTGTTCCTGAAGCTGATAGCCTGCTGCGGCTAATGGAGCCCTGAGTGTTGCGATCAGACGGAAGTCGAGCGACGCAAGCCATTGACCCGTCG
>Ga0137362_10002824_pt1 | contig 11434 bp, 9 predicted proteins | sample MadtaG_2_FD_104801 | JGI IMG/M metagenome (GOLD analysis project Ga0137362, IMG submission 104801) | Vadose zone soil microbial communities from Angelo Coast Range Reserve, California, USA - Mad1_100_16 metaG | ecosystem: Environmental > Terrestrial > Soil > Vadose zone | place: USA: California... | reverse complement strand
CCGCACGCGATCCAGGCGCTGTGGGAGGACCTTGAAGGGGCTCGCGCCGAGGTCTTGCGTGAAGTGGTCGGCCTTTCGCAGCGCCAGACCGACTGGAGGCCGGCCGAGAAGGAGTGGTCCGCCGGCGAGGTGATCAATCACCTCACGATCGCGGAGATCGCGACCGGTAAGCTCACCACCAAGCTCACGCGCGAAGGCGAGGCCGCGGGCGGGCTCGCGCCGTATCGACCCGACTTCGCGATCCGGCCATTGCCGCCGTGGCCACCCGGCCCCGGCGAGGCGCCCCCGGTGGTCTGGCCCGAGCACGGGAAGCCGATCGGTGAGCTGATCACGACCATGAAGGCCACCCGTGAGCGCAGCCGGTCGTCCGTAGAGAAGCTGGCGACCCTCGACCCCGAGCGGCTGGTCTTCAAGCACTTCCGTCTCGGCGATCTCGACCTCGCCCAGTGGTGGCTGCTCCAGGCGCAGCACGATCGCATCCATCTCGGCCAGCTCCGTGATATCAAGCGCCATCCGGGATTCCCACGTGATGGAGCCGCGCGTACCTAGGCCAGGCCACCCACGAGTCGAGCCGAGCGCGCGCCACTCGCTCCAATGAAAGTCATCTTGAGAAACCCGAAGCGCGAGGTCCAGGTCGCCGGCGGGCGGAGGGTGAAGGACGTCCTGCGCGAGCTCGAGATTATTCCCGAAACCGTGCTGGTGATTCGCGGCGACACCCTCGTCACCGCCGACCAGATGGTCACCGACGACGACACGATCGAGCTGCGCCCGGTGATGAGTGGTGGCAGTGTGAGTGGCCGTGCGCAGCCGCAGCCCGCCACGGGCGAGGCGAGCGGTGAAATGATCGGAGATGGCCGTGCGCAGCCGCAGCCCGCCGCGGGCGAGGCGAGCGGTGAAATGATCGGAGATGGTCGTGCGCAGCCGCAGCCCGCCGCGGGCGAGGCGAGCGGTGAAATGATCGGAGATGCCTCTTGAAGTGCCGGAAGTGCGGCCGTGGGGCGGTCATCGAGCTCAGACGGCACAACGCCGCCTTCTGCGAGCCGGACTTCGTCGAGTTCTTCCGCAATCAGGTCCGCGAGGCGATCCGCAAGCACCGGATGTTCACGCCCGAGGAGGCCGTGTTGGTGGCGGTGTCGGGAGGCAAGGACTCGCTGGCGCTGTGGGAGGTGCTGATCGAGGAGGGTTACCAGACCACCGGCCTCTATCTCGACCTCGGCATCTTCGACTATTCCATCGAATCGAAGGCCCGCTGCGAGAAATTCGCGACCGCCCATGGCGTGCCGCTGATCGTCACCGCCGTCGCCGAGGAGGTCGGCGCGCCCGTGCCGATCATCAAGACCGTGACGCGACGACCGCCGTGCTCGGGATGCGGGCTCAGCAAGCGCTACCTGATGAATCGCGTCGCCCTCGAGCGCGGGTTTCCCGTGGTGGCCACCGGTCACAATCTCGACGACGAAGCGGCGACGCTGTTCGGGTCGGTCATGCACTGGCAGACCGACGCGCTCCCGCGGCAGTCGCCGGCGCTGGCGGCGACGCATCCCAAGCTGGTGCGTCGCGTGAAGCCGCTCTATCGGCTGTCGGAGCGCGAGACGGCGGCTTACGCGTTCCTTCGCCGCATCGACTACATCGTCGAGGAATGCCCGTTCGCGGCGGGCGCGACGTCGATCGCCCACAAGGAGATCTTGAGCCGGATGGAGGAGGCGTCCCCCGGCGCCAAGCACAACTTCCTCTTCGGCTTCCTCGATCGGGCGCGCGCCGCCTTCGAGCGCGTCGAAGCCGTGGCGCTCCAGGAATGCGCGCGCTGCGGCCAGGTCACCACCGGGACCGTCTGCGCGTTCTGCAAGCTCGCGGATCAGGTCAAGCGCGCCACCTGACGGCCTGACCACTCGCGTTCGCGCCTGTCTCGAGCTGGCCGTGGCCATGGCGCTCGTCGGCAGCTCGGTCGTCGTCGGCAAGCTCCTGGTTGCCCACCTGCCTGTCTTCCTGATCAGCGGCATTCGTTTCGCGATCGCCTCGCTGATCCTCGTGCCGCTTGCGCTGTTGGCCGCGCGAGGCGTGCCGGCCATCGGCGCTCGTGATCTCGGTGTGATGGCGCTCCAGTCCGCGAGCGGGATGTTCGCGTTCAACGCCCTGCTCCTCGCCGGCCTCGCCCTCACCAGCGCGGCCGAAGGCGGGATCGTCACCAGCACCACGCCGGCGGTTGCCGCAGCGCTGGCAGCCGTGATCCTGGGCGAACGCTGGACCGGACGGCGATCGGCAGCGATCGGGCTGGCCGTGCTCGGCATCCTCATCGTGACGTCCCTCGGCGCCGCCACGCCGGCCCGCGGACCGCAGCCGGCGCTCGGCAACGCGCTCGTGTTCGGCGCGGTGGTGGCCGAGGCGATCTTTCTCGTCTGATGTTCGCGCCGCTGGCGCTGCGCGACGCCCGGGCGGTCGATCTCACGCAGCTCGGGGTCGGCGACTGGTGTGCGCTCGTCTACTACGGCGTGGCGGTGACCGTGGTGGCCTTCCTGATGTGGGCCCGCGGCGTTCGCGAAGTCGAAGCGACCACGGCGGCCGTCTTCACGGGTGTGCTGCCGGTGAGCGCGGTGACGCTCTCGTACGTGGTCCTCGGCGAGCCGTTTCACTGGAGCCACATGATCGGTGGCGGCTGCGTCGTGTCGGCAATCCTCCTGGCCGTGCGAGCCCGTTGAACACCGACCGTCGGGGGCGCACAGTCTGTGTCGGTCGCGCCAGTCGGGATGTCGACGAGTCAGGCGTCGACGAGGTGAGTGTCGAAGAGCGATTCGATGGCATCGCCGTTGCTGCATTCCCCGTCGTCTTGAAACAGGAGGGTAGCCCATGAAAGCACCCAGGCTCTGGTTCGCAGTTGGTGTCATCGCCGCCGGTGCCGTCACGCTCGGGGCTCGCGCGCGTCGATGGCGGGCCGGCCGCCGCGATCACGTCAGGGACGTGATGGTCGGGGATGTCGTGGTCATCGACGCCTCGGCGTCGCTCGTGGACGCGGCCGTGACGATGAAGGAAGCCAACGTCGGAATCCTGCCGGTCGTGTCGGGCGGGCGCCTGCGCGGGCTCATCACCGATCGCGACATCATCGTCCGTGCGATCGCCGAAGGCGCTGATCCAGCCACCACGCTGGTCGGCGACTGCGCAACGCGCGACTTGATCTGCGCGCGCCCCGACACCGCGGTGCGTGAGGCGATGGAAGTCATGGCGGAGTGTCAGATCGGGCGGCTGCCCGTGGTCAACGACGAGGATCAGATCGTCGGGATGGTCACGCTTAGCTCGCTCGCGCTCCGGTCCAGCGACGAGAACGACGCGCTCCACACCGCGCAGCAGGTGTCGAAGCGCTCGTCCAAGGCGGCGTAGCCGCGGCAGCGCCGTTCAGGCCGCCGCGTGTGACCGCCGCTCCATGCGCTCCTGGCAGGGAACGCACGTCTCGGCCTCGGGGATCGCGCGCAGCCGCTTCGGTGCGATGAGCTCACCGCACTCGATGCACACGCCGTACACGCCGCGCGCGATCCGCTCGAGCGCCGCCTGCGCGCGCTGAAGGCGCGCGAGCAGCCGCTGGCGGGTCAGGAATCCCATCTCTCGCCGGGTGTGGTGCTCTACGTGGTCGCCGAGATCACGGACGGCATCGTCGCCTTCGAGACCCGTGCCCGTGTCGCGTGCGCCGGCCTGAAAGTCGCGCAATCGGGCGACGATGTCGTCGCGCTGTCGTTCCAGGTACTTCTGAGCGTCCTGCATCTCGGCCTCCTCGACGTCGCTCCGAGCCAAATTGTTGGAGAGCCGGTTATGCACGTGACGTGCCGTCGGGTACAATCGAAGTACACTCGAGGAGGAAGATCATCGATGAGAGACGCCGTCATCGTAGGAGCCGCTCGCACCGCAGTCGGCAGGAAGAACGGCAAGCTGTCGCCTGTCCGCCCGGACGATCTCGCCGCCAAGGTCCTCGGTGACCTCATTGCGCGCGTGGGCGTCGATCCCGCCGAAGTCGAGGACGTCATCCTCGGGTGCGTCGATCAGCTGGGCGAGCAGGGCTTCAACATCGCGCGCAACGCCGCGCTCATCGCCGGATTGCCGCTCGACGTGTGCGGTACCACGCTCGACCGGATGTGCGGCTCGGGCCAGCAGGCCGCCAACTTCGCGGCCATGGGCGTCATGGCCGGCCAGTACGACGTCGTCATCGCGGGCGGCGTCGAGCACATGACCCGGGTGCCAATGGGCTCGAACGCCAGCGGACCGGGTGATGGGCCGCTCTCGCCGCGGTTGTCCGAGCGGTACAACATCGTGCCGCAGGGAATCTCGGCCGAGCTGATCGCCGAGCAGTGGGGCCTCAAGCGCGAAGAGCTCGATGCGTTCGCCGCGCGCAGTCACGAGTGGGCGGGCCGGGCCATCGCCGAGGGCCGCTTCAAGCGCGAGATCGTGCCGGTCACGCTGCCGGACGGGTTCCTCTTCGACACCGACGAGGGCGTGCGCGTGCCCGTGAACCGCGAAAAGATGGCCGCGCTGCAGCCATCGTTCAAGCCCGACGGCGTGATCACGGCGGCCAACTCTTCGCAGATCTCCGACGGCGCCGCCGCGCTGATGTTCATGTCGGGCGAGCGCGCCAGGGCGCTCGGGCTTCGCCCGCGCGGGCGCGTCGTGGCCACGGCGCTGGCCGGCGTCGATCCGACCATCATGCTGACCGGACCGATTCCCGCCACCCAACGGGCTCTCAAGAAGGCGGGCTTGCGGCTCGACGACATCGATCTCTTCGAGATCAACGAGGCCTTCGCGTCGGTCGTCCTGGCGTGGGAGCGCGAGCTCCATCCCGACATGAACAAGGTCAACGTCAACGGCGGGGCGATCGCGCTGGGACATCCGCTCGGGTGCTCGGGCGGCAAGCTGATGACCACGCTCCTGCACGAGCTGGAGCGCACGGGCAAGCGCTACGGGCTGCAGACGATGTGCATCGGGTTCGGCCAGGGCATCGCGACGATCATCGAGCGGCTCTGACAACGCCGACGGCACTGCACTGAATCGAGCTCCAGGAGGCGAGAGATGGCAGGGTACCGCTGCGCGAAGTGCGGGAAGGTCGCAATGGCTCAGAAGGTCTGTTGCGGCCGCCCGATGAAGAAGACGTGACCCGGCCCGGCTAGATCTTCCAGCCCACCCATTCGGCGCAGGCGCGACCGGCGACCCACTCGCGGTCGCCCGCGCTGAGGAAGCTCATCCCCTCGCGGACGTGACGGACGGCGTCGCGGTACGGCACCGGCAGCCGCGTGTAGTCGGTTCCCCACAGCATCCGCCGCGCACCGAACGCCTCGTGGATCCGCTGCAGGTACCTGTCGAGTCCCCGGAACGGATAGGACTCGGTCGAGTAGGACGGGATCGACGAGACCTTGACGGCCACGTTCGAATGGCGGGCGAGCGCGAGCAGATCGTCGAGATCGGCGAAGGCGGCATCGTCCTTCAGGCCGCGCGGCCGGGCCATGTGATCGAGGATGAATCGCAGCCGCGGATGCCGCTGCGCGATCCCGGCGATCTTCCCAGGCTGCCCCGGCACGCTGACCATCAGCCGCAACTCGACCCGCTCGGCGGCCGCCCAGAACCAGTCGAGGGAGCCGTCGGCCAACCAGCCCGACGACGGCGGCAGGTGGAACGTGAACCGCATGCCCCGCATGCCCGGCTGCTCGCGCCAGCGTTGCAAGCGCGCTTCGACCCGACCGCGCGGGACGCCGAAGCGATCGGGCCAGCGGCGGGCCGCGTCGAGCGCGTCCGTGTTGTCGTCGCCGATCCATGAGGGAGGCACCAGCACCGTCCGGTCAACGCCGGCATCGTCCATCACGCGCAGCACCTGCTCGGCGCTGCAGGCGGAGCCCTGAGCGCGGGGAGTGCTCCCGGCCAGCCAGGGGCGAGTCGAGACGTCGGGACTCCAGACGTGGATCTGCGCATCGATGATGACCATGGTCGTCTCCTGGCGTCGGGCTCAGGCGGGGTGAAGCGCGGCCTGGATCGCGGCGTCGAGATCGGGAGGCGGAATCGGCTTGAACAGGCAGCGCTGGACCTTGAGCGCGCTGAGGCGCGGGTGGTCCTCCTCGCGCAGGCCCCAGCCGGTGATGAAGAGCAGGGCCACCTGACGGTCCACGGCCCGCAAGCGCTCGGCGAACTCCCAGCCGTTCATGCCGGCCATCCCGACGTTGGTCAGCACGACGTCGAAGCGGTCGCGAGCGTAGCCGGCGAGCGCAGCCGGGCCGCTGGGTGCCGCCGTCACGCGATGACCGAGGCTACGCAGGAGCTCGGACAGCGTGGCCAACACCTGGGGATCGTCGTCGATCACGAGCACGCGCGCGATCCGGCGCGGCGCCGTGCTGTCGGGCGCTTCGCTCGGCCCGCTGATCTGGGCCGCGCCCGGGAACGTCAGCGTGAAGGTCGTGCCCCGGCCCGACTCGCTCTCCACCCGGATCTCGCCCCCGTGCCGCTTGACGATCGAGTACGCCATGGCCAGGCCGAGGCCGGAGCCTCCCTCGCCCTTGGTGGAGAAGAACGGCTCGAAGATGCGCCGGCGGACGGACGGCGGCATGCCGACGCCCGTGTCGCGCACGACGACGACGGCGTCGTTGGTGGTGCCGCGGCGGGTGGCCACCGAGAGCACGCCGCCCTCTGGCATCGCGTCGATGGCATTCAAGAAGAGGTTCGTCATCACCTCGGTGAGCGCGGCCGGCCGGCCATTGACGCTGGGCACGGCGCCGAGGTCGAGCCGCAGGTCGAGCTGGCGGTTTTCCTGCGCGAGCTTCTCTTCCCAGCGGGGGCGAATGATGGCGATAGCGTCGTGAACGATCTTGTTGACGTCCACCGGAACGAATTCCTCGTCGGGGCGCAGGCGCGCGAACTGCTGGATGCGGCGGACCGTCTCCGAGCCGTCCATGGCGACCGACTCCAGGACCTGGAGCGAGCGGCTCACCAGGTCGGCGTCGCCGATGTTCTGCTTCATGAGCTGGGAATAGCCGAGGATGGCCTGGAGCAGATTGTTGAAGTCGTGGGCGATGCCGCCGGCGAGCTGGCCGAGCGCGGTCAGCTTCTCGGCCTGGTTGAGCTGGCCCTCGATCTCTCGCTGCACCGTGATGTCGCGCACGATGGCGATCAGGCCGGTGACGGCGCCCTGCGGATCGCCCAGCGCCGACAGCGTGACGGCCAGCGCCGCGGGCCGTCCGCTGCCGCGCGGTACGCTGACCTCGAACGCGTGCATGGGGGTGCCGCCGGACAGGCGCCGCTTGGCGTCGGCATAGTCGGACACCGGCAGCAGCGTCGTGATGGCCCGGCCCACGGCGTCCGCGGCGCTCAACCCGAAGATGCGCTCGGCCGCGGGATTCCAGCCTTCCACCCGGTCGTGACCGTCCACCGGGATGATCGCGTCACCCGCGGAGTCGATGAGCTGTTCGAGCGAGCGCTTGGTGGTGGCGATCTCCGTATAGAGCCGCGAGTTACGGATGGCGACGGCGAGGTACTCGGCCAGCATCTCGAGCAGCTCGCGCTCGCTGCGATCGATCGGCCGGCCCGAGGCGCGATTGTCCACCACCAGGTGGCCGAGCGAGCCGCCCGCGTCACGAATGGCGCACACCACGACGGCCGGGCCCTCGGGCGCCGGCGGGCCGTCGATGATGCTGACCGCGTCGTAGTCGAGCGCGCGCCGGAGCTGATCGGTGACGGCCGCCGTCATCTCGCGCAGATCGAGCTGACCCACGATCGTGCGCGACATCTCGCGCAGGATCGAGAGCTGCGTGACGCGCAGCGATTGCTCGGCCGGCTCGCGCCGCGCCGCTTCCTCGAGCTCGCGCGTCTTGGCCGACAGCGAGCGCATCTCCTCGACCAGGCGCGCCACCTGCCCGCGGGTGCCCTGGTCGGCCTGACGGCGCTCCACGGCCCGCCGAACCACTTGCTCCAGGTCCTGCCGCGAGAACGGCTTGATCAGGTACTCGAAGGCGCCATGGCTGAGGGCCAGCTTGACCGTCTCCAGCGACGCGTAGGCCGTGATCATCACGACCTCGATGGTGGGATCGATCCGCTTGATGCGGCGCAAGACCTCGAGGCCGTCGATCTCCGGCATCTTGATGTCGAGGACGACCAGGTCGGGCCGGAACTCGGGCAACTGATCGAGCGCGCCGCGCGCGCTGTCGGCCGTCTTGATCTCGTAGTGCGGCTTGAGGATCATGCGCAGCGATTCACGCGGGCCCATCTCGTCGTCGACGACGAGGATCCGGGGGCGCGTCCGGGGCGGCGCGACGATGCTCAGGACTCGACCGGCGTCAGCGAGATGTGAAAGGCGAGCTCGTGACGGCCCTGGCGGAACTGGAGCCGGCCGCCCTGGGCCTCGATCAGCCGCTGGCTGACCGCGGGGCCGACGTCGATCAGGCTCTCCTGCACCATCTGCACGGGATCGAAGAGACGTCCGAGCTTGTCGGCCGGCACGGCGGCCGTGCGCGAGCCGATGATGATGCGTACGGCCTCGGGCTCGTCCGGCCCCGCGTGGCGGCCGACCGACAAGGTGACCTTCGCGTCCTCGCCCGGCGAGTTGTGGGCGAGATACCACACCAGGTACGAGAGCGACTTGCGGAGCTGGGCGGCGTCGACCCGGACCACCTGGGGCCGGGGGTCGCGCGTGACGTCGAAGTTGAGGCGCTTGCCAAGGCCTTCGTCCGAGAGCTCGACCGCGGTGACCACCTCGTCGATGACGGCGTGAACGTCCACCGTCGAGAAGTTTAGCTCACCCTCGCTGACCAGTCCGGCTAGTTTTTCGAACACCTGCACGAGCCGGCGCACGTCGCGACGCACAACCGACGAGAACAGCTTGCGAAAGTCGGGATCGTCGTAGCGCTCGTCGATGAGCTCGACGAACGTGTTGATGGACACCAGCGGATTCTTGATCTCGTCGGCGATGCGGGCGATGACGCGGGCCAGGAGCTGCGATTCCTCGGCCTGGCGCTTGCGCGCGGCCAGCTCTTTCTGGGCCGTGCGGTCCTCGAGCACGAGGACGGCGCCCAGCGGCGTCGCTTCGTCGCCACGGATCGGATAGGTCGACACCTCCAGCCACAGGCCGCCGAGCGGAAGCTGGATCTCCGACTTCGGCAGCGCGCGGCCGTGGGCGAGCGTCTCGTAGAGCATGTCGCCCAGCGGCGAGGGGAGCATGCGCAGATCCTGGCCGACCACGGCGGCCGCCCGCAGATTCAGGATCTCCTCGGCACGCCGGTTGAACGTCCCCACTTTCTCGTCACGGCCGATGGTGACGACGCCGCTCGACATGTGGGAGAGGATGCGCTCGTTGAATTCCTTCTCGTGGTGCAGCTGGTGGTGCAGCGTGATGTCGCGGACGGCCGTGGCGAGATGGGTCGAGAGATCGAAGAGGATCTCCATCTCCGGTCGGCCGTAGGCGCCACCGGCCACCGGTTGGCCGACGACGAGGATGGCGACGAGGTCGCCGTGGGTCAACAGCGGCACCGCCACGACGCCGCCCAGCAGCGTGAGCTCGCGCGCGACCTCGGGATCGCTCAGATCGTGGAGCCGCGCCGGTCGTCCCTGCGAGGCGAGCCAGCGCGGGAGGCCATCGCTCGCGTTGAGCCGCACCGAGCTGACGATCTGAGGGGCCAGGGCGCGATGGGTGCTGACGCGGTAGGTCTGGCGCGTCTCGTCGAGCAGTAACAGGGCCGAGCGCGAGGGGCGTAGCAGCTCACCGATCGCATCGAGGAACATCTCGAGGGTACGCGGCAGATCGAAGCCGGCGGCCAGGACCCGGGTGAATTCCGTGAGGATCCGGGCGAACGCGGCCGGTTCGCGGATGGTCTCGGCCGGCGGCCCCTCGCTCACGGCGGGGCCGGCGGCCTGCGACCGGAGCGTGGCGATCTCGTGCAGGAGCCGGCGGCGATCGCCGACCTGGCGCACCGCCGCTTCGAGGTCGCGCTGGCTGAAGCCCGCGGGCAACGAGATGTCGGCGCTGTCCGTCGCGTCCTCGGGTGGCGCGATGGCCACCACCAGCGCGGAGGGCCGGACGTCCTTCACGCGGGCGACGAAGGTGTGGAGATCGGCGGCGGGCCGGGCGCTGTCGCGGAAGACCACGTCGACGTCGACGATGCGCAGGGTCTTGAGGGCATCGGCATCGGTCGCCGCGACGAACACCGACGCACTCGCGAAGTTTCGCAACAGCCGCGACTGAAGCGCGCTGTCGGCCGTCACGACCAGGACCGTTTTCATCCGCCGGTATTCACCCGTGTCGTGGTCGCCTCGACGGTGGTGGCGGCCGGGAACTCGACCGTGAACAAGGCTCCCCCGGCAGGGCGATTCGACGCTCGCAGCTTAGCACGATGTCTGGCGGCGATGCCCGCGGAGATGGTGAGTCCGAGGCCCGAACCGCGCGCCTTCGTCGTGAAAAATGGATCGAAGAGCTGGCGGAGGCGCTCGGGCGGGATACCGGGGCCGGAATCCGCGACCTCCACGACGACCGCGCGCTCGCTCGCGGTGAGCTCGAGCTCCACCGAGCCGCCGCGCGGCGTCGCCTCGTGGGCGTTCATGAGGAGGTTGATGAAGAGCGACTCCAGCTCACCCTCGTCGCCGAGGACGAAGCACGCGACCGGAGCGGGCGTGGCCCGAAGCGTCAGCCCTTTCTCCTCGAAGGCCGGCTTGAGGAACTCGACCGCTTCGCTCAGAGGCTGGCGGACGTCGAGGCGGTGCTGGGTCGGACTGGCGGGCCGCGAGAGCCGGCGGAAGCGCTCGACGAGCCGCTCCATGCGCTCGATCTCGCGCGAGACGACCCGGCTGAAGTTCTCGAGGAACGCATGGTCGTGGAGCCGGCGCGGGATGAGCTGGGGGAACGTCTTGATGGCCACGACCGGGTTCTTGATCTCGTGGGCAATGCTCGAGGCCAGGACCTCGAAGTAGGCGAGGCGCTCCACTCGCTGGCGCTCGGCCTCCAGCTCCTTGAGCGGCGTGAGGTCACTGAACACCGCCACCGCGCCCAGGATGGCGCCCCCGGGATCGCGCAGGGGCGAGGTCGTGCAGATCACCGGGCGGGTCGTCGACCCGGCGTGCAGCGCGATCTCCGGCGCCGTCCGCGCCTGCCCGTCCTCGAGCGTCGTGCGCAGCAGCGTGCCCAGGACCTCGGGCAGCCCGCTCACGGACTCGCTCCGGATCGCCTCGGCCCGCAGCGCCGTGAGGCGCTCCGCCGCCCGATTGAACATGGTGACGCGCCCCGCCGGGTTCACCGCCACCACCCCGCTCTCGATGGTGGCCACGATGTTCTCCACGTACTCGTTGGCCAGCACGACCTCGGTGTAGAGCTGGGCGTTCTTCACCGCGATCCCCGCCTGATTGGCCAGCGTCATGAGCAAGTCCAGATCGTGGGGATAGAACGGATCACCCGAACGCTTGGGGCCGACGGCGATGAATCCGATCAGTGTCGCCT
>Ga0137362_10002815_pt1 | contig 11457 bp, 10 predicted proteins | sample MadtaG_2_FD_104801 | JGI IMG/M metagenome (GOLD analysis project Ga0137362, IMG submission 104801) | Vadose zone soil microbial communities from Angelo Coast Range Reserve, California, USA - Mad1_100_16 metaG | ecosystem: Environmental > Terrestrial > Soil > Vadose zone | place: USA: California... | reverse complement strand
TTTTTCTGATAGAGCTGATAGTTATCATCGGCCTGCTTAACTTTGCGATTGAGATCTTCGTATTCGCCGGTTATGCCTTCGAGCCGGGACAACTGGTTTTCATATTGAGCCACCTGCGCAGCAAGCATCTCGAGCCGCCCCTCGGCGCCGGCCTGGTCCACACGGGCGCGGGCTTGTTCAGTCTCAAGTGTCTGCCGCAGGGGATTGAGATCGGTTGACTGCTCGGTGGCCGTCTCGCCGGTCGCTTTGTCCAGGGCGGCCCTGGTAGTTCTGATCTGCTGATCGACTTCCCTCACCAGGCGATCGTCGGCGCGAAACTTGGTGAGCAACTGCGTCCGCTTATTTTGCAGTTCTACGATCATTGTGTTCAGGTGCTCGGCTGAATATTGGTTTGGCAGCGCGCGGCTCTGCGTCACGATGCGCGGATGAACCTTCAGCAATTGCTGATCAAGCTTGGCGATTCGTTCGTTTAGCTCGTGAAGCGTAGCTTGGGTCTCCAACAAGCGCGATTTTGCGTCGGTGAGTTTCTGCACCGTCTGCTCTTTTTGTTGAGTCAGCGAAACGACATTCATCGACTGCTGAAAGCCCGAGAGCTGTTTCTGTGAATCGCGCAGTTGATCTTCGGATTGCGCGGCCTGGTTTTTGAAGAAATCGTAGGTGCCGGGCGGCCGGTGAAGCTTGAGATGCTTTTCAAGATAAAGATCCTGGACTTTCCGGAGCACTGCGGCGGCCATCTCGGGCGAACCGGAGGTGTACTTGACCTCGATTATGTTGGCTTTCTTGACGGGCGTGATCACCAGATCTTTTGCCAAACGCTGGCTGGCTTCTTCTACCTGCGCAGCCTGTGTTGCGGGAGCGGCACGGAGGCCGAGCATTACCGCAAGCGAGGCCCTCGGTTGGTACAAGCCACATTCACTAACCACTTGCTTCAACAGATCGTCGCTCGTCAACAATTCAATTTCGGAGTTGATTTGATTCTCGGAGACTTCATTTTCGAAGTATGTGCCCGCGGTTCCGGTCGTTCTTTCTGGAGTGATCGGCACGTCTGAGCGCGTGTTCTTGACCAGAATCTTCATCCGCGACTCATACTCGTTCGGCATCAGGAACGTCAGCACGGCGGTGCCGATGGCGACTGTCAAAAACGTCGTACAGATCAACGCCTTGTGGCGAAATAGGACGCCTACGATATCGCGCACAGAGAGTTGAGCGTGCTCCGGTTTGCTCGGGTTGAAATTGTTCATAAACAAAGTTCTGCAAATGATTTAAACGGGGAATGGGGGCTCACTTCCGCATTTTCTGGAAGTCGCTCGCGCGAGCAGCGTTAGCTTCAAAACCTGAGGATCAGGCAGTTTTTCGGCGATATTTTGCGTTATCTCGAGGCGGATTTTGATTCGAGGTATTGCGGCGAGTTGCTGAGCTTGACCATCAGGCCGAACTCAGTGCTGGTTTTTTCGCCGTTCGCTTCACCGGTCACAGACGTGAGCCGATAAGCTCCCGGATCCAAGGGAACAATTACGGTTCGGCCCAACCACGACGTGGTCCACGCGGCAAGTTTTGTCACACCGTTACAGCGGAACGCCAGTACGTAATCGTCGCCGCTCAACTGAGGGCCGGCGAGACGTTCGCCGAATCCACAGTTCAGCAGAAATCTGGTTAACGTTTGCGTAGCTCGATACGCCGGTTTCGGATCGTACGGGGGATCGCGTTGCGGATATTGCGGCGCGAAAACGGTTCCAAAGTGGTGTTCAATCTCGCTTGGATTGCGGCCATCATCGCGCCAGTCGTACCAGACTGAGAGTGCGATGCCCTGCGATTGATTTATCAAAATCTGGCGAGCCAATAGTGACGCTTGCTTTTCTTCACCTATGTTAAATGAGGCGGATGAATAACCCCACTCGCTGGAAATTACGGACACGCGTTTGTTAGCTGGCGCATACTTCTGGATCAACTTTCGCAGGCGCGCGTAATCGTCAACTACACTTTCGGGATCAGTCTTGCGGTAGGGATGGACCGAAACAGCGGACCAGTAATTCAGCAGACCCGCGCGCAAACACTCCTCAACGAACGGAAGATCAAATCCCCAAACGCCTGGACCGATGATTTGTTCGTAAGGCGCCACCTGATGGATAGCCCTGCTGGTTTCCAGAGCCAGCTTCACGTAATCCGCAACGTTCGGCGCCGGGGTCCAGAAACCGGTGTTTGGTTCATTATAGATTTCCCAAACGATGCCGCGACCGCGGTAACGCTTTACTGCCGCCGCCGCCCAGTTTGCAAAAGCCTGCCTGCCTTCTTTGGTGAAAGGCGCGTGATCACCGTCGTAGAGCGTATTCGTATAGTCGAGGATAAACAGCGGCCGCAACTGATGTTCGTCCAACGCGCTCAACAAACGATCGTAGGCGGAAAAGTCATAAGTGCCCTTCTCGGTTTCCGTGCTTTGCCAAACAAAATCCATTCGCACCCAGCGGAAGCCGGCCGCAGCTAACATCGCCAACTCGCCTGGCTTGGGATCGGTGAAATGAATATTGACGCCCAGCGCACCTGTTATGGCGGGCGCGGAATTGTCACTGGGCCATGGCGCCGTCGGGTGCGCACTTAGCGCGCAACTCGAAACAACCAAAGCAAGCAAACAGAGACAGACAAGTAATCGCATTACAAAAAAGAGTTTCGCTGGTGGCTCGTAGTAACAAGAAAACAGCGAATGTGAAGCCTTCTCCCAAACGATCTAAGCCACCCATGCCGTCGATTCGCAGGTAAAAACAAGATGGACAGCACGAACGTGGCAGACTCATCGCCTGCCAAGCCGCTTGATGCAATCTGTGTAATCTGCGTAATCTGTGGATTAGTTTTCAAACCGATCCTACTACTGAGACGATGTTATGACCTTCGCTTCAACCACTGACATCCGCGCAAACTTTCCTGCGCTCAAACGCCCGCACAACAACCACACAGTCGCCTATTTTGACGGCCCCGGTGGCACACAGGTTCCGCATCAGGTGGTCGAGGCGATGTCGGATTATCTCTATAATCACAACGCGAACACCCACTGGGCCTACCCGACCAGCGAAGAGACTGATGCTGCGATTGAAGCTGCGCGCCAAACTTGTGCGGACTTTCTGAATGCATCGCCGCAGGAGATCGCTTTCGGCGCCAACATGACCACGCTCACGTTTCATCTCGCGCGGGCGCTGGGAAAGCGGTTTGTTGCCGGCGACGAAATCGTGGTGACAGAATTGGATCATCATGCGAACGTCGCGCCCTGGCACTACCTGACGATAGAACGTGCGACCAAACTGAAAGCCGTGAAGATGGTTGCGCAGACGGGTCAGCTCGATTGGGAAAGTTTTGAACAGTCGCTAACGAAACGGACGAAGCTGGTTGCAATCGGCGCCGCTTCAAACGCGCTGGGAACAATTAACGACGTGAGGCGCGCAATCGAAATGGCGCGCTCTGTTGACGCACTGGTTTTTGTCGATGCCGTCCATTATGTGCCCCACGTGCTGGCAGATGTTCAGGCTTTAGACTGCGACTTTCTCGGCATGTCGGCATACAAGTTTTATGGTCCGCACGTCGGCGCGTTGTTTGGCAAACTCGCTTTGCTCGAATCGATCGACTTTCCGAAACTCATTCCCGCGCCTGATGCGGCGCCCGAAAATGTGGAGAAGGGAACGCAGAATCAGGAAGGGATCGTAGGCGCGGGCGCGGCTATCGATTTCGTCGCCTGCCTCGCAAACGGAGATTCGCGGCGCGCTCGATTAGCAAGGGCTTATGATGAATTGCACCAGCGGAGTACTGCTCTGACACAAAGATTGTGGAAGGGACTGGCGTCGATAGATGGCGTTCGGCTTTATGGCCCTTCGCCTGATTTGCCGCGAACACCAACCGTTGCGTTCACGGTGGCTGGCGTAGCTCCAACTGAAGTCTCGCGCCGGCTTGCAGCGCGCGGATTATTTCTTTCGCACGGAGATTTTTACGCGGCCACTGTAGTTGAACGGTTGGGGCTCGGAGCAGAAGGCCTGGTGCGCGCGGGCTGTGCCTGCTATACGACAGAAAACGAAATCGATCGCTTGATTGCAGGTGTGGATGAAATCGCTTTGACCTAGTCCAAAGTCCAATGTCCAAAGTCCAATGTCTGCCCGTCCACTGGAACTTTGAACTTTGGACCTTGGACTTTGGACTTACTTTCGAACAGCATTGATAAAGTCTGCCAGCAATCCATACGCAGTGCTTTGCAGATTTGGCCGGTGCGACGTAATGGTGAGGCCCGGCATCATGTCGAGTTCAAAGTGAATCGCCAGTGAAGTACCCCGAACATTTCCCAGCGGTTCAAGTTGTCCAATTTGTTCTGGACGTACCACCGCTGAAATCTTTCCATCTTGCTGACGGCTTGCGCGCGCCACCAACTTATACGGCTTCCCTTCCGCGCGCGCCCGCTGCAATTGATTTGCGTTCAAGTCGCGAATTCCGTAGCGGGCCACTTCGGTTGGTTTCAATGGAACATTCATCAACACGTTGGCCAGCGCGCAAACCTTCACCGTCGCGTCCCAGCCATCAATATCGTGACTCGGATCAGTTTCTGTGACGCCTAACTCCTGGGCCGTTTTCAAACCTTCGTCAAACGTCCGCCCCGCCTCCATCGTCTCGATGATTACATTCGTAGTTGAACTGAAGATGCCGCTGAAGCTGCGGAGCTTCACCCCTGGAAGTGTTTCACGGAACAGTGAAAACACGGGTGCGCTGTCCAGCACGGCCGACTCGAAGAGAAACTGTTTGCCGGCGGCACGCGCTAATTCGTGCAGCTCGTGAAAGCCGTAAACCAGCACACCTTTATTCGCTGTGATTGCATGCGCACCTGATTGCAACACAGCCCGCAGATAGTCGATCGCAGGTTGTCCCGAATCGGGGTTCAGCGAAGTCGTTTCAAAGACAACGTCGGCTTTAGTGTCCTTAAGCCATTCGCTAATACCATTCGCAGAAGAACTAGTCGGAAGAGTCTGGCTTGCGGCCAAACCTGACGCGTCAAATCCGTCAGCATTTGCCTGCCAACCAATATTCCGGCTGGCAACGCCCGTTATTTGATATTCAATGCCGTACATTTCGCGCAGCTCGCCCGCTTTAGCTGCGAGCAAGCGGGCTAGCGCGCGGCCAACTTTTCCAAAACCGAGGAAACAAAGATTGTATTGTTTCATGCTTACTTGCCGGCTAAGAGCACGCTATACTGGAAGAAGAGTATCGACATGATTAACATGATGCACAAGATCGAAAACGTCATTCACCAATTTACTTCTCTCAGCCATCTTGTACATCCTGTCAACCCTGTCCTAATTTGTTTTTGACTCTTTACGGCAATCTTGTTCATCTTGTAAATCCTGTCAGACAGCTTTCATGAAACAATATCACGATCTGCTGCGATCAATTCTGGAAAACGGACACGAGCATCACGATCGCACCGGCGTCGGTACAATTTCTCATTTCGGTTATCAAACGCGTTTTGATTTGCGCGCCGGCTTTCCCATTGTAACTACCAAGAAAATTCCCTTTCGCTGGGTGGCGGAAGAACTATTTTGGTTTCTGTCGGGCGACACCAACGAAGCCAATTTGCGAGCAAAAGGCGTCGATATCTGGGCTGAATGGGCCGATGAAGAACACACCGGCCGCTTCGATCGCGACGCCGGTGATCTTGGGCCGGTCTATGGTTATCTGTGGCGTTCTTTTGGCGGAGATTATCCGCGGCGAAATGGAGTGGACCAGATCGCAAAGTTGATTGAAGAGATCCGGCGGAACCCAAACTCGCGTCGTTTGATTGTTACTGGTTGGGATCCACGACAAGCCGACAATGTTGATTTGCCTCCCTGCCACACATTGTTTCAATTCAAAGTGGACGACGGATTACTGCATTGCCAACTTTATCAGCGCTCGGCTGACGCTTTCCTTGGAGTGCCTTTTAATATCAGTTCTTACGCTCTGCTGACGCACATGGTGGCGCATGCTACCGGCCTGGAAGCCGGCGAGTTCGTTTACACGCTTGGTGACTATCACATTTACAAAAATCACCTCGAGCAAGTTGAGACGTTGTTGTCGCGAGAGTTTTATCCCTTGCCTAAGCTTGAATTTCTTGATCCTGAAAACAAATTGAAGGGTCTCGAAGGTTTGCTGGCGATGCGCTACGAACATTTGAGTCTGGTAGGTTACCAGTCGCACGGAAAAATTGCCGCGGCCGTGGCGGTGTAGGACAGACATTCCTGTCTGTCCTGGCTTAGTAAGAAGAATTCCCGTCATGTCTGTCGCTATCTCAGGAGAAAGGGACAGACAGAAATGTCTGTCCTACTTATGATCATTGGAATAGTTGCTGTAGATAGAAATGGCGCGATTGGCAAGGGCGGGAAACTGCCCTGGCATTACGCTGCCGATATGAAATTCTTCAAAAAGACGACCACCGGCAACGCCTGCGTGATGGGTTACAACACCTGGCTCACTCTAAAAAACCCGCTACCTAACCGGCTGAATATTGTTCTGAGCCGGCAAGCGGAAATCGCACCTCAGGATTCGCTCGTCGTGCTGCGCGACGTCGACTCAGTGCTGGCAATGGCTAAGGTTTTGAAAACCGAGCTGTTCGTAATTGGAGGAGCGCGGGTTTACGAATCGTTCCTGCCTTACATCGAGAAGTGGATTGTGACTGAGGTGCCTTTGATTATTGACGGTGCTGATACGTTCGTGCCGGACGATTATCTCAACGGATTCGTCGTCGCAGACTCACAAAAGTTAGATGGAGATCTAACCGTGACTTCTTACGTCCGCCCGAAAGCCGCGTGATGAGGCGTCTAACGTATTAACTTGAAAGCGTGGGTCCATTCGTTACGCAGGAATCCGGGAATGCACCAGAGTATGGCCAAGGGCTCGATGGCGCGGGCTGCTTCCGCGGCGCCCATGTCCAAAGTTTCCCAGCCAAATTGATCGAGTATTTCACCCACCACTTTTTTTGCGGCCGCGTCGTTGCCGCAAATGAACATCGTCGGGCGTCCGCCCTCCAGCCGGGGATTCACCATCAAATCACTGCCAACTGAATTGAAGGCTTTGACAAAGCGCGCGTCTGCAAACTCCTGTTGCAGTTGTTCCAGCAACGATTCGTTTTGGTTAGTGAAGAAACTTAGCACGCCATTAACTGGCGGAGCGTCGGAGATCGGGTTTGTCGCGTCAACGACTGTTTTCCCAGCAAGGTGTTCGGCTCCCGCCAGGCCCAATGCCGCCGACGACGCTCGGCCGTTCACTGCTAAAACTATTAACTCACCAAATTGCGCTGTTTCGGCGAAACTACCAACGCGAGCTGCGGTATTGCGCGCTGCCCAATCCGCCAATTTCGCGGGGTCGCGCGTGCCAAGCATCACTTCATGACGGTGCTTAACGAACCCGTCTCCAAGAGCCTGGCCCACTTCGCCTGATCCAAGAATGCCAACTTTCATGCTTTAGCCTTATTAAATTTTTCAAAGTAGCTTGCTGATGTCGAAAAGCAAATTAACTCAACGGTCCGGTAGTATTCATTTTCAAATCCAACACGTCATGCCGGGTGATGATCCCCGTGATGCGACCATACTCCTCAACCAGCACCACTGGACTGGATTGCAATCGGCGGGTCACGTCGTTGGCACTGGCGTCAACATCGACTGTGGGAAAGCTTGCTTCCATCACTTCGCTGACAGGCGATTCCAGCAAATGCAGGTTGCGCACCACCTTTGCCAGCGCGCGATTTTCTCGCAGAGACCCAACCGGCCGGCCTTCTTCAAGCACGGGAAGGTGCGTCAATCCCAACTCATTCATCTTCGCAAGCGCATCCGACACCTTGTCTGCCGGCGAAACCCAGACCAGCGATCGCGGCGCATGATTGCCTTTGGTGCCGCTGATTAGTCCCGCAGTCATCTTTTGCGGCTCGAGCAAACGCTTCTCTTTCAACCATTCATCCGAATGGTGCTTAGTCAAATAATGCTCGCCTGTGTCGCAGATAATAAAGACAACCACGGCGTCTTCATCCAAATCCCGACCGACCTGGAGCGCGGCAGCAAGGTTGGTTCCGCTCGAACCACCACAGAAGATTCCTTCCACACGACCCAACTGGCGGGACATCTCAAACGAGTCGCGATCGGTGATGTTGATCACCTCATCTATGTATTTGATTTGCACATTCGGCGGCACAACTTCCTGGCCAATTCCTTCGACCAGGTATGGCGTCGTTTCTATGATCTTCCCAGTCTCTTTGTAAGTCTTGAAGATTGAGCCGAAGGGATCCGCACCCACAACTTTAATATTTGGATTCTTCTCTTTGAGAAAACGACCGGTGCCGGAGATGGTGCCGCCAGTGCCGATGCCGGCAACGAAGTGTGTAATCTTGCCTTCAGTCTGTTCCCAAATTTCAGGGCCAGTGGTGCGGTAGTGGGCCTCGGGATTCGCCGGATGAGAATACTGGTCGGGATAAAAAGAGTTTGGCGTTTCCTTCGCAATTCGCTGTGCGGTTGAAACGTAGTGGTCTGGCGTGCCCGGCTTGGCTGAAACGGGCGTGATTACTACATCCGCACCCAGCGCTTTTAAATAGCGTGCCTTCTCGACCGACGCTTTATCGGTCATCACAAAGATACACTTGTATCCTTTGACGGCTGCGGCCAGCGCCAACCCGATTCCAGTATTGCCCGAAGTCGCTTCGACAATTGTTCCGCCCGGCTTCAGTTTACCTTCGCGTTCGGCTGACTCGATCATGGCCACGCCTATGCGGTCCTTGACTGAAAAACCCGGGTTCAGGTTTTCCATTTTTGCCAGGACGGTGGCCTTCAGCCCACGCGTCAGTCGATTTAACCTGACGAGCGGCGTGCGCCCGATAAGCGCAAGTACGTTGTCGTAGTAATGCATTCGAATCTCCGGCACAGTTGATTGGTCTATTTCTAGCAGAAACTCAACCTCCGGCGCTATTTGAGAAGCCAACCTTCACAGATTTTTTTCGCCATCAATTCGCCGGCAACGCGGTTGCCAGTGACATTCCAATGTCCGTTGCCAATGTTTTTGTCAAACCCGTGCAGGAAAACGTTGTTGTGTTCCGCAAACTGCTGTAACTCAGGAGCAAGAGTAATCACCGGAATGTTCTCGCGCTCGCACAGCGCTCTAAGGCGATTGTCGGGATAAAGCAAGTCGCTAGCGCCGAGGCGTATTCTCAGGGCTTCGCGTTGACTTGGACTGGGAAGAACCTGCGGACCATTGCTCAGCGTAACCAGCAAAAACTTCGCCCCTCGTGCTCGAACCTCGTTACGCATTTCTGTTATCAGGCTTTCTGTAACGCGCCAGGCATTATCCCAAACCTCCATCTGTGGTTCGCGGTAGATAAGGTTGTCGGCGCCCAATTCTTCCGCATCCGCCGTGCCATTGGCGACATTAGGTTTTTGATCCGGCGAAGCTGTGGGCGCTGCCGCCGGCTCACGCCGCGACCAGCGCGCACGCCAGGACGCGCTCACAATCTTTAATGCGTGGTGTCCTTCGGTTAGTGCCTGTACGAGGCGTGAGTGGTTACGGAGCCAGCGCCCAAACCGATTAATGCAAGACTGTCGCCAACGAAACGTTCGAGAGGTCTGGAATGAATTGTCGACCGCCAGTTGATTGCCGCGGAAGATGAAGTAGGGTATTTCGTCAACTTTTTTCAGCGCGCGCGAGTTGTCGGTAACGTCGTTGTTAGTCGTCACCGCGAGCATCACAATGTCGGGGGAATACTTCCAGACTTTTTCCTTAAGTGTCAGCAGTTCCTGGGCAGTGCCGTACCCGGAAACACCAAAATTAATAATCTCGATTGCTTTGCCGGAAGCGGCATCACATTCGTCGAGCTTTGTTTTCATGACAGACCAGAACGCCTGTTCCAGCGGGACCGCAAGAGCTTCGGCATACGAGTCCCCGATTAGCGCTATGCGCAAAGTATTGGCTGGTTTTGTTATCGAGTGTTCCTGATCGCGCAGACCAGCGGAATTGATGCGCACATACGAGCGGCCCTCTTTTCGATACCAACCCGCAGCACCCGGACGAAGACCGTAACCACGGGTTTGATCCAACTCATAGAATTCCGGGTACGAATAGCCAGTCACGCGCAATGCGATCTCGGTAATGACAGCGCCCAACAAGTCCCCCAGAATGATCAGTAGGAGTTTGGGTAAGAGTTTTCGGACGCGGCCGCCGTTGTGATTCATCGAAGGTTTGCTGGAAGGTAAAGCTGGCTTCACTTTGAATGTTCAAGAACGAATACGTTAAGCGAACTTCACGTTTTTGTGCAAACTGTCGGCTTAGATTTTTTCCTGCCGCAAAAATGCTGAGGCCCGGATGTGCTCTCCCCTTCACATCCGGGCCTCAAACAAGGTCGCCAATTTTTCAATCAGCAACCGAGCTCGTTAAGACGATCTTAGTAACGACGATAACGGTCGCGAATCTTGTAGGTATAGACGGCCGCGCCTGCGCCGCCAGTAACCGCGCCAATTACCGCGCCCTTTTTTCGACCAATCAGGCCACCAAGAAGTGCTCCGCCCACTGCGCCCCCCGCAGTAGTGATCTTGTCTCGGTGTTTCTGCCAGACCGAACGGTTGTCATAACCATAGTTGTCGTTCGGGTAAACAGTCTGATCGTTTCGATAGACGTTGCTGTCATACCGCGGGTCGTAACTGGTATTGCGATTGTTACGATCACCGTACCGAGAATAAGTAGTCTGGTTAGTCGCACAACGACCGCGCGTCTGCGCCGCGACTGGCAGGGCCATCATGCCAAGAACTATCAGGAAAACAAGAGTGGCAAGAATTCTTTTCATTTGTGCGCCTCCATGACGCTCTTTGGCAATGACCGTGCCATGCAGGCGCGTTGGATTCCTACGCGCGGACATATCTCGTTTCGCGAAGCGTTTCGTGTCGTTCCGAATCGAAGCGAGATAGCTGGCCCGCGGCGAACGACGATAACGTGTGTAGGCTGGGCGTTTTGGGGTAAGGTCGGCGAAAGTCTATGAGAGGTTCGAAAAGAAAAGGCAAAAGGACACAAAGCCTTTTGCCTTAACTCTTTGCTATTTTGTTGCTTCGCAAATATCTGCTAGAGGGACCAGTTAAGGATTCTTGCTCTTGCTTAGTTTTTCGGCAGTCTTTCGCGCCTTTTCACTCACCACGATAATGTCGTCAAGGTCCTGTCGGGCTCTAGCGGCCAATTGCAAATCGACCGCGCCCGTGTCCGTGAAAACCGGGTTATGAAGGAAACTGTCGAGCAACTTGTTGAGCACCGAAAGCACGGGTTGTAACGTGGCGTTGTCGATACCCTTCAAGACATCGTGCTTTTCAGCTTTCTCATCGGCCGGCAGTGCGAGATCAGTTCGCAATCTTGTGCAACGCACCTTTATCTCGACTGCTCTATCGACAAACGTTTTGGCGTCAAGCGGCTGATTACTCGCCGCAAGGGTAGACGTAA
>Ga0137362_10002812_pt1 | contig 11461 bp, 11 predicted proteins | sample MadtaG_2_FD_104801 | JGI IMG/M metagenome (GOLD analysis project Ga0137362, IMG submission 104801) | Vadose zone soil microbial communities from Angelo Coast Range Reserve, California, USA - Mad1_100_16 metaG | ecosystem: Environmental > Terrestrial > Soil > Vadose zone | place: USA: California... | reverse complement strand
GCGGGCAAAGGGCAGGAGTCCGACTTCGGCCATCGTCCCTCCTGCTTCCTTAGAAAACACTCTCTTCCACCTGGCGTCGAGAACTCAAATCTAAAACTGTGCCGAGGATGTCAACAGAGCCACATTTGCCCTCTTCCAAGGACACGACCGCACGCAGCATACCCCAACCACGATGCCTCGATTGGCAGTAGTAGATATTTGGCATTGCTTTCGTTTATTAGAGGTGACTATATCACACTTGATAATAAACTAGCTCTGAAGTAATCCAGAAGGTAAACACGCCTTGCGGCTGACAGACTATTTGGATTTCTTGCTGCGCAGCGATACGCCCCCGAGTAGTTCGGCAACACTAATTCCGAGTCCTTTCTCGGCCACTTTCAGCAGTGTTATCAGTTTTGGGTCTCGTTGCCCGCGTTCGATTAGTGATAATGCGGTGCGATGGAGTCCTGAACGGAAGCTCAATTCCTCTTGTGAGAGCTTTTTGGCGAGGCGCAGTTCCCTGATGCGGGCGGCCAATGCCTTGAGAACGGGGGATTGCATTCCGGAGATTGTCAGAGTATAGTGCCCGTCTGTACACAGCCTGTCGTCTCCAGACGTTGCGCTGCATCGTTAAAAGTAATGTCGTGAAACACCAATGGCCGAACCCATACCCCCGACGAAGAGGCCGATGAACCAACAGCGGCTCGTGCTCGTGAGCCTGGAAGATTTGACAGTCGCATCTCTCGATCCGCGAGCCTTGCAAGAGCGATTCGGATTGCCCCATCCCCTGTCAAAGTTTGCGGCGAATGGCGCGGTCCAGGAAGGCCCGTATGCAGATGGAATCCTGGAGTTCGTGAATGACCTGACGTGTGCAGCACCGGAGAGCGCAGAGCATACAGTCGCAACATGGTTTTTGTTCGAGAGTGAGGAGGCATTCTTCGTCGCGTGCGCGGAGGCCGGGATCGACGCGGAGAGACTCAGGAGCCACCTCCTAGGCTATCGGCGGATCGGTCGCTAGAGTCTGTCTGTTTGAGTTGGGATTTGGGCGAGCGCTATGCTCTTGACCGAAGTCATTTCCATGACGCTGACATAAATAATTGCATATTTCTTAGTTCGGGCTATTGACATTAAGTCCAAGGACGAGTACAAGGTTTGCGATTTCCTCGGAAAGGCCCCTGTAACAACCCGCGTCTCCGTTTTCCGAACGGTCCCGTGGACTCAAAACCCGGAGGCCATATGCGCTCGTGCGTGCTGGTTTTGTGCTCGATCATTGTCACTCTTTGCCTGGGCACCATCACCCTCGGCCAGGGCTCATACGACCCGGTACAGGACGTAACGGATAACCCACTCAAGTCCTACCACGGGTCGGACATAGACTCGATTGAACTTGCGACGGGCAACCTAAGCGTGAAAGTTCCCCTAATCTCATACCCACAACGCGGTGGAGTTCTTCATCTCGATTTTTCCCTCATCTATTCTGGCGTTGGGGGCAAGCCTGGGACCGCGCTGATCGAGTATGCGATTCCGAATAGCGGAGGCCGCGCGACCTGGCTACTAGCTGATGTTGGAGGGAATCACAGCTTGCCAGTGTTCGGAAGCTTTCAAACGACGTACAACAATTTCCCTGGCCTAAAAATGGTCAACACCCAGACCGGAAACTCCACCAGCTACACACAAGGCTGGATAATAGATCCCGACGGCTCCAGCCACCCACTGGGGTGGCTCAACGTCACCCAGGGTAGAACGCTCGACGGTACAGGCTTCTTCGTGAACGCACAGGGCAGCGCTCCCAGCACTGTTCCTAACACAATTGTGGATAAGTACGGCGTAACGACGAGCAACACAAGCTCATCGACTACAGTCACAGACCCGAACGGGAATCAGTTGACCCTCGCAAATGGAATCATTACCGACACTATGGGCAAACAGATCTCCGTGCCTGGGTCCAGCAGCAATTGGAACGTTCCTGGGGTCAATGGTTCCACCGAGACCTTTGTGTACGGCGGCGCACCGAACTCCCCTAGTCTCACGCTACCGAACAACACCAACTATTCCTTGCAGTTCACTCCAACAACCTTGCCTCGCCTAGGTGGGCAAACGACCGCTCAGACCTTACCTTTACTCACCAACGTAACTCTCCCTACTGGTGGGAGTATCTCCTACACGTACACCACAACGCCGATAGTCACCACCTGCAGCAATAGTTTTCACTGGTACTTTCCGGTGCTCACTCGCTCAGTCGACGCGAACGACGGGACTGGACCGCATAAATGGACCTACTCTTACAATAACTCTTCCACAAGTTCGGCGACGACCACCGTGATCGACCCCATAAGCAACAAGACCGTTTACACTTACGGCCTCACTTCGTGCAAACCCTACGTGACTCAGATACAGAGGTACGACAACAGCGGCAACCTGCTCCAGACCGAAACGATGGCATACACGAATGTGGGCGATGACGGGCAACTCCTTAATCTAAATCTGACAAATTCGACGACCCTCTGGGCAAATGGCCGAGAGTCCCAGAAGGTCTATAGTTATGACCGCGACAACGGTCACAGCTTCCAGTTCGGCACCGTCATAAGCACTAATTATCCGAGCGTTTATGTCACCTACTGGCCAACGTCAGCCGGTTACACAGATACACCATGGACAGTGTCAGAAACCGACTACGGAAATGGATCTCCCGGACCCGTTCTTCGTCAGACCAAAGCCACGTATATGGCGTTCAATGGACCCAATGCTTCCTCCTATCTCGCTAACAACCTTCTCGTTCTGCCCTACACGACCCAGATTCTGAATGGGGTGGGCGCTCAGATGGCGAATACGCAGTTTGGCTACGACGAATCCTCTCTCGGAAGTTCGGGCGTAGGTTCATCTGAACAACACGCTATCCCGCCGCCGGCCGGTACATATCGCGGCAACCAAACCTCAATTCTACGTTGGCTCAATTCCGGCACATTGACTTGCCAAAACGGCCACACTGCCGGAACCGGTTCCAACGTCACCAACAAAATCACCTATTTCGACACTGGAACTGTCCAGACCTCTGCTGACCCCTGCGGCAACAGCACCAGTTTCGCCTACTCGAACACCTACTGGGGCGCATATCCCACAACGGTTACCAATCCCCTCTCTCAAGTAACAAGCCATGTCTTCGACTTCAACACTGGCTTACTCACATCAACCACCGATCCCAATAACCTCGTAACCTCCTATTCGTATGACTCAATGTGGCGTGTCGCCAGCGTCACTCGTCCCGACGGCGGCGGTGACACCATCACTCACCAGGAATCTTCTTTTCCTTTCACCGCCACTCTGAATACTAAATTGAACACCACGATCACGAAATCCGAAACGAACGTATTCGATGGACTCGGGCGGGTCACCCAGTACCAGTTGACTTCCGACCCGCAAGGAACGGATTTCACCGATACTACCTATGACGCTCTTGGGCGAGTTTCCACTGTCTCTAATCCCCATCGCACCTGCGGCACGGATACCACTTCTTCTTGCGGCATTACTTCCTACGTTTATGACGCACTGAACCGCAAAAAAGGTGAGACCTATCCCGACGGCTCAGTGCTGCAGACTGCCTTCTGCGGCGCTTCCACCCTCGTCACCGACCCCACCAAGCGCTGGCGACGCAGCCGCACGGATGGCCTCGGTCGCCTCGTGGAAGTCGACGAACCAAATGCGATCGGAGCAACGGTCGCCTCTACTGGTTGCCCTGGCAATGGCGAGGCCATCTGGGTCACCAACTACACCATCGACGCCCTGGGAAACTTGACCAATGTTCTCCAAAATGGCTCTCACCCACGTAGCTTCACCTATGACTCCCTCTCTCGCCTTCAGTGCTCCAGCAATCCGGAAAGTTCCACGGCCGCCTGCCCGGCGTTTGGGGCCACTACATTTCCGACGGGAACTCTCACCTATGTTTACAATCCTGACGGAATAGTGATCAAGAAGACAGACGCGCGGAGCATCTACACAACTTATACCTATGATGCCCTCCACCGGGAGCTAATGCGCACTTATTCGGACGGAACACCCACGGTCACGACAACCTACGACCAGTCCGCCTGCCTGGGACTCGCGGCCTGCCAGAACATCGGCCATCGCACAAGCATGAGCGACGCGGCTGGCTCCGAATCCTGGGCCTACCAGCAGAACAATCAGGCCCAGTATCCCGACCGGCCCCATATTCTTGTGGACAAGCGCACGACGGGCGGAGTTACCAAAACCGGCACTTACTGGTCGGACTTGGCTGGAAATATGACCCAGTGGGATAGTCCCACTGCTCGCAGAATGTACACCGCCATTAGCGCGGCCAATCGCGTCGTACAGGTCTACAACGGCCCCCAGTATGCCTTCTCTCAAGTACCGGCTTCCCCGGGTTGCCCAATTAATGTGGTTTGTTATACGCCTCAAGGCACGATTTACAGCATGTCGATCTACTACAGCAGTTCGGGTTTCCAAGGCCTGAACATCCTTGAGACTTACAACTCCCGCCTCCAGCCTCAGGAAATCAAGGCCTCTTCCTCCGGCGGGAACGCCATGGATCTCAGTTATAATTTCGTCGACCCCGTCAACGGGGGCAATGCCGGCCACGTCTTTGGAATCACCAACAATCTCGATACCACGCGCTCGCAAACCTTCACGCACGACCAGGTCAATCGCATCACCGCTGCGCAGACCACTTCCACCTTCGCGACAAGTCCTAGTCACTGCTGGGCCGAAACCTATCAATTTGACAACTCCCCATCGGGCGGCGCGTGGGGCAACCTCACGCAAATCACCCAACCCACTAACACCGGTTACACCGGCTGCACCTATGAAGTCGGCTTCAGCAAGACCGCCGATGGAAACAATCATCTTTCTGGCTTTTCCTACGACGCCTCCGGAAATACGAGTGGCGACGGCTATAACTCTTACACCTGGAACGCCGAGAGTCAGCTCAACGTGACCGGCAGTTCCACCTATCTCTATGACGGTGATGGCCGCCGCGTCGCCAAGGCCAACGCTGCTGTCCCGCCTGTGCCATACAAACTTTACTGGTATGGTCCTGGCGGCGAAATCCTCGGCGAAACCGACGCATTCGGCAACACCCTGAACGACTACGTTTACCTCGGTGGTAAACGCATCGCCATGCTTCCCGCAGGTGCCAACCCGATCCTCTACGCCGAAGACCTGCTCGGCACTTCTCGGGTCAACACAACCAATGCAGGCGTGGTCTGCTATGATGCGGATTTTTATCCTTACGGCGGCGAGCGAGTCCCCTATACCGACACTTGTACCCAGAACTTCTACAAATTCGAGGGCAAGGAACGTGACCCCGAAACCGGCAACGACGACTTTGGAGCCCGCTACTACTCCAACCGCTTCGGCCGCTGGCTCAGCGCGGACTGGTCAAACGTCCCCGTCGCCGTCCCCTACGCCAATCTCTCCAACCCGCAAACCCTCAACCTTTACTCCATGGTCGCCGATGACCCTGAATCCTTCGCCGACCTTGACGGGCACGGTTGGTGGGACGACTTCAAAGAGAGATTGCACAACTGGGCCTACTATGGGCATCTGGTCCTAAACAAAGACTTGAATAAGGCATTAGAAAAGGATGCTCAAAGGATGTTGGAGGCGATGCGCAAGCGGAATATTCAGATCGACGACAAAACTTCCGACGAGTACTTCAAAGGGAAGAGCAACACGGAAATTGCAGACGCGTACAATCAAATTGAATCTATGAGGATGGGTGGCAGCCTAACCGGTGCCGGGCCACTGTTACCTGCAGGAATGAATAACAGTGATTTTGGCAAGAACGTCATGAAGTGGGGTACGGGGGATAATGCGGCACGACAGCGCATAGCGACGCTAACTCGCGAAGAACTGGAACGTGCCGGAGTTACCAAGGAAATGGCGCAGAGTTGGCGGGACTTTTACAAAGCGATCAAGGCGTTAAATTCCGGCAATCCGAGCGCACAAGGCCGGGCGGAGTTGATGCAAAAAGCTTACGAACTGCTGGGAGGCAAATGACGTGGAAAGTCGAAAGATTTATACCGAATACCTGATGATCAAAAACTCTCATGCCCAACAGCAGAGATTGCACATAGAACCTTGGGCAGAAGAGCTCGCAATCTCAACGAATACTACTTATCAGATTGTCGCTGAGGGCCCCCTGAGTGGATGCCTAGAAGTGGAAATTGCAGAAGGAACGATTACGGTCTATGGGTGGCCCGGATCAGTGCTTACTGTATTTCATGGGAAAAAAGCTTTATGCGAATGCAGTACTCCGGCGCCTCCTTTACCTGAATTGAAGAGCGGGACTGATTAGATGAGGGCGTCGGCTCCCTCGACCGAGTGGACTTGGTTGCGCTAACGACCGGGGCTCCGAAGAAAGCAGCCGAGCACTGCTTTTTATAGGATGTGATTTTGGGGGCTCGGGGGACGGACGGGACGTTTTCCACTCCTCTCACCGAACTCTAAACTGTGAACTTTCAGCTTTGGACTTACAATTTCACGTTATCCTTTCGCCGCAAAATCGTCCCAGTACTACGCAATACTGTTAATCACCCCTAGCATTTGGAACGGCGTCATGTCAAAGTTTATGCCAGCATCGCCGAGCTTTTGAGATCAGTCGACACCGAAGGGATTCGCGGATGTGATGTAGTTCCTCAGCCTCTTTTGACCGGCGTGCTCAAATCTCGGAGCCGATCCGGGAATGAATACCGCTTGTACAGCTCTTGACGATTCGCCTTGTGCGCCTCCGCTCGCCGGGCTCAAGTTTAATGTGCGTGACGTTCTTTGTCTTCAAGCTCTGCGCCCTTTCGCGCTCGATGCGCTGGTCTTCGAACATCACTTGACCAATCTCTCCGAGGTCTACCGGTTCGCCCGGGCCGGTCACCTTCGATGGTGCGCGAAGGAAGGCCAACCACATGGCTTCAATATGGAGCTGCCTGCGCTGCTTGTCGGTCATTGGCTTCTTGGTATTTGACGATATCCATTACCACACCAGCCTCTCGAAGTGCGGGAACTCTTCTACCAGCGAGCACATGGCATCCGCAGTAACACACCGGAACGCGTACCGTGTCTTCGGATTCCACACAAAATACCGAAAGCGCTGGTACGCAACAACAAGTTGCAAGTAGCCCCAAAACTTCCACTTGCTAACGTACAAAGTGCCCTCGCTTGTTCCGCGCTGGGTTCGGTGACTTCGTGCTTTCTACAATCACATCCGCCGGGCCTCGGTCTTCGAGCACCGCGCGAACCGCAAGATGTGGCTCCGACTTTCCGAATGGCCACGGCTTGCCGCCGTACATATACCAGTTGAGCGTTTGCCGAAGTGCGCGTTGCATCGGCGTTTTCTTTCTCCGCTTCCTCACTGAATCCTCCAAGTAATCGGCTTGCCCATCAATGCGGCCTTCGCTCGTGCAATCTCCGACTCTGCGAACGCGCGGCGTGCTGCTAGTACATCAGGCGGGACTGTGACCGGCGGCGCGTCGACGTAGGTCTGGCCATCCGGCCCGAGGACCTTGCGGATATAGCGGGCGTTCGGTCCACCGAGAATTTCCCGCATGTAAAATTGTGGTTTGCCCATGCTTATATTACTGACCCTCTCGTGCCTGTTTTCGCGCCGCGAGTATTAGCGGGCGATATTTTTCCCGCGCCGAAGCTACCGCAGCGAGTACGGTTTCAAGCGATGGCATAGTTCCATTTGTTACCATTGCTTCTGCTTGGCGGCGAAGATCAGACGGCGTGACTTTGGGTTCTTGTTTCATCTGGTCAGCCCCAAGCAATCGACTTCATTAATTCCGGTTCCGCAGTTTCAGCCCGTGCAAGCTTTTCGCACGCTTCACTAGCGTGCAGGTAATCACATTCGAAGTAACCGCGATTTAGCGAGCCGAGCTTGCTGAGAAATAATGTGCAAATGGGGTGTTGATTCACCCACTCAGTCCCGTGACCCAATCGGCGTGCTTCCGGCCAGAGAACTTCGTGGACGATTTCCTTGAACGATGCCAGTACACCAGACAAATTACAGGCGTCTTGGCAATCGAGAGCGGTCTGAGCGGCTTCTGGTATTGTCATTTCTTCTCCTCTGGTTTAAAAAGCCGGTCCGTTGAACCTGCGGCTTTCAGTTTTTCGAAAGCCCATTCCAACAAAATGGCTCCAAGGTTGCCCAGCGACCGATGTTCGTTTTCGGCAAACCCAATTAGTTCCGAGCGGAGAGATGGCCGGATTCTTATCGTGACGGACTCTTTCCACTCTCCCATCTAAATATCCTCCGTATTTTCACCGCTCCAAATTCACTGCTGTTTCGGCACACGAGTGCGGGACCGAATCTTGTATTTCAGAAGGCGGTCAATGGACCCGGCCTGCTTAAGCTGTTCGAAGCTCCATTCCAAAAGGACCTCGCCGACATTCCCAAGTTTTCGTTTCTCTTTAACGGCAAACTCCTCCATCTCAAGTCGCAATGCTTGGCGTACCCTCAAGCTTAGTTGGGCTTTCCATTCACCCACCGGTTGTCTCCTGTTCCGCGACTTTGGTCGGAGAAAACACTGCCAATCCATCGCCCTGAATTCCGGCGACGATGTCGGCGATGTATCGGTGTTCGACCACGACTGTGGGGTAGTAAGGCTGATAGCCGTTATCCTCACCGATGTGCTCTTCGATCCAAGAAGTGGCGGAATCCGTTTGAGGTTTGAGAAGGAAAATACTGCCGTGATTTTCTATTAGGAAATCCGGTGTGGGTACGGGAGTAGGTGGAACACTCTCGCGAGTAGGTGAATTGCCTGATGTTTCAAAGGGAGATTTCACGGACTGGCTCCTTTTAGAGCCAACCCGTTTGCCGACTTCGGCCCGTGATTGGTGGGAATTGTTACTACTAGAAATTATACTACGCATAGCCATTTTGCGCTCCTAGAAAGCGTGATTTGGTTAGGGGCCGCTCGGTGCTCTAACACCTTGTGGCTCCGCTACAACTAAGACTTTTTCTTGGCTAACCGCGCTCTGCTTTCGCGTTTCTTTTGCGCCATGTAATTGACTGGCTTTCCCTCCTCTTCGAGCGTCGGTCGCCCGCCCAGCTTGGCGTTTTGTTGAGCTGCTTTCTTTTTTGCCGCGGAGGTCGCGCTGATTGCCGCGGGGAAGCTGGAGTACAAAAACCCGCTCGCAGAAAAAAAAGTGCGCCACTATCCCAGTCATTGGGGAGGTAGCGAAGGGGTGTACGTCCCTCGGAACGCGCTGGTTTTTATACATCTGACGTAAGGTATTTGTTTTGTGTACGATAAGACACATGCCCCGGTGTGCGTAGAATAAACCGTTCAATCTACGCACGAAGATATAACGCATTGAAAACACGGAAGTTAAAATAATCGTCCTGTATTCTAGTCATTGGGGAGGATAAGTGCGCCCCTAATAGCGACGGTATCTGAGCCCCCTTATGTAGGAGCCTCCGCTTCACGAGTTCGTCTTTCGATTTTGAATTTTCAGTCGGCCCCTTGTCACCGACTGGATTAGTCCCGCTACGGCGCGGACGACTTCTGGCCGGGTAGCCTCACCCCGAGGTTATCCGGCTTTCTTCTGACGAGGACGGGGTAAGAAAAAGAAGCTCCCTTGACAAGGACTTCCCACTCAAAAAGTTTTTAACGCGCAGAACTGACTGTGCGGTGATTTTTCAGTTCTACGTTATCTAATAAGAAATTCTTACGGAGCATTATGTCGTTTGCTGCATTGAGTCCAGAGACTCGGATTAAAAATCGGCTGCGGGATTTAGGTATGTCCGCGGTCGCACTTGCCAAGCTCGCGGGAATTCCTCCGTCGCGTTTGAATCTCGGGCTGAACAACTTGAAAGAGTTCAGCATCCCAGACGCCGAGAAGCTTCTCTTACTGACCCAGACCTTGCAAGAATGCGTCGACGCGTTTCAACCATTGGGTCTGGATATGACAAACCCGGAACAGCTTCGCGGTCTGCTCGACCAGATGCAGCGCAATAGCATCACACCCGCTCATATCAGACAGATTGTGGCACGAGTCTTTGGAGAAAAACCGTGAGCCCTCTCTAGTAAAGACAGCAAGACGCCGCAATAATTCCGGCGATCACAAATCAATATCCTGGGCAGTTCACTCCACGGGCAAGCCAATCTTACACAGGGAGAACTTAAAAGACGGCAGGGATGCCGAGGATGGTTTTCATGGACGCAGTTCAAGAAGTGGCAAGATTGCAAAAGGAAGAAGACCGACGACTCCTAATGGCAGCGAGCGCAGCAATACTGACCAGTCCCAGTTCGGGATTCGATTTACGCAAGGGGTTGGACGACGACACGATTATACGCGCGGTTAGCATCGCAGAGGCACTTCTCGACGAGGTTGACGCAACTATCCAAGATCGGGAAGGCGCGAAGTAAAGCAAAGAAGTGTATTCGGCGAAGGTCTCAGCAGTTAGACAAAGGCCGGAAGAAAGGACGGTGAACGCGACTCCGCAGAGCGGACGCGAAGGACAAAATAAAATGCAACGACAAGGAACAGTAGTATTTTTCGCGTTAGACAGGGGCTTCGGCTTCTTGCAAAGTCTCGATGAAGGAACCGGCGTACACGAGAAATTCTTCTTTCATGTAACTCGGATTCTGGGCGGCGACGTAGAGGTGCATGAAATTAAACTGGGCATGATTGCCCGCTTCACTCCGAGCGACAAACCACCTAAGAAAGAAGGTGGCGCTCGATATGCAAGCGATATCGAAATTTACAAAGTAGACCCGAGCACTGTGGCAGCACTTCAGCTTTTGGCTGGTGGCAAGTGAGCACAACGAACATATTGGCAGCCGCTGTAACTTACATCAAAGAGCACTGCGCCGGGAAAACAGAACAAAAAATTCAGCATGAATTGCAAACAATTGTTGAATTGAGTGATGAAGTAGTTCAAGAAGCATTTGCGATGGTGAAGACCGCGCAGAGCGCTTCCGAGAAAAAGTTTGCGCCGATAAACGGTCACTCGACCAAGGAAGAGATTGCGCAAGCGAGAGTAGCGGTCGCCGATGTTCCGGTTGCCGTCGAGGGTCCACAATCCTCAACCGTAATTGACCCGCTGCCCGAACTGCCTGCGTTTTTGAAGGGCATCAACAATTGGGTTCGCTGGAAACTTGAGCCAAGCGCAGACGGTAAACCAACCAAGGTTCCATACAGGCTCGATGGCCGCAAAGCTGCGTCCACGAGACCCGAGGATTGGACCGATTACCATAGGGCTGTTGCGGGAGCTGTCCTCGACGATAAGCAGGGCGTCGGTTTCGTGGTAAACGGCGGTATCGTGGGCTTCGACCTCGATGGTTGCCGCAATCCCCAGACTGGTGAACTTGCTCCATGGGCTGAACAGATCATTGATGCACTCGAATCGTACACGGAAATTACACCATCGCAGACGGGCGCGCGTGTCTGGGTTCGTGGTGAACTACCGGGCAAGGACAAGGTGTTCAACCTAGACCCGGCTGTCGGGTTC
>Ga0137362_10002803_pt1 | contig 11477 bp, 8 predicted proteins | sample MadtaG_2_FD_104801 | JGI IMG/M metagenome (GOLD analysis project Ga0137362, IMG submission 104801) | Vadose zone soil microbial communities from Angelo Coast Range Reserve, California, USA - Mad1_100_16 metaG | ecosystem: Environmental > Terrestrial > Soil > Vadose zone | place: USA: California... | reverse complement strand
TCTAGCTCTTGTCCTCGAGCGAGCAGATCACCGTATAGACCACGCCGCGGGGCAGAAAATCGACCGTGGCTTCGCCGTCGAGTTGATCGCGCGCGCTGCGCTCGATCAATCGCGATCCGAAACCGCGCTGCACCGGGGTGAGCACGGCAGGGCCGCCGGTCTCCGACCATATCATTCTCAATTTCGGCCCGGCGTTTTCCGTGATGACCTCCCAGTCCAGCGTGATGCGGCCGGTATCGTTCGACAGCGCGCCATACTTTGCGGCATTGGTCGCCATCTCGTGCACGATCATCGACAGCACGACCGCAACTCGCGGCGATAGCGGAACCTGCGGTCCGAACATTCGCACCCGCGCTGCATTGCTGAGCAGATAGGGCTGCAGGACACGACCGATCACGTCCTGCAGTTCGGAGCCTTGCCATCTCTCCTTGCTGAGCAGATTGTGCGCTTCGGCCAGCGCGCCGAGCCGGCCCTCGAATTTTTCACGCTCGGCCTTGCTGGCGCTGCGAAAGGTCTGCGCGGCGATCGATTGCAGGATCGCCAGCGTATTCTTGACGCGGTGATTGAGCTCTTCGATCAAAAGGTCATGTAGCAACTCGCCGCGGGCGATCGTCGTCGCCATCCGCACGGCAAAGCCGAGGCCGGTAAGAAGCAGAACCCCGCCGATCACGCTTGTGATCGCAAGATTGCGCCACAGCGGGCCGACCAGAGACCTTTCCGCGATGCCGGCGGCCACGGTCCAGCCGGTCAGCGAGGATCGTGCATAGGTCGTGATCAGCGGCACGCCTTCCAGCGATACCGTCTGCAGCGTTGCTTCAGGCTTGCGAAACATCTCGGCATAAAGCGACGGCGATGCACGCTTGCCGACCGTCTCCTGCGGATTTGGAACCCGGGCGAAACTGACGCCATTGCCGTCAAAGATCGAGATCGTCCAGTCCGGGCTGGGACGCTGCTTTTCGATGATGGTCTGGAAAATCTCGATCGGCGGGCTGAAGGAAATGTCGTAGAGAATCTCGCCGTCGCGAATGACCGGCACCTCGACGGTCACGATCAACCGGTTCTTCACCACGCCGATGAACAGATTCGAATATTGCGGACGCCTGGTGGCGAAGACCTGCTCCACGATTTCGCGGTTGTTGCGCGGCGGCAGGCCCGCGGTGTCAGGTGTGACCGAGGAGAACAGCTGGCGTCCTTCGCGGTCCGCCACCAGCACGACACCTTCCTTGCCATACTGGTCGAGAAAGCCCAAAGCGATGCGGCGAAAATTCCCGAAATCGCCCTCCCGCAACGCGGTCGTGAGCGCGAGTACCTCCAGCCCGCCTGTCATGCGCTGCATCTCGGCGTCGAGCACAAGGCGCATACTGCGGACGGTTTGGAGCACCTGCAGCGATGCATCCCGGCGGTCTTGTTCGTAATTGTGGAAAACGATGGCGGTCGCGAAAATAATCAGCGGCAGCGTGGTTCCCGCGACCAGAAGAGCTAGACGCACTGGCAGTGAAAGTTTACGCACGCGCATTTCCGGCATCGATGGATTTGGCGCGAGATCACGCCAAATCCTCATGAGCATAGGAGAAGCGCCCGAATTCGCCAAGGATTTCGGGCCGCAAGCCGGTCCAACCAATGGTTGCAAGGCCGCCGCGGCGCCTCGCTTCCCTAAAGATTGCTGTCGGTGATCGCAGCGTAAACCATGGTGCGCAGCTCGCGCCTTATCGGATAAGAGGTCGACGGCATTAGCTGGGTCATGAAAACAGCGATCAGTTCTTCGGCGGGATCGATCCAGAACGCCGTACTGGCCAAGCCGCCCCAGAAATATTCACCGGCGCTGCCGGGAAGGAGCGTCTGCGCGGGATTCATCGTCACGGCGAGGCCAAGACCAAAACCGATTCCGTTGTAGGCAGCCTCGCTAAATAGCGACCGTGACATGGTGTAGAGGTCGGAACCGCCGGGCAGATGATTGGATGTCATCAGCGCCAGCGTCTTCGGGCCGATCAGCCTGACGCCGTCGAGCTCGCCACCGCTGAGCAGCGCGCGGCAGAAGGTGAGGTAATCGGCCGCCGTCGAACACAGCCCGCCGCCTCCGGAAATGAACGACGGTGGCGAGAGAAAAGAACTCGTGGTCGGATCGTCCTGCAGCTTCATGCCGCCCTTGCCATCGGACGAGTAACAAGCCGCCAAACGATGCGCCTTGTCGGGCGGCACAAAGAAATCGGTATCGTTCATGCCAAGCGGATTGAAGATGCGTTCCCTCAGGAACTGGTCGAATGGCGTGCCGCTGATCTTGCCGATGAGATAGCCGATCACGTCGGTGGAAACGGAATAATTCCAGGCCTCGCCCGGCGAAAACTCCAGCGGCAGTCTGGAGAGGTCATCGATCATCAACTGCAGCGTTCGCGGCCGCTCGATTTCCTCGATTCTCCGTTCGCGATAGGCCGCATCGACGTTGGAGCGCTGCTGAAAGCCGTAAGTCAGCCCGGACGTATGCCGCAGCAGATCCACGATCAGCATCGGGCGCGATGGCGGCTTGGTCAGGAACGCCGGCAGAGTGCCGGCCTGGAAAACGCCGAGGTTGTTCCATTCCGGAATGTACTTTTGCACCGGCTCGTCAAGCGCGACCCGGCCTTCCTCGAACAACATCATGAAGGCTACGCTGGTGATCGGTTTGGTCATCGAATAGATGCGAAAAATGGTGTCGTCCTTCATCGGCGACTTGCGCTCGACGTCGGCAAAGCCCTGCACCGCGCTGTGGACCACCTTGCCGCGGCGGTACACCAGCATCTGCGCTCCCGGAAAGCGCCCGGCATCGATGTAGCGGTGCTTCAGATGCGCTTCGACGCGGTCGAAGCCGGCTTTGGACATGCCGGCGGATTCGGGCGAGGCGGGGGTCGGGGCTAACATCGGCTGATCTCCGGCTGGGCGAGCGAGGTCTTGATAGCCGAAAAGTGCGCCTTGTTCCAACGCCTGCGCGCTTACCCCGGCTGGAACCGTGGTGTAGACTCCGCCCCGCAATGAGCTATCCAGCAGGGACGGAAAAATGCCCCAATTCAACGACGCCGAACTGACCGCCGCCGTTATCCGCAGCTTTGAAGAAACGCCGGACCCGCGCGTTAAATTCCTAATGGAAGAACTGGTGAAGTCGCTGCACGATTACGCCCGCAAGACCGATCTCAGCTTCGACGAATGGGGTTACGCGATCGATTTTCTGACCCGCACCGGACAGAAATGCACCTCAAGCCGGCAGGAATTCATCCTGCTGTCGGATGTGCTCGGGGTTTCGATGCTGGTCGATGCGGTGAACCATCGCGAGCGCGATGGCGCCACCGAAACCACCGTGCTTGGCCCGTTCTATGTCGGCGAGCACAAGCCGATGCCGCACGGCGCGGACATTTCCGCCGATCTGCCGGGAGAGCGGATGTTCGTGACGAGCCGCGTCACCGATCTGAACGGGAAGCCATTGGCGAACGTTCCGGTGGACGTCTGGCATGCCGATGATGACGGCTTCTACGATTCGCAAAGACCATCCTATGAGACGCAAGGAGCGTCATCCCGGGCGCGGTTTATCACCGATGCCGATGGCCGGTTCTTCTTTCGCACCATCCTGCCCTGCAGTTATCCGATCCCGACGGATGGTCCGGTCGGGGAAATGATCCTGCAGACGCGGCGCCATCCGATGCGGCCGGCGCATGTGCATTTTCTCGTCAATGCGCCGGGCCACGAGCCGCTGATCACCCACGTCTTTATCGAAGGCGACAAGTATCTGGATTCCGATGTGGTGTTCGGGGTGAAGAACGACCTGATTTGCAAGATCGAGAAGCGCACCGATGCCGTGATGCCCGACGGCAGGCCCGCGACCGGGGCCTGGCATTTGATGACCTACGATTTCCGACTGAAGCCGGGCGCCGGGACCGCGCCGAAGCCGATGATGGCGGTGCCCGAGACCGCCTGAAGAGAGCAGGTTCAAGATGCCTGCTCATTTCTTGTGCGCCGCACAAGAAATGAGCGAATCGCAAATTTTGGGTGCGGATCGCAGTTGTGGTAGCTCACCGGCCCAACGCGCAACCTTCTATAAGTTATAGCCTTTTTGCGTCGCGGTAGCTTGGCACGAAGCTTGAATAGTGTGTGCCGACGCCATTGTAGCCGTCCATCGAAACCAATCATCCGAATTGTGACACCGCCAGGCTGGGGTCTCCCCAGGCACGCCTCCATGCCTGTCGAGCGCGATGTCAGGTGGCACAGGCGGACGGCAATTCAGACGCAAAGGACGACACCACCCATGACGAAGCCCACCGATCCGACCTCACGCCGTGGCCTTAGCCGCCGTCAGATATTGAAGGCGAGTGCAGGAACGGCCGCGCTGCTTGCCGCGGCAAGGGTGAATTTTCCCGCCGGCGCCTTCGCGCAAGGCGCGGGTCCGGAAGTGAGGGCCGCGAAACTCGGCTTCATCGCGCTGACGGACGCATCCCCGCTGTTCGTCGCAAAAGAGAAAGGCATCTTCGCCAAATACGGCATGCCTGACGTCGAGGTGCAGAAGCAGGCCTCATGGGGCACCACGCGCGATAACCTCGTGCTGGGCTCGGAAGGCAACGGCATCGATGGCGCGCATATCCTTACCCCGATGCCGTATCTGATTTCGTCCGGCAAGGTGACGCAGAACAACCAGCCGACGCCGATGTACATCCTGGCGCGGCTCAATCTGAACGGCCAGTGCATTTCGGTCGCCAAGGAATACAGCGACCTCAAGATCGGCGTCGACACCGCGCCGTTCAAACCGGCACTGGAGAAGAAAAAGGCCTCCGGCAAATCGATCAAGGCCGCGATGACGTTCCCGGGCGGCACCCACGATCTGTGGATCCGCTATTGGCTCGCCGCCGGCGGCATCGATCCGGACAAGGACATCGAGACGATTGTCGTCCCGCCGGCGCAGATGGTCGCCAACATGAAGGTGGGCACCATGGACGCATTCTGCGTATGCGAACCCTGGAACCTGCAATTGATCCATCAGCAGATCGGCTACACCGCGATCACCACCGGAGAGCTTTGGGATAAGCACCCGGAAAAATCATTCGGCATGCGCGCCGCCTATGTCGACAAATTCCCAAAGGCAGCGAAGGCGCTGCTGATGGCGGTCATGGAAGCGCAGCAGTGGTGTGAAGAAATGGAAAACCGCGAAGAGACTGCGGCGATCTGCGCCAAGCGCCAGTGGATCAACGTCCCCGTCGAAGACGTCACCGATCGCATGAAGGGCAAGTTCGACTACGGCACCGGCCGCGTCGTCGAGGATAGCCCGCAGCAAATGCGCTTCTGGAAGAACAACGCGTCCTATCCGTTTCAGAGCCACGACCTCTGGTTCCTCACCGAGGATATCCGCTGGGGCAAATACGAAGCGGGCTACGACACCAAGGCGCTGATCGCCAAGGTCAATCGCGAGGACCTTTGGAAAGAAGCCGCAAAGGATCTCGGCGTTGCCGCATCAGACATTCCGGCCTCCAAGTCGCGCGGCAAGGAAACCTTCTTCGACGGCAAGGTGTTCGATCCGGAAAATCCGGCGGCGTATCTGAAATCCCTGAGCATCAAGCGCGTCGAGGTCTGATCGAAGCGGGACCGTTCGCTCGCGTGCGGTTCCCTCCATGGCCCACGGAGATACACTTTCGATGAATATGCCTGCAATCAAGACCGAACCGGTCACGATGCGCCCGACGACGGCCTCGCCAGTCGTCGCAATGACGCCGAAGCGGCCGCCGCGCGCGGAAAAATACGTCAAGATGGCGCGCGAGACCGCGGCGCGGGTGGTGCCGCCCTTGATCGTGCTGGCGCTGTTGATGCTGTTCTGGGAACTGGCCTGCCGCCGCGCCGGCTCGACGCTGCCGCCGCCGTCGCGGGTCTACAAGGACACCAAGGAACTGATCTTCGATCCGTTCTTCGATCGTGGCGGCATCGACAAGGGCCTGTTCTGGCATTTGTCCGCCAGCCTGCAACGTGTCGCGTTGGGCTATTCGCTGGCGGCGGTCGCGGGTGTCGCGCTCGGCACCCTGGTCGGGCAATCGGTCTGGGCGATGCGCGGGCTCGATCCGCTGTTCCAGGTGCTTCGAACCATTCCGCCGCTGGCATGGCTGCCGCTGTCGCTGGCGGCATTTCGTGATGGCCAGCCCTCGGCGATCTTCGTGATTTTCATCACCTCGATCTGGCCGATCATCATCAACACCGCGGTCGGCATTCGCAACATCCCGCAGGACTATCGCAATGTCGCGGCGGTGGTTCAGCTCAATCCGCTGGAATTCTTTACCAAGATCATGATCCCGGCGGCGGCGCCCTACATCTTCACCGGCTTGCGGATCGGCATCGGCCTGTCCTGGCTCGCGATCGTGGCGGCGGAAATGCTGATCGGCGGGGTCGGCATCGGCTTCTTTATCTGGGACGCCTGGAATTCCTCGCACATCAGCGAAATCATTCTGGCGCTGTTTTACGTCGGCATCATCGGCTTTGTGCTCGACCGCATGATCGCGGGACTTGCGAAGATCGTGACCCGCGGCACCGCGATGAATTGAAGGAACATCTGATGCAGGCCTATCTGAAACTCGACCACATCGACAAGACCTTCACCCGCGGCAACGCCTCGAGCGAGGTGCTCAAGGACATCAACCTGACAATCGAGAAGGGCGAGTACGTCTCGATCATCGGACATTCCGGTTGCGGCAAGTCCACCCTGCTCAACATCGTCGCCGGTCTTACCGACGCCACCATGGGCGGCGTGCTCTTGGAAAACCGCGAGGTCAATTCGCCGGGCCCGGATCGCGCGGTGGTGTTTCAGAACCACAGCCTGCTGCCCTGGCTCACGGTCTATGAAAACGTGCGTCTTGGCGTCGACAAGGTTTTCGCATCGAGCAAAACTCGCGGCGAGCGCGACGCATGGACCATGCACAATCTCAATCTCGTGCAGATGGCCCACGCCAGGGACAAGCGCCCGGCGGAAATCTCCGGCGGCATGAAGCAGCGCGTCGGCATCGCGCGAGCGCTGGCGATGGAGCCGAAGGTGTTGCTGCTGGACGAGCCGTTCGGTGCGCTCGACGCGCTGACCCGCGCGCATCTGCAGGACTCAGTGATGGCGCTGCATCAGAAGCTCGGCAACACCATTCTGATGATCACCCACGATGTCGACGAGGCGGTGCTGTTGTCGGACCGCATCGTGATGATGACCAACGGACCGAGTGCGCGTGTCGGCGAAGTCCTTGACGTGCCGCTGGCGCGACCGCGCAAGCGGCTCGAGCTCTCGACCAACGCCGCGTACCTCAAATGCCGGTTGCGGGTGCTCGAATTCCTCTACGAGCGGCATCGATTTGTCGAGGCCGCTTAAGCTCTTACCGTCTGCGGCGCTTTGCCGTTGAACCTATTTTTACAGGTGGCGACCAACCAGTTCATCTTCTCCCATGGAGCGTTGTAATGAATCCGTCACAAATCAAACTGGTGCAAGACAGCTTCGCCAAGGTCGCGCCGATCGCGGATCAGGCGGCGGTAATGTTTTACGACCGTCTGTTCGCGGTCGCGCCGCAGGTTAAGGCGATGTTTCCTGCCGACATGACCGAACAGCGCAAGAAATTGATGGTGATGCTGGCCGCGGTGGTGAATGGGCTTGGAAATCTTGAGACGGTTTTGCCCGCCGCGAGCGCGCTAGCCAGGCGGCACGTCAATTACGGCGCGAAAGCGGAGCACTATCCCGTCGTCGGCGGCGCTCTGTTGTGGACGCTGGAGAAGGGACTTGGCGACGGCTGGACGCCAGAAGTCGCGGAGGCGTGGACCGACGCATACGATTGGCTGTCAGGCTTCATGATTTCTGAAGCCTATGGTTACCCTCTCGCCGCGGAGTGAGGATACGCCGTGAGCGAAGCGCTGGTTGTGGTCGGCAATGGAATGGCCGCGGCGCGCCTGGTCGACGAACTGACGAAGGTCGCGCTGGGGCGTTACGCCATCGCCGTCATCGGCGACGAGCCGCGGCTCGCCTATAATCGCGTGCTGCTGTCGTCGGTGCTCGCCGGTGAAACCGCCTCGCACGACATCGAGCTCAAGCCCGCCGCATGGTGGCGCGATCGCGGCGTGACCATCAAATATGGCTGCCTCGCCACCGCGATCGATGTGGACCGCCGTGAGCTCAAGATCGCAAATGAAGAGAGCATCGCGTTTTCGAAGCTGGTGCTCGCCACCGGCTCAACGCCGCTGCGGCTCAACGTATCCGGCGCCGATCTCCCGGGCGTGCACACCTTCCGTGACAGCCGCGACGCCGATTTGCTGCTGGCGCTCGCGGCCCGGAAGAAGCGCGTCGTCGTGGTCGGTGGTGGATTGCTCGGGCTGGAAGCGGCCTATGGGCTCGCCAAGGCCGGCGCATCGGTCACGTTGGTCCATCTGATGGACCGCCTGATGGAGCGCCAGCTCGATGCGCCGGCCGCGGAACTCTTGAAATCGCTGGTCGAGCGCAAGGGCATCAGGATTCTGCTCAATGCCAATACCGCGCGTCTCCATGGCGAGACGCACGTCGAGGGCGTCGAACTGGCGGACGGGCGCCGGATCGAGGCTGATGCTGTGATTTTCGCGGCGGGCATCCGCCCCAATGTCTCTTTGGCGAAAGACGCCGGCATTCCCGTCAATCGCGGCATTGTCGTCGACGATAGCTTGCAGACCGGCGCTCCGGACATCTTCGCGCTTGGCGAATGCGCCGAGCATCGCGGTATCTGTTACGGCCTGGTCGAGCCGGCTTACGAGCAGGCGCGCGTTTTGGCGCGGCATCTGGCAGGCGGCGCCGCCAGCTACGTTGGCAGCGTGACCGCGACCAATCTGAAAGTCTCCGGCGTCAGCGTGTTTTCCGCGGGCGACTTCACGGGCACGGATGGAAGCGAAACCATCGTCCTCAATGATGCCAGGCACGGCACCTACAAGAAGCTCGTCATTTCAGATGGCCACCTCACCGGCGCGGTGCTGGTCGGCGATGTCGGAGATGCGCTCTGGTATCTCGAACTGATCCGCAACCGGCAGCCGATTGCAGGAATCCGCAACCGGATGATGTTCGGCCGCTCGCTGGCCACTGCCTCTGAGGCGGCGTAACCCGATGAGCCCAATGTTGCAATGACCGCCGTCGATCCCGCACTTCGCGCCACCCGCACGACCTGTCCCTATTGCGGCGTCGGTTGCGGCGTGTTGGCGACAGCGGACAATAGCGGCGGCGCGGCGATATCCGGCGATCCCGGGCATCCCGCCAATTTCGGACGGCTTTGCTCGAAGGGGGCGGCGCTCGGCGAAACCCTCGGCCTCGAGGACCGGTTGCTCCATCCGATGATCCGCTGCAGCAAGGGTACCATGGAGCGAGTGGTCTGGAGCGACGCGCTCGACCATGTCGCGCACCGCTTTGCGCACATCGTCGCCCGCGATGGAGCGGATGCGGTGGCGTTTTATCTCTCCGGGCAGCTTTTGACCGAGGACTATTACGTCGCCAACAAACTGATGAAGGGGTTCATCGGCAGCGCCAACGTCGATACCAATTCTCGCCTGTGCATGGCGTCGTCGGTCGCCGGCCACCGCCGCGCGTTTGGCGCGGACACCGTGCCGGGCTGCTACGAGGATCTCGACGAGGCCGACCTTTTGGTGCTGGTCGGCTCCAACGCGGCCTGGTGCCATCCGGTTCTGTTTCAGCGCATGCTCGCCAACAAGCTTGAGCGCGGCGCGCGCATCGTGGTGATCGATCCGCGCCGCACCGATACCGCTGGCGATGCTGACCTGTTTCTGGGCCTGAAGCCGGGCACCGACACCGCGCTGTTCTCCGGGTTGTTGGTGCAACTGGCCGACACCGGCGCGCTCGATCACGACTACATCGAACGTCACACCAGCGGTTTCGAAGACACGCTCGCGCGAGCCCGCAGCATTGCCCGGAGCATTGCCGCGACCGCATTGGCCACGGGTCTCTCGGAAGCGGATGTTGCCGACTTCTTCCAGATGTTCAGGAATACACCGCGCGTGGTCACGATGTATTCGCAAGGCGTCAACCAGTCGGCGCAGGGCACCGACAAGGTCAACGCCATCATCAACTGCCACCTCGCTACGGGGCGGATCGGCAAACCGGGCGCGTCGCCGTTCTCGCTGACCGGGCAGCCCAACGCGATGGGGGGACGCGAGGTCGGCGGGCTCGCCAATCAGCTCGCCGCGCATATGGCCTTCACGCCCGCAGACATCGACCGCGTACGCCGGTTCTGGAAGGCGCCGCGCATCGCCACCCATGAGGGGCTGAAGGCGGTGCAGTTGTTCGAGGCGATCGGCCGCGGCGAGGTCAAGGCATTGTGGGTGATGGGCACCAACCCGGCGGTATCGATGCCGGACGCCGACGCCGCGCGCGCCGCGCTGAAAAGACTCGAGCTGTTGGTCATCTCCGAGAATGTGCGTTCTAACGACACCGTCAATACCGGCGCGCATGTGCTGCTGCCGGCGCAGGCCTGGGGCGAGAAATCCGGGACCGTCACCAATTCGGAGCGGCGCATCTCGCGGCAGCGGGCGTTTCTGATGCCGGCCGGAGAGGCCAAACCGGATTGGTGGATCGTCGGCGAGGTCGCCAAACGGCTCGGCTTCGGCGCGGCATTCGATTTCAAATCGGCGGCGGACGTGTTTCGCGAACACGCCGCTTTGTCGGCGTTCGAGAACAATGGCGGACGCGATTTCGATATCGGTGCGTTGCAGTCGCTGTCGGATGAGGCATTCGATGAAATGGCCCCGGTGCTGTGGCCGATCCGCGTCGGAGACATTACACCGCAGCAGCGGTTTTTCGCTGACGGTGGATTTTTTACCGGCGATCACAAGGCACGCTTCATCGCGCCGGAAATTCTTGCGTTGCGAACGGAGACGAATGCCGCGCGACCGCTGCGGCTCAACACCGGCCGCATCAGGGACCAATGGCACACCATGACCCGCAGCGGCATGAGCCCGCGGCTGGGCCAACATCTGCCGGAGCCGTTCGTCGAGGTTCATCCGGACGATGCAATAAAATCCGGTGTGAGCGATGGCGATTTCGCGCGCGTCATCACCGACTACGGACAATGCACGCTCAGGGTCGCCATCAGCGAGCGACAGCAGCGCGGCATGCTGTTCGCGCCGATTCACTGGAGCGAGGAAACCGCGGCAAGCGCGCGCGTCGGCGCGCTGGTGGCGCCGTTCACCGATCCATTTTCCGGCCAGCCCGAGAACAAGGCGACACCGGCGTCGATCGTGCCTTACGAATATGTGTTTCGCGGCTTCGCCCTGTCGCGGGTGAGGCTCGAACTGCCACCGCACGTCTGGTGGGCGCGCGTGACCGTGGCCGGCGGCTACGGCTATCTGTTCGCCGACAACGCCGATCTGGCTCGATGGCAATCATGGTTGCGCTCGACCGCCGGCAGCGATCTCGCCGAATACAAGGATTTTGGCGGCGGCGTCTATCGCGCGGCATCGTTTGCCGAAAATCGCATCGCGAC
>Ga0137362_10002802_pt1 | contig 11478 bp, 11 predicted proteins | sample MadtaG_2_FD_104801 | JGI IMG/M metagenome (GOLD analysis project Ga0137362, IMG submission 104801) | Vadose zone soil microbial communities from Angelo Coast Range Reserve, California, USA - Mad1_100_16 metaG | ecosystem: Environmental > Terrestrial > Soil > Vadose zone | place: USA: California... | reverse complement strand
GTCAAGACTATCGAAGATCGGACCAAATCAGCTATACGTGATATTACTGCGAAATTTTCAGGGAGAACTGTCCATCTGATGGGCCATTCTATGGTTATTCACTTCCACTTCCCGTCATCGGTATGGTGAACTGGCATTTCGTAGGGCGGCTTAAATGCCCGAGACATTGCTGCCAGATCAGGAACTGACGAGCTCAAGTTCAAGGTTCTCACCGTGACTACTTTTGTGAGGCGCATATCAACACCAGGTTTACTCCACTCTGACGTTGCTCAAAGGGAAGTCCTCACGATGGCGCCAAGGCTCTCGAGTCGAGCAGTTCGTGTCGCCATCCTCTATTTCGTACGGGCCCTGTTTCGTGACACAATTTCAGATTTCGTCGATGCTCTTGTCAAGATTATTGGTATAATGGCGGAGGCCCTCAACGACATGAAGCCAAGTGCCATGATTCAATTCAACGAAAGGACGAGGGTGAACCCTGATGTCAAGTACTTCACTTGGGCAGGTGATTGCACCATTCCGGGGGGCTTATTTGCGTAAGTCAAGGCAGAATCGTGCTCCATCGGCATTCATTTGATTCGAGCACAGCGCCGCCTGGCCGGTTACCATCCTCCACGGAGCCACGGATTGCGTGGTCAATGTCTCTAGTGCGAAATGGAACTCACAATACTGTACTCAACTTGGGGTCGTCAAGGGAGCGGACCAGTCAGTATCGATTTTCACTGTCTGCGATTAGTGACTCATGGATTTTAACAGCGTTGCGATCCTCGGCAAGAGGACCATGCGGTATACAATCCCTCACTTGCAGGCTGCAGAAAGTGGGGGGAAGGCACCTGTTGTAGAGATTAAGAATACCCTTGCGTCGGAGATTGGCACTAAGATCAAAGGAGACATTCAAACCATCACGGCTCCGGGAAAGGCCTTCGTGAGACTTTTCAAGTGATCTCCGACTTGTAATCGTATCCCAGTCCGTCTCTGCCAGTGTGTTATGCTGTCTCACCAGATGTTTTGTACTATCCGCTGCTCTTGTTCCATATCATGAAGTGTGATTGTGGCACTTCGAATTCAATGTTTATGTTGTGTTCCAATGAATCGGGACTCGTCGAGTCATCACCAACTTGAAAAAACGATTGCCTGTTAGTAGTAAATTAACCGGCAAGTAACCGTACTTTCTCACTGTGCCAGTGCGCCTACTAGTCAGGCTTGTACATGGACTACCCATGTCTACTATGTTCTAAGCACATCAGCAAACCCTGAGTTGGGGAAGCCACGGACTCGCACATATTGTCAGAGCACGGAATGTCTCGGCCGGTTGAGAGTTCTGAATTGCAGCGTGAAAGTAGCACGACAACAGGTGAAGTAACCTCAACTTTGACCAAAAATGAACATTTCTCGTTTGTTTACTAGACTGGGACTTCTGGGACACAGTCGCTCAAGCGAAATGGCATACATACTGTACTGTATATGAAGTACTCATTCTCTTTTTTACCGTCGTTGAAATAAATAAATAACATATTTCCTCCCCCCACCGTACACCAATAACTTGACTGCCTGCATCATAGCAAACATGGCCAGCTTAGAGTATAACGTTAAGACATTGTTCACTGTATAGCTACGTCAGTACAGTAAAGTGTATTAGCTAGAATAATTAGAGGGCATACAACCACGTGAGCGTCGCTTTTCCCTTGTTTCATCTCATCTCTAAGGGTCGTTATCGAGCATTGAATGTCGAATCGCCGCCTATCAATAGTTCATGGGCAGCCCGTAATCCGAGCAGGGTCTGTGAATACGGGCCAACAAATCTCTAGCGATCCCCGCGGTTGCTTTCCTTCCACGCATTCCCCGGCTCCCTCCACATTTTCACAAACGGTCCCTCTATCTCCACAAGGTGCGGAATGCATAGCGTCAACGGCATCAAGATCGCCATTGCCGTATCTGGCCTCATGCACACGCGGTCAATTCCGAAAGACCTCAGGCTCCACCTCGAATATGATCGCGTCTTCATCTCAAGAAGAAATGGTTCAATGGCCTACGATATCAATGAGAATGGAAACGTCAGATTGAACCAAAAAAAAAGGGACCACGAAACACAGGGGCTGTACCTCGTGCGTCAAATCTCCCAAGCCAGCTCTACTACCCTCACCCGTCCACGTCAGGACATCTGTGCCGGTATTGCTTCTCAAATCGGCAAAGTCGACTTTCAGCCCCTCGAGTTGCGGAAGTTTCTCCGCCAACATGTCCAGCACCTGAGGGCTCAAGACCTGAACGGTTATAGTCAGGCTTTTCAGTCCTCCCCCCTCCGTGTTCTCTGATGATCCTCGCCGAAGAAGATCCAGCAGCATACCGAGGTCGTGAAGGGTAAATGAACAATGTGTCAAGCCGAGACTGGTCAGGGTACTCCCAGAATGCTGGATGTAGGCCCGGGCAGCATCCAGACCTTCACTTGATGCCAATTCTTCGCTCTTCCGAGATGATGGACGTCTTAGGATGTTGAGAGTTTCGAGGTGAGGCAATACTGGGAGAAGTAAGGGGTCGAGATCATCCAGTGATTGGGACACAAAGGATGACGGCTTTGTGTGTTGCAGACGGAGGTGCTTGAGCGTATCTGCGTGTTGATTCAGGAATTGTATGAGGTTTGAGCCAGGCGAAGCAGGAGGCTCCGAATGAAAAAGCGAAAAGCTCGTAAGTTTTGGAAAGGCTGTCTTGCATCCCTGACTAGAAAAGCTCTGCAAGAGTCGCGAGGGTTCGTCAGAGGTGGCGTGGAATGAGATGTTCAAAGTGACGAGTGTGGAAGCGATGGCCCTGAAGAATGTCGAGGCAGCTTGACCGTTGGCGGTAGAGTCATCCCCAGGAGAAAAGGTGAGGGTAACTTCCTTCAATGACGTAAACATGGAAGCGTTCGGTGGGAAAAGAGCGTTGAAGTTGGAGGACGTGGCGATCAGACTGAGTGATCGGAGGCTTGAAGCGCAAGCGGTATACGCATTCACAAGGAGTGGACCTGGTTGAGTCTGAGAGGAAGGACCAGATCCCTCAACAACGATGAGAGATGAAACGTTCGGAAAGTTGACGACCGTGGATTCCATCAACGTGTTGCACACCTTGACGTTGAATATTCTGCGTACAATGGGGTCGATGAACCGACCGAGGTCGAAGGGCAAGTACCATGCTACCGCCGTCCGTAATGTGACTTCCTCGTTAGGGTCCAGATACATGTTTGACCCGAGCCAGTTAGAAGATAAAGTGAGTCGCTGGACGCGATGGGCAATGTAGGGATGACTAATGAACAAACCAGAATTGTGAGTTGCGAGCCCCCAGGGAAAGAAAGAGGGTTCATTCTTACTTGAGGTGCTTGAGGAGCTTGGTAGTCGCCGCAGTCCAGCATATAGCGAGATTGATGTCGCTGTACCTATCGTTGAGTGCCAGATCCAGAAATACTGGGTTCACGGAGTAGAGGTTTCGGCGGATGCTCGACGGGATAAACCATGCCGTCCTCAGCCAGATTTCTGGAGGAATAGTTGGAGTCATGGAGGGTATCCCGAACCCACCCGAAAAATAACTTTTGACTGTTGCTGCATACCAGATGACGTAGATACGCTACCATATGTTGGAGGCTAGCATGTGATTATGTAATATATACACATGGGCAGGAGTGCTTCTCGCCGACTACGACCGACAATAACTCCAACGTCTCCACTGCGGCGCCAGTAACTCCAACTCCAATAACTCTATCATAGTACTTCAAACGAGTTGATCTGATAATGGTCAACTCGGCTGCCTGAATGGGACGGTGCAGCAGGTCATTTGTGCGATGTCAGGTGGGTATAAATATTTCCCCCGACAATCAGCCTGAGCTCCCCAGTCTTTTTGTTGACAGTGCCGAAATCACCGGGCTAAATTTCGTTGAGGAACGAGAGAGGTGAGGCGCTCACAACAGACCAAAGGCCGAGACGACATGATGGTTACGCGGATGTTCCTAAGCGGGTCCCAATTGGGCCACTTTGTAGCCGCTCTCTTGATGAGATCGATGTACTTTCGCTGAGCATTCTCCCTTGTGCAGAAGAGAAACATCGTCGGGTAGTATGTGGTGAGCCGTGTGTTGTATCTATGGCGTCTAACTGGGGCGAAGGTGCAATGGCCCTGCCAGTGGGTGGGATCCTAGGGCAGGGTTCCATCGACCATTCTTAGTTTGTTGGGGAATCTGGAGCGTCAGAGTCTGGCTGCGGACATAGGCACAGCAGAGCAGAGCAGCATTGTTTTGAACTGCTTGATTCTTCCGAATCGAAACTTCTGAATGAACACGCTGTGAAAAGGGGCAGAATGGCGATGTAGGTGAATTGACAGAAGCAAGTCAGCCACCGATTCTCGAAGGGGTCACACAGCCCAAGTGAAGGCTGTGGCAAATGGAAGAATCGTTGATAATACCCAGGGAGCGAAACAGGAAGTCGGTGATGGGCACCAATACAAAGGTGCGGTTAACGCGTGCCTGACGGATGATGGGATTGGCTAGCCCATCCTAGGAGGCCTCATAGTTTGCTATGTTCCTGTGATCACACACCACGCCCTTTCCAAGTGTAAATACCACATGCCCACTACCAGAATTCAGGCCACGTCTCTGGGCCCGGACAACGGGAAGGAAGTAGGTGCTTGAGTCAATCATTCTCTTCTTCACTCCCCGTGTCGTCTTCTTCATCGTCGGCCTTCATATCGTATCGGGCGCATTAGCGTGAAGGCTTTCTACTGGAATGCGATACTCACCCATTCGCCATGGTCACTAGACACTTCAGCTCCGTCATCATCAAGATCACCCCAAGGTACGTCCGTTGAAGCCCATCTACAATTGCTCAATAACGGGGAGGATGAAACGAAAGCCACTTACATGATCTCATTTACATCCCTGCCATCTCGCCTTGGACGCATGTTTCTTTTCCTGACCTTCTGCAGGTGGTACAGTGGGCGATAGTCTCCATTCGGGAGGCTGCCGAATTGATACATCCCGACGTTACCTTCAGCGTACCACCCAGTCTCATGCTCACTGGCAGATCCTACATTAGGAGCACGCAAAGCGATCTTTACGTGCTCGCTGGCTACAACGCAAGACATTAATGAGAGCTACTGATAGATTGATCGAAACTTACACTTGTTGGATAAATACATGGCGAATGAGGGGCATGACCAAACGTTGGTGACCACATTTTTCGTCCTGATCTCGGGTAGTGGGTTCTCAGCCTTGAGGGCCGTATCGAGGAATGAGTTCGGGATGCTGATCTTTTGAGGACGGTGTAGGACCAAGAAAGCCGCGCGTTCACCCCCGAATTTCCATTGACGTTTGTAGATGATATCACACAAGTCATCAAAATTCCTGCTGAGCATGAGGGGAATAGTAGTGTGTATACTCAGCTACTCACGGAGGCGCGCTCATGCAGGTAAGTATACTTGAATCGATCTTGAATTCGTCAACTGGATCATGAACCACCGGAGGATAGTTCTTTGTGGCAGAAGCCAGAGGTTCATCTCGAAAGGTGTTACCCTCGCAAACGAATTGTCCAGTTTCTGGGTCAATTTGACCAAAATCTCCCACCTTGTGTGGAGAATATGTGTCAAAGTCCCGGACACGTTTCATTGACTATCCCACCTCTATAGGTCTCAGTGGATCCCAGTTTATATACTTTGCAGAGCTTATATTGATAAGATCGACGTATTTGCGGCAAGCTCGTGTGGAACTGAGAGGTGCCATTGCAGGAGGATAATGAGAAATGTAAAGAAAGCAAATGGCCGCAACTTTACACTTAAATGGACCGCTGATAAAGTTCGTCTTGCCCTTCCGGGGCTGTGTCACCTCGAGTAATAGGATCTTGTCTAGATCACACACCACGATAGAAATACGTTTGAAAATCACGGAGGCGATGCGGACATGCGGCAGCTTGCCCTTTCTGGATACATGGTTCTTCTTGGAAACGCCCACCTTCTACGGTTTTCCGGTTTCTAAGCCGGAAATCATGTGGGGGCAAGTGCAGATGCGCTCCATGGCAGTCCGCGTGTACAGTATAGGGCGTGAAAGCACAACGCTGCGAGTGATACATGTGAGATGGCGCCAAATGCAACGCGGTGTTATTGCGCAAAACCCAGACCGACTTACCTGCGGAACGCTTCGATTGACATAAGGCTGTGTGTCCCACGACTGGTGGATCTACGCCCCCGACTACTAGGAGTGGACACTATAGAGGCCTTGGTAGTAATCAGAATCATGGGCGTCGCGGGGCTCAATCCGTCATGTTCCGGAGGGACGCAATAAGTCGCAGCGGGGCGTTGAGTTGTAAATGGGCTACATCACGAAGACAAGGCGATGACAATACACATTATTGGCACTATGGACGGGACATGACGGTCTGAACTTGAATTTCAGCGTCGACGGGATGGCACAGCGGAAGAACCTGCCGTAACGATGTGTCCAGACGAGACCACGCGCGCATCGGTTTTCGACGCGGAACCCGTCGAAATAGACGCTCTTTATTTTTTTCCCGAGCCTAGCCCCATCTTGGCCGAGGCACTGCAGCGTCTCGATGGTCTCCGTGGCTGAAAGCTGAAGCGCTGACACTCTCATGCTCACAGAGAAAAGTCCAAGTCGTTGTGAGATAGGACGCTGTGGTGGGGCGGTGGTCTGACTGACATCATATCCACGGAGGCCGACGCCAGCCGACGCCAGCCCAGAACCCGAATGGACCGTTCGCCGGTAAACCAGGCCAAACGAGGCCCGCCTTGGCCATGCCGCGGCCCCCTGTCATTCAACTTGTCCCGTATGGGAATCGTTGAAGCGGGGTATATAAAAGCTGCTCTCCCCTGTCTCAACTTTACTACCAATAACGACTATGGCTGGCAAGGGTCAAGATACTATCTCCATCGGCGACTACCTCCTTGAAAGACTGTCTCAAATCGGTGTTCAGGCAGGCTACTGTCTCTGCTAGTTTTCTTGGTCGGTTCTCAATGACTCCTAGTCGCTATTCGGTGTTCCCGGCGACTTCAATCTGGGTGAGTCCTTTACTTGTTTCACGGGCTAGAACGTTGATGGCCATTCAGGGTTTTTGGTCTGTCTTGCTACATTCTTATATGCGCTTCATCCCTGACATGGTAACAGGATCTTGTCGAGGACCACCCTAAGATTGATTGGATTGGCAACTGGTACTCGCTTAACATCGATATCCATATCATACCATGTGTTGACCCCTGTCCAGTAATGAACTCAACGCGGCTTATGCTGCTGACGGCTATGCTCGTGTCAAGCATGGTAGTGTAGGTGCCATTCTCACGACGTACGTAGTATACAGTATTTCATTGCGGGTGGGCAAGTGACCGTAACCCCCTGTAGCTTTGGCGTCGGAGAACTTAGCGCAATCAATGGGATAGCTGGCGGTTCGTCAGGAGCTCAATACTGTTATGCCGTTCATAGCTCGCTGACACCTTTTGGTACCTAAGCCTTCTCCGAGCACGTACCTGTCGTGCATATAGTAGGCGTCCCAAATACTGAGCAACAGCAACAAAGGCCTTTGCTTCACCACACTCTCGGTGATGGAAGGTACACAATATCTTCCCTGAAAGTTTGTTATGGATGCTCATATATCCTAGATATGATGCATATCTTAAGGCAGCCCGACAAGTCACTTGGACTCAAGGAGCGATTTTTGAAGCGGCCTCTGCTGCGTCCGAGATTGACCGTGTTCTGACGGACTGCATCACATTCGTAGGCTTTCACGTGGCCGAATAGCGAGCTCGGCTTGCTCACCATATCATGCCAGGCTCGGCCTGTGTACCTTGAACTCCCTACAGATCGAGTGTACGATAAAATTCCCCGCGGCAGGTTGGGCGCCCCACTCAGGCCCATCCGCCGAAAGACAGACTTAGCTGAAGAAGACTTTGTTCTTGACGGAATCCAACAACTCGTGGAGAAGGCTGGTCATGAAGTAGTCATCCTCGTCGATGCGTGTACAATTCGCCATGACGTCGGGGAAGAAGTCTGGGAACTCATAGAGCGTACCAAATTCCCAGTTTATTCTGCCCCCATGGGTAAAACGGCCGTCCCAGAGGATTTCGAACGCTACGGTGGAGTTTGTTATCTTATTTGTTACCACTGTGAATTGTTGCTGATGCCACTTGAATAGATTTACGTCGGCTCCATTTCGCATCCGGAAGTTAAAGAAAAGGTCGAGAATGCAAAACTTATTCTATCTGTTGGTGGCCTTAGATCAGACTTTAATACCGGCAATTTCACCTACCGCATCTCGCGGGAGAACACTGTCGAGGTAACGTGAATTTGCCTCATTGCGTGCCACGGCGCTCATACCACGCCAGCTGCATTCGGACCACACGCGGGTGCAATATGCGCTCTATCCTGGACTAGGAATGAAGCATCTACTCCCCAAACTGACCGCGCGCTTGCATCCGCTTGACTCGCCTTCTTCCACTACCAGTGTGTCTCCGTTCCGCGCGATCCTCCCTAAAGCGGGGGAAGATCCTCTTGGAGAAGAGATAATATCCCATCTTTATTTCTGGCCGCGCATTGCACAGTTTATACGCCCCGAGGATGTGATTGTGACAGAGACAGGCACATCGAGTTTCGGTGCACTTGAGATGCCGCTGCCGGCCAAGTCAATTTATGTCTCCCAGATTCTTTGGGGTAGCATTGGCTGGGCAACGGGTGCGACCGTTGGAGCGGCCCTCGCCGCGCGCGAGAGACGGCTGAAGGGCAGAACAATGTTGTTCACCGGCGATGGAAGCTTGCAACTCACAGTGCAGGAGCTATCGACGGCCATGCGACATGGTCTCACACCTATCGTGTTTGTGTTGAATAACAAGGGATACACCATTGAGCGACACTTGCACGGTAAGGACCGTCATTATAACGATATCGTTAACTGGTACGTTTTCGTCATAGCCCAAACGAGCCTTAAAAAGGAACTCATGCTGTCTTAGGAAATGGACGCAACTTCTTGACGTCCTGGCTCCGGCGGACTTGTCTCCAAAGCCAAAGTCGTATACTGTGCGCACGAAACATGAACTGGATGCGTTGCTGGAAGATGTGTCATTTGCGAGTGCGACCGGAATCCAGCTCGTCGAGGTCTTGATGGATAAATACGATGCTCCTGAGCCGTTGCTGCGCCAAACCGAGTTGAGCAACAAAACGAATCGCTATGTGGGATAAACCCCGTGAAGGCTATATGGTTTATGGCATAGGTTCGAAGAACGGGGAAGAAGAAGAAAGCAAAGTGTTGGGCCAAAGATAAATTCGGTTCTGTACTGTGGACTGTATCTCGTAATCGAGTTGTTCATCTCAATGCGATCACGTGCGATCACGTTCATGCGCGCGCGTCACGCGTTTTATCCGAATTTGGACGTGCTTTCCGAACCATCAATTCCCCTGGGCTGAAGCGCTGGGTAGTTGGAGACCTATACCTCATGTCGAGCATGTCCAACGTCGCCTTCCCTCCCCAGATCGGAAATTACCTCCTCGGACAACAACTCGGCTCAGGCGTATCAGGTGCGTTGGAGACAATTTGATCCAGCAATAGCGTACTCACGCCGTTTTGTGGGTTGTAGGATCGACGTTCCGCGCTACGCACATACATACAGGCCAAATAGTCGCGCTTAAAGTACAGCCTACTGACATATCGTACCCTTCAAACCCGCATGAGCGCAAAATCTATCCATTGTTGCAGGGAGGTGTTGGCATGCCTACCCTGTGGGCGTCCGGACTGTGGGGACGTTGGGACTATTTAGCGATGGATCTATTAGGAAGCAGTCTTGACAGGTTATATAGGAAATCGGGGAAGAACGTGATGGATCTAAGGAGTGCTTGTTCTATCGCCATTCAACTGGTGCGCCCACCTTCACCTCCCCATGCGGCGGCTTCTTTATGGAGTGGGGGCAGCTGACGCACTTTTCGGATTGCATGCGCGCAGATCTCGCGCCTGGAGTTTATGCACTCCCGAGGCGTATTACACCGGGATATACAACTCGGGAATTGTGTCATCGGCCTCGAGCCAAAACAAGAGCGGATATACATGATCGACTTTGGCTTTGCGAAGCGATACCTCGACCACAAGCAGCGGCACGTAGCGAATCGCGCCGAGAGCAGTTTTATCGGGAATTATTGGTTTTCGAGCGTGAACGTCCATTGCCGGGGAAAAAGTGCGCACGATCTCTTGCAAGTTCGAATTCATCCTGTTATATTAACGGGTTCTACGTTCCTCGGCGAATATACAGCATGTTCAAGACGTGATGACCTTGAATCCGCTGCGCTCCTACTGCTGCACATATTAACTCCGGGAGGCCTACCATGGACGCGGAATGGCGTGCCGCGCGATGATGCAGCGCACGAACGTCTAAAGTGGCAGAAGCGTGCTGCGGGGCCAGAGGATCTGGCACGCGGCCTCCCAGAAGAGTTCGAGGACTTCCTGCGGTACTGCCGTAGTCTCAGCTTTGCGGAGCAGCCTGACTATGCGTACTGGCGGGGACGCTTCTGCGACCTGGCGGACGAACTCGGGTACGAAGACGCAGAACGGTTTATCTGGCCACCACCCCCTGCACCTGCAGTGAGTGTTCATCCTCGGCTAAGGTAAAATGGCATTGGAATATCTGACGTTATTCGAGCAGCGGCCTATGATTCGTCCACCGAAGCCGCGGAATCGACAAAGCCCGCCAACGGAGGAATGCTGGGCAGAACTCTTGCAAAACATGGGGCAATTGAACATCGACGCTCAAAATGCAATGCGCAAGGTGCTAGGGGACAGGAAGAATGTGCAGGATCAGGGGGTCCAAAATGGACACTTACTGCTCAAAAAGCCCGAGGCTGATATCATCGTCATCTCGGATGACGAGCAGCGATGGCTTAAGGGAGTACCTGGGCCCGCTGAGCAACGGGTCACCAAGGCGGCACGCATCACCAAGTTGACGCAAGCGGCGGGGCAAGCGGCGGACAATCGCGTGCTGGCGCAGATCACGGCCGATTTTGTCAAGGTGCTGCAGAGCTCCAACTCGCGGACGTTGACACGGGAGGGGTTCGCATTCCTCGATGCGCTGCACAAGCAGCTTGCAGATCCGTCCGTTTTCATCGTTCCGCTACGAACGAGCAAGACGCGATCGTCGCGGTCGCAGCAGCAAGAACCAACAGATTTGCCTGCGGAAGAGGCGGTGCAGGAGCGGCGGAGTCGGCTGAACGTTCTGCGCGCGTCGTTGGCGAAGGCGCAGAATAACAAGTCGCTGGCTCAGCTGGTTGCGGAATTTGGGACGCTCAATGACAAGGCGGCGGGACGGAAGTTGACGAAGGATGGGCTGGCGTTCCTTGAGAAAGTGGCAGATAGATTGCTTGTTGTACGGGTGTGATGATTTAGGTGTTTGCAGATCTCGTGATACCATATTCGGGGGTGCGCAACACAGGCTGGACGCCGAGGACAGTTCCTAGAACGTGCTGTACTGGTCTGGGAGGAACCG
>Ga0137362_10002796_pt1 | contig 11482 bp, 10 predicted proteins | sample MadtaG_2_FD_104801 | JGI IMG/M metagenome (GOLD analysis project Ga0137362, IMG submission 104801) | Vadose zone soil microbial communities from Angelo Coast Range Reserve, California, USA - Mad1_100_16 metaG | ecosystem: Environmental > Terrestrial > Soil > Vadose zone | place: USA: California... | reverse complement strand
CCACAGTCAATCTTGCACATACACACGTCGAAACAGTCGTTCAGATTCTCGAACGGTGGCCAGCTTCGCAACGCTTTCCAGGTACTCGTTGCATGGCCCTTAAATTAGGTCCCTTGATCTGAAGCTTTCTGTTCCAGTGATTGACCTTGCGCGCCTTTTAACTGGCTTCTGCGCGGGCCTCATCGACAACAGCACATTTTTCGATGCACTGTTTCGGGCTGCCGACCTCTCAGCTGACAACAGTTCCTCACCATCATCCAAGGCTAAGGAGGCTAATATCCTACTCGTTTTGCGGACCGTGGCGAACGCATTACAAGAGGGTACCAAGATCGGTGATGGCGTTTGGATCAAGGAAGTGAGTCATCATGGCACGTAGTTCTATAATTCGTTTACGTGTTGTTCCGCATGTCCAGATTTTCAAACTTCTGGGAAGTGCACCGTATGAAAAATTCACCAAGGGCCAGCGCCTCGCCCTCTCTGGTGTACTTTTCAAGTAAGTTTGACATTCGTCGGACTATCTTCCCTTCTGGTTTGCATGGACGGAGCTAATGTGTCGGATAGCTTTTCCTGCTTGGCACTACAGGATGGTATTGATGCAGGCTTGCGTGCACAACACATTCGCCTTATAGCCAATGTACGGTTTCTGCTTTGTTGCCGCTGGCGCCGAAATGCTGACAGGAACATGTGTATTCACAGATTCTGCGTCTAGAACGTGCGGATGCCGAAGTAGCCTACCGAGCGCTCGTGGGCCTAGGCAATGTGGTAAGCTGATGGGTCCCCCCGTTCCTAGGCTGCAGTTTTATGATGACCGGCGCTGTGACAGCTATACGCGGCAAGGGAGCAAACCACCTCATTCGAGGCGGCCACAATCAATAATCTCAAGACGACTGTCACCGAATTGCCTGGTCAGTTCGGGGACGCGAGGATCAATGAGGTGGTAAGGGAGATCTTGACATTGGTATAATGTACCTGTCCTGCGTCGCGGCAGAGGTTCACATTGCATTTTACTGGGTCTTGAGTGGGAATGAGGCAAGGTGTATCCTGGTCGTCTAGTACGATCAGAACGTTGCGAGGAGAAAAAATAGCGTAACTAGTTAGTCTTCACAGTGATCGACGGTGGGAGCTCGTATGGTAGATGTTAGGTGTTCTTGACGAAGGGCTCGGAACAGCGCATCGATACTCCCAACCTCAAGGGGTTAGTGTATTTGGGTGTCCTGACCAGACTCAATCGACGATACATGTCGCTGGCATTTATTCACTTTCTTGCCCTCTACTCTCAAGTCATGTCGACGGACACTCGGGTTTTTTCATGCCCATACCGGAGTCTACCTCGTGCGGCACGGCCAGACGGAAGAGAATTAGCGGCCAAACGCTCAGAAGCCTCTTCACGCCCTTTCAGCCCATGCGAGCGTATTCTGAGCTCCAAAGGCGGTCGAGGGGTTCGAGGGGTCAATGGATGACCAAAAAAACTCAGTTTGCGGCCTAGGCTTTTGGGAGTACAGACGGCTGGGTGAGGGTGAGGAAAGCGCATCCTGTAGGCTCGAATCGGTGATAATGGAGCGTAATTGCGACAAATTATCTGTGTCACTAGAGGGTTCTCGATGGCACACGCGTGTTCACCTTTTGTTATGTTGTGTACTTTATTCTTCGCAAGTAATTGGGAGACACCCACTGCGGCTAATTCTACAAGGACACCTTGATACAATTCTCAATTCTGAGGGCGAGAGGCAGGCAGATCTGGTAGCGAAAGCATTGAGGGATGTCCCGTTCGACGTCTGCTACTCCAGCGACCCCAAGCTGGCTACGGTTACCGCGAAGTAATTCCTAGCATACCATTCCGGCGTGTAGGGCGGCATCAGGAAAAACCCGCTTTGCTAATGAGCAATAATTTTGCTAACAAGAACTAGCGAGCAATAATTAAGTGTCGCTAAGCGTCGCTAGCTCTCGCTAGTCCTCATTAACAAAGCGGGTTTTTTCTGATGGGTACAGACACATATAGTAGCGATATGAGAACGGGTGCGTAGGAGAACTGTGTTATCCTGTCTTAGGTGCTAAGTGGCGGGGCCGAACAGTACATGGGCGACCTGCAAGGTTGCAACTGGGAGAAATACAGAGAACAAATTGTGAAAACGGAGAGAGAAAAGAGGAGCCAGAAACAAGATGACAAATAATCTCGCACGCCACGCGGGTGTTGTGCGCGGCTGCCAAGAGCGGAGCACAGCATTGATGAGATAAAGTCTTGGCAAGACCTTGGCTTGACTTTTGGTTATAGTTGTGCGTCTGTGCGTCTCACTCACTGAAATCGTTCGTCCCTTCTTCCTGACCCCATGTCACCCTCAGAACAGTCCCCCCTCCTCAATGGCGACTGGCAACGACAACAAACCCCCTCCTTCTACCAGAAACTCCTTGCGCTCCTGAAAGCAGAGGGTGAACCGTCCTTGCTGGACTCCTACAGCTGGTTCGTCTTCGGCTCCTGGGTGAACCTCCTGTTGCTCCTCGTCCCCGTTGCTGCCGCTTCTCATTTCTTGAACTGGGATGCGCCCCTGCGTTTCGGTTTCAGTTTCGTCGCGATTATCCCCCTAGCCAAAGTGCGTACTACATCATCCGTGACCCCTTTTCGCGATTTTAACCGACCTTCCCTCAGCTGCTCGGCGATGCCACAGAACAGATGTCTGTGTCTCTTGGACAGACTCTCGCTGGCCTGTTGAACGCTACCTTTGGCAACGCGGTTGAAATCATCGTGGGTATCGTCGCGCTATTCAAGGGTGAAATTCGGATCGTGCAGACTTCCGTATGTACCCGGCCCCGAACCTTTCTCCGTACACGTGTTCACCGTGCACAGATGCTCGGTTCTATTTTATCCAATATTCTATTGGTTCTGGGCTGCTCTTTCCTTGCTGGTATGTTGACGTATCACTTCCATGAACCCGTGCGCTCACTGGACGCGTCCCACAGCTGGTGTCTATATAAAGGAGAGCGAATTTCGTGTGACTGCTGCCCAAACGTTAGTACCTCGCCTTTTGTGGTAGTCTTTGTGTGTACTGATATAATCCATCCACAGGGGTGCTTCGCTCATGACTCTTGCGTGCATCAGTACGTTTCCTGAAAGTCCGAGGACTCTTTCAACCCTAATCTAAAGTGGATAGCCCTTGTGATCCCAGCAGCGTATCACGCCTCGAAGCGCGTCATTCCCCCGGTCAAGGGGGGCAGCGTGGCCTCAATGAATGTCGTATTATACCCCGATCTCGACGAAGATGGCCAAAGGGGTATTGTATACATCTCCCGTGGTACTGCGGTACTCCTACTTGGTGTCTACGTGGCCTATCTCGTCTTCCAGCTTAAAACGCATGCGTCACTCTTCATTCCAGTGCGGAAACGGAGAGAGGGTGAGCAGGGTGAACCTCATGAAGCTGCTCAAGAGGTGGAAGAACAGGAGGAAACTCCACCAAAGATGAGCATAGCAGCTGCTGGTCTGGGGTGAGGTTACGTTTTCTACCCCATCATGATTACTCACTCAGTGGGGTTCGCAGCCTTCTGATTGTTACTATTGCCACGTCTCTTGTGGCGGACTGGCGTGAGTATCATTTGCGTTGGGAACTACCTGTGACTGAGCCTTGAATTTGTTCAGTGGTCGCATCGATTGAGGAGACGGCAAATAGGTTCAACATACCAAAGGCATTCATCGGACTTATTCTTCTCCCCATTGTCGTGCGTATGGCCCACATTACCCCTCAGTGCTTCACTTGACACGATCTGTCAGGCAAATGCAGCCGAACATGTCACCTCGGTGTGGATGGCTATGAAGGACAAAATGGAGCTTACTATCGGCATCTGCGTGGGCAGTTCGATCGTACGGAACATCCACTTTCTTTTCCTTCTGGCTCTATGCTAAGCCCCATCGGATTTGTGTCAGCAAATCGCCACTTTCGTCGTGCCGCTCCTCGTGGTGATTGGCTGGTGGTAAGAATCTCATGCCTCATGGAGCAGGATCCCGTCTGCTGACCTGTCCCGCGCCTGCACAGTTCTGGGCACGAACTCCCCCTCGTCTTCGGAGATTTCGAGGTATGCTCTGCCCCGCTGTTTTTGGTCAGTGCCCCGTATTAACATGACTCGCAGACTGTCATCTTTTTCGTCTCGGTGGTACTCGTCAACCTTCTTCTCCAGTACGTTTTCCCATTCTCTCTCACGCACTGGGTCCGCTGACCACTTCCGTTACGCCTTCATTACAGAGATGGGAAATCCAACTACATGGAAGGACTTCTGCTGATCACCCTGTATTTGGTTATTAGCTTGGCCTGTACGTGTTTCGTAGTATTCCATCTCCGCAACAAACTAACATGACCGTAACCGCATTAGTTTGGGTCTCATAACACTCCTTTTGATATTTCTGGATTTACCATCTCAGGTGGATCAATCTGCATACATTTAATCTTTCTCTACTACTGTATCTTTTGTCCGGCGTTACCTGACCTTCTCCCTTCTACCTTAGTGGGCGTCTGTGTATAATCATGTAGCGATGCGACATGATTCCAGGTCTCTAGAGTGGGATGAGGTCCCGGACTAGAGATCTGCAGTCTGGTTTTGACATTTGCCGTCTGTATCATCTATTACCCTACCATCTTCAAACTTCTATGCGATGTCGCCTCGTGATATTTGCTCTTCCAAAGTACCCTGAGTATTTACTCATGGCAGTGCCTGAAGTCCATACGGATGTGTGACAAATTTGGTGAGGCTGTGAGGACAAGATACCAATACCAAGCCTTCCATTGATAACGGGCGCTTCGCTACCGGCATTCTCCCGCACAAGTTCTTTCCTTTTCAGGACTACAACACTGCCCCGTCCGCCCGAAACAGCGTCCGCAACCCTTCTGTCCTCTCGGTCTGGTCGTCGAGCAAGGGTAATAGATTACTGTATGGTATTTTTGGGGTCTCACCCCTGCTGCGCGGCCGGCTGAGTTCCTCTCAGCTAGGGTTGTGATGCCCTCTACTCCGAGCTGTTATACTAGCAGCCAGAGGCTTGGCTAGATCACATCAGGAAGTCTCTTGCATTTTCTCTTCTCACCTTGTGATCATTTACTGGTATTTGTGGCTGACTTTTTGCCGTGAGATGCCCTCTCACAAATCACGGTTTGAGTTCCGACAGGGCGTCGATTCGCATCATCGATTTATCGATTTATCTATCTCTTACGGCTGTCCTTCCGGCCTCGCTTTTCACACGTGGCATACTATGCTCCTTCTTTCCCCGACAAATAACCCCAAAAATGAAAACATTTGCACATACGTGATCGCTGAGACGCTGACCCTCGGTCTTTGTGGATGGAATTCCTTTCTACCCTGCCGTTCTATGCGTGACAGTGACACAGATGCAGATGCAAAGGATTATTCGTATAGCCGTTCGGAGCTTGTAAAACTTATCTGGATAAGGACCTGAGCTGAGCTCAGGCGAGTCGTTGTGGACTTGATCCTTTGATCTGTGCACTTCTCACACTGGACGAACCTGTGGATGGCGGTTCGGGTAACTTTGCTTCTCCGCTTCGACGAATATCTACGTCAGGGGGCGACGGTTTGCCGCCCTCGCGCACTTGCCATTTTCGATTATCGCGGACTTCGGCATAACACGGACACTTGATTGTCGGCGGTGGCGTTGGCGTTTAATTGGCAGCCGTTTTTCGTGACACCCATCCACCGTAGCACGCCGTTTTGAAATGTGACGGTTTTTTGGGGGGGCATTGGAGCATTGTGCTGATCTTTGCTATGCCAGTGCTAAAGATTACCTTGGAGTCCCTTACCAACCTGTGTTCTTTGGTCTCCCCTTGTGTCCCTCTGGATTTTTGGTACTTTGGGTGTTTTATGTATAAGTTTATCTGCGTCGAGCTTTGGATTGTGCCCATCGACCCTGTGTATTCGCAGCGGCAAGGTCAGGGCGAGGCAAGAGAAGTCGTTGGAGGACCTTTCAGTTCTCCATAGTAACTTGAAGCACCGTTGTCTTCTCGGGATGAGATTCTTCTATTCTATACAACAGGGGCTATCCAGCTCTTAGTATCTAACCTGGACATCCCATTATTCAGATACCCTGCCTTTGTTATCCCCATTCTTGTTGTCGGAGTCTCCGACTTTTCGAACTTTATCAGCGTGTGCAACAATGCGATCATTGAAGCTATGATTTCTTGTTTTTATTTTTATTTTTTATTTCCAGCCTGGGCCTGACAGTTCCTTTCGCACGCCTCTCTAGTGAGCGCCACCACAACTGAAGCGACACTAGCTTGCACGGATGTCCAAAGGGCACGAGGATAAGACCTCTTGGTATAGCCGTTTGGCCGTAATGCCTCAGGCTGCTTGGAGTACAGCTCGGCTGTGATAAACTACTAACGAACGGATGGACGCTCGGTAAACTTGTTCACATTATGTCCTAGTCCCAATCATCTTAGGGCCATGATCGTGCCTTTCGGGTCGCTGCCTAGGGGATATTCTTGCTACTTGCTCTTCCTCTGAGGCTGACAAGGCATGTTGTCTTACACTGGATTAGCTACTGATCAACGTACGGGCGCCTATATTCACAAACTTGTCACGGTTGCGCCCTACTCGCGCGTGCCTTTAAATTCACTACATCATTACCACCTCATCTCATCTTCACTCTGTGACACTCGATTGTCTCTGAGCCCAGGTATGCGATGAGATTTTAGTGGCCTATGGCATTCGTATAAATCCAAGGAGGAGTTTGGTCCGTCCACCATTTTGTTGACGACTTTGTTCAAAGTGCGGAAAGGTTTGCCGATTCCAAATTCTGATCTCCGAACTCAGCTGGCTGGCCCACGAGGTGGATGAATGGAGTTTGTCCTTGTGGATCTCTGTCGGTCCAGATGAGGCCCAGATATGTATTTAATCGAAGCCTGCCCCGCTTTCCTTCGATTCATCCACAACTAAGTTTCCTTTCATCCCTTACCTATCCCTCCCATTACGACTAACAGAATGTCCCATAGCTTCCCCGGTATCGACCAATATTACTGGTCTGACGTCCCGGATATGCCGTTTATTTTCCCGTCGTCCCCCGCGCCGAGTAATTGCTCTAGTGGTCCGCCACAAATGCAACTCGATCGTTTTGACCCTACCTCCACATCGTTTCACCAAAATCAGTTCAAGGAGTTTGAAGACTTCTACGCTTCTCAGTGCGCGGGCATTTCCAACACTTTAGGGCAAGGAGACATATGGAACGCCTTCAATTTGTCACAGCTTTTCTCTGTGAATCCTCGCCACCCCGGCCGGTCTGTGAGACAAACTCCTCCCGGGAAACAGTCTGTCTTCGGCGACACCCAGTCTCCCATTCCCTTTGACATAGACGGCATTTACCTTTCACCGGCTGCCTATAAAAGCCATAACCCTGCACTAATCGCACCCTTTTCTGTGACTGACCCTCCTCCTCGCTGTCCCCCTCACCCCCCTCCCCCCGCGGATCAGACGTCTTTTCCGCAGAACAGCCAGCTTTACGACAGTAATTTCCTGACGTGCCCCAATCCCTCAAAATCGGTCGATTCTTCCCGCCAAGAGGACGCTCCAGTCACGGCCCCGCCACCGAAGCATCAGCCCACTCAGCATGCTTCCGGCCGCTCGTCAAAAAAGCGAAAGGCTGGCAAATCCGATGATGATGACGGAATAGTACGCGCCTTCTTATATTTCTCACTCCCACCCGATATTGAACCTTTTCCGGCGCAAACTGAAGGTTTTGCTTCCATGCTGCGTGAAGGTAAAGCTGGAGAGCCTTGCCAGACACTTGAAATCCGATGGGCACAAGCGCAACGCAGGTCTCCCTCTGGATAGGCCCGAGGTGTGTTCCTTTTGTAACATCGCGTAGGTTGCTTTCATTCGCTGGCCACGTGTAGTCCACAGGCTCACTTATGGGTCCGGAACGGTAGCTTCGCCAGGCAAGACGCTCGAAATCGACATTTCCGTTCTCAGCACGGAGGTGACCCTTCTCCCGCCACAAGCACCGTTTACAAGAGACTCAAGAAACCGAGCGCAACCCATCCAAGTCTGCTACCCAAGAGGCGTAAGTGACATAACTCCATCTCGTACAACAAAGGTGCAGTTACAGCGTTGACGTTCCGCGTTGGACTCTGATTCTAACGTGATGTACTAAAGATACTAATGAATAATATCTCCTCAAAACCAGCGATTTTTTCCCTTTTCCGTTTCGAGCCCTGTTTGATGCCACGAGATACCCTCTATCTCGTTCATATATTTTGCCCTTCGGTTTCCAGCATCACCAGGCTTAACACCACTTCAATCTCTATCCAATAATCATAATATTGACCCGACCATTCCTTTAACGACGTGGCACTATGTCCCTGCTCATTACGAAATTTCATGAACCCTTTTCTTCGCCTTACGACCAGTCGTTGCTTCTCTTCAGCTAACTCACTGTATTCGGCCGTAAAAACACATCCCGTTGATTTTGACTGTAGCTCTAGTAGCCCGCACTTACGCCCCCGTACTACCCGCTTGCCTGTTTGAATCTGTCGAATATTTTGCTCTCAATGTAATTGATGTAATCCTTGTTAGTACCGTTGCCCTGCAGAAGTCTCATATATTGATTCCCCTCCCTTATTTCTGTGTGAGGGCTAGTGCGGTGCACCCTTCGGGTGGCACAAGGGCTACCATGAGACTATTCTCAGAGATGAGCAGTGACTGCTATATAAATCGGTCGCCGTTGGAAAGACGCGTCCCCGGGTGAAATAGATCATGCACACATTTTGTAACGGTAATGTTGTCGTCTCACTCCACGTTGTCCAGGCCTAGCACAAAGATACGAACCGCTGTGCCGGTGCACGCCAATAAGAGTCACAATAGCCTGAAAATGCATTTCTACCTTCCGAGTCTACGCTCAACATTGAGTGCCATTTGTCGTACTCGTCCGTCCATCATACAACAAATAAAACCCCAGGAATACGGTGCCAGCTCTATCAATTGGCTCAGAAACTTCCTTCGCTCCATCGTCGTACTCGCGACGCCATCTCTACGGCGGCAGAGCCCCAATCCTCGCCATGGTTGTGTTCTTTACTGGTGAGACGTCCAATTCCTGCACGCTCCAGAGCTTGCTCTTCCGTGAGGGCAGTGAGGACACCAAAGATGACCGGCACGCCAGTATCGAGCTGTACGCGCATGAGCGCCTGCGAGACGCTTTCGCTGATGTACTCGAAGTGCATTGTGGCGCCTTTGATAAGCACACCGATCGCGATCACCGCATCGAAGGGTCGACTATGTGTGCTAATAGAGCTCGCGATAGATGCTGCGCCGCTGCCAGCGACAGGCGTGGCAGAGCGCGGTGTACCGATGTTAAGCCCACCTAGTAGATCTGTGGCGGTTGCACCGGCTTGGACGTGGGACCCGGCGATCACTCTGTGAGGACGATTAGCGGGGGAAAGTAGAGTTGGCTGAACGTGGAATAGGACGCGTACCGTTGGCAAGCCAAGGGAAGCTCGAAGCTGCCTGGGACTGACTGAATTATGATGTTATAGTCCTTGACACCACATTCCTTGAGCTTGCGGACGGCACCTGCGATGAGCGAATCAACAACGGATTTGTTCCATCGCGAGTGCACGATTGCTATCCTTAAGGATGAGCCGTCGAATTTCTCTGAAAATAGAGGATAGTCTTTGATGGTTTCGCTCATCGTACCTCGTGGTGATAGTGGTAAGCGCTCAACAATCAAAGTTCATTGATCCTAGGATGACCGGCCCGGGAATCCGCCTTTCATTTCTGCGTCTGCCCCTTATGACGGGGCCAAGGTTGGAAGCTAAATGCTTCATACAGCCTCCAACCGAGGCAGGAACTGACCTGACATGTAGGTGTTATGTTCACTTCCCACTTTAACATCCCTTTTAAATGTCGTATTGTAAGATGTCTATACCCTGATCCATTCCTTCTTAAAGGAGAGATCCCACATAAAAGCGGCGAGCGCTCTCAAGAAAGCTGTTACCGGTATCATCACCATAGATGACGGCGATGATTGCAAGGGACAAACGCTAGAGAAAATTCTAGAGGAGTGGAGAGAGCTGAAGGCCGCCGCAAATGCTATGTGTGCATAGTGACCATGCTTGTTCCTCCGCCCTGCTCATGCCACTCCAGAGATTCCTCAAGCTCTGATTCTAGTTCTGGTGAGTGTGCTGAGGCCGAGATCTTTTATACTCTGTTCAGCCCTCGTGAGTTCAGACTCGTCCGATGACGACAGTCAAGTAGATGCCGACTTGGCAGGCAAGAACAAGAGCAAGTCGAAACCTTGTAAGACAAGCTTGCTTTCTTGCTGACTGCGCACCTCATGCGACTTATGGCTTCTCATCTCTTATTTGCCCTTAGCCGACTCCTCTGGTACGCCCGATCCTTTGTAGTCCCTTGGTCACCTTCACTCACATTGACTCAGATGATAGCAGTGATGACAGCGATGTTATTCCCCGAAAGTCTGTGTCAAAAGTCGCGAAATTATTGGAGTCCAAGCGCGACTCTAGCAAAACGCTCTCTTCTGCAGATGATGTTGAAAGCGATGAGGAGTCTAAGGATGAGACGGGTTCAGATTCAAGTGACGAATTTGACGTCGATACGGACTCAAGCTCCGTTCCTACTTTTAAAACAAATCGGGCGAAAAAGCCTGCGACATCATCCTCGGATGTCGCCTCCAGCTCTAGCTCTGAGTCGGGTTCGGATGAGGAGGATGAACTACCAAACATATCAGAACACAAAGCAAAGTCGCTTTCAAGCTCAGACTCCAGCTCGGATTCTGATTCTGACGAAAATAGTAAGGCCTCGACGACGAAAAAATTGAAGCGCAAAGCACCGTCCTCTTCGAGCTCGGACTCAAGTTCGGAGGACGACACGTCTGAAGAATCATCATCGAGCTCCAGTTCGGAGACGTCATCCTCGTCTGAGCCTGAGGATGAACTTGATGAGACGCCTGCTCTGTCGGTGAAGCCCGATCCCGAAGTGCGAGTGACAAAGAAACGGCGAACGAACGAGGAAGGCAAAGCCGTAGTTGTTGCGACTACAACTACTACGGTGACAACACTGGTAGGCAATGCGCGTGGAGGCAAAGCCTCGCGCAAGCTTAATGCACCCTTTCAACGCGTCAAGGTAGACGCAGTGAAATATTATGATGAGAAGCTAAAGGATAACTCATTTGAATCACGAGTTCGTCCTGTTTCCCGTGTGCTAATAGATGAGACAGTCCTGAATGCGTTGTAATTTTGCAGGAGGCTCGCGAAGACGACTATGGCGCACGAGCGAGTCGGGATTTGATCGTGACACGCGGAGATGGGTTCAGAAAAGAGAAAAACAAGAAGAAGCGTGGCTCGTACCGGGGAGGGGACATTACTGTAGGTCTTTCAGTGAATTTGGGGTCCAGGGCAAGCTGGCTAATATAACCTTGCCAATAGTTACAATCCCACAGCTTCAAGTTTGAAGATTGACACTGCGGCAATCCGCTACGGAATTTTCT
>Ga0137362_10002795_pt1 | contig 11484 bp, 20 predicted proteins | sample MadtaG_2_FD_104801 | JGI IMG/M metagenome (GOLD analysis project Ga0137362, IMG submission 104801) | Vadose zone soil microbial communities from Angelo Coast Range Reserve, California, USA - Mad1_100_16 metaG | ecosystem: Environmental > Terrestrial > Soil > Vadose zone | place: USA: California... | reverse complement strand
CGAGGTAGAACGGGTCTGTGTTTACGAAGAGAGACGAGGCCGATTGGGCCGGAGCGGCGTCGTACATTGTAGAAGAACCGAGTGGTGGCGGCGGAGACAACGCGGTTGAAAATTGCTGCTGCTGCTGAGCCGTTGGAGGGCGGAATTTTGACAGCTGTTGTCTATGCGGTGGCGCCATTGAATGGATCTGGTTTGGGGTATGTGTGTTTAGGAGCTCCTCCACGGTCTGTTCGTCCTCCATCTCATCGTCGGTATCGCAGCTGCGCAGGGGGGCGGGGGGCAGATAGGGAGTGGGGTTTTGGCCTCTATATCGGGCAGCGTCATCCCAGTCCCAGTGAAAGTTTGCCGTGGCGGAGGTTGGAGTGGGTGGGTTGCACGGCTGTGCATAGCTGTTACGTCGAGTGACGCAATGAGCCCCGGGCTGGGCCTGAGAGGGATAGTAAATCACTTTTGCGAGCTGGGACTGAGGCGTTTGTTGGTTAGTATGAATAGAAAGATAGAGAGGGGCTGAGTACCTGAAGGGTGGCGATATCCATAGCCTCTTGAGATACATGACTGGCAGAGAAAGATGATACAAGGTCGTCGATAGAGACGTTCATGGAATATCTGTGGAGGAGTGGGAGTGGAGGATGGAGAGGGGGAGAGACGGGGGAGAAAGGGGAGAGAACGAGGGTTGGTTGGGTTTATAGATTCGCTGGCGTTCGCCGCTGGAGGCTCAGATCGACCGGTTCGGGATCGGATACGCTCAGCCGGGGCACAGCACTTCACGTCTCCTTTCGCCCCAATAGGACTTGCTCGTGGATCCCTGCGATGTGACGTTGGCTGTAACCGCCGAGGCCGGACTTTGCCTCAAGTCCCTGGTTACTTCCTGCCCGTTTCCACACCCCGCATCATGTTTTCGCCATCTCCACCACGCCATCACGCCAAATACAAATACCGTAGCTCGTTGCCTTATCTCGCATCGTTTTACGCCACCGGCTCCCAATGGTCGTTGGCTTAGTGGCACGTACATCAACTCAGGGTCCATGGCGTCTCATTACCGCCGAGTGGGCACGGCTGTATTACATCACATAGCCATACTGACAGCCCGTCAAAACACAACTCCCTGGACCGGGCCCGTTCTCATTCTCGTTCGTTCAAGAACGCATCCAGCTCCGCGTCCAGTTCCTGCTGGCTCTTCCTCGGCCGGCCGTGCCGACTGTGCATCTCCCCATCCTCGTTCCAGGCTCCCCTTTGCCCCGGACCACGGATACCATCTCCCGGTGGCCTGCGTGATCTGCCTAGTAATGACCTCTGGTTGGTGATTCGGGATTCGAGACTCTTCTTCCAAGAGTCTGCATCTTCATCATCCGTAAAATAGCCACGCATCAGCGATGTCCGCTCCAGGAGCGATTTGCCCTTTCCCTTCTTCTCAATGTAGTCCGCACGCATCTTCGATGGAGGGCTTGCTGGACGGGACCCCTCGTCCGGCGATTCCTCGCGCAGGAACGCATCTAGTTCGTCGTCAAGTTCCTCTCGTCTCCGCCGCTTTGCCTCCTGTGCGTCCTCCGTCCTCACCTCGCCACCTGGTTGCCCATCCACGCCATGCTTGCGATAAAATTCACTCCGATTTCGGGCTCCGCGTTTCTTGACGTCGGTCACCTCTGCCCAACGTAAATGCAGGGAACCCTTGAGGCCCTCTCCCTTGCCTAGACTTGCGTCAATGCGCTGCTTGGGTGGCCAAAAGGCCATCGGGATGGATCTTGCTAGCACAAAGCCGCGCTCGTCGGGTGGCTCCGATGATGTGCGCTGCAGTAGGGAAAGTGCTTCCTTTGCGGCGACGGAGGAAGCAAAGAAGAGCACGCAGGTGGTATCGTCGATCCATTCAAGTCCGAGCGGTTTTGCGTCAAAGTGTGTGGCGTATTCAAAGATGAGCTTTGTGGACAGATGTGCGATTGGGGGTCCATGTAGGAGCAGAGCATTTGGGCGCCGTGTGCTGTCGTCTGACAATAGGTCATATAGTGTAGCGGAACGAGTGTTGAAGAATATGTTGTACCTATACCCATTTCTGGTTCATCGACTGCATCGAGCTGTTCCTCGTCCTCGTCTCGTTTCCTCTAATACAAAAACGATGGTTTGACGGTCGAGATCCTCATTAGGGCCCTTCGGAAAGGGATTTCAATCACACAGTCACACTCGCACCTTGCTGCCACGGGTGATGTTCGACTCTGAAAGCAAGTAAACTTTTGTACGGCCAATTCGGTCGGCGAGCGATGATGGCGCAGGGGTGGGCAGAATTTGGTCTTCATATGCGATGTCTTGCTCATAGGAAAGGGTGGGGGGTGTGTCCGCAACGATTCCGTCATTTTCCGGGAGAATATCCATTGAGCAAGTGAGCAGTGGATGAGAGTGGGACAATGGGTTGGACGCGCCGCACCGGCAAGCGGGCGGACCTTGTTGTCTCCTCACTCAATCCATGCACGTCGTACACAAAACCCGAGGCTTCCTCTCCAACTGGGAAAAGTCTGGAGAGGCAGAATGGTATGTCTATCTTTCTTTAGTTTGCTCTTTCCAACACATTTCGTAGCCGCATGTACCTGGCACAGCTACACTCCACACCCACCGACCCCAATGCTGCCGACGCCCTCGTCACGACATACCACACTCTCCTTTCAGCCACCCTTTCCCTCTGGCCCTCAGGGCATCCTCTTTCGACATCCGCGTTTACCGCGTTTGTGAAGAGTATGCTCCTCAGTCTCCCTTCTTCGTCCCACGTCGCGTCATCCCCGGCTACCACCGCCTTTGGCGAGCTCCTCATTGACACCATGTGGTCAATCGACTCGCAGCTGGACGACGTCATCGCAGACTCGAAAGCCACAATTGCGGCCCCGTCAGAGAAGGAAAAGGAATTTGAACAAGCCAACAGTCAGTCGGAAGAGTCGGGCGCCCTCCTGAGCCGGGACGCGGCGATGAAAGACAAAGGGACGTTACTCGAGCTCGTGAAACTGCTTCTGGTGCGTTAATTTTTTTTTTTGAATGGGCCTTTGGAGGCTACGACAGTGTATGTTTTTCTGACAACGTTGGTACTCTCGCGCTTGTAGAACGACGGCGTCCTAAGTCCAGGGCTCTGCAGAGAGCGACTCGACATGTCGCTTGTGGCAGGTGTGGGTCTCATCTTGGACAAGCCCTCTATCGACAAAAAGGAAGTACGAGCACGCACGGGCTTGTTGTATGTGTCGTTCTCTTTCTCCACACCTAATGTCAATTCCCGTATTTAATTGCTATATCTCCCAGCTACAAACAAAATAAGTTCAACCTCCTGCGCGAACAGTCTGAGGGTTTCTCCAAGCTCATCACTGAGGTGACCAGTGCCCTACCTCCTCCGCATTCACCTGCCACTGGTCTCCCTCTGGACCTGTCCTCTATCTCCCCAGAACGCGTACAACCTATCTGGAAACGTATTCTCAGTCTCATTGGGTACTTTGACCTCGACCCGAACAGGGCCCTTGATGTCATCCTTGACCTCTTTTCCGCGTACCTAACGACGCACTGGAGCTTTTTCCTCGTGTTGCTTAGCTTGTCACCTTGGAAAGGCCAGCGCGAGCTGCCGTGGGTTATTGAGGAGAAGGGAGAGCCCATGAAGGAGGAAGCTGATACTTCAAAGTTCAAGGGGAAGAGTTTGGATGAGGTGTTGAGTATGGCCGAGAGCATGAGTATGTCTAAGCCACCGCTTATCCAGTCTGCGCCTCGCGTCATGGCGCAGCTACTTGGCTTCAAATTCCGCCACTATCAGGTTCGTCGCATACGTTTGTAATGCAAGCAGTTGTATTCAAGGTGCGGTCAGTCGCCCGAAATCACAGAGACAACACCTCGCCAATTATTCCTTACTGCGGCGCTTCTCATTCGAGAGAACTTCATTACCGTCGATGACCTTTACCCGCATCTCTCCCCAACGGATGACGACTTGGAGAACAAGGGATACAAAGCGTACATAGCTTCCATCGACACACGCATCGACAGCGCCAAGGTATCACAGCTTGCTTTGGCCGCACCTCTGGAGTCTTCCTCTCAACCAAGCTCCACCTCTCGCATCGCACGCCCTGCCCCAGAGGCAAAGAAGGCCTCGTCTCCCGACCCAACACCCGAATCCAAAGACCCGCCTAACCAAAAAGCTGGCTTGCTTGTTGCGCTTCTCTCCGTGGGCGCCCTCAGACCTGCTCTTGCGCTTCTTACGAAGTTCCGTTGGCTGGTCGACGCCTATCCTGAGATCGCGGATCTGCTCATTCGCGTGATGAAACACTCCCTTACGTCGCTTTACGATCAGCATTTGGTCACAAAGCCGCGCAATCCGTCTAATGTTCAACCCCGCGCTCGTTGGGGTGCTACTGGGGTGATTCCTGCTCCCGTGCGCAAACCTATGCTAACGCTGTACGCACCGACTCCGCCGGGAACGAATACTGCAGATTTTGTATATTTCTTCCCATTTTGGGCGGATCGTATACCCCTATGTAGCACACTGGATGACTTAATGGATGTCATTGACCCGCTGATGGCGTTTGTGGGTCTTCACATCTCCCGGGATCCTGTATTCTTGACAAAATTCGCGAGATTGGGGAGGTTACATATTACATCAACAGTGCGTCGACCAGTTAAAGTTCCTTTTCGAAGATACTTCCCCTGACTGCTCCCTAGCTTGAGACCGGCCCGGCGACGAGGAAACCCATTGCCATCCCCGACTCTGACCACCCAACTTCCAAGTTTTGGCACAAGGTCCTTCGCCTCTACTTCCTTCCCGCTCTCCCTCTCATTCGCGGTAACGCGGTTTGCACGGTCGAAATCTGGAATGTGATTCGCCAGTTTGAAACGACAGTGCGCTGGAAGTTGTATGGAGAATGGAAGACACGGACGTACACGAGTCATCCGGAGCTACGTGTACGCGCCGTGCAGGTGGACCGCGAGTCCAAAGGTGTTCTGCGACGCCTGTCGCATAACACCATCGATTCGCTGAGCGGAACGGTCGCGAAGATTGCACACAGTAATCCGTGCATCTTCTTCACCAACGCGGTCAACCAAATTATGGCCTATGACAATCTGGCGAGTGTGGTAATACAAGCACTGAGGTATGCGACGAACATGGGTTTCGATGTCCTTGTGTACATCATCTTGGATGCTCTGGCGAATCCTCACAAGGAACGAGTCAAGGACGATGGCGTGAACACGTCTGATTGGTTACAGAGTCTGTTTATTCATGTTCTATCTTCAACTGCTGTAGATTGACGACGTTTTTGCTGATAGGTCTCGCTTCCTTCACCGGGATGCTCTTCAGACGTTACTCTGCCGACCTGTCACCCCTACTGAAATACATCGTGCATCAGCTCTACGCTGGTCAGCCGACGGAGATTGTTGTTCTGCGCGAGCTTATATGGAAAATGGCGGGCATCGAACCCTTGCCGAGCCTCTCTGAAGTCCAGATTGCTGCCATGGCTGGCGGACCTACTTTGCGGATCGAGGCGGTTGCTTCTTCGGCACGGGGCGCACGGCTTGATCCTGGTGACGCCGTGCTCAAAGGTCCACAACGTCTCGGCAAAGCGCTTCTAGACTCGCAGCTCGCACTCCCATTGCTCGTACAAGTCGCGCAGCAGAGGCAATCAGCCGTGCACAAGATTCCCGACGCACATCTAAAGTCACTTGCTAGTTTGTATGATACTGTAAGCATACACATACATTCTATTTCGAGTTTGGACTGGTATTGATAAAGCTTGGACTGAACAGACCCACGGTGTTTTACTTCAATATCTCGAACTGCTGACGTCCCCAGCTGTCATTCAATCGCAAGATTATGGACAGAAAGTCGTACCGACCCTCACCGAGCTGGGCGAGAAGTATGGCATTTGCCTGCCGATCTGCATGCAGATCATCCGGCCGATATTGCATTCTAGTTTATTGGCCTCTGCAATGGCTGCAGAGGAGCAGGAGCGCGTTGCGAATGAGGAAGCGGAAAAGCGACTCAAGGCTGCCCTTGCAGCGAAGAGAGACCCGAGCATTACTAACTCACGCATCGCATCGCCTGTGGTCGGAGACGCCAGCTCGTCCGAAACACCTCCGGTGGTGGACTCCAAACCCAGCACCCAGGAAGTTAAACCGTCCGAGGATGTCGTCATGGAAAATGGAGATTCACAGGCCCCCACGGTCTCGCCTGCTCCTGAGGTTCGCACAAAACATGTCGGCTCAAATCTCCGCCTCTCACACCGTTGGTTTCTTTCAGAGTCCCTGGGTTCCGGAGATAAAGGCATTGTTTGACGACGTGAAGAAGATAGCACCCAAGGCGGCGTACGATATCATCGGGTCAGTCCCAAGTTGGCCGCCCAAGCAAACGTCTCAAATCGCTCATATATATATAGGCCAGGATTCTATCTCACATTCTGGCAACTGTCAACGTACGACCTCGCCCCGCCCGCCGCCAGATACGAGGAGGAAGGTGCTCAGCTGCGCTCGCTCAGTCGACAGGAGGATTCAAAGTATGCCATGGCGGACCGTTCGTCCGATAGGACGAAACGTCAGGGGGCGCAGACTCATCGCTCAAAGCGGGATAGATATGCACAGTTCGCGCAGACTCTTACGCAGGAACTTAAGACGCAGGCGGCATCGAGGCGGTATACGATAAAGCGGCTGGCGAAGGAGAAGACACATTGGTTTGCACATGGCCCCAAGGCTACGGCGTTGGCGTCTGTTATTATCGAGCATTGCATACAGCCGCGTTGCTTGTTGTCGCCTATGGATGCGGACTACTGTGTTCAAGTCATCAAGGCGATTCATATTATGGGCACTCCTGGTTTCAGCACGTTGAAGGTATATGACAGGGTGAGCCACGCGCTTTTTCTTATTGCAAGTCATCAAATCGTTGACTTCTGTCGATCAGCTCCTCGGCGATCACATCAAGGTTGTAGTGTTCTCGTGCAGCGAGTACGAAGCCAAGAACTATGGTTTGTGCTTTTTTTCTCTTCCTTCGGCCACGCCGATTTAATTGCCACCTTATATCTGACGATTCTCCGTAGGACGATTCCTACTCGGAATCCTCACTGATTTATACAAATGGTTCTCGGACGAAGCTCTGTACGAACAGGACAACCGGAGCAAGATTGGCGGGAAGGTTCACTATCTGCCTGGGTTCCAGCAATCCTGGTCAACAAAGTTTCCGGTGGAGAAGACGTCGCTTTTGGTATGGCATGATTTCCAACAGGTGTTGAGAAAATGGCATCGAAAGTTGTTCAAGGTGAGCTTTTGCCTAAATTATTGCTAGGCTTTCTGCAAGTAACTAATGTGATGGTCACAAGTCACTGGCTGATTGTATCAAGACGAATGAGTTTATGCACGTTTACAATGCTATCATCGTCCTCAAGGAGATCCTGCCTGTCTTCCCATTGTCGGCTGTCATCGATCTTACCGGTCCGCCTTTGAATCAAGTTATTGAATCTTTCATAGAGAAGGAAGAGCGGGGTGATTTGAAGATCCTGGCCAGGGCGTACGTCGTTTGTTGAAATTCAACCACATAAACTCAATTGGCTTGAAATCTCTCCAGCTATCATGCCAGTCTCAAGAAGCGAGAACACCTGTGGGCTCCAGCGAATATGGTTTCCAAGGTAAGAACTTTTGGAGCACCAGAAGGGATATGCTGACACGAAAGCACGGTAGAAGGGTGCCGCTCTTTCCCTTCGACCTTCCACGCCCATCCCTGCACAACCGTCAGGTGACAAGAAGAAGGTCACCGAGTCTGCAGGTGCGCCTTCAGAGAGGTCTACGCCGTCGGCTTCTCGAGCCCCGACACAACCTCCGAACGGCACCGAGAAGCCAGGCATGCAGTCTTCGGCAAGGCCCACTGTCGAAAGGTTTGTAACCAGGTCTTATACATTCGTCTTAGGCCCGCTAATTCTCTTCACAGTATTCCTCGTCCAGAGGTGGTAAGGCGAGTGCGCACGGAACCAAGAAGTGATACACCAGGACGATCGACTATAAATGGTAATGGCAGCGATTTGAAATCGCCACCCATGGAGGTCGACGTGCCGGCGAGTGCATCAAACAGGCAAGACGATATGGCGGACGGCAGACGTCCCTCGCCGGCTCCTGGACAACGCCCAGACACAACTGCAAGCACCTTGCACAAAACTGCTTTACTCCAAAGCAGAGAAGGTTTACCAACACCTCTTCCAACATCTATTCCTACGAACCTTTCTCCGAAACACCCCCCACATTCGCCGCGCGGTCACAGAGGTCCGGAGGAACGGTCATCGCGGTCTGATGCTGCACCAATGCCACCGCCAAGTGCACCAAGTCAGACTGCTTCTGCACAAGAACTACGCGAAACAGCGAGGCAGTCCATTCGCAGGAATGAAGAGCAAGCGGATTCAAGACCCATACCTACTGAAGCTCGTGGAGATGCTCGTGGGGAACTTCCATCGAGTTCATCTGGCTTACGGAGACGGTCACAGTCCCCGCCGACGCGACCAGGTACTCGTAACCCGAGCACAGAAAGCCGAGGGAGCGGCGAACGAGTTGGGGACCGTGGTGAAGTGGACCGCGCCGATGATCGGCGTCTCGAACGCGAGAGCAGTCGACAAGACACCTATGCTTCGGACCGACGTGAACATCGCCGCGCGCGTTCTGAGCGCGATCGCGATCGCGAACGTGGCAGAGACCGCCATGGAGACCGAGAACGGGATAAGGAGCATCGTGAGCGCGAGCGGGATCCTGAACGCGATCGAGACAGACGCGACCGTGAGCGGGACCGAGATAGGGAACGAGATCGCGATCGAGACCGCGAAAGAGGTGACCGCCATCGACGGGACGAAAAGGATCGCGATCGTGAAAGCAGGAAGGATCGTGAAGTTAGTGGTCGAACTGTTCTCTCCGCTGAGGACCGTAGTCAGTCCGCCCGAGCGGGTCATCGTTCTGCTGCCCCCGCTGAGGACATCCTTGGGAAGCGAAGAAGACTTGCCGATGATGACGTATGTCTTTCCACTCCTCAGAGCCTTGCTTTATTTTTATTCATCGCGTCCTGTATGTTTGTTTTAACAGTCCGACCGTGCTTCCAAGCGCAGCTCTCGTGAAAAGGGTCGCGAAGACCGCAGCCGGCGGACTTCCGACAAAGAGAAGGACCATGAACGCACAAGAGAGTCAGATCGGCGACGGCGAGATCGTGAGGAAGATGCGGGTGATGGTCGCCAGGCACCCGAGAAGGTACGAAACCCGCAGCTACGTACACGCAAAGGAAAAAAAAAACTGATGAGTTATTTTCAACAGCCCTCGGAGAAGCGAATGCCTGAGGGTCCTCCTCCACCGGCATCGTCTCCCCTTCCCCCGACAACGCCCTCTGCCCCACGGGCAATGGCGAGCGGCGAACCTGCACGCAATGGAAAACCAGATGCTGGGCTACGTGAGCGCGAACGTGAGCGGGAACGCGAGTGGGTACCACGTGAGAGTGCACAGCAACATCAACATCATCATCGTGAGCCCGTGGCTGTAGCTGGGGCAGCTGCTGTGTACCCTCGGGATATGCCGCCGGCAGCCTCGTTGAATACACCGCCACTTGGAGAGTCGGGCTCCGGAAGTTTTCTGTCCAGGATCGGTGGACCTCATCGTTCGCCTCCAACGGCGTCCAATTCGTTCCGTTCAGATATTGGGGAACAACGGAGTTGGCCAGAGGACGACTGGGATGGAACCCGTAAGCGAACCTTGTCTGGTGAGTTACCCCGAGCTGAGCTTCCTTTTTTTTCATTGGGGCTGAATCATACGTAATCGTTCATTTCCAGGCCGAGAGAAAAACTCTATGGAAGATTTGTCTGCGGGCATGAGCTCAAACTCGCAACTTCCCAAGCGGCCACGTATTAACCGGAACCGCGTTGGCGGCCCACCAGCTCATGGTTTAGCAAAAAAATTGCTACCAATCGACCCTGGCGCCAACGACAAGCCGCGGGCTGGTCGGAAAGACTATGATTAACCGTGCTAGCTCCCGGTGTCGCTCATTGGTGAAGACATGCAACATTCGATTACCATCCCCTCCCAGATGTAGAATACGGAACCCGTGCCTGTGGACTATCCTCTCCTGCCCCTTAGTACTATTGAATAATAGACTTCCTGCGTTAGCGTCTAGAGTGAACGAGAAATGATTTTGATCAATGCCTCCGTAATTAGCCATCTCCGCGGCGGAGCAAGTTGCTAAGGTAAGGGAGGCGATATAGATAAATGCGAGTTGAATCGCAGCAAGACAATAAGGGTCAATGTGATCTAACGTTTGATGAGCGTGAGGAATTCTTCCCGAGTCTTCTGCTGTGTGCGGAAGCAGCCAAGCATACAAGAAGTGGTGGTGATCGAACCCGGCTTCTGTACGCCACGCATAGTCATGCATAAATGGCTTTATACAGGGACGGTAAGGAAGGCGGTGGGGGGGTCGTGGGAGGTAAGTGAGGATGGGGTGGAGCATGGAGTATGTGGTCGAACGTACGTAGCTTCCATGACCACTGCGACACCTCGAGGCTTTATAGCCTCTTGCACGCAAAGGGCGATCTGTTTTGTGAGGCGCTCCTGCACCTGGAGACGGCGGCTGAAGGTCTCAGCAATGCGTGCGAGTTTTGAGATGCCCAAAACGAGCTTGTTCGGGATGTATGCTATGGCAATCTGCGAGCGGGATGGGACGGCACGCCGTAAGTGGGCCAAGTCACCGGGACTGGGGGAAATTTATCGCGCAAAGGGGGGGAAATTGGTTTGTTTCGAGCGGAGGACGAACCTTGCCAGTGAATGGGACCAAATGATGTTCGCAAAGGCTGGAAATGTCGATGTCACGAACCAGGACCATTTCGTCATGGTCCTCTCGAAAGACAGCATCATTGATCACGTCTGCGTGGGTCAAAATTACCTTTCAGCCTTTGAGGGTGGGAATGGATGCACGCGAGAAAGAAAAAAAAAGAGGGGAGGGGTGTGTAGGGGTGGCATAAAGAACCTGCCTGCCAGACGTTCCTCGTAGCCTTTCGTCATCCACATCAGGGCCTGGGCGTATCGTTCTGGTGTGCGAAGAAGGCCCTCTCGGTCTGGATCCTCGCCGATACATTCGAGAACGGTGCGCACCGCGGCGGCGAGTCTCTTTTGGCGGGCGGCTTTTTCAGCGGGCGATGCGTTGAGACGAGAGAGAGTCGACTTTGCTTGACGGTCGAGGAGGGGATGAGCAGACTCGGATGACTAAGGAAATAGAAGACAGACCGGGCCAGCCGAGGCCGTTGACATCGGGTAGGGGACTGTTGTTACGATCTGTGGGCGTGGGAGGGGAAGGGGATGCCCTGCCAGACGGGCGGAAGCCGTAGCCGTCGTAGGGAGTGGTGGGGAGAGGAGGCGGGTGGCGGTCTGAGGGAGGCTGGGGTGGGAGATCGTCCGGGACGTCTAGACGGCGAAGACGATCTGCAAGCAAATCTCCGTGTGATGGAACCGGTTCGGTCGAGGATGAATTCATAGTGGGGG
>Ga0137362_10002792_pt1 | contig 11486 bp, 10 predicted proteins | sample MadtaG_2_FD_104801 | JGI IMG/M metagenome (GOLD analysis project Ga0137362, IMG submission 104801) | Vadose zone soil microbial communities from Angelo Coast Range Reserve, California, USA - Mad1_100_16 metaG | ecosystem: Environmental > Terrestrial > Soil > Vadose zone | place: USA: California... | reverse complement strand
CGATGCCACGTGGCGTCGCCGAACGTGAATTCGGAGCCCTTGGCCCGCTTGAAGTACAGGTGGAGGTCGTGCTCCCAGGTGAAGCCGATGCCGCCGTGGAGTTGTATCCCGGCGCCGGACACCCGGCGATAAGCGTCCGAGACATAGGCTTTGGCCATGCTCACGGCCAGCGGCCCTTCGGCCACACCTTCGTCCATGGCCCACGCCGCGTAGTACGTGATGGACTTGCTGTTCTCGACATCCACGAGCATGTCGGCGGCTTTGTGCTTGACGCCCTGATACGAGCCGATGGGCCGGCCGAAGGCCTGCCGGATCTTCGCGTACTCGACGGTCATGTCGAGCACTTTCTGCGCGCCGCCGCACATCTCCGCGCACAGGCCCACCGTCGCCCTGTCGATGACGCGGGCGAGGGGCGACCAGCCCGATCCGGCCTGGCCCATGAGGGCGTCGGAGCCGGCGGCCACGTCCTTGAACGTGACCTCGCAGAGCTTGCGCGTCTGGTCCATGGTCGGCAGGAGGGTCACGGTCAGGCCGGCGCTATCTTTGGGTACGAGAAAAAGAGAAATTCCCTCCTCGGCACTGTTGCCCGTGGCGGTGCGCGCCGCCACCACGAGGGCGTCGGCGGTGTGCGCATCCTGGACGAAGAGCTTGGTGCCGTTGAGGGTGTGGCCGCCGCTCTTCGCCGTCGCCGGCAGCGTGATGCCGCGGGCTCCGAGATCGGCGGTGGGCTCCATCCACGCGAGGGTGGCGCGGGCGTCGCCGGAGGCGAGCCGGGGCAGCCACGCCTTCTTCTGCGCCTCCGTGCCCGCTTCGAGAATGGCCAGCCCGCCCAGGAGCACCGTGGAGAAAAAGGGGCCGGGCACCACCGCGCGACCCATCTCCTCCATCAGGACGACGAGGTCGACCATGCCGAGCCCCATTCCGCCGTGCTCGTCGGGCACGATGAGCCCGAGCCATCCCTGCTCCGCGAGCTTCTTCCAGAGATCGAGCGTCATCCCCTCGGGACCTTCCATGAGCTTGCGAACGGTCTCGGAGCCGCACTCGTTGTCGAAGAACTTCCGTGCCGTGCTGCGCAGGAGCTCCTGCTCTTCATTGAACCCGAAGTTCATGGTTTAGCCTTTCGGAAGGCCGAGCACGCGCTCGCCGATGATGTTTTTCTGGATCTCCGTGGTTCCGCCCTCGATGGAATTGGCGCGCGAGCGAAGGAAGCTGTACTGCCACACGCCCCCGTCCACCGCCCACTGGCTGCCGCGGGCGAGCAGGCCATACGGCCCCTGGAGCTCCATGGCCAGCTCCTGCAGCCGCTGATGCCCCTCCGTCCACATCATCTTGCCCGCCGAAGCCTCGGGCCCCGGGGGCTCGCCCTTGAGCAGCCTGGTAATGGCGCGCGCCCCCGTGTACTTGAAGACTTCCGTGTCGATCCACATCTGCGCGATCTTCTGGCGCACGATCGGGTCCTCGGTGGCGGGCGCCCCGTTCTTCCTCGTGCGCTTGGCCAGGTCCACGAGGCCGTCGAGGGCGATGCGCAGGCGCACCTGCAGGCCGAAACCCAAGGCCAGCCGTTCGTACATGAGGGTGGTCATGCCCACGGCCCAGCCGTTGTTGAGGCCGCCCAGAATGTTCGCCTCCGGCACCTCGACGTTGTCGAAGTAGACCTCGTTGAACTCGGAATCGCCGGTGATCTGCTTGAGCGGCTTCACCGTCACCCCGGGGCTGTGCATGTCGAGGAGGAAATACGTGATGCCCTTGTGCCGCTCCGCCTTGGGATCGGTGCGCGCGAGGAGCATCATCCAGTCGGCCTGATGCGCGATAGAGGTCCAGACCTTCTGGCCGTTGACGACGTAGTGCTGGTCGACCTTCTCCGCCCGCGTCTGGAGCGAGGCCAAATCGGATCCCGAATTCGGCTCCGAGTAGCCCTGGCACCAGATCTCCTCGCAGGAGAGCATCTTGGCCGGATAGCGGCGCTTCTGCTCCTCGTTGCCGTAGGCGATGATGGTCGGCCCGGCCATGCCGATGGCGAGGATATTGAGCACGGGCGGCGCCTTGGCCAGCGCGATCTCCTCCTGGAAAATCATCTCTTCCATGAAGGTGAGCCCGCGGCCGCCGTACTCCTTGGGCCACGTCAATCCCATGAAGCCGGCGTCGTACATCTTGCGCTGCCACGCGCGGAGGAAGGCGTATACCTCGGGCCGCGGCACGTCCGAGCCCACGCGCATCCGGTTGTCCCAGTCCTTCGGCAGGTTCTTCTCGAGCCAGGAGCGGACTTCGTCCCGGAAAGAGGTTTGCTCAGGGGTCAGCGTAAAGTCCATGCACCCTCCCTCGAGGTGGGCCGTCGAGGCTCGACGGAAGACTGAACGACGATTCATTGCCATAATACGGGCCGCCGTCGAAACGTGTCAAGAACGCATACGCAGCGGGTTTTCCCTCAAGTAGCGCTGAGGTATACTGCGAGCCGCCATGACGGCTCCCCTCGCCATCTCGCTGCCGCGCCTTCGCGCCCATGTGGAAACCCTGTCACGCTTCGGACGAAATCCCGAGGGCGGCGGCATCACCCGATCCTGCTGGAGCGCCCCCCACGAAGAAGCGCGCGCCTGGCTCCTGGAGTGTATGAAGGAAGGGGGCCTCAGCACGTGGGTCGATGAAGCCGGCAACACCTTCGGACGGCTGGGCAACGGCGGGCCGACCGTGCTCACGGGCTCGCATATCGACACGGTGCCGAACGGCGGGCCGCTCGACGGCGCCCTCGGTGTCCTCGCCGGTCTCGAGTGTCTCCAGACCATCCACGAATCGGGAACGAAGACGCGCCTGCCCCTCATGGTGGCCGCCTGGAGTGACGAGGAAGGGCGCTATGCGGGCCTCTTCGGCTCCAAGGCATTCGCGGGACGGCTCGACGCCAAGGAGATTCCCAACCTCCGCTCGGCCGACGGCGAGCGTCTGGTGGACGTCATGGCGCGGGCCGGCTTCAACGCCTACGACGCGCCCAAGGCGCGCTGCAATCCCAAGACGCTCGCCGCCTATGTGGAGCTGCACATCGAGCAGGGTCCCCATCTCGAGGCAGCCAAGATTCCCATCGGCGTCGTCGAGGGCATCGTGGGCAACCGGCGGAACTGGGTCACCTTCACCGGTCAGGCCGATCATGCCGGCACCACCCCGATGGCGTGGCGACGGGATGCCTTCATGGCCGCCGCGGAATACGCGCTGAGCGCGCGCCGGCTCATCATTGCCAAGGGCAGCGGGAGGAGCGTCACCAACTTCGGGCGGGTCGAGGTCGGTCCGGGTGCCTCCAACATCGTGCCGGATCGCTGCGTGCTGCTGCACGAGATGCGCGAGCTCGATCCGAAGATCCTCGCGCGCCTCGAGCGTCAGTGCCTCGCCCTCGCCAAGAGCGTGGCGAAGAAGTGGAAGCTCAAGGTGACGGTGGAGCCGATCTCCAAGAGCCAGCCCGCGCGCTGCGCGCCCCGGGTGATGCGCGCGGTGGAGGCGGCGGCGGCGGGCCTCAAGCTCAAGGTCAAGCACATGCCCTCGGGCGCCGGGCACGACGCGCAAAACCTCGCCCTCGTGACGGACTCGGGCATGCTCTTCATTCCCTCGCAGGGCGGGCGGAGCCACCGCCCCGACGAGGCGAGCGATTGGCGAGCCATCGAGCGCGGCGCCAACACGCTCCTCCACACCCTGCTGGGTCTGGCGGGCTGAGAGGGGCGGTCGGCCCGTCGAATCGATCGAATCGCGCGGGCGCAGGAGGCATTGTGAATTTTCCCACTTGGCTTTCCGCGGCGGCTCAAGTAGACTCCCGACCTGACGCCTTGACTACTGCACCGAGGGAGCTGTGTCGACCATAACGCACGTGGTGCTGGCCGTCGTGCTGACCTTGTTCCTGGCCGCTCAGGCCCGCTCCTTCGTGTTCGTCATGCGTTGCCGCAAGGCGGAGCCGACGGGACGCCGTCGTCGTCGTAGCGACGTCCTCTGGACGTCGATTCCTCTCATCATCGTGCTCGCGCTGGCCGCCCGCAGCTGGGTGACCGTGTTCGACCTGCAGCGCGCGGCGGCCGCGGCCGCCGTCTCGGCCACCGCCCCGAGCCCGGGCGCATTACCCAGGTAAAGGAGCCTATGCGCAAGAGCCTGCTCGCCCGCATACCCACGGCGCTGCTCCTCCTCGCCGTCGTGCTGCTCTTGGGGTCGTGCGGCTGGTCGCTGTGGGACGCGCCCATGACCACGGTCCGGCCCAAGTCGGAGTTTGGCCGCATCACCCACCAGATCTTCATGCTGATCTCGTGGTGGACTCTCGGGATCGGAATCGCGGTCGAGGCCGGGCTGCTCTGGGCCTGCTATCGTTTTCGTGAGAAGCCGGGTCAGCCCATACCCGAGCAGGTGCACGGCCACACGCTCCTCGAGGTGTCCTGGACCGTCGCCTTCGCGGTGATCCTCCTCATCTTCGCCGTGCCCACCATTCCCGTGATCTTCGAGACCCAGGCGGCGACACCGGCCCAGGCCATGCGCATCGACGTCTCCGGGCGGCAGTGGTGGTGGGAATTCAAGTACCCCGAGCTCAAAGTCGTCACGGCCAACGAGCTGCATCTTCCCGCGGGACAGCTCCTCGCCTTCAACCTGCACGCCCCCGACGTCATCCACTCCTTCTGGATGCCGCAGCTGGGCGGCAAGCGCGACGTGGTCCCGGGACGGGTGAATCGCATCATGCTGGCGCCGGACGGGCCCGGCGAGTTTCCCGGCCAGTGCGCCGAGTACTGCGGGATGTCGCACGCGAACATGCGCTTCCGCGTCATCGTGCAGAGCAAGGCCGATTTCGACAGGTGGGCGGCGGACCAGCAGAAACCCGCCGCTCAGCCCACCGATCCCCTCGCCCAGAAGGGCCTCGAGCTCTTCAGCCAGAGCACCTGTGTCGGCTGCCACACCATCACGGGTGTCTCCGGCGGTGTCCTCGGGCCAAACCTGACGCACTTCGCGAGCCGCAAGACGCTGGGGGCCAACCTGATGGCCAGCACGCCGGAGAACGTGGCGAAGTGGATCGAGAATCCCGGCCACATGAAGCCCGGTGCGCTCATGCCGGACCTCGGCATGCGGGGCGAGCAGACGAAGGCACTCGCCGCCTATCTCCTGAGCCTGAAATAAGAGGACCCTCATGGCGACACAGGCGGCATTCATGCCCGGTACGAAGGTCAGCGCCGGGAGCGTCATCTGGTCCTGGATCACCACGGTGGACCACAAGCGCATCGGCATCCTGTACGGCACCTCGGCGTTCTTCTTCTTTCTCGTGGGCGGGATCGAGGCGCTGATCATGCGCCTGCAGCTCGCGCATCCCGACGGCACCCTCGTCAGCGCGCAGCGCTTCAACGAGCTGTTCACCATGCACGGCACCACCATGATCTTCCTCGCCATCATGCCCATGAGCGCCGCTTTCTTCAATTTCATGATCCCGCTCATGATCGGCGCGCGCGACGTCGCCTTCCCGCGGCTGAATGCGCTCTCGTACTGGGTCTTCTTCTCGGGGGCCCTCCTCCTCCACCTGAGCTTCCTCGCGGGGGCCGTGCCGGATGGCGGATGGTTCGGCTACGCGAACCTGACCTCGCACCAGTTCTCGCCCACCCACAGCATCGACTTCTGGATGCTCGGACTGCAGGTCCTCGGTATCTCCTCGCTGATGGCCGGCTTCAATTTCATCGTGACCATCATCAATATGCGGGCGCCCGGCATGACCCTCATGCGCATGCCGCTGTTCGTGTGGATGAGCTTCGTGGTGCAGTTCCTCGTGGTGCTGGCCTTCCCCGCCATCACGGTGGCCCTGATCCTCCTGATGTTCGACCGCTTCTTCGGCACGCTGTTCTACGCCCCCTCCGGAGGCGGCGATCCCCTGCTCTGGCAGCATCTCTTCTGGATCTTCGGCCATCCCGAGGTGTACATCCTCATCCTGCCCGCCATGGGCATCGTCTCCGAGGTGCTGCCCACCTTCTCCCGTAAGCCCCTCTTCGGGGCGCCCGTGGTCATCTACTCGGGCATCATGATCGGCTTCTTCGGATTCGGGGTGTGGAGCCACCACATGTTCTCGGTGGGCATGGGTCCCGTGGCCGACTCCGCGTTCTCCATCGCCACCATGCTCATCGCGGTGCCCACGGGGGTGAAGATCCTGAACTGGATCGGCACGCTGTGGGGCGGCCGGATCCAGTTCAGAACCCCGCTCTATTTCTCCCTGGGCTTCATCGCCATGTTCACCCTGGGCGGGCTCTCCGGCGTCATGCACGCCTCCCCCCCCGTGGACCTGCAGCAGACCGACTCGTACTTCATCGTCGCCCACTTTCACTACGTGCTCTTCGGGGGGTCGATCTTCGGGCTCTTCTCGGGCGTGTACTACTGGTGGCCGAAGATCTTCGGCAAGCTCCTCGACGAGCGGCTGGGCAAGCTGCATTTCTGGCTCATGATGATCGGCTTCAACGTGACGTTCTTTCCCATGCACTTCCTCGGTCTGATCGGCATGCCGCGCCGGATCTACACCTACGCGCCTGATTTAGGCTGGAATTTCTGGAACCTCGTGGCCACCATCGGCGCTTTCACCATCGCCGTCTCCTTCCTTGTCTTCCTCGCCAACGTCGTCAAGACCACCCGCTCGGGCGCGCCTGCTCCCGCGGATCCGTGGGACGGACGCACCCTCGAGTGGACGATCCCTTCACCGCCCCCCGTGTACAACTTCGCCGTCGAGCCCGTCGTCCACGATCGTGACGATTTCTGGGTGCAGAAGTACGGGGATGGCCACGGCACCCCGCCCCGGAAGCCCTCTCCGCCCGCGCACGTCGACACGTCGTCCATCCACATGCCGCCGCCCTCGTACTGGCCCATACTCCTCGCCGGAGCCTTCCTCTTCATGGTGTCGGGGGCGCTCGTGAGCATCTACCAGGTGGTTCTCGGCGCGTTCCTGACCCTCGTCTGCATGATCCGGTTCATGCTCGAGTATCACCGTCCGGCCGCGGGAGGTCATCACTGATGGCCGCCGAGCACGTGGCGGTGTTCCACAACCCCAATATCGGGACCACGGGCCTCGACCATCGCAAGATGGGCATGTGGGCATTCCTCGGCTCCGAGTGCATGTTCTTCGGCTCGCTGATCGGCACGTACCTCGCGTACAAGGGCAAGAGCATCAACGGGCCGGGGCCCCACGAGATCCTGAACATCCCGCTCACGTCGGTGAGCGCCTTCGTGCTCCTCATGTCCTCGTTGCTGATGGTGCTGGCCCTCGCCGCCGTGCAGCGCAACGACATGAAGTGGGGAAAGATCTGGCTCTTCCTGACCGCGGTGTTCGGCGCGGGCTTCGTGGGCTTTCAGATCTTCGAGTTCACCCACTTCGTCCACCTGGGGCTGACGCTTCAGACCAACCTCTTCGGCTCCACCTTCTTCGTGCTCACGGGCTTCCACGGCGCCCACGTGACGGGCGGCGTGATCTGGCTGCTCGCGATGTGGTGGCTGGCCGTGCGGGGCAGGCTCGGCCCGCAGGACTCGCTCAAGGTCGAGATCTGCGGTCTCTACTGGCACTTCGTCGACATCGTGTGGATCGTCATCTTCGCCCTGATCTACCTGATCCCGTAGGAGGCCGAGGCATGGATTCGAGCCCCGCTGCTCACGCACCCGCCGCCCACGACGAGGGTCACGCCTCCGTCCAGACGTACATTCGCGTGGCCGTGGTCCTCGCCATCCTCACCGCCATCGAGATCGGCGCCCTGTACGTGCCCGGGCTTCCCAAGCACGTCCTCGTCACCCTGATCCTTATTTTCGGAACGATGAAGTTCGCGCTGGTGGTCGCGTTCTTCATGCACCTCCGCTACGACAACAAGGTCCTCACCGCGCTCTTCGTGGGCCCGCTCGTCATCGCCACTCTCATCATCCTCGCCATCATGGCGCTCTTCAGCGCCTTCCTCCTCCTCGCGCGCGGATAGAACGATGGCGCACGTCGGGCCCGGGCCCGCGGGGCCGCCGCCCCACGGGCCCGACGGCTTTATTTGGACGGCCTGGCACCCCGATCCGACGGTGGTGGTGGGCATCGCCGCCCTGGGCGGGCTCTACCTGGCCGCGCTTCGCCGCGGCCGCGCCGAGGGCCGGACGGTCAGGCCGGCCAAAGTCTTCTGCTTCTTCGCGGGCCTCGCCGTGCTCCTGGGATCGCTCACGGGCCCCCTCCACGATCTGTCGGACTACTACCTCTTCAGCGCGCACATGATCCAGCATCTCTTGCTCGCCTTCGCCATGCCGCCGCTCCTCCTCTACGGCACGCCGGGCTTCATGCTCTCGCCCTTCCTCCGCCATCCCCTCGTGCGGGAGCTCGGACGCCGGCTGACCCGGCCGTCGGGCGCCTTCGCCTGCTTCAACCTCGTGCTGGTCGCGTGGCATCTGCCGCCCCTCTACAATCTGGCCATGGACCATCACGGTGTGCACATCGTCCAGCACCTCATGATCATGGTCGCCGCCGTCATCCTGTGGTGGCCCGTGCTGTCGCCCTCGCCGGAACTGCCGCGCGCTCCCTATCCGGTGCAGATGCTCTATCTTTTCGTGGTCGGCCTGCCCATGGTCGTCGTCTCGATCTTCATCTCCATGGCGGGGAGCGTGCTGTACCCGTACTACGCCTCCGCGCCGCGCATCTGGCCGATTCTCACCCCGCACGCCGACCAGCACCTCGGCGGCCTCATCATGTGGATCCCCGGCGGTCTGGTCTTCCTCCTCGCCATCAGCGTGGTCTTTTTCCGCTGGCAGGCCGCGGGCGGCGATGACGTGGCGGTGGCGCCGTTCGGAGCGTCGCATGGCGGGTAGTCCGCCGCGCGGCTGGGCATGGGCGACCCTCGTCGCCCTCTTCCTGCTCATGACCATGGGCAACATCGTGAGCGCCACCGGCTCCGGCCTGGGCTGCCCCGACTGGCCGCTTTGCCACGGGCACCTGCTTCCCCCCGCGCAGACGGACGTGCTCATCGAGTTCAGCCACCGGCTGAAGGCGATTCCCTTCACCCTCCTCCTCCTCGTCACCGTGGTCCTGACGTGGCGGCGGACCAAGGAGCGCGCGCCGCGCCGCCTGAGTCTGATCCTGCTCGGCCTGGTCGCGGTGCAGATCGTCCTCGGCGGCGTCACGGTGCTCTTCAAGCTGCCCGACCTCGTCAGCACGGCCCATCTCGTGAACGCGCTCCTGATCCTGGCCGGCCTCCTGATCCTGGCCGAGGGCAATCGCGCGCATCCCGCCGTCCCGGGAAAACTCAAGCGCCTGGCCCGGGCCGCACTGTGGGTGCTGCTCGCCCAGCTTGCCCTCGGCGGCTATGTGCGCCACGCCGGCGCGGGGCTCGCCTGCCCGGATTTCCCGCTCTGCAGCGGGAGTCTCCTGCCCCATCACTGGGAGAGCGCCGTGCATTGGCTCCACCGCTGGCTCGGGGTGGCGCTCCTCGGCCTCTTCGTCCACATGGCCCTGGTGGCTCGACGGACCGCGCTGGCGAAGCCCGCCGCCCTCGCGATGGGACTGGCGCTGCTGCAGGTGGCGCTCGGCATCGCCACCGTGGTGGGAGGGCTCGCGACGCCCGTCCGCGCCACCCACGCGGTGATCGCCTATGCGCTCTGGGCCACCCTCGTCTGGCTCTCGGTGCACGCGGGGTGCTGGAGCATGGTGGCGCGTGGCGCGGTGGCGCCCGCTCGCACCCGCGTCGGGGGAGCGGCCCGTGCCTCCTAGAGCCGGCGGCGCGGTGGCCCGGGCCCTGGGCGCCTCAGGGCTCGTGGAACGCGCCGGCACGTACGCGGAGCTCTCGAAGTTCGGCATCGTCCTGCTCGTGCTCGTTTCCGCGGCGGCCGGTTTCATGCTCCGGGCCCCGTTGGGCGCCGACTTTCCCTGGGGGCACGGGCTGGCGCTGCTCTTGGGCGTGATGCTGCTCTCCTCCGGCGCCTCGGCGCTGAACCAGGTGCAAGAGCGCGACCGCGACGCCCTCATGGCCCGCACCGCCGGCCGGCCGCTGCCATCCGGGCGTATCACTCATGCCCAGGGCCTGGCGTTCGCCGTGGTCGCCACGGCGGCGGGCGCGGTGGTGCTGTGGGTCGGCATCGGGCGCACCGCGGGTATCCTCGGTCTGATCGCCGCCGTCTTCTACAACGCCGTATACACGCCGTGGCTCAAGCCGACCTCCGCCTTCGCCGCCGTGCCGGGGGCCATCCCGGGCTCGATCCCGCCCGTGATCGGCTGGGTCGCCGCGGGTGGCGGGCTCACCGATGCCGGCGCCATCATTCTGTTCGGCATCCTGTTCCTCTGGCAGATGCCGCATTTCTGGGCTCTGGCCCTCCGCTACCGCGCGGACTACGCGTCGGGTGGATTCCCCATGGTGAGCGACGTCGTCGGTGTCGAGGGCACAGCGCGGCTGATCTTGCTCTATGCGTCGGGGCTGACCGCGTGGTCGCTGGCCGCGCCCACCTTCGGCGTGGGCGGACCTCTCTCGTTCGTCCTGGCCGCCCTGCTCGGCGGGCGCCTCATGTGGCTCGCCGTCAAATTCGCCCGCAAGCCCCACGATCAGCGCGGCTGGCTGTCTCTGTTTCTCTTCTCGAACTTCTATCTCCTCCTGCTTTTCGCGGGGATGGTCGCCGAACGTCTCCTTTGGCGCCTCCTGTGAGGGTCAGGTCTTGCGTTCTAGCGGGGGTCAGGTCTTGCATTCCTGCATTGGCAACACTCGCAGATACACTACGACGGAGCGTCAATGCAGGAATGCAAGACCTGACCCCCACCGTCAACCCCCACCATCAGGAATGCAGGACCTGACCCCCCACCGTTTGGTATCCTAGAGCTCTTGCGTCTGTGAACCCATGAACATCTGCGTCGTCGGCACTGGATATGTCGGGCTCGTCACCGGGGCGGTCTTCGCCGACCTCGGCAACGACGTCGTCTGCGTGGACAAAGACCGCGACAAGATCGCCGCTCTCAAGGCCGGGCGCATGCCCATCTACGAGCCCGGGCTCGAGGAGATGGTCGCGCGCAATGCCGGGGACAGCCGCCTCTCCTTCACGAGCGATCTCGGCGTGGGCATCCGCCACGCCGATGTCATTTTCATCGCGGTCGGCACTCCGCCCAAGGACACGGGCGAGACGGATCTCTCCCAGGTCGAGGCGGTGGCCGCGGAGATCGGCCGCTCCATGGACCGCTACAAGGTGGTGGTCAACAAGTCCACCGTCCCCGTGGGCACGGGCGAGCTCGTGCGCGAGGTCATCGCCCGGCACCAGCCGCGCGCCATCGAGTTCGACGTGGTGTCGAATCCCGAGTTCCTCCGCGAGGGCTCGGCGATCGAGGACACCCTCCGGCCCGACCGCATCGTCATCGGGGCGCCCACCCAGCACGTGGCCATGACCCCCGTGGAGCTCTACGCGCCGCTCGAGCGACCCATGATCATCACAGATCTGCCGTCGGCGGAGGTGATCAAGTACGCCTCCAACTCGTTCCTGGCCGCCAAGATCTCGTTCATCAACGCGATCGCCAACAT
>Ga0137362_10002789_pt1 | contig 11492 bp, 9 predicted proteins | sample MadtaG_2_FD_104801 | JGI IMG/M metagenome (GOLD analysis project Ga0137362, IMG submission 104801) | Vadose zone soil microbial communities from Angelo Coast Range Reserve, California, USA - Mad1_100_16 metaG | ecosystem: Environmental > Terrestrial > Soil > Vadose zone | place: USA: California... | reverse complement strand
CGAAATAATGTGAGGTGAACGCATGAACGTGGGTGTCGTGGGGCTCGGCGCGATGGGTTCCGGCATCGTCGCCCGGCTCATGACTGCGGGCCACGTGGTCACGGGCTGGAACCGGAGCAAGGCCAAAACCGAGCCGCTCGTGGCTTCCGGTATGCGCGTTGCACTGACGCCCCGTGCGGTCGCCGCCGCCTCGGACATCGTGTTCTCGATTGTAACCGACGCGCCAGCAGTCAAAGCGGTCGCGCTTGGCAGCGACGGCATCATCGCCGGCCTGAAGTCCGGTGGACTCTATGCCGAAATGAGTACCATTGCACCGGACGCGAGCAGGGCCATCTCAGCCGAATTCGCCGCGCAGGGCCTCGTCATGCTTGATGCGCCGATCTCGGGCAGTCCGGTAACGCTGACGCAAGGGAGCGCCGCGCTCATGGTGGGCGGAGACATGGCCGCTTTCGAGCGCATCGAGCCCGTGCTGCGCGCAATCGGCCCGAAGGTGACCTATGTCGGAGGCTGCGGCCTAGCGGTGCAGATGAAGATCGCCGTCAACTTGCTGCTCATGGTGGAGGTGATCGCTTTCGGCGAGGCGGTGGCACTTGCGGAAAAAGGCGGCGTTACACGAGAGATCGCGGTCGATGCCATCCTTAAGAGCGTTGCCGCCTCGCCGGTGCTGGCCTATCGCGGGCCGTTCATCCTCAATGGAAAGATGCCGGCCACCCCGCTTGCCGATGTCACGCTGCAGCAGAAGGATATGCTGCTGGCGCTTGACCTCGGCCGTAAGCTCGGCAGCCCCGTGCCGCTCGCGGCGGCCGCTAACGAAATCATGAATGCTTGCCGCGGGCTGGGGCTCGAGCACCGCGATTTCGTGACTGCGCACGAAGTCTACCGCCGCCTTGGAGGCCAAACCTAGCGCTGCGCGCGCGGGTGCTTCCACAAGTACCCGCTGCTCCACCGTGGCGATTTTGGGCCGGGCGCATCGCGGGACTTTTTCAGGGTTGGCGGCTATGGCATATCGTGCGTGCAATGAACCAGCCGCCGGAAATTTTTTCTCAAAAGCCAGAGCCGCGGTCACGGGATGGTGGAGAGCGATCGTGAAGCAAACAAACCGAAAAATTGCCTCGCCTGGCTCTGCGGCACGCGGCGCAAAAATGTATCGTAGCAACCTGCACGACGTGCCGAAGGTCGCAGGCCTCAAGCGTAAGGATGGCTGGGTCGACATGCAGGTGCAGTTCCTGATCGATAAAAAATCCGCCGGCGCTGATCATGTGGTCGGTTGGACCGTGCTCAAGCCGGGAGCACGGCACGAGCGGCATCGACATCACAATTGTGACGAGTTCTTCATCGTGCTCAAAGGTCGCGGCCACATCTATACCGATGAAGGCGAGGTCCCATCAGTGGAAGGCGACGTCGTGTATTCGCCCCGGACCTGCTGGCACGGCTTCAACAACACTTCGAACAAGGCCGTCGTGCTGGTCTGGGGATGGATGGGAGCCGGATCGATCGAGGCTTCGGGCTACGAAGCGGCGGGATAGAGCCGCTGACCGCCGCACGGCCCGCTCGCCCAGCGAACGAGAGAGATGACGCCATGGAGCTGTGGGAGGATGCGCGCGTCGTACGCGGCATCCGGGCGCAACTCGAGATGCGGCGTGCTCGTCTTGCGGCTGCCGATGCTCCGCTAGGGTGGAAGGTCGGGTTCGCTGCGCCTGAGATGCTCAAGCGCCTCGATATCGCCGGACCGCTGGTCGGATTCCTCACGCGCAATGCGCTCGTCCAATCCGGAGCAAGCATCCCGCTCACCGGCTGGACAAAGCCCGTGGCTGAGCCAGAAAATCGCCGTCTATGTTGCCCGCGATGTTTTGGCCGGCGCCGACCGGGACACCGCCAAGGCCGCAATCGCCGGGATCTCACCGGCAATAGAGATGGTCGATCTCACCGCGCCGCCGGAGGACCCCGAGCGCATTCTCGCCGGCAATATTTATCAGCGCCACGTTGTGCTCTCTGGCGACGCACCGGCGCGCACCGGCAGCACATCGGACGACCTCGTCTGCCGAATCCTCCGGCGCGGCAGTGAGTTCGCGCGCACCAGCAATCCGCAGGCCAATACCGGAAATTGGGTGGATATCGTGCGGCACGTCGCGGATGTGCTGGCGGCGTTCGGCGAACGACTGCGCGGCGGAGAAATCATCATCACCGGCTCGGTGGTGGCGCCGCTTGCGATCGAGCCGGATGAAGATACGATGGCCTTCGAGGTTGATCCCGTCGGTCGCCTCGGGGTTCAATTTTCGCGCCGGTCAAGTGAGCGTTGCATGCCGAGACGAAGTGACTGGCCTCCCTGCACCCTTTCCGCCATCAGGACCTCGAGATATGTCGAAGCTCTGCGCCTGGCTTATCTCTGTTGTCGCGCTCCTCGCGCTTCCGCCACCGCCGGCACGCGCAGAGACAGCGGACTGGCCGCAACGGCCGGTCCGCTTCGTCATTCCGTTCGGTCCGGGCGCCGGCGCCGATATCGGTGCGCGCATTATTCAGGACCGACTGCAGGCACGCTGGGGCAAACCGGTGGTGATTGAGAACCGTCCGGGCGGGGATAGCATGATCGCGATTCAGGCCGTGCTGTCTGCCAACGACGATCACACGTTCCTGTGGGGGCCGAGTGGGAGTTTCCTCGTCCACCCGTTTCAATATAAGAAGCTCCCTTACGACCCGGCCGATCTGGTGCCGGTGGCGCGTTTCTCCAGCACCATTCTCGGCGTTGGCGTTCCGGCTTCGATGAAGATCGCCACGCTCGCCGATTTCGTTCAACGCGCGCGCGCCGAACCCGGCAAGTTCAATTCGGCTGCGGTTCCGGGCATTACCGAACTCGCGTTCGACTATTTCGCGCACAATGCGAAGATCACGATGACGAAGGTGCCGTATAAGGATATCGTGCAGGCCGTGAATGACCTCGCCGAAGATCGTCTGCAGATCTATTCGGCCTCGTACGCCATCCTGCGGCCACATCGAGAGGCCGGCAGGATCGGAGTGGTGGCGCAGATGGGGCGGGAGCGGGCACCGAGCCTGCCTGACATTCCGACCGGCATCGAAGCGGGCTACCCCGAACTGGAAATGGACGGCAATGTCGGCCTGTTCGGAAGCAAGGCCCTGCCGGCAGAATTGCGCGAGCGCATCGGCGCCGACGTGGTCAAGGTCTCGGAGGACAAGGGCATCGACGACACGCTCAATGCAACTGCACAGACGCCGAGTCGCGGCGGGGCAAAGGAGTTCGCCGCCTCGATCGAGCGCCAGCGCGCGCAAATCGCCACCATTGCGAAGGCGCTCGGCATTCAGCCGACGCGATAACGGTGAGCGCCAGCCACGCCGTCTAAGTCGCTCTCTCCGGCAAAGTCTCCTCCTCGAACACGGAGATCACGGGCGGGGTTCCGCTCAACCCCAGCTCCTGCCACCGGGCGACCACCTTGTCGTAAGCGTCCTTCGACAACCTAGTACGCTTGGAGAAGGTCTTGATGAAGCGATAGTCCATGCAGGCATTGATCAGGCATTTCGATCCCCAGGGCCTGATCTCCGGCGGGTTCAGGCTGGGATCGAGATAGGTGCTCCAGGTCTCCCGCAGGATATCGATCGACTGCGCTGGGCGCGAGCGCGTGGCCATTGCCCACAGCACTTGACCTATATTGCTCGGATCGACATCGTCATCGACCACGATCACGTATTTTCCGAAATACGCCCCGGTCGTGCATTGCGCAGCGAGCGCCATTACCTGCGCGGCATGGCCGGCATACATCTGCTTGATCGAAACCACGGTAATACCCCAACCCGCCGCCTCGGGAATCGACCACACGCCCTTGACCCCGGGCACGCCGAGTTTTTGCAGGTCGGCCCAGATGCCGGCAGAGCGCAACGCCGCCCAGAACAGGCCGCACTCATTGGCCGCAGTGTCGGCCATCAAGGCGCAAGTCAAGGTCGGATTGTCTCGGTAACGAACACGCTCGACTCGCATGAACGGCGTCGCCCCGCTCGGCCGCCCGTAATAGCCGGTAAACTCGCCGAACGGTCCTTCGGCAAAGGTCTCGTCCGGATAGAGAAAGCCTTCGAGGACGATCTCGGCTCGCGCCGGCAGCGGCAGGCCGGTGAGCTCGCTGGTGAACACCTCGATTGGTGCGCCGTTGATGCCGGAATAATATTCGTATTCGGACTCGGTTTTCGGCAGGCTGGTCGCGGCGACCAAGAAGAGCAACGGATCTATGCCATAGGCGGCCGCGATCGGCATAGGCTTGCCCATTCGCCACCATTTCTCGCGATCGATGGTGGCGTCCTTGCCCGGCGACGTATACACGCCCACCTCGCGCGGACCTTTGATCATCATGCGGTAGGTGCCGACGTTAACGCGGCCCGTTTCCGGATCCTTGGTCACCACTGCATCGCCGGTTCCGAGGTACATGCCGCCGTCGAGCGGCCACATCCGCTGCGCCGGAAAAATGCGGATATCGATGTCGTTCCCTTCGACGACGTTCTGATTGCAGATCGCCTGCTCGGCCGAAACTTCCTTCGGCGGCATTTTCCGGCCCAGCTTTTGCTGCAGGCTCTGCACCGCCTTAAGGGGATGGTCCATCGGCTGCTCGCCGATCAGCAGACAAAAGCGGGATAGATTGCATCCGATCATGTTGTAGAGCGCGCGGTGACCGGGATGGCCCTTGATATTCTCGAACAGCAACGCTGGCGACTTCTCACCGGCAACGAGATAGGTGATCGTCGCAGCTTCGAGATCGGGATCGACTTCCGCGGTGATGCGCTTGAGCTCGCCGAGCGCTTCGACCTTCTCCAGCCAAGCATCGAGGTCGCTAGAATTCGCGCCGCGAGGAACCTTTTGGCCTTCGGCTTTCGCGGGGTGCGGTTCGCGCGCGGCTCCTACGCTGACGCTCATGTCCATATCCGTCTCCGGTTCTGTTGCCGTTCAACGGAAGTCTAGCGCGTTTTGAAGCGCGTGGGATACCGCGGCTTGTTGCTTGTCGTCTCAAGCGATCGCGCCGCAAAAAAGCCGGCGCAAGGCCGGGCACGGCTTACTCAGAGCGCCCACACGGCCGTTCAGAGGCCGGCCATCACGTTCTCAAGGCCAAGCAGATGGGCGAGCGATCTAAGTTCGCGCCGCTGGTCGTCGCTGAAGCTCATGACCAACGGGAATCCCGCCGATTTGAGTCCTTCGACATTCAGCTTGCTCATATCGATCGATGCCGTGTGGCTGTTACCCTGCGACTTCCTCGTATACTCCATCTTGCGCAGTTCGGCCTCCACGGCAGGCCAATAGCGTTCCTGCTCAGGCGTCAGGTTGAGCCTTTTCTTGATCCCGGCGAGTTGCGAATCGTTGAGCACCGCGTTGGAGCGAGGCTTGGCAGGCTTGGCCGACGCGGAGGCGAGTGCGATCTTGGTGGGTGCAGTTGGCTTCGGTTTTGCCTCGATGGTCGCCGGGGCCTCGATGTCATTGGGGGCATAGGTCGGCCGGGGATTAAAAAACGTCATTCCTGGATCGGCCGACGCCAGTGTCAGCATACTGGATGCTGGCTCCGCCGAGGCTTCCGCCCAATCCGCCGGGAAGCGCAAATTCACTGTATCGGATGGGGCCATCTTGGCGATGGTGGCGACGATTGTGGACGACGCCTGCGGTGAAAGGCCCGCGCGCACATTGAAGCCGGCGGCCAAGCCGCCCACCCCTGCTCCGGCCAGAATGGCCAGACAACCCACGACGCTTTTGCTGATACCGCTGGATAGCCCCCGCATATTCCCCCGACCTGATTACGCCCAATGGCATTCATCTTCTTTGCAAACCGAGCGTAATTATGGCTGCGCCGGGACATTTCTTCGGCGCTTTCTCCTTGTTCAACAGCGAGTTAGCACCAATCGACGCGTTGCCCTTGGCAACAACAAAAAAGCCCGGCATGACCGGCCGGGCTTTTGTTCATTCGCAGACCGCGACGCTCAGGCTGCCTCTTCCTCCACCATCGCGTCATCGTCCTCGCCCTCGGCGGGCTTGGGACCGCGACGCGGTCCCTTGGCCAGCGCCGCTTCGATCTCCTTGATCGCTTCGGTCTCCGTAATGCGTTGCACGACCGAAATCTCGCGGGACAGGCGATCGAGCGCCGCCTCGTAGAGCTGGCGCTCCGAGTAGGACTGCTCAGGCTGCGTCTCCGAACGGTAAAGATCCCGCACCACTTCGGCGATGGCGACAATGTCACCGGAATTGATCTTGGCCTCGTATTCCTGCGCGCGACGCGACCACATCGTGCGCTTGATACGGGCCCGCCCCTTCAGCGTTTCCAATGCTCGCCTGACCAGCGGCGGCTCAGCGAGCTTGCGCATGCCCACCGTAGCAACCTTTGCCGTTGGAACCCGCAACGTCATCTTGTCTTTGACGAAGTTGATGACGAAGAGTTCGAGCTTGGCGCCCGCGACCTCCTGTTCCTCGATCGCGAGAATCTGGCCCACGCCGTGGGAAGGATAGACGATGAACTCGTTGGTCCTGAAGCCCTGACGCTGGGTCGTCTTCTTGCTGGTCATCCCGGAGGAAACTCCTTCATCCGGCTTGCGGCGGACGGATGGTTTGGCCACGGGGGCTCGCCTGCGCGGCGCCGCACGGGAGGCGCGTGACACCCGCCGGCGGTGGGCCGCTGATGTTTTTTTGGTCCGCCGGCTCACGGCGGTGGTCTTTTTCGACCGATGACGCGTTTTTCCTGCCACGGCTGTTTGCGTGGGTCTCACGTCCCTGTTTGAGGTTCCTCGGAAACGACCCGAAAAATAACGCTCCCCACGGGGGAGCGGCTCGGGTGCGCTGTTTTGCTCATTTTCTGACTATATAGCACATTTTCCGCAAAAATCAAAGCGTTGCGGCACCGCAAAAGCCCAATTCCGCGCATTTGAGCATTACATTTTCGTCACCCCTGGTTAACGGCCCGCTCAGTCACCGGTTCCGGGATCGGCAGAGAAATGCGTTTCGAGCTTGTTCGGGACGCCCTCCCAAGCCTTGGCATCAGCGGGGGGGTCTCTCTTTTGGGTGATGTTTGGCCAGATCTTCGCAAAATCGGCATTGAGCTTCAGCAGCTTCTCCAGCCCGGGCTCGGTATCGGGCTTAATCGCCTCGACCGGGCATTCCGGCTCGCAGACACCGCAATCGATGCATTCGTCGGGGTGAATGACGAGCATGTTCTCGCCCTCGTAGAAGCAATCGACCGGGCAGACCTCGACGCAGTCCATGTATTTGCACTTGATGCAACTTTCGACGACGACATAAGTCATTTCCGAGCTCTCCAGGCGGGCGCTGACTAGCGCATGGGCCGATGGCAAGCAAGAGTTGCCAGCGCGCTGGAGGCTGACAGGCTCCTGTCGCTCGCACGACGATCGTACCGTGAACGAGGGGCTTAGAAGCCGTCCGCACCCGCCGAGCACCACCTCGGTGCGCAGGCGCCTATCGGATCGGCAACTCGTCACTCGAGCATCTCACGCAAGACGCAGGCCTCATCCGCGGACCCACGCCGGTCGGCAAAAGCTACGACTTTGAGGACACGAACCGCACGATCGAGCGCAACCGTAACCACATCGCCGAGTCGCACGGTGTGGCTGGGCCCGCCGACCCGCCGCCCATTGATGCGAACGTGGCCAGCGGCGGCGAGTGCCGCCGCACCCGAGCGCGTGCGCACCACGCGCGCGTGCCAAAGCCATTTGTCAATGCGTTGGCGATCCAAGCCCAGAGGCCCTCAGCACGGTTCTTTGTTGCCCGCCTCGAGCTGTTCCTTGAGCACGGCGAGCTTCGCGAATGGCGAATTCGGGTCGGGTTCGCGGCGGTCCCGGTCACGCCCGCGGCCCTTGATGTATTTCGCGCGCAGCGCCGGATCGCGATCCGGACGGTCGTTGGGCGGTGCTCGGCCGCCGCGATCGCCTCGCGCCGACCGCTGCACATCGCCTTGCGGGCGACGCTCTCGTTTCGGCCGAGGCGGACCACCCTCGGGCCGATCCTCGTCTCGGTCACGCTGCGGCCGGCCAGTGCGGTCGAACTTGGAATCGCGGAGCCGCTCGGGCGCAGGCGCCGCCGCCCGGTTCTTCGCGCTCACACTTGAAGCGGCGGTGGGCGCAAGAGGGGGCGCTTGCGGTTCTCCCTGCCGGCGACGGTGCCGCGGACGACCCTCATGGCGCGGCTCGCGCGCGTGCTCGTCGCGGCGGCCGGGCCGCCAAACTTCGATGAATTCCTCCGCTGCAGGTTGGTTGTTGGGCGCCATCTCGGAGGATCGCGGAGAGCCCGCGACATCACCCGAGAGACCTTCAGCCTGCGTCCGGCACGCAGGTTTCGACGCTTCCCCGACGTCGATCAAGGACGGCACCGATTCGGGTCCCGCGGTTGGGCTTGCGACAGGCTCGTCGAGCGCAGTCGCAGCACCTTCAACCCGCGCTGCCGCGAGAACCGGTGTCTCTGCGATTCCTGCCTCGGTCGCCTCAGGCGATCCTTCTACGCTTGGCTCCCCTTGGGCCGTTGTCGCGCGTTCAAGCGCAGGAGTAGGCGCGGCGCCTTCCTCGCTCAAAGGCGTATCTGCCGAGCTATCTTGCACAGAGCGCGCCGACGGCATCTTCGCATCCAAGGGCGCGAGCGGCGGTTCAGTGGGCTTTAGCCGCCGCTCCATGCGATAGCCGAGCGAGCGCAGGACCGAGGCGAAATCCTCCCCCGAGCAGCCCGCAAGCGACGTCATGGCGCCTGTAACCGTGAAGCCGAAGCCTTCGGTCGCACCCGCGGGCTTAGGCTGCCTTCCGCCCGAGCGCCATGCGAGCGCCGGGCGAATGAGATCGGCGAGCCGCTCCAAAATGTCCACCCGCACGGCGCGCCCGCCGCAGACCCGATAACCCGCGACCCGGTAAAATGCTTTCGGGATTTCCTCGTCGGCAGCAATCGACGTGCGCCCGCTGCCGGCGAGTTGCTCCATCGCATCAAGGGCTTTCTTTTCCGAGCCGCCGTGTTTGAGCGCCCATAACTGCATCGCCAATAGCCGCGGGGCGGGTTTGAGCGATGCCGGCATATAGACGTGGTAAGCACCGAAGCGCACACCGTATTTGCGCAAGATCGCGCGCGCGGGCTGCTCGAGGCCCTTGACCTCATCCGCGACCCTATGGCGGTCAAGCACGCCGAGCGCTTCCGTGAGCTGGAACGCCACCCCGCGAGCAATGCCGACAATGTCTTCGGCGGCGGCAAGGCGGAACAACGGCTCGAGTAGCCTCTCGATATGAGACCTCAGCCACAGGTCGAGCCGCGCTTGCACCGCATCTCGTGGCGCGCCGGTGAGGTGCTCGTCGGCGATGAGGCGTACGCGTGGCTTGAGCGTCTCCTCTGCAGCCATGAGCTTGCCGACCGGCTGGCCCAACCACCTGATCGTATCGTCAGTCGCGAGCACCAACTGTCCGTCCGCCGCTTGTGCGAGACGCGTGGCCCGCGCATCGATCTCTCCTGCTAGCGCCTTTTGCGCGGCGCTGGCGAGCGCTTTCGCCTCGGAACCCGCGGCCGAAGCAGCCGGCGTAAACATGAATCCGTCGAGCCGGCCGATGACATGGCCCTCGACCACGACCTCCCCGCTCTTGCCGATATCGGTCTCGAGCGTCGCGTTCTCTCGTAACCGACGCATCAAGACGCTGGTGCGGCGATCAACAAAGCGCTCGGTGAGCCGGTCATGGAGCGCGTCCGACAATCTATCTTCGACCGCGCGCGTGACGCCTTGCCAATGCTCGGGATCAACCAGCCAGTCCGGACGATTCGCCGCAAATGTCCAGGTACGGATGTGGGCGATGCGGTTCGACAGCGTATCGATATCGCCCTCGGTGCGATCTGCCTCTTCGACTTGGCGTGCGAACCAGTCGGTGGGGATCGTTCCTTCCCGCATCAGAAAACTGTAGAGCGTAGTCGCGAGCTCGGCATGTGTGGCTGGCGAGATTTTGCGATAATCGGGCACCTGGCAGACGTCCCACAATCGTTCGACTGCTTGGCGGTCCTTCGCCAAAAATCGGATCTCGTCGTCGCGTACCGCATGTTCCAAAACCAAGATGTCCTCCGCGATGGGCGCGCGGGTGAGGCCGTTCTGTTTCGGGGTTTCGGCGAGAGAAGCCTGCAGTGCGCCGACCGACGTGAAGTCAAGCGCGGTATTGCGCCATTGCAGCACCTTGACCGGCTCGAACGAATGGCTTTCGAGCGCCTGTGCAAGCTCGGTTTCGAACGGCAGGCATCTGCCGGTGGTGCCAAAGGTGCCGTCGCGGGTAGCGCGGCCGGCGCGGCCAGCGATCTGCGCCAGCTCGGCGGGATTGAGCCTTCTGAATTGGTAGCCGTCGAACTTCCGGTCGGAGGCGAAGGCGACGTGATCGACGTCGAGGTTGAGTCCCATTCCGATGGCATCGGTGGCAACCAGATATTCGACATCGCCGGATTGGTAGAGTGCAACCTGCGCATTGCGCGTGCGCGGACTGAGCGCGCCCAAGACCACGGCAGCGCCGCCGCGTTGACGGCGGATCAGCTCCGCGATCGAATAGACCTCCTCGGCCGAGAACGCGACGACCGCAGAACGGCGCGGAAGCCGCGTGATTTTCTTCTCGCCCGCAAATGACAGCTGCGACAGCCGTGGCCGCGTCAAGACATGAGCGCCGGGCAACAGTCTCTCGACCATAGGCCGGACAGTCTGCGCACCCAGCACCAGGGTCTCCTCGCGTCCTCGGCGGTTGAGCATGCGGTCCGTGAAGACATGACCGCGCTCGAGATCGGCGCCAAGCTGCACCTCATCAATGGCCACGAAGGCAACGTCGAGGTCGCGCGGCATGGCCTCGACCGTGGAGACCCAATAGCGTGGGCTCGGCGGCTTGATCTTCTCCTCGCCGGTGACGAGGGCGACCGCATCTATGCCCGCACGGGCCGCGACCTTATTGTAGACCTCGCGGGCCAATAGCCGCAGCGGCAGGCCGATGATCCCGGAGGAGTGGCCCAGCATGCGTTCGATTGCGAGATGAGTCTTGCCGGTGTTGGTCGGACCAAGCACCGCCGTGACACCGCTGCCGCGGGCGTCCGAATCGCGGCTGGCTGGAAAGGAAAAGGAAATAGGCATCGACTGAAGAGGCGATCGCTGACGTTGCTGTCGCGTGATGCTATCCGTTACACTTGTGCATCGAGCGCGGCGAAGCCCTCGAGGCTACCAGATGAGAGATGGCGCCGCGCGTTTGAGTTCGCGCCGGTATTCAAGCAGGTGCTGGGATCGCGCATGCATCCCGCTCGATCGAAGATACCTGCTTCTACATCTCCAGCAAAGGCCCATTCGAAGCGCTAGTCCAATGCCTATCTGAACGGGCCGCCAGCCGTGTTCCCGGAAATTCAAAAGCATCGCTTTCACGGTTCCACTCAGATCAATCTGCGGTGAGCGGGCCTCTGCAAAGTGACGGAGTGCTGCCCATAGCAGTCGGCGTCAGTTCATTACCGCCGTGGCAACAGAACCGCCGGT
>Ga0137362_10002783_pt1 | contig 11505 bp, 11 predicted proteins | sample MadtaG_2_FD_104801 | JGI IMG/M metagenome (GOLD analysis project Ga0137362, IMG submission 104801) | Vadose zone soil microbial communities from Angelo Coast Range Reserve, California, USA - Mad1_100_16 metaG | ecosystem: Environmental > Terrestrial > Soil > Vadose zone | place: USA: California... | reverse complement strand
AGGCTGTAGCCATCGAGCCTCCTCGCGTGTGCGTGTAGACGCGTCTCGACACCGCATCTATAGCACTGCTGCGAGGCTCGGTGGCTCTTCTCTTTCATTTTTCGTGAATTTTCCAGGCTAGGGGACAGGTGGCGCGCGTGGGACTTCGTGAGCGCGTGATCCCCGAGCTCGGTTACGATACGCATCGCCTTCGCATCCCGCTCGGGATCGACTCTGAGCATCCCTGTGACGAGCCACTCTCGCGCCATCTCATTCGACCATTGGATCGCCTTCTCGCACTCGCCAATCAATGTTGGTGAATACTTCGCAATGATAGGTTGCCAAACGAACGCTCTGGTTTGGTCGGCTTTGATTTCGGCGTGGGCGCGGTTGAACTCCTCTACGACTCCGTGCGCGGCCATACCTCCAAATTGCGGGTCTATTGGTCCGAGGCTTGAGTGCTTGCCCATGACAATCTCTTTGCAAGCACAGGCGATCATCGTACCCGCAGACATCGCCAATTCAGGAACGATTGCACGGATGTCGTTACCAAACATGGCACGGAGATACACGACGATGGATTCCGTGGCCGCTGTCTCTCCGCCCGGGGTATGCAGAATGAGGTCAAGCCCCTTGCTGCGATCGAGCCCATGGATGACCGTCATGAAGCCGTTCTTGTCAGCGTCCGAAACTTGCGTACCGGGGATCTTCGGCTTCTGTAGCCACCCCGAGTAGTAAATAATGACGTTTCGGCCCGTCACATCCGCGAGGTGCTGGAGCCGCTCGCGACGAAGAACATCAAAGGTGCTGCCCCGTGCCCTGATTTCGTTGAGGAGGCTATGCCAAGTCGGCACTGGTTTTCTCGTCCAAAGGGGTGGTAACTGTCTCGATGCGGATGAAGACCTGAGGAGCGGTTGGCCCTTCCCCCACCTCCATCGTAGGAGAGTGGCTGCGCCCCCAGGTTTCTTCCGTCAAACCGATCTCACGGAAGGCCGCTTCAATCTCTTCGATCGTTCGAGTCCTCATGTCACTACCTCCAGCCTGCTCAACTAGAATTGCGCCGAGGACACGGCCATCGCGCAGGCCATGATCACCGTGGCCAAAAGCTTGCAGCTCGGCGTCCCACCGGCGGGCGGCGGTTCACGTCCGTCGCTCACGCGCTGCGCTTACTTCTTGCCGAGGGCCGCCTTGGCCTCCGTGATTTCCGGCCGCTCTGTGTCGGCCTGCTCAGTGAGCAGTACGAGATTCTCGTAGTAAACCCGGGCCTTGCCCGTGTCGCCCGCGCGCGTCGCGGCCCTGGCGGCGCCGTAGTATGAGCGGAAGCGGTTTGGGGCGGCCTTGAGCGAGGTCTCGAACGCGGTGAGCGCCGGCCCCGGCTCGTTCACTTCGAGTAGCATCTCGCCGAGGAGCTCGCGCATCGGCACCAGACGATTCTCCATGGCTATATGCTTCTCGCTCGCGTCCTCCAGATCGCTCGAGGCGCGCATGAGGGCGAGCGCCGCGTCCTTCTTGCCTTCGGCGCGGGCGACCCACGCCGCCGCTGCCCGGCGCTGGATCTCGGTCTGCTCCGCCCAGTATTTGTTCTTCGCCTGCTCGAGCGCATCGTGGAGCGACTGGAGCTTGTCGATGTCCTTGCGCGCGCTCGTCAGGTCACCGCTCCGCGCGGCGCCGAGCGCGCGGCCGAAGTAGACGATGGACTCGGCGGCCTGGAAGTTCGACTGGATGGGCCCGACCGAGGCGGCCTCCGCCCAGCGGCCGCGCTCGATGGCGTAGCGCACGGGGATGGCCGCGTACGCGGTGTCGCCCGGCAGGAAACGCGTCCAGAATTTCTGGGCGGCGTTTCGCTCGTCGACCATGGCCTTGGCCTGATTGTCCTGGGCGCCCTGCAGGTACGCATAGGTCAGGAAGTCCATCGAGTGAAGCATCCCCGCGGTGACCGTACCCTGCTGGTTCTTGTCCGAGTAGGCCTTCGCCGCCGCCAGCGACGCGCGGTCGGCCGGGATCAGCTCCTGCCACAGGCCCACCATAGAGAAGATGTGCGAGGGCATGTGGAGCGCGTGGGGCGCCGACGGCGCGATGGCGGCGTACTGACGTGCGGCCGACAATCCGCGAGGGGCGAGCGACGGGAAATCGTAGCTGTGGATGATGTAGTGTGCGACGCCCGGGTGATCAGGCTGCTGGGCGAGGACCTTCTCGAGAATCGCCCCCGCCTTGAGCTGTCGCGCATACGTCGTGTCGAAGTGGTCAGTGGCCTCGTTGAGGGCGAGGGCGTAGAAGATGGCCGCCTCGGCGTCGGTCGGATAGCGGAGGTAAACCTGCTCCATGGCCTTCTCGTAGGCCTGGGCCCGCGCGAGGCTGGCGCCCTTCTCAGGATCCTTGTAGTAGACCTCCATCGCCGCGATGTAGTCGCGCTCGCGCTGGGTTTTGGCGCCGGCCGCCTTCGCCTTCTCCACGGCCTCCCACCCCTTCTTGAGTGTCGCCACGTCGAGCGGGATCAGGGGGTTGGGCCTGGTGCTCATGGCGATGCCCCAATAGCCCATCGCGCAGGATGGGTCGGTCTGGGTCACCTGGGTGAATGTCTTGACCGTCTCCGGGAAGAAGAACGAGTGCAGCATGGCGAGGCCGCGCTCGAACTCCGCCTGGGCCTGCGGCGTGCACGAGACGGGGAAGCTGACCTTGCCGAGCTTCTCCTCGCTGGACACGCGCGCCGGTGTCGTCGAGAAGGCGACAGACACCAAGATCAAGGCGAGGGCAACGAGGGTGGCGCTGGCTGTTGGACGCTTCATGGGCGTATCCTCCTCATTGGGGACGGTCGGGGAACGCTAGCGAAAGATTGGGCCGGGCAGTGTGGCAAGTCAAGGACGTGTTGCCCTTACAGCGTGAGCGCGGACGCGTGGCGCCTCCGCCGGGGTAAGGCTACTTGGCCAAGGCCGGTTGATTGAGGGCAGCTACTCGGCCCACCCGATGATCTATCGAAGTAGAGCTGCCCTCGATCGCCGGTTCAAATCGTGGACCCGCAACGATGACGCCAAGACCTGCTCCGGATTGAAACGCGACTTTGAATCCCCCTTCGCTTTTGGCGCCCAGCGACTATGATTCGCTGGTTCAAATCGCGGGCCTGCAGCCACCGAAACGGACTCCCGTTGCAGATCCTTCCCACAGCATAGAGGTGCGTGAACTAGGTGAAACGACCTCCAATTATCAGGGAAACGTGGAATGGATCGGCTGCTACCCTGCGCCACTGCAGCCGCCCGTCCTTCGGGAAGGCGCCGCAATCCAGATGACCAGTCGCCTAGCCGCGGCGACGACTGCTCCTGGGCCCAGTCGTCCCTGTAGTTTTTCCTGGGTAGCAGTGGGCACTTCTGCCAGTAGTCCCGTATCCACTCACGCGCTAGCGTTCCCTTCAGAAGGCGTCCGGAGATCGTCAGAAGTCGCCCGTACAAGGGGCGAGGAGGAGCCATGCCCGAGTCGATTGCAGATCTTGTCGCGTTGTTCCTGAGTCTCACACTGCTGTGGCTCGTCCCTGGCTGGCTCTCAGGTGGGGAGCGGCCGGGGCAGCGCCAGGCGTCCCAGCGCAGCATCAAGGCGCGGTGATTTGACGTCCATGAGCCCGGCCGTACCTGTGGGTTTTGCTGTTCGGAATTGGTATTTCTGCCAGTAGCCCGACACCCCCGGGACGCCCTAGCCTGTTCTCGTCATGGAAGGCGGAACCTATGAACTGCGGAGGAACATCATGCTCGGTCTGGCCGGCCACGCTGTAGGAAACTGGCTCTTCTTCGCCGTGGGAATATCTCCGGCAGCGGTGTTGGCCAGCGTCACGTTCACCTGGGCGGCCGGCAGATCCTCGCTCGGCCGCCCAACACAGGGGCTCACTTCCCGGAGGACGACGATGAACAGGTATCTCCTGGCCATGATCGCGGTGATCGCGGCGGCGGGGCTCGCTGGCTGCGCGGGCAACTCGGAGCAGCACGTTCAGTTCTTCAAGGCATACGGGCCCGGGCAAGTCGAGCAGCGCTACCTGGGCATGAACATCATCGCAGTGTCCCAGACTGACCGGGCGCCGTCGTTGTCGAAGTAGCGCGCGCTATAAGGAGATGGAGGGAGACACGAAGGGGCGGCCGGCCAGGGCTTCTCTGATACAGGGGAGCAGGTCGGTCGCGAGCCGGGACTTGACGACATAGCCCAAGGCTCCGGTCTCGAGGGCAGCACGAACGTAATCCGAGTCCGCGTGCATGGTCAGAAAGACAATCCTGGCCGGTGAGCCGGCAGCTTTCAGTCGTCGGGCTGCTTCGATGCCGCTCAGCACGGGCATAGAGATGTCGAGCACCACGAGACCTGGCTCGAGCTTGGCGGCCTGGTCGAGCAGCGCCTCCCCGTTGCTGACCGCCTTGAGCACGTCGAAATGCGGTTCCAGGTGTCGGACGGCGGTAGCGAGGAAATCCTCGTGGTCATCGGCCAGCAAGACGCTTACTCGTTCCAAGGAACCCTCCGAAAAGAAGGACCTACGGCTAAGTCTACCCGATTGGCCTGAAGCTCTCGAGCCCCCATGCTTAATGGAAACGTAACCGCCCTTGAGCCTGGCGACTACTGGCAAAAGTGACAGGATCAGTGCTGGAGGACCGACAGAGGGGCGGCTACAGCGACACGATGCGCTTCTTGATGGCGAACTGGACCAGCTCCGCGCTGGACTTGATGCCGAGCATTTCCATCATGCTGTACTTGTGGAACGCAACGGTCCTCGCGGTGATCTTGAGGATGGTGCCGATCTCCTTCATGGTGCGGCCCTCAGCCAGCAACTGCAGGACCTCGCGCTGGCGTGGGCTCAGCTCGCGACCCCCCTTGGCTGACTCGGGTTGGTGTAGCAGATTGTCGACCATTCCCTGCGTGGCCAGCGGCGTGACGTACGAGCGTCCGTTCGAGACATCCTGGATGGCCTGAAGGAGCTCCGAGGCCGCGGAGCCCTTGAGCACGAAACCGGAGGCGCCGGCTCGAAAAGCCTCCGCCGCGAGATCCGGATCTTCATTGACGGTCAAGAAGATCACCTTGACGGCGGGCATCAGGCGCTTGAGCTGGCGCGCGGCGTCCAGGCCGTTGAGCAACGGCATGGCGACGTCCAGCACGACGATGTCGGGTCGGAGCTCGGGCGCCGCGGCGAGCAGGGCGCGGCCGTCGCCCAGCGCTCCCACCACGTCGCAGGTCGACTCGAGCAGCTTGACGAACGATTCTCGGAGCAGCCGATGGTCGTCCACCACCACAACCCGTGGGCGCCTCATGACAGCCTCATGTGCGCTCGGCCTGGTCCATGGCGACCAAAGGGAGCCGGGCGTCGATCCGGGTGCCGTTCGATGGCCGTGAGTTGATCGTGATCTCGCCGTCGAGGTGGATGACCCGCTCCCGCATGCTGACCAGTCCGAGGCCCTCTTTGCCCTGGATCAGCCTGGGGTCGAACCCGACGCCGTCATCCACGATCCGCAAGGATACCGCATCGGCGCTTCCCGTCAGATCCACGCCGACGTGCTGGGCGCCGCTGTGCTTGATGGCATTGCGCAGCCCTTCCTGCACGAGGCGATAGAGGCACAGCGCCGTATCGGGAGCAATCACTTCCGGCATCTGGTGGTGGATGAATTCGATCTCGAGACCGTGAGCCTGAGCCAGCTCCCGGCAGAGGCCACGGACGGTCGCGACGAGCCCGAGTTGCTCCAGCTGTGCCGGGTGCAGCCGGTGCGAGAGGGCGTGCACGGACGAGGACAATTGCCTGACCCGGGCCGTCAACTCCTGCATGCGGCCGCCGAGCTGGCCTGCCGACTCCGGGGGGTTCTGGCCGAGGAGCTCCATCTCCACGGACAGCAGAGCCAGGCCCTGGTTCAGATCGTCATGGAGCTCCCGAGCAATCCGCCGGGACTCGGTCTCGTGCGCGAGGAGGAGCCTGCCGGAGAGTGCCCGGAGCTCCTGCTGGCTCTGCCTCAAGTCGGCTGTCCGCACCTGCACGCGCTCCTCGAGCTGGGCGCTCTTATCCGCGATCTCCCGGAAGAGCCGGGCGTTCTGGATGGCCAGGGCGGAGTGGGCGGCGAAGGCTTGGAGGAGACGCACGGTCTCCGGGTCGAACACCCCGGGCGTCTTGCGGCTGACACCCAGGACGCCGATAATCTTCTCCTCACGGAGCAATGGAACGGCCAGCAGTGCCCGATAGCCCGCTTGGAGTTGCGGGGTCCGCCAGGGACTCTCATAGACCCCCTCGATCATGATGTCAGGAATTTGGGCTGGCTCACGCAAGAGCGCCGCTCGGCCCGCCAATCCTCGCCCTTTGGGGATCGGCGTGGCACGACCGAATGAGTCCAGGATCGCCGCCTCCCGCTCGTCTGCATAGCTACTCGCCCGTTGACGGAACTCCTCCGCCGTCTCGTCGTATTCCCAGATCGTGCATCTGTCCGTCCCGGCGAGCTGGTTGGCCCGAACGACGATCGTCTTCAGCACGGTCTCGATGTCAAGCGTCGAGTTTATAGCGCGGCCCACCTCGCCGAGTGCGATCAACTCGTCCACGGACCGCGTCAGGTCCGCCGTCCGGGCCTGGAGCTCAGTAAAGAGCCGGACGTTCTCGATGGCGATCACCGCCTGGTCGGCGAACGTCTTCAGCAGCTCGATCTCGTTGTCGGAGAAGCGTCCGGGCTCGGCGCGCGTCACCGCGATGACGCCGATGGGAGTGCCCTCCCGCAGCATTGGTACCCAGAGGCCGCTGCGAAAGCCGAGCGTGCGGCCCACGACTTGAACCGAGAGCTCCAGATCGAGCTCGAGGACCTCGGGTATGTGAACGACCGCGCGCTCGAGGATTGCCCGTCCTGTCATCAGCGCCCGGGTTGGGCGCGCTGGGAAGATGCGACGCATCTCCTCGAGAGCTTCGGGGGTGACGTTGTGCCAGGCAACATGCTGGATCAGCTCGCCATCGAACTGAAAGAGCCCGCTGAAGAGGCCACCGCAGAGCCTGACGGCGCTCTCCGCAATCGTGTCGAACACCGGCTGAACGTCGGTCGGCGAGCTGGAGATGACGCGCAGGATCTTGCTGGTGGCCGTCTGCTGCTCCAGGCCCTCGGTCACCTGCGCATGCGCCTCCGCCAGGCGCTTCTCGAGTTCGTGAGCCCTCGGAGCTCCCTTCTTCGGTGCCTTACGGGTGAACGGGCGCTTGGCTTCCGCCTCAACCTTCGCGGGCTTTGCACGGCGACCCATCAGCCTCTCGTTGCCTCCCCCAGCACAGCGATCGACGACAGTCTAGGCGGTTGAAGTCACATGAGCAAGCGGTGGGGACGGCGGTGGAGTGCATCTCCTTCTAGTGCTCACCGTAAGGAGCTTGGGCCCTACGGGGAGTGAAACGCGACTTTCACTCCCCTTAGCCTCTCAGTTCTCTGACGCGTGCAAATCACGGGCCCGCAACGAACTGTCGATCCCAGCCCCAACGATTCCGCCAGCGCGTGGACATCCCGACTCCCGGTCTTTACCTTCCGGTGCGGCATGCCGTACATGGGCGCGCCGTTCGGGTCGGCGACAATCACCTCAGCCGCCGATCCCGTCGTGGGCGGGATGAGCGAGGAGGGTCGCGACCGACTCCGCCTGGTGCGCGCGACAGCATGTGGGGTCCGACGTTCCCCGAACTCGTCGAAGCGCTGCCAGGCATCGAGATCATCGACCGTTCGTCGGTCAACGCCTTTGACGACGCACACGTGGCTCGCGCCATCGAGGCGACTGGCCGCAAGAAGCTGATCTTCGCCGGCATCTCACTTGAAGTCTGCGCGGCTTTTCCCGCCATCACTGCCGTTGGTAAGGGGCTGGACGCCTATGTGGCAGTCGATGCCTCGGGAACCTTCAGCGAGACCAAGCGCCAGGTCGGGCTCCTGCGCATGCTGCAGGCCGGTGTCATTCTGTCCGACTACGCAACTTTGATGGTGGAAATCCTCAAGGATAATGCGCGACCGGAGGCCGGCGAGGTGTACGGGCCCATGGACATGGCCTGGGCCAAGCTTGTCGGCCAGATCGCCCACGCCTACGGAAAGTAAACGACTGGCGGAAAAGGCATTCAGCTCCACAGCAGCCCACCGAACGTGCCGTCGCCGGTAAATGCGTAGCCTCGCTCACCGGCGACGAGCACGGGCGTGCAGTCGACGCGATCCACCAGGAGTGCCTGCAGCGCCTCGCGTGCCTGCCCGCCCTGACGGCGGAGCACACCCTGGATCTCGTCCGCGCGAGTGCGCAGCTCGCGGGCCACGCGGTCGCGATCGACCGAGACGACCGCGCTCGGCTGCGGCAGCGTGGCGAGTTGCGCTTCGAGGCTTTTTCTCCGGGTTTCTTCGGCGCGGAGCGCGCTGAGCAGAGCCTCAGGGACCGCGTCACCCGGAGTCCCATGCGAGATAGCCTCCGCCAGCCGCTGCTCCCGGCGTCGCACCTCGGCGATCTCGCCCTCGAGCGTCGGCCGCCGGTCTGCGGTCTCCGCAGCAGTCTCCGTCAACCGCTACGCTCCGCTCTGGGCCGAGGAACGCGGGGGCGAGGGGATCGACGAACAGCCGGCTCGCGACCGGGCGCGAGGATTCGATCGCCCGGTAGAGCGCGACGAGCTCGGCGGTCCGGCTGGCGGTTTGATGCACGACCCTCGATCTGATCTCGTCGAACCGATCGTCAAGGCCGCGGCGGCACGGTCCCGAACAGCGAGCCGAGCCCTTCGCCCATCGTTGGGTGCGTCAGGATGGCGTCACGCAGCCTTTGATAAGGCAAGTCCGCGAGCATCGCTGTTTGCACGGCGGCCAGCACTCCGTCGGCGTCAGCGCCAATCATCGCGAAGCCGAGAATGCGATCGTCAGTACCAACGAGCGCTTTCATGAAGCCTCGTCGTTCGTCAGTCGTGTGTGCCCGGAGGACAGCGCTGACTGGTAACCGAGCGACGCGCGCGGCGATGCCTTGTCGCTTTGCGTCCTCCTCGCTCAGTCCCACGCGTGCCAGTGGAGGATCCGTGAACATGCAGAAGGGGACCAGCCGACCGCGCGTGCTGCGCTTGCCCCCGGCCAGATTGTCCCGAATGATTTGAAAGTCGTCGACGGATACGTGCGTGAACTGCGGGCTCCCGGCGCATTCTCCGATGGCCCAGACGCCGGCGGCACGCGTTTCCAGGCGGTCGTCGACCCGAATATAGCCGCGCTCGTCCACATCGACGCCGGCATGCTCGAGCCCGATCCCGGCAGTGTTGGGAACGCGTCCGGCCGCCACCAGGATGTCGGTGCCGTCGATCTTGCGCTCCTCGGAGGTCATCCGCACGTCAAGGGTGACCTGACGTCCGGATCGGCCGTGGACCTGGGCGATCTGGGCCGTCACGAGAACGTGAACACCTTCGTCGCCGAGGATGCCCTCTACTTCGTGAGCGACGTCAGGATCCTCGCGTTGCATGAGCTGGGCCCCATGCTCGATCACCGTCACGTCGCTCCCGAAGCGACGAAACGCCTGTGCCATTTCTAGACCGACGTAGCCGCCGCCGAGCACGATGAGATGTGGCGGTACGTAGTCGAGTTCTAGCGCCTCGATATTGGTCATCGGTCGGGCAGCGTCGAGGCCTGGAATGCCGGGAACAGCCGAGTGCGTTCCGACGTTGATGAAGACTTGGTCGCCGGCCAGGAGCCGCGTCCCCCCGTCATTGAGTCGCACCTCGAGGGTTTTCGGCGCCACGAATGTCCCGGAGCCCATGATCAATTCGGCGCCGCTCGTCTTGTAGTTGTGCACGTGGTCGGCGATCTCGGCCTCGACCATCTCTCGTTTGCGCTGTCGAACCCTGGCCATGTCGATAGCCACGGAACCGGTCATGGTTCCGAACTGCGCGGCATGGCGCACGAGATGCGCGACCTTGGCGCCCCAAATTTCGTTCTTGGTGGGCATGCAGTTGATGTTGGGACACGAGCCCCCGATCCACCGGCGCTCCACCACAGCCGTCCGCCGGCCTGATCGCGCCATATGCCAGGCCAGCAACTTGCCACCCGCTCCACTTCCGAGGATGAGGATTTCAAACCGTTCTGGTTCGGCCATGACACCCCTCCGTGTGATTCGTGACGGCTCAATTCACGCTTTGCGCGCTGCCGCCGTCGACCCGTAGGTTTGCCCCGTTGATGAAGCCGGCGAGCGGGCTGACGAGGAACGCCACCGCGTTGGCGATGTCATCGACGCGTCCGACCCGTCCCACCGAGTTTGGGAGCAGCTCCTGCACGACACGGTGCTCGATCTGCGCGAGATCGTCACCCCAGCCGCGAGCGCTGGCGATCCCGCGCGCCCAGTCGACCCAGCCGGCGGTCATGATCGGGCCCGGCGTCACGGTGTTCACCGTGATCCCGCTGTTGGCCAATTCCTTCGCGAGGCTCACGGTGATGTTGATCACGGCCGCTTTCGCGGCGCCGTAATCCGGCTGCGCAGCCAGCGGCTGCACTCCGACGAGGCTGGAGAGCTGAATGATGCGCCCCCACCCCAATGGCTTCATCTGGGGAACCAGCAAGCGGATCACACGCACCATGGAGAGGACGTCCTGATTGAACGTGTCGAGCCATTGCTGAGGCGTGGCATCGGCCCATCCGCGGACTTCATACGCGCCGGCATTGTTCACGAGAATATCGATCGCGCCAAACGCGGCCACGGCCGTGTCGACCACGCGCTTGGCGCCGTCGTCCGTGGCGAGGTCGCCGATGGCCACGACGGCCGTTCCACCCGCGGCCTCGATCTCCTGTTGCACGCGCCGGCCTGCCGATTCATTTCGTCCTTGCACCACGACGGCCGCACCTTCCCGAGCCAGCAGCTTCGCGATGCCTTCCCCGATTCCGCCGGTGCTCCCCGTGACCAGAGCTCGTTTGCCTGTGAGCGCCAGGTCCATGTGGCCCTCCTTCGCGAGGCGTGTTGTTTCAATGCTAACGCCTGGTGCAAGGGCGAGGAAGTCGTAGGCCGTTGACGGATTCCTGTGGCATCGGGCTCCTCGGGCGGCCGGCGTCCGAGTCTGGCAGCTTATGTCGCGGGGATGGGGCCCAGGGACGGGGCGATCGCTGCCAAAGGTCGTTCGTGTTGCCTAGCCTCCAGAACTGTCCACAATCATTTCTTTTTGAACCAGAGATCCGTGCCGCAGGAACCCCTCGCAAAGCCGGCCTTTCGCACGCTTCCCTCAGCGACGTTTTTGACGCGGCCATCGTGCAAGCTTCTCGGGGAAAAACCAGCGCGGAGGCCGCCGGGGCTCGAACGGCGCGTTCAGAAGGGCGTCCTTTACGTTAGCTCATTCGCAGTCGCCCCTGTACCGCTGCTTGACCGCCCGCCCCCAAAAGGGCTACGGTGGCCGCACCCGTCTGACCGTTGATCGCGCCCGAGGTCGAACACCGGCATGACCTGCCCCCCGTGCCAGCATGAGAACCCGGTAGACGCGGCGTTCTGCAACGAGTGCGGGGCTCGCGTTGAGGCGGTCTGCGTCGCCTGCGGAGAACCCAATCGGCCGGGGGCGAAGTTTTGCCGGAAGTGTGGCCAGCCGCT
>Ga0137362_10002781_pt1 | contig 11509 bp, 9 predicted proteins | sample MadtaG_2_FD_104801 | JGI IMG/M metagenome (GOLD analysis project Ga0137362, IMG submission 104801) | Vadose zone soil microbial communities from Angelo Coast Range Reserve, California, USA - Mad1_100_16 metaG | ecosystem: Environmental > Terrestrial > Soil > Vadose zone | place: USA: California... | reverse complement strand
ACCTCGCTGCCGGTGCCGATGAGAATGACTTCCGGGGCGCCGCCGAAGGTGTCCGCCAGAATATAGGCGCCACGCGCCAGGCCCGAGGCGGGAGCGTATTTCGTCCTATCGATCGTGGGCAGGGCTTGGCGAGTGAGCACGAGCACCGCTGGCTCGTGATGCAGTTGCAATATGACCTTCCAAGCCTCGGTCACCTCATTCGCGTCGCCGGGCCGAATCATAATCAGGCCGGGCATGGCGCGCATGTGGGCGAGCTGCTCAATGGGTTGATGGGTGGGTCCGTCTTCGCCGACTCCAATCGAGTCGTGAGTGAACACGTAAATAACAGGAAGCTCCATTAAGGCGCTTAGGCGGAGAGGTTCCCGCATGTAATCGACGAAGATGAAAAATCCCGAGCCGAAGGGGCGAACTTTCACCAGACTCATCCCGTTGAGTATGGCGCCCATGGCGTGCTCGCGGATTCCGAAGTGGAAATTGCGTCCGGCATAATTCTCGGCCGAGAAATCCCCTGCCCCTTCCAGCGTGATCCGGGTCTTGGTGGAGGGAGCGAGGTCCGCAGATCCACCGATGAACCAGGGGATGTTTTTAGCGACTGCATTCAGTACTTTCGCGGAGGATTCGCGGGTCGCGAGGCCTTTCGGATCTGTCGGGAATGTGGGCAGGTCACGGTCCCAGCCTTCCGGGAGCTGGCGATGTTGCATACGGAATAATTCCTCAGCTAGATCTGGGTACTGCTTGCGATACTCAGCGATTCGCGCAAACCAAGCGTTACGTAGCTGTTGACCCCGCTTTCCAATGCCTTGAAGAAAATGATCGTAGACTCCATCCGGCACATAGAACTTTTTGTCTTCCGGCCAGCCGTAGTTTCGCTTGGCAAGCCGGATCTCTTCTTCGCCCAGCGGTTCGCCGTGGGCGCCACTGGTGTCCTGCTTGTGCGGAGCGCCATAGCCGATGTGGCTATCCACGATGATCAACGTCGGGCGATCGTTCGTACTCTGAAAGTTGTGGAACGCGCGGGCCAGCATATTGAGGTCATTTGCGTCACCCACCCGCGTCACATTCCAGCCATAGCCGATAAAGCGCGTGGCCACGTCTTCGCTAAAGGCCAGCGCAGTGTTGCCTTCGATCGTGATGTGGTTGTTGTCGTAAATCCAGCAGAGATTTGAGAGCCGCAGGTGTCCGGCGATCGAGGCAGCTTCGCCAGAGATGCCTTCCATCATGCATCCATCTCCGCACAGGGCGTAGACGTTGAAGTCGAACAGGTCCTCAAAGCCCGGGCGGTTGTAACGCGCAGCCAGCCACTGACGGGCAATCGCCATGCCCACGCTGGTGGCGACGCCTTGGCCGAGAGGTCCCGTTGTGGTCTCGACGCCCGACGTCCAGCGGTATTCCGGATGTCCCGGGCAGCGGCTATCCACCTGGCGAAATGCCTTGATGGCATCCATCGGCACCGATACTTCGCCAAGAGTTTCATAGTCCTTGCTGACTGCTCGGACTTGCGTCAAGTGAAGCAGTGAATAAAGCAGCATAGACGCGTGCCCGATCGACAGCACGAAGCGATCGCGGTTTGGCCAGACGGGGTCCTGCGGATCGAATCGAAGGAACTGCTGCCACAGGCAATAGGCCACCGGTGCCATCGCCATCGGAGTTCCGGGGTGTCCCGAATTTGCCGCCTGCACACCATCCATGGCAAGCGTGCGAATGGTATTGATACTGGTCAGATCCATGTCTTGTTGTACTCGGGAAATGGGAGTTGCGATTGCTACACTCATGTAAGATCCTTTCGCGCTGCCTTTCGCAGGCGGTCCACTCTGTTTGAAGGAGGCTGTGATGGCCGCCTTCTTTTCGTGCCGGCCACCCCTTACACCCGGTCAAGTCATTCAGACCGGTGCGGCCACCTCCACCCTGTAACCTCCGGGCTGTCGATGCCGTTCTTGTATGCGTAGGCCCGGCAGGCGATTTGTTTGTTGCGGAATTTTTCTTTGGCGTGCGCCCCGATTTTTTGCAGTCTCGGGATTCGGTCAATGGCGTCAATCGCCAGGGTGTAGCGATCAATTTCATTGTTCATCGCCAGCTCCATCGGGGTGTTGATGTTGCCTTTTTCTTTGTAACCGCGCACGTGCAAGTTCCTGTTCGTGCGAGCATATGCGAGACGGTGAATCAGGTAAGGATAGCCGTGGAAGTTGAAAATGATCGGCTTGTCAGCCGTGAAGAGAGAATCAAAGTCACGGTCCGTTAGCCCATGCGGATGGTTCTTGCTGGGCTCCAATTTGAAAAGATCCACCACGTTGACGAAACGAATCTTTATGTCGGGGAACTCTTCCCGCAGCAGCATTGTCGCGGCCAGCGCCTCTTGGGTCGGTATGTCGCCGGCGGAGGCCATCACGACATCGGGTTCGACACCCTGGTCGTTACTGGCCCAGTCCCAAATACCGATGCCCTTGGTGCAATGCTCGATAGCCGCATCCATATTCAGGTATTGCAGGTGCAGCTGCTTGTCTGAAACGATCACATTGATGTAGTTCTCACTTCGCAGGCAGTGGTTGGCTACCGACAGTAAGCAGTTGGCGTCGGGCGGAAGGTAAATACGCGTGACCGCGGCGCTCTTATTTAGGACAACGTCGAGGAAACCGGGATCCTGGTGCGTGAAACCGTTGTGATCCTGACGCCAGACCGTCGAGGTGATCAGAAGGTTCAGTGATGCGATCTTCTCGCGCCACGACAGATTGTTGCAGATCGAGAGCCATTTCGCGTGTTGGTTGAACATGGAGTCGATCACGTGGACAAAGGCCTCATAGGAGGAGAAGAAACCATTTCTGCCGCTCAGCAGATAGCCTTCGAGCATGCCCTCCATGGTGTGCTCGCTCAGCATCTCAACCACACGCCCATCGGTCGCCAGTTCGCCACCGTCCTGGTCTTCGGGGAAATAGTCGGCAATCCAGAATTTCTTGGCGACCTGGTAGATAGCTTGTAGCTTGTTCGATGTGGTTTCGTCTGGGCCGAAGACCCGGAAGTTGTTCATGTTTTCCTTCATTACATCGCGAAGGAAGTTGCCCAGAGGCGGGACGTTTTCGGTTTCGAGGGTTCCCGGCTGGTCCACTTTCACCGCATAATCGGCGAAGTCAGGCAAACGCAGAGCCCTCCTAACCCTTCCACCGTTGGCATGAGGATTCGCGCTCATACGGCGGTCCCCAGTTGGCGCCAGCGCTTTGAGTTCCGGAACGAGCTTGCCATCCTGGCCAAAAAGCTCCTCCGGTTTCTGCTCATGCATCCACTTCTCGAGTATGCGCAGCTGTTCCGGGTTCTTCTTGACATCGGTCAAGGGCACCTGGTGCGCACGCCAGAACCCCTCGAGGAAGTGACCACCTACTTCTCGCGGCGCGCCCCATCCTTTCGGGGAACGCAGCACGATCATCGGCCAACGCAGCCGCTTCGCAACGCCGCGGGTACGGCATTCCTGCTGATGCGCTCGAATTTCTGTGATGCAGTGTTCCACCGTAGCCGCCATGGCCTGGTGCATGCTTTCAGAATCCGATCCCTCAACGAAGTGTGGCGTCCAGCCATATCCGCGCATGAGGTCTTCCAGTTCCTCGTGGCTGATGCGCGCCAGCAGAGTCGGGTTATTGATCTTGTAGCCGTTCAAGTGAAGGATGGGCAGTACCGCTCCATCGCGAATGGGACTCAGGAACTTGTTGATGTGCCACGAAGTTGCCAGCGGTCCGGTTTCCGATTCACCGTCTCCAACCACAGCAGCGACAATCAGGTCAGGGTTATCGAACGCAGCGCCGCAGGCGTGGGAAAGCACATATCCCAGTTCGCCGCCTTCGTGGATCGAACCGGGAGTCTCTGGCGTGCAGTGACTGCCGATGCCACCTGGGAAAGAAAACTGTTTGAAGAACTCGTACAGGCCACGTTCGTCTTCGCTCTTTTCGGGATAGATCTCGGAGTACGTTCCCTCGAGATACCCTGGGCCCAGAACGCCGGGCGCGCCATGCCCAGGACCCGCCATGAAAATCATGTCCAGATCGAACTTCTTGATCAGCCGGTTCAAATGGATATACATGAAAGCGAGGCCGGGGCTCGAGCCCCAGTGTCCGAGCAACCGATTTTTGATATGCTCCGGCTTCAGTGCTTCCTTCAGAAGGGGATTGGCCTGGAGATAAATCATGCCGAGCGCCAGGTACTTGCAGGCTCGCCAGTAGGCGTCGGTCTTTCTTAATTCCTCTGAACTCAGCGGCGACCCTTGAATGGTGGATCTCGCTATTCCATAAGCGCTGAGGGAGGTTGAGGTTGTTGATGGCTCTTCTACTTCTAAGACAGGGGTCATTTCTTATGCTCCTTGTGTCAACGCGGTGGAGTCGGAATGGATTTTCATTTCGTTGTGCAGTGGTTGGCTCTTGCTGCTCGCAGGTGGCGAAAGCGCCTTTTGAAGAGTGCAACCCTTAGGCCAGTTGTAAGCCTTTGAAATGTTAGCCGAACGTCGACGGAGTGGTGTCAAGACTATAGCAAGTGACAAAGGCTTGGCGGGGCCGTATTGTTGCGCTGCGAAGGAACCCATACCGTGCCCCAGCAGCATGAATGGCGCATCGGGGATCTCCTCCTTGGCGATGTGGCTCAGCCGAACCATGTCCTCTACTAAAGAATCAAAGCCGCCCTCGCCGAAATCTCCGAGATGTGCGGCGGAGGGCGCAGTGCGGCCGTGTCCGCGGTGATCGTTTCCATAGACAGTCAAACCGGCCGATACCAGCACTTCGATCGTGCCAACGTACCGCCCAATATGTTCACCCATACCATGCGCAATCTGGACCACGCCGCGCACCGGGCCGAGGCTATCCCACCGGGAACAGGCGACGTGCGATCCCTCGGTGCTGGTAAGTCGAAACTCGGCGGAAGGTATCGTTGCAGCATAACCGCTTTGCACTGACATAACCTCCTGAAACGCCTGTCGATTAGTTTCCCTTGCTCGGAGCGGGGCCAGGAGGCGGCGTCAGCAGCTTCACGATTGCCCGCTCCATCGTCCGGTTCATCTCAGATACAACGGCGGGTACATCGTGCTGGCCGACTGTTCCAACCTCGGAGACCGCATTGGTCCACACTGTCGCACCGGTGGCAAGTCTCGTCATCTGAGCGGAGATTGCAACTTCAACCTTGACGCCACCTTCGTAGTCAATTTCCTCAAGCTTCTCCAGTCGCCCGCTAAGAACGTAATTGATGTCGGGGCGTCCGTCGTACAGTTTTACCTGAGTGAAGGTTCCACTCGCGCGCAGACGATCCGCCACGGCGTTGGTCAGGAACTCACGCGGATCAACCGCCCAGCGGTGGTAATTATAGAAGCCGATTTGTTCCGGAGACGTTTTGTAAACGATGGCTCCCTGCCGCAGGTAAGTGGGCGATCGGAATTCGCGTATCGCCAATGATGCGCGGACACCCTCCTGCGCCGGCGGATCCGGAGGCGGCGGCACGTGGAGAGCGTAGTAGTTCGGGTACTTCACCGCGCCTCCGCAGCCAACTAATAAGATGATCAGGGCTGCCAGCGCAAAAGGAACTATCAGGTGCTTATTCATATCCGTCCTCTTTATTACTGCGGGACCTTGCGGTCTTTTTACTTCGGGACCTCGCGCTCTTTCGGCTGCTTGATCCGAATCAAGCTCCAGGGACGCTGCTTCAGCGAGTCGGTCAGCTGGTCCAGGTTGTCCGTTGCCGTCCGCAGGTTTTCCACCGTATCGTCAATCTTGTAGTCATTCGCTCGCACCATGACCTGCATGTCCGACAGCAATTGTTTGGCTTGCTGCAAGGTGTTCTGCAATTCAGCCAAGTCTTTGCGTATCGGCTCGCGCACATCGGTCACGGTGCCGTTCACGTTCTGAATAGTGTCATCGGCGTGCTGGCTGAGCGCGATCAATTGGTCGGAAATATGATCGATCTTAGGACCTTCGGTCGCCAGCATTCCGTTGACGCGATCCAACACAGCTTGAATCTTCTTTTGAGTGGGCGGCCCCGTCACAGTATTCAGGTTGGCGAGCAGACTTCGCGCATCGCCGCTGATCCCTTCCAGTTCTCCACGCGCCTGTACGATCAAGCCGTTTGCGCTGTCCGCGACGGTGGCCATCTTGCCGGCGATCTCATCCAGGCTGGCGGCTTCCTGCGATTGAATGGACGACCCGGGCGGCAGACGCTTGGCGTCGTTGCTGCCGGTCGTGATCGACAGCGAAGCGCCGCTCATGACGCTGGTCAGACCCAGTTTGGCCACGGACTTTTCATTCAGCGGCGTCTTCTGTTTGACCGCCAGCAGAATCTCGATCTTCGTTGGATCTGACGCCCAAGGCCGCACGCCTGTCACTTCCCCCACGTTGATTCCGCCAAAGAGCACCGAAGCTCCCGGCTCCAGCCCGCCCGCATAACGCAGATAAGTCCGGTATGGAACTGTATCGCCGCTGAACTGCGCATGCATGAGGTAAATGACCGTGAACGCCAGGACAGCGAAACATCCCAGGACGAAGGCCCCGACCTTTGCTTCCGTTGTCACTAGTTTGCCTCCTGAGTCTGCAAATATTTTTCGAAGTAAGCGGCTACCGCCGGCGCTTTCGCCATGTCCCCGGGAATCCGGTCGAGGAACTGCCGGACGCGGGGATTCTGGCTCGCCCTGATCTCGTCCTTAGTTCCAACCGAGCTAAACGTGCCCTTGTATAACATCGCGATGCGGTCGGCGATTCGGAACGCGCTCGGCAGTTCATGGGTAACGACAATGACCGTCATTTGAAAGGCTTCCTTAAGAAGCACAATGAGTTCGTCCAACTCGGCAGCAACAATGGGGTCCAGCCCCGCAGAAGGCTCATCAAGCACCAGAATCTCGGGACTAAGCGCGAGAGCACGCGCGACGGCGGCGCGCTTCTTCATGCCACCGGACAGTTCCTGCGGATGTAATTTGCCAAATTCCGCCAGACCAACCACGGCCAACTTCATCCACACCATTAGCTCGATGATGGATGGCGCGAGCCTGGTGTGTTCTCGCAGGGTGAGGGCAACATTGTCCTCGACCGACAGCGAATTGAACAGAGCCGCGCTTTGAAACGCAACACCGATGGAGCGCCGGACGGTTTTCAGTTCGGCTGGCGGGCAGTGCGTGATGTCAATCCCCTTCACGTGGACATTGCCTGACTTCGGACGCTCAAGCCCGATGATCTGGCGCAACAGCGTGCTTTTCCCGGAACCGCTGCCGCCCAGCAGGACCATCGTCTCTCCCTGTTCGATGTCGAGATTCAGCCCGTTCAATACCCGCCGCCCGTCGTATTCGACCACCAAGTCGCGAATCGAAATGATCGGCATCAAGGTTTCACCGTGAAGTAGAAGATGGCGGTGAATACCGCATCCGCGACGATGACGAGGAAAGTTGACTTCACCACCGCGCTAGTAGTGGAGCGGCCCACCGAATCGGGCCCTCCGCGAACACGGAACCCTTCCAGGCAGCCAACATGAGCAATGATGGTGGCAAAGGCAACGCTCTTTATCAGTCCAGTGACCACGTCCCGCAATTGGATCGAGGTGAACACGTAGTGGAGATACAGGAACGGGGAGAGATGTGTGCTGAAGAACATGAACAAGCCGCCCGCCAGAATGCCGCAAACATTCGACATGATACTGAGACAAGGAACAGAGATCAGCGCCGCCAAGTATTTTGGCGCCAGGAGGAACTCCACAGGTTCGAGCGCCATGACCCGAAGGGAATCCAGTTCCTCGGTCACCTTCATGGTTCCGATCTCAGCCGCAAAAGCGGAACCGGAACGTCCGCTGACGGCGATGGCGGTGAGCAGCGGGCCGAGTTCACGCGTGAAGCCGACCGCAACCAGATCAATGACGTAGTGCAAAGCCCCAAAGCGGCGCAACTCAGAGGCTCCCTGCATAGCGAGAATGAACCCAGTGCAAATCGCCATCAGGGAGACCATCGGCAGCGCATCAACGCCGATCTCCAGCATTTGGCGCACGGATGCCTGCCACCGATAACGGTTCCCTACAAATGGCAACGCGTTGCCTATCGCGCGCAGCGTCGCCCACAACTGAATGTTCAAACTCCCGACGTAGTCGAGTTCACTGATGGTCCTTTTTCCGACATCTTCGAGAACAGTTGCCATCAAGACACCTTCGACGCTGAGGAAATACTTGTACAGCCACTCATCTCGAACAGAGCCAACACGCCCGTCACCTCGAATAGGTGACGTAGACGGCCTTGCAGGCCCTGCAAGCACAGCGTGGTCTGACGATTGCGCGCGATCTTAAGTCCTTCGAGCAAGGTCGCAATGCCGGAGGCATCCATGTAAGAGATTTCCGTTAAGTCGACGATCACGCCTTCCGGCGATGGCCGCCGCAGCATGCCCAGAAGCTGATCGCGAAGGCGTGGCGAGGAGTCGATGTTTAGGCGGCCATGCAATCGCACAATGGTGCCATCCTCGCCGTGATCCGCGGTGATCTCAAGACCGTCGGTCGCGGTGACTTTGCCACGCGTCAATAGAATTCCCCTCTTCGTTCAAGGCATGCACTCTTCCACACCCAGGCACATGGCCTCCCGCACCCGATCTCTTTCTATGACAGTCGATTAGCTACCCATGCCGGAGAAAGGAACCATTTGTCCTGCTGTCCTAAGGAACGAGAATGACAAGCAGTTGGCATTTGACAGAGCACACGCTCGCGGAATTGCCGTTGTGACGCCGATAGCTTAGGGTGCCGACAACCCTGTCGTGCGGATGTCGCAACCGTTCAGCACCTTTGACGCTGTCATGAGGCAAGTTCTTGGCGTGAGATTGCGGAACCGGGACCGGCCATTTCCTGTCGAAGGCGCGCAAGTGATTCTGACCGACAAAGTTGCCTTCTCCTCGGTCCATTGCCTCCGAACCGGACCGGAGATTGCTTTTTGGAGACAGAGCTCGGAGTGACACTGGTCCGGGTAGAGCTTCAGACAGAAACTCAAATTTTGGTGAACGAGGACAGGAAAATGAAAAAAGGTCTGATTCTAGCTGTTGCAATACTAATCCTCTTAGCGCTCGCGGCGAGGGCACAAGAAAGCCGCCGCGAAGTAAGTGCTCAAGGAACGGTTTTCTTTGCAAAGCACAGCAGCGGCCAGGGCGTTTCGCGGGAAACACCTGTTTCTCCTAGTGTTGGTAGTTGAAATGCTGTGTATCAGATTGGAAAGCGCCGCAGTGAGATCCGATTCGAAGTAAACGATAGCAGAAACGGAGATTCACGAAACATGCTTACAGCGACATCTGCCATTGAAGACTGTAGTCTTCGCTCGGTGGCCGCCACAGCCGCGCGAATCGCAGAAGAAGCGACCCCGGGACGTCGACGGGAATTCGACAATATTCTGTCGCACGCCCTGCCACGTTTCCGGCGAATCGCGATGCGCTGGCTACGCAATCCCGAAGATGCTGAGGATGCTGTGCAAGACGCCATGCTGTCGGCCTTCACCCACATCGCCCGTTTCGACGGGCGTGCAAAGATGTCAACCTGGCTCATGGCGATTGTGATCAACGCAGTACGTATGCAGATACGGCGCCGTCCTCGAGGCCAGATGCTATCGCTCGACCAGAGTGCGGCAAAGGGCCAGTGGACCATATCGGAGATACTGGCTGATCCGAGGCCTAGTCCGGAGCAGACTCTTGAACAACGCGAGTTGCGTGCAATCGTCATCAAGTTAACCGGTAGCCTACCCCCCTCTCAGCAAGCAGCTCTGCAGCTCCGCTTACGGGATGACCTCTCCATACAAAAGGCGGCGCAGACGCTGGGCGTGCCCGAAGGAACTGTGAAAGCGCAACTCGCGCGTGGCCGAGCCAGGCTGATGCAACGATTTCACGACGCCACAGGTACACTCAAAACCACAGCCCCGGGACCTGATTCGAAGGCAAGACGCAAAGCGCCTTCTGCCGAGTACCGACGTGATCGTGCGCAGGACATAGCACACCCGCCTATCGCGGTTTTTGTGGAACAAGGAGGATGCGAAGGCTGGGTTAGCGCGTAAAGGTCATTTCTTACACTGCAACCCGCAAACATAATAGGTGCCAAGTTTCTGGGAAGTCGCCGTGGAGGCTCATCGGTTCCGGCGTGACTTTCTCCACTCCTCCCGCGCGGGTCCGGACCGACCGACCCGGCCGGAACCTCCCTCCCTTTTTCAGGTCAGCATAGTTCCACATAGTTCCACCACGCCCGTGCCAGATCTGCGGGCGGAATTGGCGTGTAGTCGTAGTCCTGTCGGCCAGTATTGCCGCACGCACCATAGAGGGGCGTCAACCCACTGGCTCTGAATCAACTGGTTTCAATTTGTTCACTTCGGATCCTCCACGTGTTGTTGCACTCCGACGTCGTGCCCTCCAGCAGCGCATTGAACTCGCGAAAGGAATTCTTGAAGTAGCCCGGGTGCCACACGTCAGCTTTGCCCCGGAACAAAAGGGCTTGCCCATCAACTCCTTTCGGTTCCACCTGTTCATAGTCCTGATTGAGGAGCGCTTGGTACGCTGCCGCCTCGTCGTCGTGCACCTGATCCGTGGCGTGGTCTTCCCGCTGCTCAAGCTCTTCGTCGAAGCCATTCGTGAGGTGCTTGGGGTTCCGCAGGCTTCTCGGTCGGCTTGTGTTTCGGCAACACGATGGGCTTGGAGTAATCCATGTTGGTCGAACAGAAAATGACATCCGGCAGGTTCATTGATCCACGCTGCAACAGTTGATTCTCCGGTTCGTGCGACAATGGCCCGCAGTTCTGATTCACAATCGGGAGTGCTTTCGCTTTGTCCCCCACGTACCAACCCTGATGGTTCGGAGCCGGGCGCTTGATCTCGCCGTATTGCGCCGTGGGTGTGTTGGGTGGGGATGCGAACAGCTTTCAGTTGCCCGTGCGCTTCGGTAGAATCTCGTCCATTTCCGCCGCGGCGCTGACGGGCATAGTGCTGTGGACTTTGTGTGCAGGTGGAGGGCACACCGCGCGGGATCTCGCTCCAGTTCGGGACGACGTCTATCGGATTACAGGCGAGGCACTGCGGAATGCATTCCGACACGCACACGCGCGGCAAATCGAAGTAGAAATCCGATATGACCAACGGCAGCTTCGGTTGGGGTGCGGGACGACGAAAAGGGGATTGACCCGAAGGTTCTTGGCGGGCGCGCCGGACACTTCGCTTTGCCCGGCATGCGCGAACGGGCCAAACCGGTAAGCTCACCGACCACTGGGGCGTTGACAATCTTTTGTCGCTTCTGCAGCAGATCGGCGGTTGGAATCCACCGGAACAAAATGAACGCTGAGTAGGACATCCAGTGCAGCAGTATGAAAACCAAGAAATCCTCTTGACCGGCCGACCCCCCGGCCTTCGACTGCGAGAAAGTGCTGGACTAAGCACTTGAGGTGTTCTGGCGCAAAGATAGCTTGCCGACGAGCCGCACTGCCACTGATTCCGTAACGGGAAGTAGTGCTGATGAACCCCCGCCCATGCAGCCCTGTTGTTTTTACCGATTAAAAAGTTTGCCGGAAATT
>Ga0137362_10002780_pt1 | contig 11509 bp, 16 predicted proteins | sample MadtaG_2_FD_104801 | JGI IMG/M metagenome (GOLD analysis project Ga0137362, IMG submission 104801) | Vadose zone soil microbial communities from Angelo Coast Range Reserve, California, USA - Mad1_100_16 metaG | ecosystem: Environmental > Terrestrial > Soil > Vadose zone | place: USA: California... | reverse complement strand
TTGAGCAAATCCAGAAGGGCCGCATCGATGCCGCACGACTTGCACACATACGCGATCTGGAGACGGAGAAACGTCTCTCGGGCATACTTCCTGAGTTTGAGGCGCGCAAGGCGATAATCCTGGAGAAGCGCAGTGCCGAATACGCGCGCAAGCAAGCAGCGGCACAAGCAAAGATAGAAGAAGAGAAGGCGAAGCGCCGTGCTGTGCTTCTCAAGGCGCGTGAGGAGGAACATTTACGCCAAGAGGCAACAGAAAGGGCCTGTCGTGAAGCAGAGGAGCTTGAGCGCAAGAAAAAAGAAGGTATGTTGTGTTTTGTCTACTAGGTCGTTCTCTTTCTTATCTTTCCCTAACAGAGGAAGAGCGAGAGCGTGCGGCGACAGAGGCTGCGAAGCGCGAGGAGGAAGCACGGATGGCCCATATGCGTGAAGAACGTGAGAGACAGCGTGCGGCAGATCTTGAGCGTATTAAGCTGCAGCAGCAAAGGGAAGAAGAGGCGGCACGACGAGCCGAGGAACGGCGCAAGCATCCACCTGCCGTTACCACCGCGGCGTCGCAGGATAGCGTTTGGCGGCGCGCCGCCCCCCCCTCTGCACCTCCGCCACCACGCACGCCCCCGCGGTCAGAGAGCCCCGTACCGTCAGGCCCACCACGGCCGTTATTCTCTCGTTCTGGCGCGGGTTCCGGCTGGCGTGCACGCGAACAAGCAAAGAATGTGTCGGCAACGGCAGGTAGCCCTTCCCCTCCTCCATCCGGGACGCCTGAAGAGCCAAGAAAGGCGGAGAATAAGGACGACGGGTTCCAGGCAGCGAAAAACGTTTGGAAGCCCTCAAGATTGCGGGGCTAGCACGATCATAAGTGCCGTCTTTTTTTAATTTTGATCTGCAATTTCCTGGTTGTGTATGCATTACTTTTCCGAAGTCACTACTATTAGTACTTGTGTGCCACTGCATTCATGTGAGGTTCATCTAAGATTACTGGATATTCCATACTGGTGCTAAGGGGCGAAACAACATGAGTGTAGTACAGATGCAAGATCTAATTTAGATGAACGACCAGGGGAAAAAGCCCGAGAGTGAAGACAAGAGGTCCAACAGATATAAAAATGATTCCAGATGTCAGCTTGTCTGTTGCCAAGTGGTAAGAGATGGGGTTGGGTGAAGCTAAGTTGTTTCTAAGATAAATGATTATCCAGGATATAGTGGCGCCGTCTACTGCTTTTGCTTTTGTTCCTCTTCCTCCGCTTCGAGCATCATCTCTGTAGGAATTAACATCAACCATTTAGATTCGAAAATCCTCCTCGGGGCACATGCTCATTTACTCACCTCCCCAAGCTGAATTTTGCACCGAGGCCAGCACGTCTTGATCATACCCCTCAGACAAGAACGGCGAATCGCGGAACATGGACAACTCGCGCCTGTCCAAATTGAGTCAGGGTAAAATGCGATCAAAAGTCAAAACGAAACACAACCAAAGACAACGTACGTGTATCGAAGGCCCAAATCTGCCGAGACAGCACTCATATCACTCAGCCGACGATCACGGCGAAGTCCTCTCGACGAAGAAGACCCAGCGCCGCTGCCGCCGCCGTCAATTGTGGGAGTAACCTGAAGGTCTGACAACTCGAAGTGGTGGTCTAGGCGCGTGGGAGTTTCCGGTTCGGTCCGGCTCGTCATTGTCGTACCAGCCGAGAGCCGCCTAACGGCCGATGTGATGTCGCGACTACTCACGGGCGGAGGCGGGGTGGACGGGATGTCTTCGACCACAACGATCTCGGGCACGTCTATTATAAAAAACCGGTCAAGAGTTATACATGGAGATATATAAACGTAAAATATACACACCATGCCCAGTGGCGGGGGCTTCTCGAGCTGTTTGCCGCCTTGCCAAGAAACGCTTTCGTTCGGAAATCCTGTCCAATAATGACCTCACGCGATCCAGGTCGACGAGGTCGTTGACGAGTTCATTGGTTCCGGTTCGAATAACGAGTTCTTTCAAACTGAATTATTACATCAGAATCTGACCATGATCCTGCACGATTGTAATGCTCTTTCTCACCCAAGGGCCTCATGATCAACAATCAACTTGTGGTGGGCAAGAAGTAGGAGCATATCAGTGAAGGATATCCCCTTCTTGTGCTGATGAATGATGATCGCTTCGTGGTACAAGCGGCTGAAGAGTTTGCGACGTCTGCGGATTTCTTCGTAGTCGATTCTCGATAGTGCAGCACCCAGTAACCTGAGGTCAAGGCCGTGGGAAGATCTGGTGCCAGGCCTCCACCTAAAGTTGGGATCGGTCGCATCCCTACAAGAAGCCAATATGTTCCGAACACTAAACTCAGTCGGGTAGATTCGAACTTCAAAGATACCGCCCAATTTCTAACACGATGGTCGATGTCAATCACGGCACGCCTGTCTGAAGGCAAAAAAAAGGGGGAAACAAAGGAAACTCACCCCGAGAAATGGGATCAGCTGTGCGCGTTCCAAGAGTTCGGTCCTTGGATTTGCAAACCCAGCCCAGACCTTCTTGAAAGCCCGCATCTCCTCTCGCGTGACCGACTTTGCACCACCCGTAGTCTGATACACGTACGAAAAGTTCTCAACGACAAGACCTGCATAGTGTCAGTTCCATTCCTAGGCGGTGTCGCGAGGATAATGTCGCTCACCAGTGAACATATTCACGAAAATGTACTGATATTGACTCGATTTTAAGAAAAACGGATCGTCAGGCGGAGCGGGAGGACGAACGCACCATGCTGAGAATATTCCACGCTATGAAAAGTGTATAAGCCCAGCCAACGCTCCCACAGTCTGACTCATGGTGGTCAAGAGACGAAATGGTACACCTGGGATAGTTGATGGTGCTATAAAACCACATCAGAATGAAAAAAAACGGCCCGCGACAACAAAAGGGACCTGCTCACAAATCGTGCATGTATTGATTCCACCCCTCGCTAAAATTCGAGTAATAGTCAGGCGATCGAAGAAATGCCAAAGATAGGGCGATACGCACCCCGTGGTCATAAACGCAAGCATGACTAGTGCAGTACCCATCGTCGAGTAGTTCTGATCACGAGTCTCGGCAGTGTTCCACTTGGTCAAACTAAAAACCTCGACGAAAAGGATGCCAAAGAACATGAAAAGTACGAGCCATAGAGAGAGCAGGCTGAAAATAACGGGCAAACTGGACCTGAACAAGCAAAGCAATTGAAGCGAACGTGAGCGGAGGTAAATGGTGTGATCACGCTTCGCGACGTACACGGCAGTTTTGAACAACTTGTTCAGGCTGTTCATCCGCTGCACTAACTTGAACGCGATGCTAACCAAAAAGAGCTTCTGCAACTGATCGATGACATATCCGCTAGCGCCGACTCGCACAGAAATGGTCGTGAGGAGACTACCGCTAGCGACGACGATGTCGAATATGTTCCACCCGTTGGCACGGAAACTTCGCCAGCCGAGTCCGTAGAAGCGCACAAGGATGTCCACCACGTACATGACGGTGATAAAGAGGAAAAAATCATCTGCACGTAATCCATCAGGGGTAAACCGACCCCAAAATTTAGAGACTTACTCCGGAAATCATCGGCCACACTCTGTGGTGAAAAGGTTTGTGTCCTGCAAAAAATTGGATTCACTTATCAGCACCTCGTCTTTTCGTGGACCTTTTGTTACAGAGGGACTCCGAATTTGAAGATATGCTCACATGAGAGCAACGATGTGAAGAGTAAACAACACTGTCATGAGCCGTGCCCACCACCCATGCTTATACACTGCACGATCATAGCACCAAGCCCTGAATGCCGACGTGGGCCGTTTTCTCGGCCTCTTGGACGGCCGCTGACGCCTGAGCAATTTCTGGAGGTCGATCCATTCCCTCTGTGACTGCGTCAATAAAGCAGTGCCTGTCTTTGCCCTGAAGTTCCCGATAATGATACTAGTTTTCAAAAAAAAAAAAAGTGAGCAGTCAGCTCAACGAATAGGTGAGTGCCAGGAGGAAGAGAGGTATACTCACCTAACGAAGAGCGTGAGAATGACGACGCCGCCAAGCAAGTTATAAACGACGAAAAATATGGCGTTGACCTGCGACGCGTTGGTCTGTGGTTGCAAATTCGGACCCGTGATGCTAGTGACGACGTTCATGACGTCGATCCAACCCTCGAGCGATACGATCTCAAAAAGGATTAGCAACGACGCCCTGAATGTGTCAAAGGAGAATGTCGTCGATGGCGACGGGTTGGTCCACACGCGAGGAACGGGGAACGTCAAAGCGGGGTTACCGGCGTTGCTCGTCACGACGCTATTCTCGTACTCGTTAATGCAGTCCGACATGCCCGATGCGTTGTTGTCGTTGCACGCATTCGTCAAGCCCGCAAAGATGTTAAGACCCCATACGGCGTAAGGGATCATGTAGAGCATGGCCAGCATGGCCGCGTCGAGGATACGCGTGATTCCAGAAATGATTAACGACTCAAACGTGGACCGCATCATCTCAATCAGCGTGATCAACTTGAGAGCCCGTAGAGCCTTCAACGACCTTGTGAACCGGCTGAGACCGCCGACGAAGACCAGACCCGTCACAACGTTGACGACAATCCCAGCCATGATGAAAAAGTCGAGTACGTTCCATATACTCCGGACGTACGCGTTCGGAGTAAATAAGAACCCATCCGCGATAATCTTGATGATGAACTCCACCACCAGCGTGAGCCCAAACACCGACTCGGCAATATCGAACCAAGAACCGCGCATGGGCCCATGTTCCGCATAAAACTCCCGACGATAAAGCGGTGTAGCATTCGATTCGACGACGATCCCCCCAACGATGGCGACGAGTAAGACGAACTGGAAGATGGTGTGTGCGATCGTCGATGGCCGCGCCCCGCGAATGCGCTCGCCCCCCGCTGGACGAACGAGCTTCTGGCAAAACGTCCGCACTGGGTTCTTTTGCGATAAAACCCAGAATGTCCTATCGTACGTAGGGTGATTGCGGATGAAATCGGCCTTGACGGCTTTACGTTCGTCCAAGGCATCATCTTCTGCCGCAGTCGCCTCATTGTTGATGGTCGCGAGCAAATCCCTAATTTAATTAAGCTCGCGAAGTCGGGAAAATACAAAGAGACAATGTGAAACTGCAACTCACAAGTACCGGTCTGTCTCTGTCTCTTCGCCGCCAGAGTTCTCGTGCAAATCGCTATTCTTACGTACATGCCTCAGGGTGGTAAGGGGGATGTCATTCGATTGCGTATCACCAATGAACAGTCGTTGCAGTATGTTAAGAGACTTGTTCGTGATATGACGCACGGGTTTTCGGTTTACCGTCGACCGGACCTGGACCAGAGCCCGTCAGAAGACGAAAATGAAACCTGAGAACCAAGCTCACGCGAGTAGGCCGGCGCTCGGGCATAGGTAGGCCATAGTCCTGCACGACAGCTTTCTGCATGGGCAGCACTAGGTTAAGAGGGAGGTTCTCCACGACGATAGTCCTCGGTGACGGCTTGAACCAACGATACGGATTAAGCCTATGGATCCATGGCGCCCAGGTCTTATTTGGGCCCTGCGTCGTCTGGAAATACTGATTAGCTTGCTGACTTCGCTTGGCCTCCTCGGCGATATCAAAGTTCTCATTGATGACCGCGATGAACATCTGCAGCACGATGACTAGGTTCTAGGATTAGAAACAAACTCTCACTCTTTGAAAAAGACACTCAACAATTTGCAAAAAAGAACCAGCCTACAAAGAACAAGACGACGACAACGGCTTGACCCAAGGGTACTTCCGCCACAGCAGAGCTGTACAGGACACTGGTCCAATTCTCCGACGAAAAAACCTGATAGATGGCCAAGAACGACGTGAAGATCTCGCCAAAGTTCAACGCCAGGCTGCTCTGCATATCGCCCCTCAGGATCTGAGTCATAAAAAGCGCTGCGAGGTAATTGACGACCAGAAGGAAAAGCACCATGTTCGCCAGTCCGCGCATGTTCGCAAATACGGACAGCAACAGCGGCTTCATGCGGGGTATCTCCAAAATGACGCGATAAAATCGCGCCAGTTGGAATATCGTCAGCCACGGGTAAGCTTGCGAATTGTGTATGACTGGAATCTGGATGATGGTCGATCCGATGGCGAGCACGAGGTCCAAGTAATTATGCCCCTGTGCGAAGAACCCGCGCCAGTCCGGTAGGTGGGCGATAAAACGCACTACGATCTCGATGTCGAACGCGATGGTGATGACCAGCTCGCCAACATTGAGAATTTGCGCGTGCATCGAGCTAACGTCCACTCCCCGTGTCGCTTGGAGGACGAGCGAGGCAAGTGCAAGTGCTACCCAACACCACCTGATATTCTCATATACCTCCCTCACGGTATTTCTTCGCGCTTTACGGCGACCGACATCGGGCCCGGCGGTCCATGTCTCGTCTTGCTCATCAACAATAGCTTGGATGCTATAAGTGAAGGCTAAGGAAAGACTCTGAGATGAAAGACACAGTGATCACTCACGTGGCAGCACTGAACGCGCTCGATCGCGTCTCTGTTCTAATGGCGCGGAACGAATTCGTGATCACGGCGACGAACAAATTGATAAGCCAAAAATTGAGCACGACAAGACAAGTGATGAAAAAGAAGCAACATATAAAGAACTCTGCGTCGATTATGCTATACATCAACGACGACCACTAGGGATGATATATCAGTGGACCACGCGGAAGATAGGGCAGCGGGGGGCCTGCTCACCGAATTGGCAGAAGCGATGACAAATACTTGCAAAGCAGAATAATAGATCGTGTCAAAGCTCTCAATATTACTCTGAGGATTGCTACCTTCCTAAAACAAAAAGATTTTTAACATCGCGTCCCACCTGGCCGCGGACACCATGTGTCAGACAAACCTTGCAAACTTGTCCAAGAGGGCAGATATACCCCTTAGCCGTGACATTACGCCCATCCTGAGTGATATACGGCACAACGGAGAGCGTGCCCGGATCGATATGCCCCCCGCAAAAATGGTTGAGTCTTGCTTCGCCCTCGCCGAGGACAGGCTCCAAGTAGCATGACCTGCGCATCGAGCCGTTGAACGTTTGGACACCAATGATCCTTCGAGAAAGTCAGTCACCAGCCTACTCACTCGCACAGTAGACCTGGAGTGGGAACGTACGAGAACAATGTCATGGCAAAAAGCACAAAATATGCCACACTGACAAGTAACGGACGCGCAGTCTTGAGCGAGTGCATGATAGTCTAGGGGGGGAAAATAAAGCTTGTCCATTCAAGGCACGCGCAGATGTCATAATCACCCACCGTCGTACCAGACGTGATCGACAATAACCTAGCAATCCTCAAAACGCTTAAAGCCCGAAAAACTCCAATATGATGCGCCGCACTATGCTCAACGCCAGTCTGCGCCAACACAAACGTGATCCAAAATGCAACCACCGACACGGCGTCGGTGCGCGTCCAACTATGCCGCAAATACGGCAAGTTACGCCGGGTGACGCGTCGCGCGAGGTTGACGCTAAACTGGAAGGGGAGAAGGAGCACTTCTTTCTCCCGCTGTCCCTGTTGTTGTTGTTGTTGCCGCGAAATGGAAGATGGTGACAATGATGACGGTTTTTCGAGGAGCGAAGATGCGGTGTCGGTTCGTTTACGATCGGGAGGGACGGGCCCGACGAGTGTGACGCTAGATGCAGCGACCGGTGTACCCGCCCCTCCGGAAGAAAAGGAAAAGTCATGTCCCGCAGAAGTGTCAGAAGGAAGAGCAAAAGGTCGCGTGACATCGCCGTAGAAATTCCGAAAGCGATGGAGGAGTGTGCCTTTGCGGCTGAGGTGAGTCGTAGAGGATGGGGGGTGAGCGATTGATGCGGCTGTCGTAGGGTGATGATAGGGTGGGTCGTGATGGTTAAAAATAGCGCGGATTGGGACTTCGGGGTCAAAGATGAGACCCGAGACGCATGTTCGTGCGAATACCTCGAAGCTGGGGAAGGACGTGCGTTGTCAGTGTAATGGGGGAAAAGGAGGGGGATTGGACGACATTTACCTAAAGAAAACGAAAAGGGCAAAGACGATATAGTCTTCCCACCTATGAAAGTACCCGACCACGGCTGGCGGAGTTGCGTTTGGACTCGATAGTGTGAGGGTGCGGGAGGACTGTATTGTTAGCAAGACGGCATAAAAAATAATCGAACAAAGAATGAGAGGTTCTGTCCACCTGTGATGTGTGCGCAACCGTCAGATAAGTGCGCAAGAACAGAGATAGACTCGGAACACGCACGGGAATATAAGAAAGTCATACATCGCCCGCCGAACACGACTAGTTCGCCCGAACAAACACAGCGTCCGTCCGCGCAAAGGTAAAACCCTCCTACCCAAGTCCGCAAACTGCTGCACCGACCTGCCATCGTCGTCCTCGTCGTTGTCTGCGGAGGAACGATGCCGCACATCGGTAGTTGCATGGACTTGGTCATCATCATCGGATAAACGAATATGGTCGTCAAGGCCAGCACCAGCAAAATTGACGACGCGCCAGGAGGCGCGACGAAGATTCTCGGAGAGCCTCTTGATAGCTGTACCAGATCGCTGAATGGGTGAGGGAAAGAGGTTCGCACTGTAGCGCTGTTCGAGACGACGTCGCGTGCGTGGGGTAGCATCACCGAGGACGTGCTGCTCAGAGTCAGTCCGCCAGTCGTCGTGGTCATGGTCTTTATCCACAGTCGCGGGTTCCAATTCGTTGTTGGGGCTCCTGTTGGTCGTGCTTAGGGTTGCGGTGAGGTGGGTGAGGTCATCAATGGTGGAGGAAGTGGGGCTAGAGTCGCGTCGGGAGGAAGAGATTAGGGATGCAGAGGAAGTACGAGCATGTGGATTGCTGGGGTATGCGAAAGGGTCCTGGTTGTCGTAGTGTGAGGTAATTGAGGGGCGAAATGAGTCGTCCAGGTCTGCGCGGGGGATAGAGGCGACAAAGGGGTCGTCATCGAGGGCGTAGACGGTCGGAGCGGGTTGGGAAGGGACGCCCGGACGAGGTGAAGAGGGACCTGGGTCATTCATGGTTGGAGGGAGACCGACACGGCCATCCGAGTCAGCCCTACCCCAGCTGAGTCTGCGCCTGGCAGAATTGTTGCGGCTGTCGGGGGAGGGCAATAGGGCTGGAGTGTTGGGTGTGCCCGGGATGGTGGCCGAAGTGGGGATGAGCTCGATTGCGGATGAGGAGGAAGAGTCGGTGTGGAATGTGTCGACCGACATTGCTGTTGGTGACCGCCACGGTCGTGAGGGAAGGACAGAGGGACGAGTGCGTCTAACAAATCAGAGCGATCTCGGTTCGGATCAGACATGCAGTGCCCAAGACACACTCTTCACACCATCAATCAGAACATGTCGCATCAATAAGTACATTCCAGCGCAGCGCTGGGACAGAACAAGTATAGTACGTGCCCATCATTCCTACGACACTACACGAGAAATGAGATAAAGTAGTCGGTCGTACTAGGATCGAGTACTATTGGGCGGTACAAAATGACCATTCTACTCTAATCCTATTTCACGCGTGCTCTGCCTAGCTGACCAGAACTAGCTGGGAGTACTAGCTGGGAGTACTTCAACGTGAAGTGACTCTAAAGTTATACTGGCAGCCCCTCGGAAGTCCACGTCACGGTTGTACCGTTCCGCTCCGTCGACGGCGTGCCCGTCCCGTGACTTGCAGCTTCCGTGCCGCCCGGATGCTGAAGGAGGTCATTGAACCAATGTCCGTGAATGAGCCATTAGCGCAATAGTCACCCTCACAATTTACAGTAGACGACGCGTAGCAGTACATTGTCCTGTCTCGTCCTTGGTACAAGACGATCATCCTGCGCGCTCGATCTCTGAGTCAAATTCACCCAACTACTGTACAGTTGACCTTCTCATAATGCATAGCTTTTTTGAGCACTTATTTCCACTTCATGGCTGGCCCAGAACTCTGCACCAAGAAATTGTTACGTATTCTTGTAGAGTATCTAGTCTAATTATAGAATCCCCCAAAGTGGATGTACTCCCTTGAATGGCACACCTTCGGCATGCTGCATAAAAATATGCATTATGAGAAGGTCAACTGTACTCGGCTTGAACGTGGCCATTACTACTGTGAACCCGCAACGGCAGCAGGGAATAGTGATATCGTCGTTTCGATATAGTAGTCACGCTACAGTACCATGACGGCCGTCACTACCGAGCAGAAAGCGTGGCGTAGTAAGAAACGAAAACGCTGCGCCCTCACGACAGAAGCTATCCGGAGCTAAAGAAAAGGAAGAAAAGAAACAAGCGAGATCATATATTCTTCAATCAAGGGAAAGAGATTTCACATACTGTACGACAAGGAATAGCTCATACATGCACTTAGATCCCCTAACTTAAAAAACGGAACGGAACGACGGCCAGGAGCGATAATATACTACGGGGGCAGTACCACAAGGAAGGCAAATTATGAGACATCGAAACATGGTACGACGAGTACAGGAAGGAGGAAAAGGTGGACACATATGGCTTGGGAACGGAAAGCAAAAAGACAGGACACGACAACAAAGAAAGAAACATATCCATAAAAAAACGAACAACATAAAGGAGGGCCTTGTTGTTGATGAAAGAAGATTCGACACAGCGTGCGCAGGACGCAGAAGCTAGTCCATTCATCATATCGAGTCCGAAATCGAGACGACGACTGCAGCCTACAATTATGGTGGGCGATGCGGTTGGTGACACAGTGGAGAACGGGAGGCGGACATAAGCCGAGTGCGTGACTAGGCGGCCAGTGTGCTGCGCTGCGCATCCCGACCTATAAAACATGACATCAAACCAAGAGGCCGTCGAGCCAGGGGGAGAGAGGGTTGTGGGCGAGGCATGCAAACGGGAGCATGTTTACAGAACCGGGATGCGCTTTCACGATCCTGCAAGAAATAATGCGCTCAGCTCGGCCAGTGTGATGAAAAAAATGAGAAAAAAATGGAGGATAAACGGAATGAAAGTGCGCACCTGTGCCACATCAACGATTGCATTCCCCTCCCCTTCAATTCACACATACCATTTCAATTCAGTCCAACACAAAAATCCAAGTAAATAAAGGGTCCTCGCGAACAGACATTGTACGCTGGCTCGTCGCTTCGCTTCGCGTTTTCACGGATCGAGTTTCTCCCCTCGGGCGAGAACGCGTACGACCCGACTCGGTTGTGCAACAACGTCCATCATAGCCCTGACAGCAGGAGGTCGCTCCACCATACCTCCACCGCCTCCCCGACCACCCCCGCGGCCGCGGTGATGGTGGCTGTGATGATTGTGTGCCGGTCGACGATCTTCCGGCGACACGCGGCCATCCGAACCAGCGGACGGAGGTACCTCGAGCACGGCGAGATGCGCACGACGGGCCCAATATGTGACAAGAGAACCTGTTACGCGTGGTTCGTGCTTGTGTTGCTGTACATGATGTGGTGCTGGGAGCGGAACAGGAGACACTGCTTGCGCGGGTGTAGATGCAAGATCTTCCGCCTCCGGAG
>Ga0137362_10002779_pt1 | contig 11511 bp, 9 predicted proteins | sample MadtaG_2_FD_104801 | JGI IMG/M metagenome (GOLD analysis project Ga0137362, IMG submission 104801) | Vadose zone soil microbial communities from Angelo Coast Range Reserve, California, USA - Mad1_100_16 metaG | ecosystem: Environmental > Terrestrial > Soil > Vadose zone | place: USA: California... | reverse complement strand
CGATGCCGCAGCCGCCCTCTTCGTGGAAGACTGCTACTGGCGCGACCTGGTCGCGTTCACATGGAACATCATCACGATCGAGGGTCCCGAAGGCGTACGCAAGATGCTTGCGCAGACGCTCGATCTGGTGCAGCCCGGCGGCTTCGCGGTCGCCGAAGAGCTGGGCGAAGCCGGGGCGGATACCGAGAGCTGGATCAAGTTCGAGACCTCGGTCGGCCGCGGCATAGGTCATCTCCGGCTCAGAGATGGCAAAGCCTGGACACTGCTGACCACGCTGAACGATCTCAAGGGCCACGAGGAGCCGAAGCATGACCGGCGACCCAAGGGAACCGAGCACGGCGCCGTCCCGAATCGCGAGAGCTGGCTCGAGCAGCGCCGACGCGAAGCCGAAGAGCTCGGCCACGTCACGCAGCCGTACGCAGTTATTGTTGGTGGAGGCCAGGGTGGCATCGCTCTAGGCGCGCGGTTGCGCCAGCTCGGCGTGCCCACGATCATCGTCGATCGCAATCCCCGGCCCGGCGACGCATGGCGCAAGCGTTACAAGTCGCTAACCTTGCACGACCCGGTCTGGTACGACCATCTTCCGTACATCGACTTTCCGCCGAACTGGCCGGTCTTCTCACCCAAGGACAAGATCGCCGACTGGCTCGAGATGTACACGCGAGTCATGGAGCTGAATTACTGGGACTCGACCGAGTGCACGAGAGCCTCGTATGACGAGGCGGCCAAGGAGTGGTCCGTTGTTGTAGTGCGCCGCGGTGTAGAGATGACGCTCCGACCAAAGCAGCTCGTGCTGGCCACCGGCATGTCGGGTAAACCGAGCGTGCCCGACATCGAGGGCATGGACGTCTTCACCGGAGATCAGCACCACTCGTCTGAGCACCCCGGGCCCGATGCCTACCGTGGCAAGAATGCGGTCGTCATCGGCTCGAATAACTCAGCTCACGACATCTGCGCTGCGCTCTGGGAAGTCGGCGCCGATGTCACGATGGTTCAGCGGTCCTCGACGCACGTTTCAAGGTCCGACTCTCTGATGGAATTGGGCCTCGGCAGCCTGTACTCGGAGAGCGCCGTCGCGTCTGGGATGACGACGCAGAAGGCCGACCTTACCTTCGCTTCGATTCCCTACCGACTCCTGCACGTATTTCAGATCCCGGTCTACGACGCGATCCGGGAACGGGACGCCGACTTCTACGCGCGGCTGGAGAAAGCAGGCTTCATGCTCGACTTCGGCGACGACAACTCGGGGTTGTTCATGAAATACCTTCGCCGCGGCTCGGGCTACTACATCGATGTGGGCGCCTCAGAGCTCGTGGCCAACGGCGACATCAAGCTCGAGTCGGGCGTCGATGTCGTGCACCTGACGGAAAACGCAGTCGTGCTAAGCAACGGCAAGACCCTGCCGGCCGACCTCGTCGTCTACGCAACCGGCTACGGCTCGATGAACGGATGGGCTGCCGATCTGATCTCGCCTGAAGTTGCCGCGAAGGTCGGCAAGTGTTGGGGTCTCGGGTCAGGTACTACCAAGGATCCCGAACCATGGGAAGGCGAGTTGCGCAACATGTGGAAACCAACCCAGCAAGAAGCGCTTTGGTTTCATGGCGGTAACCTGCACCAGTCGAGACACTATTCCTTGTATCTCGCTCTTCAGCTCAAGGCTCGAATGGAAGGAATTCCGACACCCGTCTACGGGCTTCAGGAAGTCCACCACCTGAGTTAGCGCGGCAACTCGCGGACATCATCAGACAGACATGGTGGGCCGTACTTCCGTAACGCGAACCAAACCGTAACGCTAGTCGGCCCAACGATCAGGCTGAAGATACCGGGCGTCATCGCAGACCAACCCTGCTGGGATAATCCCGCTCGTGGAACGGTACGTCATCAGAGGTGGCCAGCAGGGATACGAGCGGCTCCAGATTCTCGCACGCGCGCGGTGGCCTGAGACAGCTGCCCTGTTCGGCCGGGCTGGCCTGGCGCCCGGCATGAATGCGGTCGACCTGGGTTGCGGCGGAGGCAATGTCGCGCTAGAGATCGCGGCCTTGGTTGCTCCAGCCCTGGTGACCGGAATCGATATGGACGACGTAAAGCTCGCTCTGGCGCGCAAGGCCGCCGCAGCGCGAGGTTTGGCCAACGTCCGATTCCAGGCCATGGATCTACGCGATTGGCACGACCATGCTGCTTACGATGTCGTCTACGCTCGTTTCGTCCTGCAGCATCTCGCACAGCCGGTAGAGATGCTTGGCCGTATGTGGGAGGCGGTACGCTCCGGCGGAGTACTGATAGTGGAGGACGCCGATTTCGATGGTTGGGCGTGCCATCCAACCAGACCCGGATTCGACTTCTTCACCCGGACGTATGCGGAGGTCATCCGGCGCGCGGGTGGCGATCATTCAATCGGGCGCAAGCTCTACGCCTACTTCCTGGAAGCCGGCATCGGCAGACCTGAAATCAAGGTTGTCCAGCCTGTCTCAATAGAAGGTGAAGCGAAATCCCTCCCATGGACGACTCTGGATGCGACGGCCGACCTGATCGTTGCGGAGTCGATCGCCAGCCGCGACGAAGTGGATGCTGCGCTGCTTGACCTCGAAAGTACGACGAAAGATCCAGGTTCTTTGATTACGGGCCCGCGGATATTTCAGCTTTGGTGCCGCCGGGCGAACTGAGGTACCTACCCGTCGTCCTTCTGGCGACAAACATCGAATTGATGGTGGCCGGACCGACCGTAACGCGAACCGGCCAACGGTCGTCGGCCCGCACGTTGACCTGACCGGTCCTAGTGGGAAACGCCGGTAAGAGCACGAAGCGCTGCCTCTGATACCCGCCCCGCACGGATGGACTGGGTTCGCAGCGGCAGCCGTTCCATGGTTGCCTCTCGGTCGCAAGGCCACCCGGCCGACCGGCGACGGACTGCCCCTTGCCAGACAATGTCCCACCGCTCACGATCCAGGGATGGACCCCAGCGTGGCCCAGCAGGACCTCCCACCCCTCTTCACGCCGGACTTCTATCGATACCCGTACGCCGTCTACTGCGCATTGCGGAGACGCGATCCAGTGCACTGGGACGAGGAGCATCAAATCTGGGTGGTGACGCGATACGCGGATGTCGCGGCTGCCCTCGTCAACCCCCTGCTGGTGCGTGGCGCGGGGGAGGTGACCATCGAAACGGACGACCCGCTGCGCCGAGTCCTGTCGCGGATGATGCTGTTCTCGGAGCCGCCGAGGCACACGCGACTGCGATTGTTGCTCAATCGAGCGTTCACGCCGAGGCGAATCGATGGCATGCGTCCACGGATCCAAGCGATTGTCGATCAACTATTCGAACGAATCGCCGGACGGCGCGACCTGGACTTAATCGCCGACTTTGCCTATCCATTGCCAGTGATCGTGATCAGCGAAATGCTCAGCTTGCCACGTGGCGATATGGACCAATTTAAGCGCTGGTCAGACGATGTGATCGCGTACTCTGCCGGAGCGGTCGATACCGAAGAGAGGGCGCGAAGCAGTGTTACAGCGTTGCTTGCATTCTTCAAAGAACTGGTTGGCCGGGTGCGAAGCCAGCCGGACGACACGATCATGAGCGCGCTCGTCGAGGCCGAAAGCGCCGGCGGCCGGCTAGACGAGGAGGAGTTGCTTGCGAACGCGATCCTGCTGCTCATGAACGGGCACGAAACAACGACCGACACCATCGGGAACGGCGTGCTCGCGTTGCTGCAAAACCCCGACCAGCTCAAAAAGCTACAGGCTCACCCTGATCTCATAGTGAACGCGACCGAAGAGATGATGCGGTACGACGGCGCAGTACAGCTTCGAGGCGTAGGCGCGGCACAGAAAGTCACGATAGGCGGTAAGGACATCGCCTCTGGCCAGACGGTCTATATGGTGGTCGGCGTGTAACCGCGATGCGGAACAATTTGCGGAGGCGGACCGCTTCGACATCGAGCGATCGCCCAACCGGCATCTCGAGTTCGGCAATGGCATCCACTTCTGCATCGGCGCGGCCCTTGCCCGAGCCGAAACGCAGATTGCGATCAGCTCTCTGCTGGCGAGGTGTCCCGACCTCGAGCTGGGAAGTGATCAGCTCGAGTGGAAATCCATCCCCGTCTTTCGCGGCTTGAAGTCATTGCCGATTCATGCATGAGGCGGCGAGGCGAGGCCCGGTTGTGGGCGCCTGCCTGGTGGGCCGCGGTGGACTCGAACCACCTACCTCCGCGGTAGATCGGCCTGAGCGCTGTGCTAGCGACCCGTTTCGATCTCGGGTCACCTGTACGTAGTGCGCCGAGTTATGTGGTGCGCCCTCGGATTCGGGGCTTGGCCACCTGTGGAGGCCTTCACGACGTGCCCCGAGTCAGCCTCCTTATCCGATTGGCTGCATCCAGGATCTGCCGGAGAATCTTTGGCTGTTCCGGCTCGCGCCCGAGACCGCGACACGCCGAAACTGGCAGAGTGCGTTAACTTGGCTCGGACACTAAGACGCCTTGGTCGCTGTCGCAATGGCCGGATCGATCGCGACCGGCCCCTTGAAATTGAACGCTAGCCGGAACGTCACTAAACGACCCACAGCGAACTCGCGGGCCACCTCAGGCCCAACCCCTCGTAAGGACAGAAATACGCTCGCAGCGCCCTGATCGAATTCGAGAATTGCATAGGAGTAGCCGCGGCGGCTCAATCGGCCTGCTTGGCGTTTCTCGAGGTCGCCAAACTGGAACCAATGAGGTGTGAATCGCTCGACGCTACCCACGACTAGGTCCTCGAGCTCCGAGAACCTATCCCTTGCTCGTTGGTACTCTCTTATCGAAAACAGATAGGCTCCATGAGCCAGCCTGGGCATGTAGTTGCGAACAGGTCCTAGCTCTGCGGCCTCAAAGTGCGCATTAATCTCGTCTCCTCGCGTCGGCTGATACATCGCCATGAGTAATGCAATGCGATAGTGCAATTCGGGGTCCTGCGCCGCTGTGGCGAGCCCCTCGATCAGTAGTTTGAGTGCACGATCGGGGTTATGCGTCCGTTCTTCAAGGCGCGCTGCCATGAACCTCGTGACAACATCTGCCGGTTTCACGCTTAACGCGGCAAAAAAGGCTTTCCGAGCTCTTTCAGGCTCTCCAAGCGAGTCTTCGATTACGCCCAGGTACTGGTACAGCATCGCCGTGGAGGGGCACTTGCTAATACCTTCCAGTACTGTCTGATAACCGAGTCTGGCGTAGGCAAAACGTTTCTCGTCTGTTCGCTGAATCTGCGCCCAACCCAAGTAGGTTTCTGCAAGGTGTCGATAGCCGAAGGGTTCGGTTCGCTGCCGCTGAATGTTTCTGACAAAGGCGTTCTCGGCCCTCGCGAACTTGCCATCGGCAACAGTCGCGTCGGTCTCCTCAGATGCACTTTGCAACAGCAAGCGTCCCTCCGTGTCCCGGATCGAGGCATCTCCTGGGCGCAATTCCAGCGCCTTGGACAGGAACTTCGCTGCCGAGCCAAGGTCTCCCCCTTCCATCTCCATCATTGCGGCGTGTTGCAGGGAGATTGCATCGTTCGGGTCGATGCGCAGCAGTTGCCCCATCAGCTCACGCCGATCCTCTATACGGGCGAAGTCGCGCAACAACACCTTGTTCTTGCCCCGGGTTAGCTTCCTGAAAGCATCTGCATCACTGGCAAAGCCAATATCCAGATGCTTAATCAGGTCTGTGTAATACTCGAGCCGTCGGCGCTCCGAACTCACTATTCGATCGAAGACAATCTCGGCGACGAGTTGGTGCCGCGCGGAGTAGTAGCTTTCGGAGTCACCGATGGCTTGGCGGGCAACAATTATCTTGGCGGTTGGATCGAAGACCCTCTGCTTCAGATCAGCAAGGGGAATGTTCAAAGCCCTGTACAAAAGGGCTGCTCGGACGAACACCCCAAACCGATGTAACGAGCAGATCAATAGGTAGGCCCGCTGGCCGTCAGCACTAGGAACACTATTGAACTCATCGACAACGATGTCATCAAACTTCTTGCCCTCAGTTGCCTCGCGCATGGCGACCAGCAATTGCTTCTCGGCACGGGTCTCAAAGGCGGCGATCTGTGCATCCGTGCCCGCACCGGCTAGGAGTCCAAGAGCGTGATTCATCTCGAGCGTGGCGAGGATCCGCTCTATTTCAGGACGGCTCAAGACCTCGAGCTCATACTCCTCCACGGCTGGAAATGCGTAATCTGCCTGAACGTCTCTCCATTCATTAGTCCGTGCACCGGCGATAACCGTGACCTTGACTCCAGCAGATGACGCCTCCGCCAGAAATCTGCTCAACTCGCGAACATTGTCCGTTGCGTCGTCAACGAGGACGTACACGCGCTCTGCAAGCTGGCGTGCGAGTGGCTCCACATCAACTAGATCGAGAGCGCCGTATGGCTTCAACGCAAGAACTGTTTGCTTCCACGTGAGGGCGAGATCCACACCCAGGCGCTTAACCAGAGTCGATTTTCCCGTTCCTGCCTCAGCATGAATGAGGACCAGTTTTGGGCCACCCCTGTCAGTGAGCGGATCAACTAGGACTGCGTTTAGGACCTCATCCGCTATGTCCCGAGCTGCGTCTACGTTTCGAACAATGGATCCCCAATTCGGCGGTGCCCCCAAAAAGAACTCCACACTGTTCGGCTGCTGCGTTCGGATGCTTTCGTCAATCGCTTCGAAGTTGCGATCAACTTGGGCCAGCACGCTCGCGGTCAGCTTCGGCTTAAGCAATAACAACGGCCTGGCGGCAACGGCGCCTGAGGATGATGGTGGGCGATAGCGATCGTCCGGGTTCAACGTCGCCTTCAGTGCGTCGAAGAATTCCGCCGCACCGATGTCAAACAGTTGGACGCGGTCTTTTTCCCATCGCCTCTGCTCCGGCGTCGTATGACCTGGCTGCACCGCGTAGCTTCTTCGGAGCCCTAGAAGCGTCCCCGCAGATCGCTTCACTGCAAGGATCACCTTTGTGAAGTCCGGGTCGTGGCGGCTGAAGCCGACGTAAAGAACGGTAAAGTCGGAGGCGTCGTCAAGGAGTCGGTTGAACAACCTGGTCCGCGAATCGGCGACGAGTAACTCGTCCTCCTGCGTCAGGACTATGTGCCCATCGTCCGAGTTTGCCCTTGATAGGCAGCCATGTAACTTGTAGACCGCCAACTCGTTCGATTCAAGGCGTGATAGAGGATCCCTGTCGGAGTAGAACACTCGCAGCGCCTGGAGCCGACTGGGCTGTTGCTCGTAGGCAGCCTCCAGTAGCGTGTCGAAATTGACCGTGTAAATACTCTTCCATCGAAATAGAGGTAAGTCGGCGAGCGCGCCAGCTGGCATAAGAGATTCAAATCGACGCAAGAGCCACTCATTGAGTGTCTTACGACCTTCGTTCGCATCAATCAGCTCGGAAATCTCACCCAGGGGATACGAGCCTGAATCGGACCCAAGAAAGTGCTTTCCAAGTTCATTGGCTAACTGCTGACCAGTGGGTGCTCCGGAGTCAGTCGAAATCCCTGCGCCGAGAAACAGCACACACTCGCCAGCCTGAATTGTTTCCACCAAGCGACCGATGTTTTCATCGCCCAGCCGCTGACCTATGGAGCTCGTCGTCACCTATCTGTGCTCAATCTCGAGGCGCAGCTCACTTGCCTTATTCCCTCCAGTCTGCGCCAAGCCAATTCCATCAGAGACGATCCGGTCCATCTCGAGGAACACAAATACGCCGTGGATGAACAATACGGCCACGCTGGTCATGTGTGCGGCCCAGGTCCATCAACAATTCAGGCCACGGACCTAGTATCCGGCGGTGATTGCAATCCCAACCAGAATTTCAGCTGCCGATGCTGGTCCCATGGGCAAGGTCGTTCACCTGGAACAACCCTAGTGGTGGGCCGTAGTTTCCGTAACGCGAACCAAGCCGTCGTCGTCGGTCCCAAGATCAGCCTCCAAGGTTCGAGAGGCTGGCGGGCTCAGACGCTCGCGTAATTGCCCTATGCGTCGTCGCGGGCCTTCAGCACGACGCCGCCCATTGAATTGGTGCCTGGTTGTAGCCGAGCGAGCCTCTGCTCACATTCTTGAATCACAAACCGAAAGCGTGACGCGATGAAGTCCGCCCACGCCGCCACGTCCCGTCGTGTCGCGTAACGAAACCAGACGTCTTGTTTCTGCGCGGGCGAATCGTCGATCGTCTTGAAGTATCCGAAGTAGGTGGAGCGAAGCGACTCCGGAAGGGCGTTCAAGATCTCGCGCGAAGGTCCCGGTAGCGCGGCAATTGCGCCATTACTGATGCGGACAGCTTCTCGACGCGAGACGTCATCCAGGAGCCTCCAGATGCGATCGCGCAGGGCGGTCCTCCGGACTGCGTCGCTTACGGTGAACTCGACGATGAACTTACCTCCGGTGTATCGGTCAAAACCGGACCGGCTAAGCTGGATCCAGAAAAACTCGCGAAGACCGGCAGTCTCTCTGACCCATCCGTTCCACCCTCCCGGTTCGTTCTTGCTCGGCTTGAAACCCAGCTCGCCAAGCGTTGGTTTCAGAGCCTTGACCAATACCGAGCGAAACTCTGGCGCACGTAAAACGTCCAGTGGTTGGCGCATGTGGACCTACCTAGTCTGCGCGCCATCGAACTTCGCCGACCGGCGGCAACGACCAGCTCGGCATCAGCGTTGGGCGACTTCGGTTCGCGTTATGGAAAGCCTGTCGAATTGAAGTGGGCCGTAGTTTCCGTAACGCGAACCAGCCCTGCATCATGGGTCGCAAGATTGGGCTCGGCCGGTAGAAGCGCCCGATAGCCTTCACCTGGCGTGATAATCCGCGTCGGAGTGTGGCGGCGCCTCTTGATTGCAACCAACGCGTCGGTTGAACTGGGCCCACCGAGGCGCAGATCGTCGCGTGCTCAATGCCGGCTTTCCGGACAGCTGGAAGATTCCGCGGTCGAGTGGGCTAAGAACCATGCACATCTTCAGCGGCTGAATGCCGGTCGCGCCGCCTGCTGCGGCTGGCAGAGAGCAACGAAGCCTGGGACTCAGTTTTGAGCGTGAACTCAGACCGTCAATCCCCCTTACTCGAGCTTCAGCCGACCGCCGCTCGGTTCCTCCCCGAGGCGATCCGCCGAGTCCGCTCCAATCCGGCAATCGGGGCACTTCTTCTGGCAGCGGTTGGAGGCCTCGGTGCGGCGATCGCGTTCGGTCACTCATTCGCTTTAGAGATTGTGGTGATTGCCCTCGCAGCAACCGCTCTGCTGGCCGTCACATTCATTGCATGGTTTGGCCTGACCGTCTTCTGCGCGCGGTGGACCGTATACGCGGATCGCTTGGCGCTCATGCGACCTGGTGCCAAGCCCATTGAGATTCCGTTCGGGGAACTTGCGTCAATCAGACTCGAATCGATCAGGGGCTTCGGGATGCAAGATCCGATCTACGTCTTCCTGGACGCTTCTGGATCCCTTTTGTTCTGGACTGTCGCGAGCAGATGGGACAGCGGTGACCTGGAACTACTATGGAAGCACCTCGGCATACGGCCCGTCAGTGCTCCAAGCACCATTGTTGACTACAAGACGATGCCTTACCGTCGGCGTTACTGAAGGTCCTATCAATGCCCCGGAGACCGGCGTCACCATAGCCAACCTGTTCCACTGGCATTAGGCGACTTAGGTTCGCGTTATGTAAAGGCTGCTGAATTGGTGTGGGCCGTACCTACCGTAACGCGAACCAAGCGATTACAGTGCCCGGCCGTCCCATCATGCTGCTATAGGCATTGGTGGGCGCTAGTCCCTCACGTTTATTCGGCCGCCCACAGCGGGCGACCTCCGATTCTTACCGACCTCCGGGGATCAAGAGGATCAGAGCGCCAACCACCAGCCAGACGACGATCTGGCAAATGCCGAGCGTCCGAACATGGCCCCGGGCGATCGAGTTTTCCCAAGGGCGTGGTCCCATAGTCGCCGTCCATTTCGAAAACCAATCACCGACCATTTTTTGGTAGCCGGTGTTTCCGACCATCGCGGCCGAGCGCCCTCGGATTACGCGGGTTGGCGCAAGAGCGTTCATAACTCCAAACAGCAGGGCGACCGGCGCTAGTCCCCACCAGACGCCACCAATGACTGCAATCAATGGTTTGTATCCGCTCAGGGTCAGCGCAAAGATCGTTGCGGCCATTAACAGTAGAGTCGTAGTGGCCAGGATGATTCGCTGGGGCGAGCTCATCTCGTGTGGCTGAAAAGGCGATCGCGCAACAGAACTGCCACCGTCCCAGCAATTGACAAAGCCCCTGCCCCAAGCGGCAGCACCGATCCCAGGCCTGGAGACTGGTAGAGGACGGCACTGGCCACGACGCCGCCAGCGGGCTCCAGCTCGCCAATCACAGTCAGAACCAACGCTGTGACCAACAAGCGAAGACTGCCCTTGAATGCTGCGGTAACCAACACCACGCCCGCCGCGATAAAGAGGAGTGCAAACACCAGCCCCGCAAAGTACCCCGGCAACGACCACCAAATTGTCACCGCACCGGCCGCGAAATCACAGCATGACGCCGCCAGAATCACAACGGGCCGCCAGTTGGTCACAGGCCTCCCATTCAACTCCGCGTGACCAACCCAACGATCTGGGCAGTCAAGGCGACACCCGCTGCAGCAAGTGCCTGCAGCCAGGAATGGACTCTGCCACAAGCCAGATAGGAACGGTACTGCTGCTCGGTAATCGACTGGATGCCGTTGCGCGACTCCACCCCGTGGCCACTGCCGATTGAAATCAGATTCCCACCTGGCCCGCAATCCTGATAAGGACTGATCGCGTTCACGGCAACCACGACCACAATGACAACAGCGAGCCCGACCGCAAGACCGAATAGGCTCCGTGGGTTTCGGAACAGCGCACGACTCCGCCTCTGAAGCAGAGTAACGACAAGCAGCGCGACTGCGGCAAGGCTGAAGACATATGGCACCGGGCCGGAGGCAATGCTGCCCATGAGGGACAGACGAGCTCCGCTGTCCAAAATCAAGATTGTCGCGATCAAACAAATGGCGACTAGCGCAGCGCTAGCCGCAACGAGCCAAACCTGGACCGCCACAGTTCCTCTCACAGCATCCTCACGCGGCGTGAAGATCGTACGGTCTGGCGCGCCTGGCGACGGCCCGCAGCAGTTTCGCAACTGGGTTCGCAACTGGGTGCGGAGTGGGGGTCGTTCGAGGGGTCGCTCAAGGGTTCGCAACCAAGTTCAAAAAGACGTCGATTTGGAGTACAGACAGGGCCAGTCATTCGCGGACTGTCTCCGTGAACACACACGTCAACTATCCCGACTAATCGAGCCGTGCGGAGCCCATAACGTCGACGTCAGATCACAGGAAGAACTGTTCGATAGGTCGTAATCGTCTAGTCGGCAATTGTGTTTCGGGCAGACCGTTTCGACATCGACCCATACGCTGATCGGAGTCAGCGCAAGCCATGTCAATCGACTCGGTTGAAGGACTGCGCCCTCCGCGACTTCTCGGTGTCCGAAGTCAAGCGCGCCGGCGGGGGGCCCAGGCGCGTCGGCGACGATCTGAT
>Ga0137362_10002773_pt1 | contig 11522 bp, 9 predicted proteins | sample MadtaG_2_FD_104801 | JGI IMG/M metagenome (GOLD analysis project Ga0137362, IMG submission 104801) | Vadose zone soil microbial communities from Angelo Coast Range Reserve, California, USA - Mad1_100_16 metaG | ecosystem: Environmental > Terrestrial > Soil > Vadose zone | place: USA: California... | reverse complement strand
TAACCCCTGCGTCGAATCGACTCGAATGTCAAAAAAATGAATTGAGAATTGCCCAATCTTTCCTTTTTGGGCTTAGCCGTGGCAACACCGAGTCCATCACGTGAACGTCTGACCCATTTGACCCTTGATTTGTTTGCAGTCTTTTTCCGAGCCAACGAGGTAGCATTTTTACTGAGTTATGTTACGTAACGTAGTTGGCCATAAATTTTGCGTTTTGCATTTTGACTTAGTCACGTCACTCGACGTGACCTCGGAGATGTGACTGCCGTCAATTTGACTTGCTTGCGAGGCGAGGCAGATGTGATACAGGTGACAGATGTGTGACCAGTAACGATGGTTGAAGGAGGCCGCGAGGAAGTCGTGCTATGTGTATCCACACTTGGTAGCTTGGTGGTCTGTCGCCAGTGCTTGCAGGTAAGATTGCTAGGTATTACTGTATTACACGGGCAGGCGTGAAGCGCCGTTGGCGAGAGATGAGCTGCAGAGGCAGATTGGGTACCGTGCTCGCCACAGCCTGAGGCCCGTTGAGTGCGTGGTCGCTGCTGCGAGGTTGAGACGACTCTTCGCTGCTGGAGATTTGCCACAGAGTTGCATGCGCGAGGATTTGGCAGTCGTAGAGGACAAGTGCTAGCGGAGAATATTGGTTGTAAATTTAGTCAAGGGGCCGTGTAGAGAGTGTTTGTAATGAGTTTGTACTCCGAGCAACTGCGAATCGCCTCTGCGCTTGGACTTCCAACTTTGAGTCCAGAGACCGAAGTTGTCACCGAAGTTCCTAGGTCAGTGTAAATGAATTATACGACCCGAAGGAATTGGTGAGGACATGGCACGGTCTTTATCAAGGCCCAAGAAAGCTCGTGCAACTGGAAAGAAAGCGTGAGGTGGGCTGTGTGACTGTGCTCATATGGACTTCACTAGAGCAACTTGGTATCAATCCAGTATCAATCCTCTCCAACGCGCCGAATGATTCCTCTCATTTTCTTAGTTTCTGTCCATTTACCTCGTATTCTTTGCCTAACCATTGAGGTAGATAGGGACGGCCATTAACGGAGGAGAGCCAATCCAAATTCTTTTAGGCCCGCTTTTGACCGATTTCATGCGTGAGGAAAGGTCATACAGTACTGTATAGACAGCGCTGCGGCACTGCTGCGGCGCCTTTTCATTTTCCGTCATGTGCCATTTGCCACGTCAACGGATTGGCTGCTTCGCTTTCGCTGCTTCACTTTCGCTTCCTTCAGTTCCTCCCACTCGCACCCACTGGTCCGTAACCCAAAAGGACTAGCATAGTCTGGCCTCATGTATTTAAACTGTCTCCCTACCGACCACAACCGAATAGACCCCGTTTCAGTCTCACTTTCTCTGCGAGCTAAGTTAGCCGTCTCAGGACGATTTCCTTTTTTCTTCTTTTCTCTTTCTCTGCTCGCCTTCGAAGACTGACGTGTAATCGAGCTGACGAGCCGTCGTGTGTTCATCAGAATCGCTTGTATGCTAATGACCCTTCACTCCCTAGATCGCTAATCTCTATCCTCACGAACTCACTCGCGCGACTCTACAGCGCTTCAAAAGATATCGTGTAAGGTGGACTGCGTGGCCGCGCTTGTACGGACTGCTCCGGGGCACTTTAGCCATCTCCTTTCCAACACGTCGACTGTCCATTGCCTACGACTGCCTGACAGGGCTTAATCGGCCAAGCAGATACATATCTTTCTTCAATTCTGAAATGTCTGAGCCGTTTTATTTGCACTGCAGTAGTTTATAGCTTAATCGCGCCTAGGACCTCTTTTATTGGTTCACGTCGCTTGTTCTCTACTTTGCCTAAGAATCACAAACGCTCGCCCTTTCACGACTTTATCTTCGTCATCTCTCGACTTGTTTGTCCTGTCCGTTTCTCTTACCTGAATTCGAAGCTGAAGACTTCTGTGGGCATGGGACTCAATCGCGGGTTGCGCGCACCCGAGGTTGGAATGGAATCGTGACGGTGCCCAATGGCCGGGAGATGAAGTACAGCCTGATTCTTTTCAGACCAATGGGTTTGCTATCGAATGAAGTTTAACAAAAATACGCGCGTCCGACCTCGAGTACCTTGCTCTCATGCTTCGCGCCTTCAGAGCAGATGTCCTCCATTGGCATGACTTATCCGTGCATGAGTGAAAGTACTGAATACGTCGCCTATTGTAGATATGTAGATGTGGTGCTGGCATGATTGGAACCAGTCATAACGATTGTGCCAACCTCAATGATTACAAATGCCGCTGAGCGAGATCAAAGTCGACATGATTTTCGATTGCTACTCTAATTTACCATGCTCCCTGAGAACGCCGTGCAATGGACCAACTAAAACCGGGAAACAACCCCTTCTGTATCGGGCGCTCTAAGCCCTCCGTCACTGTACACGTAACCTACCTCAAATCTGTAAATCATTCTTCATTTGGAGTTCCGCCGCGATCATTTCCAGTTCTGCTTGTGACCGCACAGTACCTGTCTGCTTGTAATGACTATGACGTTGCTCTTCGTCCATGAGTCGAATGTCAAAGTCAACCTCCACAGTCCTGTGGACGGCAACCTGTGCGCTCTGAGGCCAGACTTTGGCTCGAGTCGTAAACACATAATGGTCACTGAAATGAACAGTTGAGAGGAAGTGACCGAATTATCAGATTAAGGGGAATACTTTGTGATGTACTGGAATAAGTTGCGGTAAAGTCGTGTTGACATAATGACCCTAGCAAAACCCCGTCAGCGAAATGTCTACGAAGACTAAAATACAGGAACTAACATGAGAACCACTATAGTTGAGAAGAGAATCTATGATTAGGAAAGGTGAAATGATCATGAGAAATGTACGAACTGTGTGGCACTTGGAACATCTGTGCAAAGAAGTTTATCAGCTGTCTTGCGGGGAACACTAGGCCTGCCCTTACTCACCAAATTCCACGCGTCTAATATAACAGACAAATTGAACAAGCAAACCAAGGGTGAGTCAAGAGCTTCTACACACCGTTCATGTTCATAAAAGGGAGGATCTTAAGAGAATCAGACTACGCGTGAGAACTCCAAAAATAAAATCTAAGCAACGATGACGCACCACACAGGGCACCTCAGTAACAATGGCAGTTAGAATCCAGAAGATACTCTGCAAATAGAGTATCTGCCAAAGATACGTCGCATTCTTCTTGCGAAAAACGCCAACAAACATGATGCAGAGGAGAGACAGGTCCACAAAGAGGTTAGTGACTATGCTCCAGCGAAATGCATTCGTCCCTGTGATGGCACATGTTTCTGCTAGAGGAAACCATACAGCATGGCCCTGCATAGAGGATGCGCCCATAAATTTCAAATTCAGCGTCTTTCGCCTTGGCGAAATACGCGAAAATGCCTACCTTTGTAGTACCTATATAAACAACATCCTAAGATCGAAATCAGGAGGAACTATTTTTTAGAACGCACTCCAGAATGCAGCGATCGGGTTTGTAGACCAGATTAATACGGAAATCACTGTGATTCCTTTGTGTCGTCCCCAAATAGCGATCCTGGATTTTGAGAAAGGTCAGTATATAATCCCCTGTGTGAAAAAGCACGGCTCTGGTTCACTTACCCACGAAGTGCGAGTAAGAATGAGGCTACAGCCACGGAGAACCACGACGCAGCAAGGACACAACGAAACCAGATCTACACGCAAATTAAGTCGATCAGTATAAACAAAGGTACTTCAGAGCGGATACTGACATTGCAGTCAAACTTGGAAGTGAGGTTGAATCCGACCAAGTCGCAGAGGATTGACGATAGGGCTAATAGCCGTGCCAGGAGATAAACAACAAATGACCACCTCCATGGCCGTTTTCCGGTGAACACCTCCCACTCAAAGTCGAGGGTAGTGAAAAACTCCCATCTGCGGCGAGGGCTGTCAACATCGCGAAACGTATGGTATGCAGCAAGAGTGAAGCGCACAGGTAGATGCCACTGAATACATGAACGATTTTGATAAAATGGTCTGAAGGGAAAAATAGATAATGGACCGTAAACGACTTGAAAGGCCACTGTCAGTAGGACTAACAATTGGCTACGACTTACTAAAAATCTGGATTTCAGAGGGCATGGCTGATGGCGAGTCAGAGACAAGGAGCGAAAGGAAACCGGTAAGAACCCTACGGGAATTGGGGGCTAAGAGTAAAAAGATGGCCGCTTTGACCTCGAATTTCTTGTTTTTTCGGCATTCATTGCCCGACAAGTCACCGCACCATCCTCATGGCCTGGAGTTAGACGGCAGTTAAAATATTTGTGTTAGCACGGGACTAGAAGCGATCTGGAAACCGCTGATGAATTGAGGGTTCAACGGACACGGCTACGCGAAAAAAGGGTGAATTCTCTCACTTCCTATGGGCCTAACAGTAGGATCCGATCGTACTTAGCGCGAAAAAGTGGAGTGAGTTGGTAGTAAGATGATAAGAATCCGTCCACGGATCAAAGTGTTCAATTGGACTTTGTCGCAATGGTCTGAGGTCCCCGTTCGTGGTGACTCCAAAATTTGCTACAGCATCCGTATAGCGCAGGCACAGGGCCACAGGCGAAGTAGCACCGCGTGGAACCAGAGGGATAAACCATACCTCCCTCGCGCGGAAGCACTAGAGCGTTGCCAGGGTCCCTAACCACTTGCCAATCTCGGTGTAATCTTCGCTACAGACGATTCAAGTTGTATCTACTAAATTTAGCGCCGTCGCGGGTAGCTTCCGAGTGTCGGCTTCACGTAATTCCTTCCCACCGCGACTTCACGCAGCTTTCACAACTTGGACGACAGCTTGAACCGCTCCCATCTAGTCAGTTGTATACTTGCGTAGTTCTCCTTTATCCGCGCACTGTTTCCGCTTCGTGTTTTATCTGTGGATTATGTGTAAGTGATCCTCATGGGCGATTGGACGCGTTGACGCGTCAATATGCGTCAATCCGAGTCCCGACGAGGCGAGAGCTCAAACCCCCGTGCCTTTGTTGCAGGACCCCGTGTCGGACTGGCATCCGCGTCCTTATTCGGGGTCACTGTTGTGGATTTCAATGCTGGCACATAGTACAAACCCTCTATCCCATTGACCTCAACTCTTCTTCTCTTTTCTCGATCTCTTCAAGTGCTGCACCAATAGGCTTGGATAGTCTGAGGACTTGAAGGCTATGTGACCGTCTGGAAATGTCATACTTGCTAACCTGACGGGTTGGGGAGTTGAGACCGTCCACATCGTAATCGCTTGGCCTTAGCGAGCCCAATTGCGGACTGAATTTACTGTCTTTTTACAGCATGCGATGGCTCGTAACCATCATATCTACAGTCCAGTTAGCGTAACTAGTGTTTTTTCACCAAATACAATTGAAAACGTTCACCTACTGGACCCATTACGTCTACATTGCAAGACATCGACAGTACGCACACAGTCACGGCTTTTCGCTTATTCTTACTCCGCGCGCGGCGAATAAGAAAACCCCGTTGGTCCCTTTTTCACAGACAAGAGCCAGCAGTGCAGGTGAGATAACTGCCATATGTAAATGTCACGAATTCGACCATGTGGTTGAGGTCAGTTCTAACCGAGACGGGGAAATAAAAGGCATGAATTAAAATGTACTGTGACCAGAAACAACACCTACACAACACCTCCCTCTCTCCTCACAAGCAAGGGAAAACGGAAAGAAACAGAACACAAGATAAACAGATAACCTAAGTAGCTCGTGGTGCCTCCGCATAGGCAGCAATGAGCTCTTCTGCCTTTTTATCTCTTGGGGTAATGGAGCAGGTGAAAGGGCACGGAACACTAAGAAGGAAAGAGTCATCATTCAGCTCTCCGCGTCTCTCCTGCACCACCAATGCGACGCGAATATCGCACCTTACGCCGCTACCCGTGAATGGGTACTTTTCAAGTCCCCCATCAGTGCCGTCGCCATTGATGTTGAAAACAGAGAGAAAGCAGGCAACGATGATAAAAATCAGGGCATCAGCTAAGTGTCTCCCGGGGCAGATCCGTTTTCCAAATCCGAATATCGTTGTCAACACTGGATCTTCACGCGCGCTTCCATCTGGGTTGATGAACCGTTCTGGTTTGAAGGAATCTGGTTCTGGGTACCTGACCGGGTCGTGGAGGACCGCCCTAACAAAGGGTTGCCAGTTGAGAGCTAACCAAGCGGGAAAGAATACTGGAGTAAATTGCACCATGCGTTCGTCAGTACCACTGCACCTAAATAGAGATCAGCCGACAGCGAAAAGGATTTGTACGCTGAGAATACCAACCCTTCGGGATAAAGTAACCCTCATAGACGTCATCGCTCGTAGCAGCGTGGGGTATACCTGTGGGACATCATACGTACTGCATGGGCGAGGCAAGTCCACAGTAGTAACTCACCAAGAGGCACCGCGGGCCTCCACCTTCTCGCTTCTTTGCATATCGCATCGACAAATGGCAACCTGGGACGATCCTCAAACGAGGGCAATCGCTCTCTCTTAGTAACCGCATCGAGTTCATTCTGAGCCATCGTCTGGACTTCTGGATGAAGTAAGATCGCTATGAAGAACGGCATCAAGGACGACGGTGTCTGAAAAACGAAGACCTGTTTAAGCTGGCGTAGTCTCGAAATTTTACTTTAGCCACGTACTGTTTCGGTCCCGCCTGAGCGCTGGATCAAGCATGTCTCGGGCATTGACGTATCATCGCACTCACCTAGATACATCGTCCCTAGAGCTCTCTCAAGCACTTCCTCCGCTTTTTCGCGCTCCGATTTCGGTAGTTTCTCCGCCTCTCGCAGCTTCTCGAGAGCGATTGACGGTTGAGCCGTGCCATTTAGCTAAGAAAGTGTGAAATTTCAAACACGCTTGAATGTTCAAGTGCTCACAAAGGATTCTCTGGCGTGTTCCATCGGCCTATGTAGGACCTCCTGTCCTATATCATAACCAAAGCGAGCGAGCGGCTTATAACTCCACCATGGAAGCCATTCAGGGATGTGTTTTACTAGGGCGAATGAGCATTGAACTTGTCAAACACCAAAGAAGACTCACAGAAAGGAAGGGTATTAACCAGCAAGGCACCCGGGAGGGCTGTTTCGCCCAAGAGTTGTATCATTTTCTTACCAACTTTGACTACTCTGTCGTTGATATCCTTGACTTCGTAACCATACTCGAGGGCTAACACTACTGATCCTGAAAGGCTGGACAGTTGGGACAATGTTTAGAAAAACCGGATGCACGTGCTAGAGGGATGCCACGAACTGATTGAGGTGGGCTTCCAACTCATTTGGGTTTGCTAACACCTTGGAGAGGAAAGCATATGACCTCGCTTGTAGCATAGGACGATGCGCCACTATGCTCCCCGGCCGAAGGCTACGATCGAGCAGCTTGCGTGCCAGACGCCATTCCTCAGTGCAATTTCCGAGACCTACGTTCCAATAATACCCCATCCTGATCTTTATCAGACACCATGCGTCGTAAATACTCTATTCGGGAAGACATACATGTCGAAGATCGTAATCAGAGGACGATCAGAGTAGATATCAGGACGTTTCACGAGGAGGTCTTTGTTTACTTTGACTGAATTCAATACGACGACGACTTGACCCAAGGCGCAGAAAGATATGATATCGCCTGCCATCCCTTTCGTCAGGTTGCCAGAATACCCTTAACGCAAAATAAACCACACCATATTTCTTCGAAAGTTGAGTATACGTTAGCCAGGAGAATTCCTTTGGGATATCGAACAGATTTCCTATTAGAGGGAGCGGTCGTGGTCCAGGAGGGTACGGGAGGCCCCGCCTCCTTTGATAGTCGCGAATGGCCAAGAATGCGGCAAAAGAAGAAAGGATAACAAGAACATCAAGGATTGACGTCGGAGTAATGGATGGCATGAAAATAGCACGAGTTGGAGAGGAGGTAGTGAGTTGGTGGGATCAAGCGACAGGAATTCCCACCGTAGTATGGGTACGGTAATATATATCAACGAGAAGTTAGACCGAGGACTTGGATGATGATGTGCAATTGGGCCCTGGGGTAAGATTTCAAGGAACCGATCGCGCTAACAAAGGTACTGTAGCGACGGACTGAGTTTTCACTGGCAGATTCCAGCGAGATCCGACAAACTTCCCGTTATCAATAGTAACTTACTGTGCTGGTTACACTGTAGGGTAGCCCGTGGCCGAGATTTAATGTACATATAAAATGTAACTTTGATGAACTTACTGCCGAACGTTTTTCTCACTTTCACAGTGAACATTATGACGTACTAACATTTGCCGGATTTCACGTCAAGGCAAGTACGGGCCACACAGTCTTGCAGTGAGCTGGTGTCAAGAAATGCCAAGGTGGTGATACATCAGCCAGCTCAATCGTTTTTAGGTGCGGATAGCGTTGCTGAGGAGAACTGAGTTGCGGTTATGCATGGGCCCACATCATGATGATCAGGGATATAAATTACAGCGTGTTCACAAAACCTTGTCCTGCGCCATTTTTCGAAAAAATTCTCGGCTAATTGCTGGCAAATGCCGAGCACTGTGATTCGTGTGATAGTTGGCTTAGTCATTCCCACACAAGGTGGTTTACATGTGGGAATTCTGGTTTTCCACCTGTCGGAGTTTGCCGGAAAATTAGCCGATATTTTTTTAAAAAACGGCGCAGGACAAGGCTACAGTAAGTGAATACGCTGTAAAAATAATTAATTACGCGGGAAACGATCACGTGATGGCGGGTAGGGCAACCGAGTCGCGCGACGTTTTGAACAACGACGCAAACACGTTCAAGCTGCTCTCGCCTCGAAAAAACTAAATATGAATCGTCCGAGGGAGAGTCTCCTTACCCTCTTCGACCCACTATTCTCAGGAGACTCCGCGACGCCGCCCCCTCCTCCTGGTCGCGATATCCCCTCTCCAGATTTGGGCTCTGACAAGGAAAATGCCGCACCCAGTGACAACTCTATCACGCTCACCAAGTTCTTCAACCGTGTCTATACGCGGCCAAAGGCTCAGCTACCTCGTTTGTTGCCAAAGGGCCGACTTATCGATATTGGAGACGCGAACGCGTCGGACGACGATGACTCTGACTCGGATTCTGACGATGGCCGAAGGGAACAACATGGGGTTGTTGTTCATCACGAGACCGTCCTCCCTGTTACTGGCAGAGAGGAAGAGGCGAGAGATTCACCTTCGCGACGTCCTCTCGCGGATATCGCGCTTGGAGACGGTAGGAATAGCCCCTTGGCTATGAAGAAGTGTCCGTCGCCTTCGCTTCTCACGCGTAAGGGCACACCATCGCCATCACCGTTCGGGTCTCCCTCTCCGTTCAAACTTGCGCGTCCCACCCCTGCACCATCTTCGTCTCCCCTCGCGTCCGTCATTAACGCGATCAACGGCACCACATCACGCTCACGCACGCCCTCGCCCTCGTCACCATCCGCCCCATCCGCCCCACGAATCGCCGTCACACCCGCCGAGCCATCCTCACCGTCACCCAAAGGACGACAACTGCGACCAGACACGATGCTCCATGCCTCCCCCGATGTTGATATTGACGTTGACCTTCAAGAGGCTATGAGCGTGCATTTTGACGAGTCGGCGTCGTTTGACTTGCTCAAGGACAAGATGATGTTTCCGGAGAATGATTCGTTGGATGCTGACCTTGACATGGATATTGGGGGTTTATCCGCGATGAAGGTGCTCGAGGACAGGGATCGGGATGAGAAGGTCATGATGCCTATCCCAGAGGCGGATGCCGAGAGTGAGGGTGAGCTGGACTGTGTGGGTATGTTAGAGGAACGGCTACGCGACATGAACATTTTGGAAGAGGAGGTAGGCGACAGAGATGATATCATCTCAACGTCACCGGAGTTTAGCAACTGCGACATTCTCAGTCAGTATTTTATTCGGTCTATATTTGGTCTTTGTTTCTCAGACAAAATCTCCAATTGCAGCTCTGCAGGCACCAGTACACCAATTCGTCCGCCCAGAGGACCACCAGATGCAAGTTACCGCTGCGCCCACCGCTAGGTGTAATAATGCACCTCCGGCAGCGCCCCTTCGTAGACGAAACAGCATGCGCCCATCGATGTCTTCTGCACTTCCTATTCCTGCGTCGACATGCATGGCTCTGCACGTCACGAAAAAGGAAAGGCCGAAACAGGGAATGACGACGGTGGCACATGCTATCCCAATGCGCAAACCAGCGGGAAGCACCGGTATCCATTCTGCACAAGCGCAACCGCCCCGGCCACGCGGAAGCGTAAGCACGATGACACTTAGCGGAGTACAGCGCCCGCCCACATCCGCCGTTGTTAATGTCACGCATTCGAGGGCTATGTCTGTTCCTTCGTCAGCAGCCTCCTTGCGCATGCATTCTCAGTCCCAATCTCAGCGGAATAAGCAGATGGTGACGCAGGCGGCCCCATCGTCGTCCAAGGGGACCGTGGCAGGCGCTAGTGGCTTGCGTCGCCCGTCTAGCCTCCGTGCGCCGACGTCACGTGTAGGCGCTTCTGGTATCGCTGTGCCGCGCGCTTCTTCTGCTGGTGTTGTTACGAGGCGTGTATCGATCTCTATGTCGACATCTACGGCTGTTGGCGGTAGTGGCGGTGGCGGTGGCGGTGGAGGAAGGCGTGGATCGACTGGGGTGAACAAGATTGGGCCCGTAAAGGGTGATGGTTCTGGTCCGTCGGCTAGTGCGCGGATGATGCGTCGTGTGTGAGTGGTGTGAGATGGGTGTGTCACGCAGTAGTCATCGAGCATTGGACATGATCACATTTTTGTTTCATTTTAACTTTTTTTTACTCACGAAACGTATGAAACACACACGAGCTCACATGATCGAGGACATGGCATGTAGACTAGCGTTCTGATGTGTTCTGATTTTCTGAAACGATGCACGTCGCTGCGGGTGAGAGCCACACGTGCCTCCGAGGATGGCCGGCGCCGAGAAGAGCCGTGATATGGCCATATATAGACTAGGGCCGAGAGTGGCAGAGGCGCGTGTGTCGCTCCCATCGATACTTTCTTTCCCTCTCCTCTGCCCATTCTCCCCCTCCTCTGCCCTCTTTCCTCTCCTTTCCCCCATCATCTCCACTTTTGCTTCCTCGTTACTCCCAATTTACTTCTCATGGCTCGCTCTCAATCCCTCCTCACCCCAGAACCGTCTCATATCGTCCGCCAACCGGTAACGATATGTCATGTGTGCGTTTTTTCCGCCCCATCTTCCCGATAGGCGATACCATCTCACTGACTTTGGGCGTCTTCGCCTCACCCTTCCTCTCTACATAGCCAACTACGAGATCTCATCATATGTCCTGATGAGCGTGGCGTGGTCAACTATGTCCAAGACCAGAGTATCATGGAGCGCGACATAACCAATCCATCCTCTGTGAGTTTTTCTGCTTTCTCCTCTTCGCCTATCCTTCTCCGGTTCCTTTCTCGATCGCTTTTACGCGGAAAAAAGTGAAATAAGAGGGCGAATGATGGGCGATGTGATCTTTCCTTGGTTTGAAACCCTTGGTATGGGCGATGCGTATTCCAGCTATCCTCCTTTTGAT
>Ga0137362_10002770_pt1 | contig 11529 bp, 9 predicted proteins | sample MadtaG_2_FD_104801 | JGI IMG/M metagenome (GOLD analysis project Ga0137362, IMG submission 104801) | Vadose zone soil microbial communities from Angelo Coast Range Reserve, California, USA - Mad1_100_16 metaG | ecosystem: Environmental > Terrestrial > Soil > Vadose zone | place: USA: California... | reverse complement strand
GCCAACCCGGTGCCCACCGAGCACGACGTGCGCGAGGCGCTCGCCGGCAATCTCTGCCGCTGCACCGGCTACACGAAGATCATCGAGGCCGTGCTGGCCGCGGCGGGAGGCCGCTGATGCGCCTCCGTCCCTTCGCCCTGGCCGAGCCCGAGAGCGTGCCCGAGGCCGTGGAGGTCCTGTCGAGGCTGGAAGGCGACACGCGCATCATCGCCGGGGGCACCGCGCTCGTGCCGACCATGCGGCTCGGCCTCGTCACGCCGGACCGCCTCGTGTCGCTCCACCGGATCCCCGGGCTCTCCGAGATCCGCGTGAGCAAGGGCGTGCTCGAGGTGGGCGCCATGGCCAGCCTCGCCGCGCTCGCGCGACACGGCGCCCTGCGTGCGGGCTGGCCCCTCCTCGCCCAGGCCGCGGGTCGAGTGGCCACTCCGGCCATCCGTAGCTCGGCGACGCTCGGGGGCAATCTCTGCTATGCGGAGGCGGCCTCGGATCCCGCACCCGCGCTGCTCTGTCTCGACACCCAGGTGCGGGTGGGCGATTCGGTCGGCGAGCGCGTGGTGCCCATCGCCGAGTTCTTCACGGGGTTCTACGAGACGGCCATCGCGCCGGGCGAAGTCCTCACGGGGGTGCGCGTGCCCGCCGTGCCGCCGGGCGCCCGTGGCGGCTACGTGAAGTTCTGCCCACGCTCGGCCGAGGACAAGCCCCTGATCGGAGTGGCCGCGCTTCTCGTCCTGGACGCCGCCAAGCGCGTGGACGAGGTCAGGATCGCCCTCGCGGGAGCGGCGCCCACGCCGATGCGCGCGCGTGGCGCCGAGGCGGCGGTGCGGGAGCAGGAGCTCTCCGATCGCGTCATCCGCGAGGCGGCCGACGCCGCGTCGGCGGAAGCCGATCCGCTCTCCGACCTCATGGGCTCCGCCGACTACCGGAGGGAGATGATCCGCGTCTGGGTGCGCCGCCTCCTCACCGCGCTGCGCGAGGGCCGCGCCATCGCGTGACGCTCCTCTCCCCTGCGGGCTCTGCGGTCAAAGCCGGCAAGGCGTGATCTCCGCCGGCGCGCGCCACTGCCCTCGCTGGGCGTCCTCAGGTCAGTCAAGCTTCCCATCAGCCTTTGACGCTGCCCGCGGTGAGCCCTTCGACCATGTACTTCTGCAGGTAGACATAGGCGGCGATAACGGGCAGGGTGGTCAGCACCGCTCCCGCCATCAGGTAGCCCCAGCCGTAGACGTCGCCCGTGATGAAGGTCGAGAGCCCGACGGGGAGGGTGCGGAGCTTCACGTTGGTGATGAACACGAGGGCGTAGAGGAACTCGTTCCAGGATTGGGTGAAGGCGTAGAGCCCGGCGGCGAGCACGCCCGGCGCAGCCAAGGGCAAGATGACACGCCGGAAGGCCCCGAAGCGCGTCGCGCCGTCGATCATGGCCGCTTCTTCGAGCTCCACGGGTATGGACTCGAAGTAGCCCATGAGGAGCCAGGTCACGAACGGGATGGTGAAGGATGGATAGGCGACGATGAGTCCGCCCAGGCTGTCGGCGAGGCCGAGGGTACGGATCTGGGCGTAGAGGGGAATGAAGAGAATGGCCGGCGGCACCAGATAGGTGATGAGGACCGCGCTGGACATGAAGGCTCGACCGAGAAACTTGAGTCGGGCCAGCGCGTAGGCGCCGATGGTGCCGATGGCGGTGGCGAGCAGGGTGCTGCTGACGGAAACGAAGACGCTGTTGCCGAACCAGGCCACGAACTCGGTCTTGCCCAGGAGATGGCGGTAGTTGTCCGTGACCACGGGGCTCGGCCAGAACATGCTGACGAGGCTGCGCATCTGCTCTTCGCCCTTGAAGGACGTCACCGTCATCCAGTAGAAGGGGAAGACGACGATCACGAGCAGGGTCATGAGGAAGCTGTAGGACCCCACCAGCTGAAGCCGCGCGGCAAACCCCTTGTTCATTTACTCCAGCCCTCGCCTCATCGCGGTCCTCGCCTGCGGCTCGGCGCCGCGCTTCAGCTCGAAGATCACTTTGTCCGACTCTTGCGCATGTAGCGCGCGAGCACGATGATCACGGCGGCCATGGCGGGCAGCATGTAGAGCGCGACGGCGATGGCTTCGCCGAGTCTCTGGGCGCCGAAGGCGATCTCGTAAGTGAAGACGGGCAGGACCTGGGTCGCCCCGCCCGGACCGCCCCTGGTCAGGATGTAGACGATCTGGAAGTCGTTGAAGGTCCAGATGGTCGAGAGCAGCATCACGATGATCACGATGTTCCGGATGCCGGGCAGGGTCACGTGGCGGAAGCGGAGGAGGGGGCCCGCGCCGTCCACCGCCGCCGCCTCGTACATCTCGGCCGGAATGGCTCTCAATCCGGCGAGGAAGCTGATCCCGAAGAAGGGGAAGCCGCGCCAGATGTTAACGCCGATCACCGAGGCCATGGCCGTCCCGGGCTCACTAAGCCATCCGACGCCCTGGGGCAGGATGTGGAAGACCTTGACGAGCATGTAGTTCAGGACGCCCAGGCTGTAGTCGAAGATCCACAGGAAGTTGAGGGCGGAGACCACCGTGGGGGCGACCCACGGGATCAGGAGCACGCCGGTCCAGAAGCTTCGGAAGCGCACGCCGGAGGTGAGCACGAGCGCCATGACCATGCCGAGCACGAGCTTCACGCCGACCGAGCCGAAGGTGAAGATGAAGCTGTTGATGACGGCGCGTTGGAAGAAGCCGTCGAAGGTGAGCTTGACGTAGTTGTCGAAGCCGACCCACACGGGCGGTACTCCGACGTACTTCCGGGTCATGCTGAGGTAGATCGCGTAGCAGAAGGGGTAGGCGACGAGGGCGAGGACGAGGATGACCGTGGGCAGGATGAAGGCGAACCCGAGCCGGTAGTCCGGCCCCAGCATGCGGGCGAGCCCGACCAGCGGCCCGTGCCGCTTGGGTCCGAGTCCGGACTTGGCGCGGAGTTCAGCGGTGCTGATGCTCATGGCAGTGCCTAGCTTCGCCGAACCTTGTAGATCTCCTCGACGCGCGCATGCGCTTCCTTGAGCGCCGCCTCGGGACTCACACCTGCGGTCACCACGCGTCCCGCCATGTCGGTGAGGATGTGCTGGGCATTGACCTCGACGGCCGCGGGCGTGATGGGGCCCGGAGAGCCCGCGGGCACGCTGCGGATGATGTTCTGCATGATGGCGTTGAAGTTGGGGTCGGATTTCCAGTACGGGTCCTCGGTGCGCTTCTTGTAGACAGGTCCGGCCTGGCCCACGGACACCTTCATGTACTCGGCGAAGTGCTCTTCGTCCTCCATGTAGCGGATCATGTCCTCGCCCAGCTCCGCGTACTTGCTCTTCTGGAAGATGCCCCAGTTGTAGCAGGAAGAGCCGACGAAGCTGCCCGAGGGGCCGCCCGGAGTGAGGACGAGCAGGGTCTTCGGCGCCAGCTCGTGCTTCTTGGCCACCATGGCGTAGTAGAGGCTGGCTCCGTTGTTGGTCGTGACGAGCTTGCCCGCCATGAACGCCTCGTTGTTCGACACGTCCGTCCAGCCCATCACGCCCGGCGGCTGGATCTTGTGCTTGGTGATGGTGTCCACGGCGAACTGCAGCGCCTTGAGGTTCTGGTCGTGGAACGTCGTGACGAGCGCCGGCTTGCCGTCCTTGTCCCAGGTGCCGCCGCCGTAGTTCCACAAAATGCTCTGCATGAAGCCGTCGCCGTCGTCCGAGCGATTGAGCGTCTGGCCGAAGCCGTAGATCTCCTTGGCCACGTCCTGGGTCTTCTTGGCGAACTCGACCACGCCCGGGTCATAGGTCGTGGGGGGCTTGAGGCCCTTGGCCTCCATGATGTCCTTGCGGATGTAGAAGACGGTGGTCATGGAATAGCGCGGCACGCCGTAGAACTTGCCATCCACCTTCATGGACTTCTCGGCGAAGGGGAGCATGCCCCCGCGCGGCGTGGCGATGTCTCCCGCCACCTTGCTCACGTCCTTGAGGGCCGCCTTGTAGCGCATAGGGCCGTTGATGTTCATCTCGGCGATGTCGGGCGGGTTGCCCGCCTCGATGGCCGCCACGAACTTCGGCTCGCGGTCGCCGAAGGTGGCCCAGTCGATCTCCACCGTCACCTTGCGGTCCTTGGCCCAGTTCTGCACCTGCTTCTCGAGCACGTCGTTGCCCGCGGTGACGAAGCTCTTGAAGAGCCACACGCGGAGCTTGGTCGCGCTCTGGGCGCCCGCCATGCCCTTGAGCGCCTGGAGGCCCGCCGCGGTGCCGCCCGTGATGACGGCGGCGTTGCGAAGAAACTCACGACGGGCGATGAGGCCCGCGTCCAGCTTCCCGGCCAGGTCCTTCAGGCGGCTATCCATCTCGTTCTCCTTTGAATGAGACTGCGTCGGAGCGCAGATGCCCCCGAGGCTTGGGCGCGGCTTGTAGCCCGGATCGTACTCTAACGACGACCCGGGACACAAGCCGGGGTCTATGTCCGGCGGATCTTGTAGATCTCCTCGACGCGGGCGTGCGCTTCCTTGAGCGCGGCCTCGGCTGAGAGCCCACCCGACACCACGCGCCCCGCCATGTCGCAGAGCACGTACTGCGCCTGGACCTCCACGGCGGCGGAGCTGAAGGGGCCTGGGTAGCCGACCCACGCGCTCCGCATCACGTTCTGCATCATGCCCTCGAAGTTGGGGTCGGACTTCCAGTACGAATTGTCGGCCCGCGACTTGTAGACGGGTCCCGCCTGGCCGATGGACGCCTTCATGTACTCCTCGAAGCGCTTCTCGTCTTCCACCCATCGGATCAGGTCTTCGCAGAGCTCGGCATTCTTGCTCTTCTGGAAAATGCCCCAGTTGTAGGCATTGGCGACGAAGAAGCTTCCGCCGGGGCCTCCCGGCGTCAAGATGATCTGGGTTTTCGCGGCCAGCGGGTCTTTCTTGGCCACCATGGCGTAGTAGAGGCTCGCTCCGTTGTTCGTGCTCACCAGCTTGCCCGCGAGGTAGGCCTCGTTGTTCGAGACGTCGTTCCAGCCCATGACGCCCGGGGGCTGGATCTTGTGCTTCTGGATGGTGTCAACCGAGAACTGCAGCGCCTCGAGGTTCTGCTTCCTGAACGTCGTGGCCAGCGCGGGCTTGCCGTCCTTGTCCCACGCACTTCCGCCGTAGTCGAAGAGGATATTCTGCATGTAGCCGTTGGCGTCGTCGCAGCGGTTGAGGGTCTGGCCGAAGCCCCAAAGGTCCTTGGACGGGTCTTGGCACTTCTTCGCCATCTCGATGACGTCGGGGTCGTAGAGCTTGGGCACCTTCACACCCTTGGCATCGAGCAGGTCCTTGCGGACGAAGAGGCCGCCGGGGAAGGCCAGCCGCGCGACCCCGAAAAACTGTCCGTTGAGGTTGACTACCCGCTCCGCGTAGGGCAGGAGTCCGCCACGCGCCGCCGCCAGCTCCTTGGCGAGCTTGGAGACGTCACGGAGGGCGGGCTTGTAGCGCGCCGGGCCCTGATAGTTCATCTCGGCCATATCGGGGGGATTGCCGGCCTCGATGGCCGCCACGAACTTCTGCTCGCGGTCGCCGAAGGTGGCCCAGTCGACGTCGACCTGCACCTTCCGCTCCGCCGCCCATGCCTCTACCTGCTTGGCGAGGAGATCGTTGCCCGCGGTCACGTAGCTCTTGAAGAGCCAGAGCCGGAGCTTGGTGGCGCCCTGCGCGCTCGCAATGCCTTCGAGCACCTTGAGCCCCGCCGCCGTGCCGCCTGTGATCACGGCGGCCTTGCGGAGGAATTCACGGCGCGCAATCAGGCCTGCGTCGAGTCGTTCTGCCAGGCCCCTGAGTCGGCTATCCATCACGTCTCCTTTGTCGATGAGGACGGCATCGAGGCACAGGCGCCCAGGGGGCTCGCGGGCGGCTTACGTTTGCGATCGTACCCGAGCGGCGCGCGGAGAGGCAAGCTGCGAGGCGTCAGCCCTCCGTTTCGATCTCGCTCTCGTGCCAGCGGCCGAGGGCGAGGCGGGAGAGGCCGGTGAGGAGCGCAAAGATGAGCACGCCGGCCGCCGAGATCAGGAGCACCGCGGCGAACATCCGGGGGATCTGGAGCTGGTAGCCGGCTTCGAGGATGCGGAAGGCGAGTCCCGACTGCGCGCCGCCCGTGCCCGCCACGAACTCCGCCACGACGGCGCCGATGAGGGCGAGGCCTCCGCTGATGCGCAGGCCTCCGAGGAAATAGGGGAGGGCGGCAGGGAGGCGGAGATACCGGAGCGCCTGCCAGCGCGTGGCGCCATAGAGGCGGAAGAGATCGACGAGATTCCGGTCCGTGCTGGTGAGCCCGAGCACGGTGTTCGCGAGCACGGGAAAGAAGGCGACGAGCCAGGCGCAGACGAGGAGGGCGAGCGGTATCCATTTGACCCACAGGATGATGAGGGGTGCGATGGCCACCAGAGGAGTGACCTGAAGGATAACCGCGTAGGGGAAGAAGGCGCGCTCTATCCGCGGACTGGGTGAAGAGGACGGCGAGGGCCAGCCCGAGCACGGCCGAGACAAGGAAGGCGGCCGCGGTAATGGCGAGCGTGACGAGGAGAGAGGGAAACAGCGTGCCCCAGTCCGTGACCACCGTTTGCCCGATCAGGAAGGGGCCGGGCAGGATATACGGTGGAATGCCCTCCCAGCGAACAATGCCCTCCCAGGCTGCGAGAGCGAGCACGCCGATCAGGGCGGGCGCGAGGACGCGGTACCTAGGTCGCATCGTGCGCGCGGCCGATTCCCTCCCCCCCGGAGGGGGAGAGGGCCAGGGTGAGGGGGCGTTCCATCGCTGCCGCGAGGAGCGCCGAGACGTCGCGGCATGCGTCGAGGTAGGCGGTGGAAGTACGAAATGCCTCGACGCGCGGCGTGGGCCCCTCGATGCGCCGGGACGCGGCCACTCGGCCGGGCCGCGGCGAGAGCACGACCACACGGCTGCCGAGGTAGACGGACTCGAAGACGCTGTGGGTGACGAAGACCACGGTCAGCCGCCGGCGCTGGTGAAGCTCGGCCAGATCGCTCTCGAGCCTGAAGCGCGTGATCTCGTCGAGGGAAGCGAAGGGCTCGTCCATGAGGAGCACGCGCGGCTGCGTCACGAGCGCCCGCGCGATGGACACGCGCATGCGCATGCCCCCCGAGAGCTCGCGCGGATAGGCGCGCTCGAATCCCTCGAGGCCGACATGCGCGAGGGCGTCACCGACCCGGCCCGCCGACTCCCCCCGGCTCGTGCCCGCCAGCATGAGGGGAAGGCGCACATTGTCCTCCACGCACGCCCAGGGCATGAGGGTGGGCTCCTGGAAGACGAAGCCGAGGCGGTTCTGGACCGCGGGATCGCCCCACTGGATAGCGCCCGCCGAAGGCTCGGCCAGCCCGGCGATCAGCCGCAGCAGGGTGCTCTTGCCGCAACCGGACGGGCCGAGGAGGCTCAGGAGCTCGCCGGGCTCCACGTCGAGGGAGAGCCGATCGAGAGCGAGCGTGCCGCTCGGATATGCTTTGGAGACCTCGCGCACGGTGACAACAGGAAGGCCGGGTGTCACTTCATCCCGACCTTCCTGTTGAGTATAGGCGCGGTGGTAATCGAGCGACGCCTTGAAGACGCCGGCCCTGGTCATGGTGTCGAAAAAGCTCTTCCACCGCGCGTCGGTCATCGCCCCGATGCCGAGGGTGAGCGCGTCGCCGGAGACCACGATGCCGTAGCGCTTCATGGCCTCACGGCAATAGGCGAGGAGATCGTCTGTCATCTCTGGATTATCGCGCTTGATGAGCGCGTTCGCGGGCCGCGCATCGCCGTCCATGTAGCCGTACCAGCCTTCGATGGAGGCATCGACGAAGCGCCGGACGAGATCCGGCTTGTCGCTCACCACCTGGCTGCGCGTCTCGATGGTTGTCGTGTAGCTGGTATAGCCGCCGTCGGCCAAGAGCAGCACCACCGGCTTGACCCCCGCCTGCTCGGCCTTGAAGGGCTCGCTCGTGAGATAGCCCTGCTGTATCGCCTTCTTGTCGGCGAGGAAGGGGGCGAGCTGGAACGTATAGGGGCGGATCTGGGCGTCGGTGTAGCCGAAGCGCTGCTTGAGGAATTGCCAGTAGGTCGACACCGCCCCTGCCGAGATCATGATGGGCTTGCCCTTGAGGGCTTCGAGGGTGTCGTTGCCCTGGCCGGGATGCGCCATGAGGATCTGCGGATCCTTCTGGAAGACGGCGGCCACGGTGATGATGGGAACGCCGCTCGCCGCGTAATTGAGGGCGCCGAAGAGGCTCGCGCCCATGTTGAAGTCGAGGCGGCCGGCCGCGAGGAGCTGGGCGCTGTTGATCTGCAGCCCGCCCTGCCGGATGGTGACGTCGAGACCGTGCCGGCGATAGATGCCCGTGGCCACCGCGTGATAGAAGCCGCCGTGCTCGCCCTGCGCGCGCCAATTGGTGCCGAAGACGATGCGGTCCGATTTCTGCGCGCGCGCGACGCGGGGAGCCACCGCGATGGCCGCGGCGCCCGCGAGCAGTGCGCGCCGGGTGATGGCGGAGCTCGTCCTCGCCCGGGAGGAGGTCATGGGTCGCGATCATGGTGCCACATTGACAGCCCGGAAGCTTCGTAGAACAATCCGCTCGCCACCACCGCGGTCGGGCCAGCGCGCCCGGGAAAGGTCCCGCCATGCGTCCGAGCACCCGCCTCCGCCACATGCTGAAGGAGCCCGGCATCATCGTCGCGCCCGGCGCCTACGACGGATTCTCCGCGCGTCTCATCGAGGCCGCCGGCTTCCGCTGCGTCTACATGACGGGGGCGGGCACCGCCGCCTCGCACCTCGGCCAGCCCGATCTCGGGCTCGCCACCCTGACCGAGATGGCCAACCACGCCGGGCATCTCGCCTCCTGCGTGTCCCTGCCTGTGATCGCCGACGCCGACACCGGCTATGGCAACGTGCTCAACGCCGTGCGCACCGTGCGCGAGTACGAGCGGGCGGGGGTGGCGGGGCTTCACATGGAAGACCAGGTCGCGCCCAAGAAGTGCGGGCACATCTCGGGGAAGCAGGTCATCTCCACCCAGGAATTCTGCGACAAGATCCGCGCGGCCAGCGAATATCGCACCGATCCAGACTTCGTAATCATCGCGCGCACGGACGCGCGCGCCGTCACCTCCCTCGATGATGCGATCGACCGCGGCAACCGGGCGGCCGAGGCGGGCGCCGACGTGATCTTCGTGGAAGCCCCCCAGACCGAAGACGAGATCCAGCGGATCGCCCGCGAGGTCAAGGCGCCCCTTCTCGCGAACATGGTGCCGGGCGGCAAGACGCCCGCCATGAAGATTCCGGAGCTCGAGCGGATGGGCTTCAAGATCGTGATCTTCCCCGCCGTGTGCATGGCGGCGGCGGTGCCCGCCATGGAGCGCGCGCTGGCGTCGCTGAAGGAAACGGGGACGGACTGGCACGATGGCCCCGTGCTGTCGCCGATGGATATTTTCCGCAGAGTCGGTTTCGATTGGTGGCACGCGATCGAAGAAAAGTTCGCCCCCCACCCATAGGAGGATTCATGCGCGCCACGTCGAAGTTGAGAGAGCTCCTCGGTACCGGCAAGACCCTCTTCGTTCCTGGCTGCTACAACGCGCTGAGCGCCAAGATCCTCGAGACCGTGGGTTTTCCCGCCGTGTACATGACGGGATACGGCACGTCGTTGTCCCTCCTCGGCCTGCCCGACGCCGGGCTCGCCACCATGACGGAGATGCACCTGAACGCGCGCTACATCGCCAATGCGGTGTCCGTGCCCGTCATTGCCGACGCCGACAACGGCTACGGCAACGCCATCGGGGTCATCCGCACCGTGCGGGAGTACATCCAGACGGGGGTGGCGGGCATCCACCTCGAGGACCAGGCTATTCCCAAGCGATGCGGTCACGTGGCGGGGCGTCGCGTGATCCCCATCGAGGAGGCGGTGGGCAAGTGTCGCGCGGCCGACACCGTCCGTCGCGATCTCGACCCGGACTTCGTGCTCATCGCCCGCACCGACGCGCGGGGCGCGCACGGGGGTAGCCTCGACGAGGCCATCCGCCGGGCCAATGCCTATCTGGAAGCGGGGGCCGATCTCGCCTTCGTCGAAGGGCCCACGAGCGTGGACGAGGTTCGGCGCATCTGCAAGGAAGTCCACGGCCCCGTCTTCTACAACCAGACGGGCATCTCCCCGCGCTTCACCCTCGAGGAGATGAACGAGTTGGCTATCGCGGTGACCATTCTCCCCGGCGCGACCTTGCGCGCCACCATTCAGGCCGTCTACGACCTGGCGCGAGACCTGTACCTGCGCGGCCCCGTGGCCGAAGCCGACTTCAACGAGCGTTTCAAGGCGCACCCGCTGGGAGACATCCACACCTTCGCCGGATTCGACCAGGTGCGGGAGTGGGAGGAGGAGTATCTTCCCACGGAGGAGATGGAGAAGTACACGGACTCCGTGGGCCACCAGCCCGCGAAGTCCTGACGCGGCCGCTCTCACTGAGGAGATCGCCGTGCCTACCATGTTCGAGAAGATCTGGGGCCCTCACGTCGTGACCGAAGGACCGGGAGGGCAGTCCCTCCTGTACATCGACCGGCACCTCCTCCACGAGGGCGCAACCCATGCCTTCGCGCGCCTTCACCGCGCGGGGCGTTCGGTGCGGCGGCCCGCGGGCCTCGTCGCCACCGCGGATCACTATGTGCCCACGGGGCCGGGATCGGAGGCCCTCGCCAACCAGGAGATCCGCAGCATGGTCGAGAACCTCAGCCGCTCTACGCGCGAAGAGGGTGTGACGCTCTTCGGCCCCGGGGATGCGCGCACGGGTATCGTGCACGTCATCGGGCCGGAGCAGGGACTGACGCAACCGGGCATCCTCCTCGTCTGCGGCGACTCGCACACCGCGACCCACGGGGCCTTCGGCGCGATCGCCTTCGGCATCGGCTCCACCGAAGTCGAGCACGTGCTCGCCACCGGCTGCCTCTGGCAGAAGAAGCCCAAGGCCATGCGCATCACCGTGACGGGCACGCGGCCCGCGGGCATCACGGCCAAGGACGTGATTCTCGCCATCATCGCCAAGATCGGTGCGGGGGGCGGAGTCGGTCACGCCATCGAGTACGCGGGGCCGGTCATCACCGGCATGACCATGGAAGAGCGCATGACCGTCTGTAACATGTCCATCGAGGCGGGAGCCCGCGCGGGCATGATCGCGCCCGATGAGACGACCTTTCGCTACGTCGAAGGCCGCCCCTATGCGCCGAAGGGCGAAAACTGGACCAAGGCGCTGGCCTATTGGAAGACGCTTCCCTCCGACGCGGACGCGGTCTTCGACACCGAGGTGACGCTCGACGCCGGCAGCATCGCGCCCACCGTCACCTGGGGCACGAGCCCGCAGGACGCGCTCCCCATCACCGGGAGCGTGCCCGATCCCGCGCGCGAGGCCAATCCGGCCCGCCGCGAGGCGCTGGGGCGCGCCGTCGACTACATGGGCCTCCGCCCCGGCATGCCGCTCACCGACATCATGGTGGATCGGGTCTTCATTGGCTCGTGCACCAATAGCAGGATCGAGGATCTCCGCGCCGCCGCGGCCGTGG
>Ga0137362_10002769_pt1 | contig 11531 bp, 10 predicted proteins | sample MadtaG_2_FD_104801 | JGI IMG/M metagenome (GOLD analysis project Ga0137362, IMG submission 104801) | Vadose zone soil microbial communities from Angelo Coast Range Reserve, California, USA - Mad1_100_16 metaG | ecosystem: Environmental > Terrestrial > Soil > Vadose zone | place: USA: California... | reverse complement strand
GAGGTGTCGTTGACGACATCGTCGCGCTCCTCGCTCGGCATCACGATCTACAACGATGGCGAGGCGCTGGTGCGCGATGTGCGGCGCGCGACGCTTGTCCGCGGCACGCAGAAGCTCGCGTTTCGCGAAGTGGCGGCCACGATCCGGCCCGAGACGGCCTCGTTGAAACCGGTTTCGGGCGCGGGCTTCGATCTGCTCGAGCAGAATTTCGACTTCGACCTGCTGACGCCGGCGGCTCTGCTGCGCAAGTACGTAGGCAGGCAGGTGTCCGTGATCCATACCAATACGGCCACCGGCGCAGAGATCTCCGAGCAGGCGACCGTGCTGGCAACCAACGACGGCGTCGTGCTTCGCTATCCGGACCGGATCGAGACCGCCGTGGCCGGGCGCCTGTCGTTTCCCGACGTCCCTGCCAACTTGCGCGATCGCCCCACGCTGTCGATGGTGCTGGACGTCGCGCAGGCCGGGGAACAGCAACTGGGGTTGACGTACCTGGCCAAGCAGGTCGGCTGGAAGGCCGACTACATCGCGAACCTGAATCCGGAAGCAACTCGGATGACGCTGAACGGATGGGTCACGCTGACCAACCAGTCGGGCACCGCGTACGAGAACGCGCGGCTGCAACTGGTGGCCGGTACGCTGAACCGGGTTGGACCGGAGATCAAGCCGCTGGCGCTGCAGCAGTTCGCGGCGAAAGCTGCCGCCGCCGCCGAGATGAGCGAGGAGAAGCTCGGCGACTATCACCTGTACACGCTGCCGCGGGCCACGACGATCGAGAACAACCAGACCAAGCAGGTCGCGCTGCTATCGGCCTCCGACGTGCCGGTGCGGCGCGAGTACGTGCTGCAGAACAACGCCGTCGAGTGGTGGTACCAGGCCCGGCGGCCCGATGTGCAGAAGGGCCTGAAGCCCAGCGTGTACCTGCGTTTCGAGAACCGGGACGGCCAACTGGGCATCCCGCTTCCGGCCGGAGTCGTGCGCGCGTACATGCCAGACAGCGGGGGCGGCAGCCAGCTGATTGGCGAGGACTCGATCGCGCATACGGCCAAGGGCGAACTGGTCTCGCTGCGGCTGGGCGAGGCGTTCGATTTGACCGCCGACCGGGTGCAGACCGATTTCAGGGCCGTCTCCGAGCACTCGCGTCAGTCGTCTTACCGGATCGAGTTGCGCAATGCGGACTCCAAGCCGGTTACCGTGACCGTGCGCGAGCCGCTGCGTGGCGACTGGAAGATCATTTCGGAAACCCAGGAGCACGTGAAGGAGAGCGCCGGTTCCGCCGCCTGGCAGGTTCGTGTTCCGGCCGAGGGCAAGGCCGTGCTCGAGTACACGGCCCTGGTGAGCTGGTAGCCGATCAACAGCACCGCTGGGGCAGAGGTCTTGTCAGCCGCTGATCCTCCGTCTCCGTTACGCTCGGCTTTCGAGTTCACAGCACAAGGAGTTCGCGATGCCTGCGTTTCGTCTTCCCCTGTCCGGCAATGTCACACAGTCCATTAATCCGTGGACCATGCTGTTCAATCCGGTCGGCAGTCAGGTGGGCCTGGTGAATATCGACCTCGGGCAGTCGAGCCAGCCGGAGGTCGAGCAAGAAGTGCTGACCGACGTGGCCAGCTACGGCAAGCAGATCGGGCGCATCGAGGACGCATTGATCGTTCTGCTGGACCATTTCAATCCGGGCCGATCGTTGACGGTCCGGGAGCAGCAGGCGATCGACGGTCTGCGCGACCTCGTCTCAGAGGTCCAGAAGGTCAAGCATCGTCATAAGGTTGGGTAGACACGATCACGTGGGACCCTCTCCCTAAAGGGACAGGGGTGGCCACGGCGTCTTCCTGAACGAAGTCGGCCAGCGGGCCGGCGCAGAAGCTTTGCAACAGCCTCTGGTCAGGAGCTCTCGCCGCCGAGCCTGTAAAGCGGTCCGAAGCACGCGTCCAGGGATTCGTCCTTGCAGATGATCATCATGCTCGACGACGGGTGGAACCGGATGTAGTTCGTCACCTGGCTGCCGACCTTGGTGATATCGCCTGCGCAATCCGGCTTGCCGTTGTCCTTCACGATCCGGTCGGTGCTCTTGTAGAAGCCCTTCGCGCTCGGCTCGTCGTCGATTTCATAAACGCTCTCGGCGACCTCCTGACCGCTGGTGACCAGCGTCGTTCCGTCCTGGCGCATGTAATAGGTTTCTTCGCAGTCCGTCTCCGGTACCGCGAATATCCAGGTGCCGAGGATCGGGTGATTGGTCTTCGGCGGCCGCGGCGGGTCGGCGCTGGCACGGTCCGCCAAGACCGCGAGAACGAGGGCGAGCAGGGCGGCTCTCAAAGGGTACTCCGCGATCCCGGAACTCGACGGGTGGAAGATACGCTGAAAATCCCGCCGCGGGTATGCACGCTCCTGCTAATGCGGTGGCTCGCGCCACAGCTGCACCATCGCGTGCTCGAATCGCGTCGCCACCTGCATGGCGTGCAGGTGCTCGTGGTCCTTGATCTGCCAGCGCCCCGCCACCATCACGTCGCGCAGCTGCCGCCCCGGACTGGAAAACACCAGTGCATCCAGCAGCAGCGAGTCGGGAACGCCGAGCAGGCTCGAGTCCGTGCGGTCCACGACCAGCAGATCGGCACGGGCGCCGACCTGAAAACCCCATCGTGCGAAGCCGGCCGCGGACGCGCCGCCTTGCAGAACGCGTTCGAACAGCCGCGCTGCTGTGGAGGGCTGGCCCAACGCCGGTGCCGCTGCGATGTTGCGCTGCTGCTTGACCAGTCGCTGGCCGTATTCGAGCCAGCGCAATTCCTCGCGCCAGGCGCGCGTGACCTGGCTGTCCGATCCGATCGAGATCGGAACAGCGGTAGCGAGCCAGGCCGGCAGATCGGCAATCCCGTCGCCCAGGTTGGCCTCGGTCGTCGGGCACAGCACGACTCCCGCGCCGCTGCTGGCGACCAGTTCGATTTCGGCGGGCGACGCGTGCGTTGCGTGCACCAAGTGCCAGCGCGAATCCAGGCCGCCACCCTGCCGCGCCAGCCATTCGATCGGGCGTGCGCCGAGCGCGCCGATGCACTGCTCGACCTCGCGAGCCTGCTCGGCGACATGAATGTGGATCGGGCCCGTGAAATGCTCGGCCAGCTCGCGCAGCCGCGCGATCGAATCCGGCGCCGCGGCGCGCAGCGAATGGATCGCGAGGCCGGCCCGGACCCCCGCCGGGCGGCGGGAGGAGATCGCGCTCTGCATCGCCCACACCTGATCGGCGCCGGCCCGGAAACGGCGTTGCTCGGGCGCCAGCGTGGATTGATCGAATCCGGCCCGCTCGTACAGCACCGGAAGCAAGGTCAGCTGCATGCCGGCCTCGGCGGCCGCGAGGGCAAGGGCCCAGCTCATCTCGAGCGGATCCTGATAGAGCGAACCGTCCCGGCGGTGTTGAAGGTAGTGAAACTCGCACACGTGCGTGTACCCGACCCGCAGCAGCTCGATGTACAACTGGGCCGCGATCGCCTGCAGTTGGGGCGGCTCGAGTCGCCCCGCCACCCGGTACAGCTGCTCGCGCCAGCCCCAGAAATCGTCGACCTCGCCCTCGCGGCGCTCGGCCAGGCCGGCAAAAGCGCGCTGGAACGCGTGGCTGTGCGCGTTGACCAGCCCCGGTAGCGCGGGTCCGGCCAGCCGTTGCACTTGCGGCGGTGGCTCCGACACGCCGGTCGTGACGTGTGACCACAGGCCGTCGGCGCCGGCCTCCAGCAGCACCGCCTGCTGCCAGTTGCCGGACAGCCACGCCATCGGGGCCCATAGCATCGTCTCAGTCATCGGTCGGCCGCCATTCAAGCAGGGTTTGAACAAGCGCGCGCAGGGTCGGTGCCAGGCGCCCGGATCGCTGCGGATCGACCTGGTACGGAGGCGTTTCGGGCATGTAGCAGCTCCAGCACATCTCGAGCTGGGCCGCGTGTACGCCCTCGGTCGGTCGGCCGTAACGTCGAACAATGTAACCGCCCTTGAAGCGCCCGTCGACCACGTGGGTGAAATCGCGCTGGGCCTGCAGCGACCGCGACATTGCCATTCGCAGCGAAGGCGCGCAGCTCGCGCCGTCGGCGGTGCCCAGGTTCAGGTCCGGCAGGCGCCCGCAGAACAGCCACGGCAGTTCGGACTTGATGCTGTGGCCATCCAGCAGCAGCGCGTAGCCGTGCGCGCTCTTCAGGCGCAGGAGTTCCCGCTGCAGCGCGTCGTGGTAGGGCAGCCAATTCGCTTCGCGCCGACGGGCCACCTCGGCAGCATCCGGCTGCAGACCCGGCCGGTAGAGCGGCTCTCCCGAGAAAAAGCGTTCGGGACACAGGCCCGTGCTGTTGGCGCCCGGGTACATCGGAGCGTCGTCCGGCGGACGGTTCAGGTCGATCACATAGCGCGAGTAGCGCGGCACGATCAGGCTGGCGCCCAGATCGCGCACGAAGGCATACAGCTGCGCAAGGTGCCAGTCGGTGTCTTCCAGCGCCTGCGCCCGCGGCACCATCCGCGCCAGCAGCGGCTGCGCAATCTCGGTGCCGCAATGCGGGACGCTGACCAGCAGCGCGGCGCTGCCGCGCTGCAGGCTGAAACTTGCATCGGCTTCGTTCATAGCGCGAGCGGCACTCCGCCGCACAGGACGCGCAGGCAAGGATTGCCCCCGAGCCAGTAGGCGAGCTCTGCCGGATGCTCGAGATCCCAGACGGCGAAATCGGCCCGCAGACCCTCGGCCAGTCGGCCGCGATCGCTCAGCCCGAGCGCGCGTGCGCCGTTCACGGTGACACCGCGCACTGCCTCCTCGGGCGTCAGTCCGAACAGCGTGCACGCCATGTTCAACATCAGCCGCAACGAAAGCGTGGGCGAGGTCCCGGGATTGTGGTCGGTGGCGATCGCGATCGGCACGCCGGCCCGCCGCATGGCGTCGACCGGGGGCACGCGGGTCTCGCGCAGGAAGTAGAACGCACCCGGCAGCAGGACGGCCGCGCTGCCGGAAGACGCCATCGCGGCCACGCCCTCGGCGCCGACGTACTCCAGGTGATCACACGACAGCGCACGATAGCTCGCCGCCAACGCCACGCCCCCGCAGTCGCTGAACTGCTCGGCATGCAGCTTCACGGGCAAGCCCAGGCGTCGCGCCTGCTCGAACACCCGAGCCGTCTGCTCGCGGCTGAACGCGATACGCTCGCAGTACGCGTCCACCGCATCGACCAGGGACTCCGCGTGCAATTGAGGCAGCCAGCCACACACCGCGTCGATGTAGTCGTCGGCGCGGCCATCGAACTCCGGCGGCAACGCGTGTGCGGCCAGACAGGTGGCGCGCACGTCCACGCCGCGCTCGCGCCCGAGGCGCCGGGCCACCTGCAGGCAGCGCCGTTCGTGTTCCAGGGACAGTCCGTAGCCGGACTTGATCTCGACCGTCGTGACGCCTTCGGCCCGCAGCCGATCGAGCCGGGCGGCGGCACTGGCAAACAGCGCCTCGTCGCTGGCCAACCGCGTGGCGGCCACCGTGGATCGGATCCCGCCGCCTGCCTGCGCGATCTGCTCGTAAGAGGCGCCTTGGAGCCGCAGCTCGAATTCGGATGCGCGTTGGCCGGCATAGATCAGGTGCGTGTGCGCATCGATCAGTCCCGGTGTAACCAGCGCACCGCCGAGGTCATGCTCAACTTCGATATCCAGGCCTGAGCCGAGGTCTAATTCGCGTCCAATCCAGTGCAAACAAGCGCCCTTCACCAGCAGAGCGCCTCGGTCGATCAAACCCCAAGGCGAGCGACCGGTCAGCGTGGCGAGGCGCGCATTGCGCCACAGTGTCGAACCCATGATGGATCCTAATTGCCGCGCGGGGTCCGGACAAGTACAGTGCCCCAAGCATTCATTGCGGGTTGAATCTTTCGATGACCGACCGGCCCGATCCTGACGGCCCGGTGCTCGATGCGCCGGTGAAGTCCCCGCGTGGCAGCGCGCTGACCTGCCGCAACTGGCTGATCGAGGCCGCCTACCGGATGATCCAGAACAATCTGGATCCGGAGGTTGCCGAAGATCCGCAGCGGCTTGTGGTCTATGGAGGAATCGGCAAGGCCGCGCGCAACTGGGACTGCTTCCGCGCGATTGTGTCGGCGCTGCGCGGCCTCGAAGAAGACGAGACGCTGCTGGTGCAATCGGGCAAGCCCGTGGGCGTCGTGCGCACGCACGCGGACGCGCCGCGCGTGCTGATCGCCAACTCCAACCTGGTGCCGCGCTGGGCCACCTGGGAACATTTCCACGAGCTGGATCGCAAGGGCCTGATGATGTTCGGCCAGATGACCGCCGGCTCCTGGATCTACATCGGCAGCCAGGGAATCGTGCAAGGCACTTTCGAGACCTTCTGCGAGGCGGGCCGGCAGCACTACGGCGGCGATCTGGCCGGCCGGTGGATCCTGACGGCGGGACTGGGCGGCATGGGCGGCGCGCAGCCGCTCGCGGCCGGCATGGCCGGCGCCTCCTCGCTGACGATCGAATGCCAGCGCTCGCGCATCGAGGCGCGCCTGCGCACCCGCTACCTGGATGAAGAAGCGCGCGATCTGGACGACGCGCTGGCCCGGATCGGGCAGGCCACGCGCGAGCGGCGGGCCCGCTCGATCGGTCTGCTGGGCAATGCGGCCGAGCTGCTGCCGGAACTGGCCCGCCGCGCGCGAGCGGGCGGTTTGAGGCCGGACCTGGTCACCGACCAGACCTCCGCCCACGACCTGATCAACGGCTACCTGCCGGTCGGCTGGAGCGTGGAACGCTGGCGCGCGGCGCAGGCCGATCCGCGGCAGCACGAGATGCTGCAGCGCGCCGCGGCGGACAGCTGCGCGGTGCATGTGCGCGCGATGCTCGACTTGCGCTCTCTCGGCGTTCCGGTGTTCGACTACGGCAACAACATCCGCCAGGTCGCGTTCGACCACGGCGTTGCCGACGCATTCGACTTTCCGGGCTTCGTTCCGGCCTACATACGGCCGCTCTTTTGCGTGGGCAAGGGGCCGTTTCGCTGGGTTGCGCTGTCCGGCGACCCGCAGGACATACGTCGCACCGATGCCAGACTGAAGGAGTTGTTCCCGGACGACCGGCATCTGCACCGCTGGCTCGATATGGCTTCCGAACGGATCGCTTTCCAGGGGCTGCCGGCACGGATCTGCTGGCTCGGCCTGGGCGAGCGCCAGCGTGCCGGGCTGGCATTCAACCAGATGGTTGCAAGCGGGGAGCTCGCGGCGCCGATCGTGATCGGCCGCGATCACCTGGACGCCGGTTCGGTCGCCTCGCCCAACCGCGAGACCGAAGCGATGCGCGACGGCTCCGACGCGGTGTCCGACTGGCCGCTGCTCAATGCGATGCTGAACACGGCCTCGGGCGCGACCTGGGTCTCGCTGCATCATGGGGGAGGGGTCGGGATGGGCTACTCGCAGCATGCCGGGGTCGTGATCGTGTGCGACGGCAGCGAAGCGGCGGCGCGCCGGATCGAGCGCGTTCTGTGGAACGATCCGGCCAGCGGGGTGATCCGGCACGCCGACGCCGGTTATCCGGACGCTATCGCCTGCGCCCGCCGGTTCGAACTGAAGCTGCCGATGCGGCCCGCTTGAGTCCGATCGATCGCCGACCGTTTCCAACCACTCGGTCCGACTGACCGGTCCGGAGCGCCGCCGCGATGATCCTCGAGCCTGGCCATTTGACGCTGGAGCAGTTGCAGGCGATCCACACCGCGCGCACGCCGCTGGAGATCGACGAGACGGCGCGCTCCTGGATCCGTGCGAGCGCCGATCTGGTCCAGCGCGCGGCGCAGGGCGAGCGGCCCGTCTACGGCGTGAACACGGGTTTCGGCAAACTCGCCAGCCGGTCGATCAGCCGCGAACAGGTCGACGCCTTGCAACTGAATCTGGTGCGCTCGCACTGCGCCGGCGTCGGCGAGCCGCTGGCGCCCGCCATCGTGCGGCTGATGCTGGCATTGAAAGCGGCCAGCCTGGCGCGGGGCTACTCGGGAGTGCGCGAGCAAGTCGTCGACGCGCTGATCGCGGTTCACAACGCGGGTTTGATCGCTCATGTGCCGAGCCAGGGCTCGGTGGGCGCCTCCGGGGACCTGGCGCCGCTCGCGCATATGGCGCTGGCGCTGATCGGCGAGGGCTACATGTGGGCCGACGGCGAGCGCAAGGAAGCTTTGCCGCTGCTTCAGGCCGCCGGCATCGATCCACTGGTGCTGCAGGCCAAGGAAGGCCTGGCCCTGCTCAACGGCACCCAGACCTCAACCGCGCTGGCGCTGCATGCGCTGTTCACGTTCGAGCCTGTGCTCGAATCGGCGCTGGTGATCGGGGCAATGACGGTCGATGCGGCGCGGGGCAGCGACGACCCGTTCGATCCGCGCATCCACGAATTGCGCGGGCAACCGGGCCAGATCGACGTGGCGAAGTACTACCGCGCACTGCTGGCGGGCAGCCAGATCCGGCGCTCGCACCTGGAGGGGGATGACCGGGTGCAGGATCCGTATTGCCTGCGATGCCAGCCGCAGGTCGTCGGCGCCTGCCTGGACCAGCTGCGCCACGCGGCGGATGTGTTGCTGCGGGAGGCCAACGCAGTGACCGATAACCCGCTCGTGTTTGTCGCGGACGACGCACTGGTGTCGGGCGGCAATTTCCACGCGGAGCCTGTCGCGCTGACGGCCGATGCCTGCGCAGTGGCGATCGCCGAGGTCGGCGCGATCGCCGAACGGCGCATCGCGATGCTGATCGACAGCGCGGTCTCGCGCCTGCCGCCCTTTCTGACCGGCGAGGCCGGACTGCATTCGGGCTTCATGGTGGCTCACGTTACCGCGGCCGCCCTGGCGAGCGAGAACAAATCGCTGGCGCACCCGGCGAGCGTCGACTCGCTGCCGACCTCGGCCAACCAGGAGGATCACGTTTCCATGGCCTGCTTCGCGGCGCGCCGTCTGCAAGCGATGATTTCCAACACGGCCCATATCCTCGGCATCGAGCTGCTCGCGGCTGCGCAGGGTATCGAGTTTCTCAGGCCGTTGCGCAGCTCGTTCGCGCTGGAGCTGGCGCACGGACTGGTGCGCGACGTGTGCCAGCCGCTGCGTCAGGACCGCCCGCTGGCCGACGACATCGAGCGGGCAACCGCCCTTGTGACCGGCGGGGCGTTGTCGCGCGTGTTTCACACACTGCCGAACCTGGTTCCGCTTTGGCCCCTGGAGTGAGCGGCACGGCCAGCGCGGCAATGGAGCGGGCCGCGTCGGGGAAGGCCTCGTTAACGAAACGCGTGTACTGTTTCGCCCGTCGCAAGCAGTTGCCGGCGGAGGTGCCCATGAAAATTGTCCAGGGCCTGCCAAAAAAGAGCGCGGTCGGCCTGTTGATCGCCTCCGGCTTCCTGCTCGCTGCCGCGCCGGCCCGGGCCCAGGTCGCCTCGATCTTCAATGGGTCTTACTTCGCACTTGGCGGCGGGATTGTCGGCCTCGAGGATGCAGAGATCGATTACGGGGGTGCCTTGTCAGGCGGCAACATCCAGTTCGATGCCGGGTGGGCCGTTTCGGGCGCGGCGGGTTGGCGAGTGCTTCACAATTATCGTGTCGAGTTCGAAATCTCGCACCGGGACAACGACCTGACGGATCATGGCTGTTGCTTCGTTCCGCAAGGATCGGTGACGACGACCACTTACATGGTGAACGGCTATTACGATTTTCCGACCTATTCTTATGCGGGCGCGGTGCCTTATATCGGGCTGGGCGTGGGCAGGGCCCAGTTCGTGCATAACATCCAGGTCAACGGCAGCACGCTGTCGAACTCCAACAGCCATGCGGTCGCCTATCAGGTGATCGGCGGGCTCGAGTATCCGATTATTGCGCGGCGGATGAGCGCAACGTTCGAGTTTCGCTACCTAGGGACCAACGAGCCGACGTTCCGGGATCAAAGCGGCTTTTACTATCAATCGGACTACAACAGCTTTACCTTGCTTGCCGGCCTGCGATGGGGGTTCTGACGTCAGAACTCCGCGTGGACCCGGAAGCCGAAGATCGACACCGGACCACGGTCGGCGTTGTACGCGGGATTGACCACGTACTGGAAGTCCGCGCTGACCGTGAACTGCCCACGCAGGCTCCAGGACTGCGCAGAGGGGGCGCTGCCCGTTTCATCGGTGGTGGCCGCGCTCCCTGAGTGGAATCAGCGGCGCGCGATGCCGGCCAACAGTGCGTACGGACCGGGGCACGGGCGCTGCTGCCCATCGCGGTAGCGATAGCGTGAACCGATGCGCGCATCATCGACCGGCCCGCCGATCACCCAGGATTTGATCGCGATCGCGAAGCGACCGCAGGACTTCCCGATCTTGTGCACGGTCTTGAGGGTCATTTCACACCTCCACAGGCAGGCCGGACGCGCTTCGCCGGCAAAGACGAAGCAACCGAATCCGGCAATCCGAACTACTGGGAGGTGGTCGACGCCCCGGCCAGGAAACTGCCGGGTCTTGCTCTGCCTGACGCACCGCCCCGCTCGTTAAGCGGGACGGCGGTATGAGATTGGACTCGTGCCGCGGATCCCGCTGATCACTTCAGAGACCGACTAGGGCCACTTTCCATGGGGTATTTCCCCGCAGTTGACACATCACGAATAATGGGGTCGCGCGGGAGCCAAGTCAATAAGGTCGGACCCGAATATTCAATCGATCGTCGCTTCGTCCAGCACCGAGTCGATCATGTTGCGATTCTTGTCGATGATCCGGATCCGGACCGGGAACCAGTTCAGCTTCTCGCTGATCCAGACCTCGAGCGATTCATCGCCGGACGCGGTGGTGCGGTTCGACAGCACGCGCAGCGCCGGCAGGTGACCGAGCCCGGAATCGACGATTTCCTCCCCGGTCACCGTGAAGGTCCAGTGGCTGACGTCGCGCGTGCCGGCCAGCGTGATCGGTACCACGCTGCCGCGGACGAAACGCTCCGGGTAGACCTGCCGCAGTACCGACAGCTGGAACTGCACGCTCAGTCGATCCTGCGTTCCGGGTTCGGCCTCTCCCTGTCGATTGTCCTCGGTGAAGGTGACGCGGCGGTTGGCCCAGTCGAATTGGGTGGTCGATACCGGACGGCGAGGGCGGGTCTCGGAATATCGCTCGGGCTCCAGGCCAAAATCGGGATCGAACAGGCCCTGCGACGACTCGACGAAATTCACGACATCGATGCTCAGGTCCGACTGGTAGTGTCCGTTCTGGAACCGCCAGCGTGTCGTGGTGCGCCCGCGCACTCCGAGCATGAAGCCTCCGACGCGAACCGTCCCATAGGACTGGTAGACCAAGCGGGCCGACTTCGGCAGCATCACCTGCACCGCAGCGTGCCCCGGCGGCGAGCGTGGCGGCGGCTCCGGGGCCGCCGAGGCGGCGGCCGACACCGGCTCAGGCGCAGGCGCCGTTTCGGCCGGCGCAGCCGTCGCGACGGGTTGGTCGGACGCCGCACCGGGTCCCGATGGCGGGAGGGCCGCAGTCGCGATGTCGCTGGTCTTTGGCGCAGCCGATTGCCCAGAGGCGGGCACAGGCTGCTGCGTTCGCGCCTCGGGCGCCGGCGCAGCAGCGGAGGT
>Ga0137362_10002764_pt1 | contig 11543 bp, 9 predicted proteins | sample MadtaG_2_FD_104801 | JGI IMG/M metagenome (GOLD analysis project Ga0137362, IMG submission 104801) | Vadose zone soil microbial communities from Angelo Coast Range Reserve, California, USA - Mad1_100_16 metaG | ecosystem: Environmental > Terrestrial > Soil > Vadose zone | place: USA: California... | reverse complement strand
ATTCGGCCAGTATCTAGCGCGCTTCGCCAACAACTACGTCACGATGTATGCCGGCCTGGCGTCGGTCATCATCGCGCTAGTGTTTCTGTATTTCATCGCCGCGATCTTCGTGTATGGCGGCGAATTGAACGCGGCGATCATCAAGTCGCGGCTGCCGCATGGCGTGTCGCTTCAAGCAGCGCAGTCGCTAGAGCCCTTGGACTCACAGGCTTGAGCAGAAAGGCATCGGCGCCGGCGGCGCGCGATGCCGCTTCGTCATCGCCGCGGCCCGACACCCCGATGATCGGGATGCGTCCGAGCGGCGGGCTTAAGCTTCGTAGTCGCTTGATCGCCTCGATGCCGTCGATGCCCGGCAACACCATGTCCATCAGCACGGCGTCGAAGCCGCCTTGGGCGATGCGCTCGGCGGCGGCCTCGCCTCGTCCGATGAATTCCGCCTGGTGACCGAGTTCGGTGAGGATGGTATTGAGCACGACGCGGCCGAACGGATTATCCTCGACACTGAGGACGCGCAGCCCCTGCATCGCAGCCGGGGCTACGCCGGCATCCGAATTTGAGCTGGCGGCGCGGGAAGCCTTTGCGCGGCTCAGAGTCACGGTCAAGGTGAAGGTGGTTCCCCCACCCCGCCGTGGCGCAACGACGATGTCGCCACCCATCGCGCGCGCCAGCGCTTTTACCGACGACAGTCCGAGCCCGGCACCGCCAAAGCGTGACGCGATGCTGACATTAGCCTGGGAGAACGGCCGGAACAGGCGCTTGATCTCGTTGAGCGTGAGCCCGATTCCGCTGTCGGAAATCGCAAACGAAACCGCGACCTTGCCTCTTTGACCGAGCATCGGCTCCGCCGCCAGCGCGACGCCGCCGGTTTCTGTGAACTTCACCGCGTTGTCGATCAGGTTTTCCAGTGCGGCGCGGAGGCGGACCGGGTCGCCGACCACCAGCCCCGGCAGCTTTTCCGAAATATCAACCTGGGATTGCAGACCTTTCGCCGCCGCCCGCCCCGCAAGCGAATCGCCGGCGTTGCGCGCCAGCACCCGCAGGTCGAAGAAATCCTGCCGCACGCCGGCCGCGGTGTTGCCGCCCTTTGCAGCATCGACGAACAACGTCGCCAGACTGGCGAGATGTTCCGCACCGGCCTTGATGGTATCGACCCAGCGCCGCTCCCGCTCGCCGAGGTCGGATGTCGCCAGGAGACCGCTGATGGCCAGAATACCGGTAAGCGGCGTGCGGACCTCATGCGCGAACGCCGCGAGCGCTGCCTCGACAATACCGGGCGCGGCGGGCACGGCAGCGCGCTTGCGCGCCTTGTCCGCGGTAACGCGGGAAGCGCGTTTTTTCGGCGCCCGCCTTTTCGGCGGCCGCTTGGTGCGCCGTGAGCGCGATTTTGGCGCCATGATTCCCCTGACCCTGGCCGCCCCCACCATGCCATGGCCGGGCTGGCGGAGTCACGCCGAAGGCGTTTCGGTTTGCGGCGCGCCCACGGCAAACCTGTGGCAATCAAGGCAGGCCGACCAGGCGGCGAATGTCGGCCGGCGTCGCACCTCCGGCGCGGAGTTCGCGCAAGCCGGTGGCCTCGGTCGACTTCGAGAGTTTCCGTCCCGCAGCATCGAGGATGAGGCGGTGGTGGCGGTAGGTCGGCCGCGGCAGGCCAAGCAGCCGCTGCAATAGCCGGTGGACGCTGGTCGACCAGAACAGGTCCTGACCCCGCACCACCTCGGTCACCCCTTGCAAGGCATCGTCGACCACCACCGAGAGGTGATAGCTGGTTGGCGTTTCCTTGCGCGCGAGAATGACGTCGCCCCACGCTTCCGGCCGGGCGGCCACCGCGCCGGCTTCGCCATCGGGACCTTCGCCATGCTCGGTCCAAAACAGGTCGCCGGCGCGCGCGCAGGCTGCCGCCATGTCGAGTCGCAGCGCATAGGGCGCGTCCGATTCGAGCAATCGCGCACGCTCCGCGGACGAAAGCAATTTTGCAGTGCCGGGATAGAGCGGCGCGCCGTCGGGATCGCGCGACCAGTGGCCGCTCGCCTCGCGCTGCGCCACGAGTTTTGCAATCTCGGCGCGGGTCTCGAAGCTCGGATAGACGAGGCCTCGGGCTGAAAGTTTCTCGAGCGCGTCGCGATAATCGGCGAGATGTTCCGATTGCCGCCGCACCGGGTGTTCCCATGCAATCCCGAGCCAGGCGAGGTCTTCATGGATGGCGGCCTCGAATTCCGGCCGGCAGCGAGTCAGGTCGATGTCCTCGATGCGCAGCAGCAAGCGACCGCTGGTTTGGCGCGCCAAATTGAAATTCAGCAACGCCGAAAAGGCGTGGCCGAGATGCAGATAGCCGTTCGGGCTCGGCGCAAGGCGGAAGACGGGTGGCGGCATTGATTCTCAACTCTCGTCATTGCCGGACTTGATCCGGCAATCCATCCTTCAAGAGTCTGTTACGATATGAGATGGATGCGCGGGTCAAGCCCGCGCATGACGGCCCTAGCAAGTTGATCCTGCAATGCTTATCCACCTCAACACCCAGACCGACCTCGAAGAGGCCGTCCACGTGCTGGTCAAGCAGGACCCGCGGCTCAAGCCGATATTTGAGCTGGCGGGCATGCCGGCGCTGCGGCGGCGCGAGCCCGGCTATGCCGGCCTGGCTGCGATCATCTGCGGCCAGCAACTCTCCACCGCCAGCGCCGCGGCGATATGGGCCCGCATCAGCGCCGCCTTCGATCCGTTTCACCATGACGCGTTGCGCCGCGCCCGCGCCGACCGGCTGGGCCGGCTCGGCCTGTCGGCGGCGAAGATCAAGACCTTGAAGAATCTCGCGCGCGAACTGGCCTTGGAACGGCTGAATCTCGAGGTGCTGGCCAATGAGGACGCCGACGCCGCGCACAATACGCTGACGGCATTGCACGGCATCGGCCCGTGGACCGCCGACGTCTATCTGTTGTTTTGTCTTGGACATGGGGACGCCTGGCCCGCGGGCGATCTGGCCGTGCAGGAGGCGGTGAAAATCGGGCTTGGGCTGAAGACGCGGCCGACCACGAAGCAGATGGCTCCGCTGGCGGAACCGTGGCGTCCATTGCGCGGCGCCGCGGCGCATTTGTGGTGGGCCTATTACCGGGCGGTGAAAAAGCGCGAGGGCGTGATCGGCGGCGAGCCGAAAGCGAACGCTGTTTTAAACAAGATACCTGTTGCAAAACGGTCATCGGCAAAAGCAAGAATCACGGAAGGAAAACTGCCGGGATCGAAAACATGAAATCCACCGACTTCGTCGTTGCACGCCAAGATTTGCAGCAATGCAAATTCATCGAGCGTGAGCTGCCGGCCGGCGCCACCCTGCCCGATGAGGCGCTGCTGATCAAGATCGACCGCTTTGCGTTTACCGCCAACAACATCACATACGCCGTTCTCGGCGACCAGTTGAAATACTGGCAGTTGTTTCCGGCGCCGCAAAATTTCGGCAACATTCCGGTGTGGGGATTCGGCGAGGTGATTGTCTCGAAGCATCCTGGCGTAGCAACCGGCGAACGCCTGTTCGGCTATTTCCCGATGGCCACGCATCTGGTGATCGAGGCTGCCGACGTAAGCAAGCGCGGCTTGCGCGACGGCGCCGCGCACCGCCAGGGCGTGGCGCCGGTCTACAACGCCTATGCGCGCGTCAGCGGCGATCCCGCCTTCGCCGGGCGCCAGGGCGATTATCAAGCGCTGCTGCGTCCGCTGTTCATGCTGTCGTTCCTGGTCGACGATTTTTTGGCGGAGAACGAGTTTTACGGCGCGCGCAGCGTGATGCTCTCCAGCGCCTCCAGCAAGACCGCGTTTGGCCTTGCGCATCTGTTGCATACCTTGCGCAAGCCGATACGGGTTATCGGGCTGACTTCCGCGGCGAATACCGATTTCGTCAAGTCGCTCGGCTGCTATGACGAGGTGGTGACCTATGACCGCGTGACCTCGCTGCCATCGGATCAGCCGGTCGCGTTGGTCGACATGGCGGGCAACAGCGAATTGCGCTCCAGGTTGCATCGGCATTTCGGCGACCAAATGAAATATTCCGGGCGGATCGGGCTCACGCACCGCAGCTCGTCGCCGGATGAACCGCCATTGCCTGGCGCCAAGCCGGCATGGTTCTTCGCGCCCGACCAGATTCGCAAACGGGCCAAGGAATGGGGACCGGGCGGCATCGACACCAGGTTCGGCGCGGCGTGGGCGGGTTTTGCTCCGATGCTGGACCGATGGCTCAAGGTCACCGAAGGCCGCGGCGAGGGGCCGGTGAAACAGGTTTATCTCGACACGCTGGCTGGGCGTGTTCCGCCCGATCAGGGGCACATCCTGTCGCTCCTGACATAGCGGAGTTCTTCTTGCACCCTTTCTGCGCGATACCGACCGGTATAGGCTTTGGCAAAACGCGGCAAAGTCGGCCGGCCAAGAGAAACGCCAATGCTGGACAGAACCGACGAAATTTCGATCGCCGCGGAAAATTGGCTCGCGCAATTCGAAACGGCGCTCGCAGAACCCGATGACGGCCTGCTGAAGACACTGTTTCACCCCGACAGTCATTGGCGCGACGTGCTGGCGCTGAGCTGGAACCTGCAGACCATCAACGGCGCCGATGCGATCCTCGCCGAGCTGAAGGCACATACCCCCCGTGCCGCTCCCGGCGCCTTCCAGATCGATCCCGACCGCGCGGCGCCGCGCCGGGTGACCCGCGCCGGCACCAACACGATCGAAGCGATTTTCAAATTTGAGACCGCGCAAGGTCGCGGCAGCGGAATTCTGCGGCTGATTCCCGACGCCGGCGACGGCAACAGGCTGAAAGCCTGGACGCTGCTGACGGCGCTTGACGAATTGAAGGGTTTTGAGGAGCGGCAGGGACGATCGCGGCCCAAGGGCGAGGCCTATTCGCGGGATTTTCGCGGCCCCAATTGGCTCGATCTGCGCAAGGCCGCGGCTGAATATTCCGACCGTGACCCGGTCGCGCTGGTCGTCGGCGGCGGACAGGCCGGACTCTCGATCGCGGCGCGTCTCAAGCAATTGCAGATCGATACGCTGATTGTCGACCGCGAGGCGCGCATCGGCGATAACTGGCGCAATCGCTATCATGCGCTGACGCTGCACAACCAGGTGCAGGTCAACCACCTGCCCTATATGCCGTTTCCGCCGAACTGGCCGGTCTATATCCCCAAGGACAAGCTCGCCAACTGGTTCGAGGCTTATGTCGATGCCATGGAGCTGAACTACTGGACCGGCAACGAGTTCGCGAGCGGCGCTTACGACGAAGCCGAAGGGCGATGGTCGGTGGCGTTGCGCCGGACCGACGGCTCCAGACGAGTGTTGCATCCGCGGCATGTGGTGATGGCCACCGGCGTCAGCGGCATTCCGAACCTGCCGGATATTCCCGGCTTGAAAGATTTCGCCGGCACCGTGCTGCATTCCAGCCAGTATGGCGACGGCGAGGCGTGGCAGGGCAGACGCGCGCTGGTGATCGGCACCGGCAACAGCGGCCATGATATCGCGCAGGACCTCCATTCGAGCGGCGTTAACGTGACGCTGGTTCAGCGCAGCCCGACCCTGATCACCAATATCGAACCATCGGCGCAACTGGCCTATGCGGCGTATAACGAGGGCACGCTGGAGGATAACGACCTGATCGCGACCTCGATGCCGCTGCCGCTCGCGAAAAAAAGCCACCAGTCCATTACGGAGCTGTCGAAGGAGCTCGACAAGGACCTGCTTGATGGCTTGCGCCGCAAGGGTTTCAAGCTCGACTACGGCGAAGACGGCACCGGCTGGCAGTTCAAATATCTCACCCGCGGCGGCGGCTACTATTTCAACGTCGGCTGCTCTGACCTCGTCGTGCGCGGCGAGATTGGCTTGCGGCAATTTTCGGATATCGAATCCTTTGTCGCCGAAGGCGCCCGGATGAAGAGCGGCGAGACGCTTGCCGCCGACCTGATCGTGCTGGCGACCGGCTACAAGGGCCAACAGCATCTGGTGCGAAAACTGTTCGGCGATGAAGTCGCCGGCCGCGTCGGCCCGATCTGGGGTTTCGGCGAGGGTCAGGAACTGCGCAACATGTACACCCGCACCGCGCAGCCGGGGCTGTGGTTCATCGCCGGCAGCCTGGCGCAGTGCCGGATCAACTCGAAATATCTGGCGCTGCAGCTCAAGGCGATCGAGGAAGGCCTGCTGCCGCGCGGCGCGCTTTCTTCCCCTCTCCCCTTGTGCGAGAGGGTGCCTTCGCAAAGCGAAGGCGGGTGAGGGGTCTGTCTCCGCGGATGCAGACCCCTCATCCGCCCTCGATGCTTCGCATCGAGTGCACCTTCTCCCACAAGGGGAGAAGGAAGAAAGGAAGCACACATGCCGGTCATTCTCGGCTCGGGCGAACACCGCTACCGCGTGGTGGAGAATTGGGCGAAGCTGCCGGAGGGGTGGAATCTCTCTGATGTCGCCTCGGTCGCGGTCGACAGCAAGGACCGTGTCTACGTCTTCAATCGCGGCGCCCATCCGATGGTGGTGCTCGACCGCGAAGGCAATTTCATCACCAGCTGGGGCGAAGGCCTGTTCAACCGCGCGCATGGGCTGCACATCGATACCGAGGACAATCTCTATTGCACCGACGACGGCGACCATACGGTGCGCAAGTGCTCTGGCGACGGCAAGGTGCTGCTCACGATCGGCATCCCGAACAAACCCGCGCCCTTCATGAGCGGCGAGCCGTTTCATCGCTGCACCCACACCGCGCTCTCGCCCAAGGGCGAAATCTACGTGTCGGACGGGTACGGCAATGCCTGCGTCCACAAATTCACGCCCGACGGCAGACTGATCAAAACCTGGGGCGAGCCGGGCACCGATCCCGGGCAGTTCAATATCGTCCACAACATCGCAACCGACGCCGACGGCTACGTCTATGTCGCCGACCGCGAGAACCATCGCGTCCAGGTGTTCGACGGCAACGGCAAGTACGAGACGCAGTGGAATAATTTGCACCGGCCCTGCGCGCTTTACTGCTGCGGCGGCAAGCAGCCGAATTTTGTTATTGGCGAGCTCGGTCCGGGCATGCCGGTCAATCGCAAGGTGCCGAATTTGGGTCCGCGCCTGACCATCGTCGACGCCAAGGGAAAGCGTATCGCGCGGCTCGGCGGGGAAAATGGTCCGGGACTCGAAGCCGGCAAATTCCTGGCCCCGCACGGCATCGCGCTGGATTCCAGGGGCGACATCTATGTCGGCGAAGTCGGCGTCACCGACTGGAAGACGAGTTTCCCGGATACGCCGATGCCGACGGAGGTCGGCGTGGTCCGCTGCCTGCAGAAGCTGGAGAAGGTGTAACACTTTCATTCCGCCTTGAGGTTCGCCGCCTTGATGATCGGCCACCAGCGTTCCGCCTCGGCTTTCTGGAATGCACGCAACGCTTCGGGCGATTGCTGCGCGAGCGGCGCGATCTGGATGCCAAGCTCCGCAAAACGCTCTTTCACCGAGGGATCGGCGAGCACTTGCACCATCGTCGCATTCAGCCTGGCGATGATGTCCTTTGGCGTATCCCTGGGTACCCAAAGGCCGTACCAGAGCGAAGCAAGGAAGCCGGGCAGACCGGCCTCGTCCGCGGTCGGAATATCCGGTGACGAAGCCAGCCGCGCCCTGCCCGTGATCGCATAAGGCTTGACGCTTCCGGCGCCGACCAGCGACTTGAAGTTCGACGATGGCTCGATCATGAAATCGATCTGCTCCGCCAGCAGGTCCTGCATGGCCGGGGCATTGCCGCGATACGGCACGAATTGAAATTTGGTTCCGGTTGCTTTCTGGAAGGAAATACCCGTGAGATGACCGGTCGCGCCGACACCGGCGATGCCAACCGACGCCTTGTCGGGATTGGCCTTGAGATACGCAATCAGTCCCTTCAGATCGTCTGCCGGCAGGCTCTTCCTGCCCACGATCAAAAGCGGCTCGCTGCCGATCAGAATGATTGGCTCCAGATCTCTCAACAGATCGAACTGAAGCGCGTAGAGGCCGCCGGTCAGCATGTGCGTGGTGGAGGTGCCGATGCTCAGCGTGTAACCATCGGCGGGTGAACGAACGGCGCGGCCAACGCCGATGCTGCCGGCGGCTCCGGCCACGTTCTCGATGATCAGGGCCTGACCGAGAATTCCCCGCATTTTCTCGCTCAGGAATCGGGCCAGCGTGTCGGTCGCGCCGCCGGCGGGGAACGGCACGATCATGGCAATCGGGCGCGCCGGATAGTTTTGGGCGGCGGCCATGTCGATCGATCCAGAACCAAGCAGCGTCGCGACCAAAACCGTCAGCAGTCGGCCCATGGGGCTCCTCCCGAATTGAGCGCACCGATACATGTTTAGGGCGTGATGGCTTTGAGTTGAATCGGCGCGGATGTTGGCTCACCTCGCCCCGCTTGCGGGGAGAGGTCGGATTGCTACGAGCGATGCAAAGCATCGTCCGGAGCAATCCGGGTGAGGGAGACTATCCGCGAGTCCGGTCGCGCCGAGAGAGCCCCTCACCCCGACCCTCTCCCCGCAAGAGCGGGGCGAGGGAGAAGTGGTCCGCCGCTTCAACCTAAACTCATCATGCTCTGGCGTAATTCTTTCTGCCCTTCTCTGCCGTGCCGCTCAGACATCGCCGACCGCCTCGCGCCGCCGTTGTTCGGATTCTTCCGCATAGCGCCGCATCGCGTGGGCTTCGGTGAGGATTCCGATCGGCCGGTGTTCGTCGCCGCTTTCGACGACAACAAGCGATTCTGCTTCCGCGGCATCAAAGACCTCGATCGCTTCCTGGATGTTCATGACGGGGTGCAGCACGACATCGCGATGATGAAGGATGCCGTTAAGGCCGCTCTTCGCGTCGAGACCCGGCGCATGCGCGTCCGCCACCAGTGCCAGCCCGGCGTAGCGGCCGGCGGCATCGACCGCCACCACCTGGGTCTTCGATCCCAGCGGAAACCTGCCGCGAAATTGTCCAATGGGCATGTCGGCGTTTACGGTGGGAACGTCCGGCCGCATCAGGCTCCGCACCGTGAGATCGCGGATCCAGCCGACATCGGCGGCGCTGCGGATGGTCTCGCCGCGCAAGTGGAATCGCCAGGTCGCGAACGAGTAACCGAATAATTCCCGGGTGATCTGGGTCGAGATGATGACCGCGACCAGCACCGCGGTGGTGAGCCAGAGATTGCCGGTGGACTCCAGCGCGATGAACGCCATCGTCAGCGGTCCGCCGATCACCGAGGCCGACAGCGCACTCATGCCGACGATCGCATAGACGTTGGGATCGAGGTTGAGGCCCGGCCAGATCATGTCAATGCCCGCCGCGAACAGGCGGCCGCCGAGCGCGCCCAGAAACAGCGCGGCGAAAAACAATCCGCCGCGAAAGCCGCTGCCAAGCGATATCACCGACGCCAGCGCTTTCAGTACGAACACACCGGCAATCATCGTCAACGGCATCGAAACGATGCTGGTAAAATGCAGAGCCCCGTGCCCCGACGACATCACATGCGGCGTCAGCAATGCCATTAGACCGACGGCAAGACCGCCAAGCGCCGGGCGGAGCGGCAGCCAGATTCCGGACCCGGTCAGCAACGACTCGCACAGCGCCACGCCGCGCATGATGGCGATGCCAAACAGCGCCGCCAGAATGCCAAGCAGCCCCGCAAGGGCGAGATCGCGCCCGAGCACGTCGCCGACCGGACCGACGCCAATGCCAAGCGACAGCGCGGCAAATCCATGGGTGACAAAATAGCCCGCGACCGCCGCCACTCCGACCGCCGTCAGGCTGGCCGGGGTATAGCCTCCGATCACCAGCTCAAAGGCATAGAAGGCGCCGGCGAGCGGCGCTCCGAACGCGCCCGCGATCGCGGCCGCGGCGCCGCAGCCGACCATGATGCGCTGATCGGCGCGGCGCAGATGAAAGGCGCGGCCCAGGGAAGCGGAGATGCCGCTGGCAAGCTGGGTGTAGCCGGCCTCGAGTCCCACCGAAGCACCGACGCCGCTGGACCAGACCGTTTGCAATGCCACGATCACGCTGCCGCGGAACGACATGCGCCCGCCATGCAGGGCATTGGCCTCGATCGGGTCGATCTCGCGCGCCGGCCGCCATCGCTGCAGCAGGAGCAAGGCCAATCCCAGCACCAGCCCACCCAGGCTCGGAACCAGCACGGCGCGCAGCGGGTCGATGCCGAGCTGGCTCGAAAGACGGTCCCTGATATCGATGTTGAACAGGACGGCATGAAGGGCGGCAACCGCAAGGCTCATCGCCAGCACGACCCACCCGCCGATGGTTCCGACCAGCGCCGCAAGGACCACCAGACTCGTTTCATGCGCGCGCACGAAGGCCCGCAGCCGGCGCGGCGCCTCGAGATAGCGCGACGTGGTGAGCATCTTGCTGCGTCCAAATGCGGCCAAAAGGTGCCGTCCGCCTCGTTTAACGGTGTTTGCGCCGATCGTGCAATCCGGAAGCGACCCCGCGCGGCGGCGGATAAAAGCCGCCAATGCTCTTCACAATCCCGTCACGCTGCCTGTAGTATGTCAACGCAAGCTGCTTCGCAGCTAATATGGGGGCCAGGAGCGTTACTTGAACGCACATGTCTCGCAAGGCGGTTGGCCGGCTCTGGTACTGAATGCGGACTTCCGGCCGCTGAGTTATTACCCGCTGTCTCTCTGGTCGTGGCAGGACGCGATCAAGGCGGTGTTTCTCGATCGCGTCAATATCGTCGAGCAATATGACCGCGCGGTGCGCAGCCCCTCGTTCGAGATCCAGCTGCCGAGCGTGGTGTCGCTGAAATCCTTCGTCAAGCCGAGCACGCATCCCGCCTTCACCCGGTTCAACGTGTTCCTGCGCGACCGCTTCGTCTGCCAGTATTGCTCCTCCAACGACGATCTCACCTTCGATCACATCATCCCGCGCAGCAAGGGCGGCCATACCACCTGGGAAAACGTGGTCGCCGCGTGTTCGCCGTGCAATCTGCGCAAGGGCAACCTGACGCCGCAGCAGGCGCGGATGTTTCCAAGGCAGTTCCCGTTCGCCCCGACGGTGCATCAGCTGCATCGCAACGGCCGGCTGTTCCCGCCGAACTATCTGCACGACAGCTGGCTCGATTATTTGTACTGGGATACCGAGCTCGATCCGTAAAGGCCGGCGCGCGGGCCGCTCTCGCAAGGCTCGCTCCAGTGCCGTTTCCGATTCGATTTTCAAACAGCCGAGAGGATTTTCTTAAGTCGTCATTGCGAGCGAAGCGAAGCAATCCAGCTTCCTTCGCGGCGAAATGGATTGCTTCGCTACGCTCGCAATGACGTGAATTCCAGATACAACTCCGCGATCTCGCGGCGCGATGCGTCCGAGGTTTGCAAGAACGTTCCGCCCTTAGAAAACAGAGGGCGCAGGGAATGCCGGGCGCTCGATGCACCCGCAGCCTCGCACGCAAAATAAAAAGCGTACGAGCGTAGTCACCACGGTCACACCGGAACGACCCGGCATTCCCCGCGCAATGGTTTTACGGCTTACTTCGCGCTCTCCTCGGTGACCACGCTGTTTGACACCGTCGCCTGCGCTTCTTCTCACAGGCT
>Ga0137362_10002762_pt1 | contig 11546 bp, 8 predicted proteins | sample MadtaG_2_FD_104801 | JGI IMG/M metagenome (GOLD analysis project Ga0137362, IMG submission 104801) | Vadose zone soil microbial communities from Angelo Coast Range Reserve, California, USA - Mad1_100_16 metaG | ecosystem: Environmental > Terrestrial > Soil > Vadose zone | place: USA: California... | reverse complement strand
CACACGCAGCTACCTGTCGCAGATCCTGCAGATCACCGGCGGCAACGTGAGTCAGGCCGCGCGCCTCGCCAAGCGCAACCGCACCGACTTCTACAAGCTGCTGGCGCGTCACCAGCTCACGCCGGAAGAATTCAAACAGCGTTAGGCGGTGCCGCAGGACCTAGCGGCACGCAGCCTACGACAGCGGGGTTGCCGGGGTTAGCTTCAACCTCGTGAAGAACTGCGAGCCTCAAGCTCCTCGCGACTTACGGCTCTTGCACCTCCCGTGGCGGCTGCTCGGGTGCAGCCTCCACGGGAGCCGCGTTCCGGCCGAACTGTGCGGCATCGATGCGGTGTTTCTCAAGCAGGTCGTACAGGGTTGGGCGTGTCACGCCGAGAAGTTCTGCCGCGCGCGACAGATTGCCCTTGGCGACAGCGAGCGACTGTCGCACGGCCTGGGCCTCGGCGCGCTGCCGCGCGACGCGCAGGTTCAAGTACTCGGGATCGTCACCTGGGTCCTGCAGACCGAGATCCGTGGCAGTGACGACGGCGCCTTCGGCCATGATCACCGCTCCTTTTATACGGTTCTCCAGCTCGCGCACGTTGCCAGGCCAGCGGTGTGCCTGGATCGCGCGGATCGCATCGGGCGCCAGGCCGCGCGTCGGCTTGCCGAAGCGCTCCGACATTTCCTGCAGCAGGACCTGCCCCAGCAGCAGACTGTCACCCTGACGCTCGCGCAGCGGCGGCACGCGGATCGCCACCTCGCTGATCCGGTAGTACAGATCGTCGCGGAAAGCGCCGGTGCCGATCAGCGCATCGAGGTTGCGGTTCGTGGCGCAGACAATGCGCAGGTCCAGCGGGATGGGCGTACGCCCACCGATACGCTCTACGGTCCGCTCCTGCAGGACACGCAACATCTTGGCCTGTAACGAGGCCGGCATCTCGCCGATCTCATCGAGGAAGATCGTGCCGGTGTCCGCGGACTCGAGCTTGCCGGGCGTGCGCTTGGCCGCCCCGGTGAAGGCTCCCTTCTCGTAACCGAACAGCTCGCTTTCCAGCAGTGTATCCGGGATCGCCGCGCAATTGATCGCGACGAACGGCTTGTGCGAGCGGCCGGACAGCCGGTGCACGGCGCGCGCCAGCAGCTCTTTGCCTGTCCCGCTTTCCCCGAGCAGCAGCACTGTGGCATTGGTGGGGGCGACTTTCTCGATGGCGCGGCACAGACTGCGCATGGAATCGCTCACGCCGATGATGCCTTCGAGGGCCATCGAGCCGGTGCGCTCGCGCAGGCGCCAGTTCTCCTCCTCGAGCTCGCGGATGCGGAACGCCCGCCGCACGACGATGGACAGCACCCCCGCATCGAGCGGCTTGTGGTAGAAGTCTGCGGCTCCGAGACCGACCGCCGCCACGGCCAGCTCGCGCGCGTCGTGCTCCGTCATCGCGATGATCTTGGTGTCGGGCGAGAGACTGAGAATCTGCCGGAGCAATTCCAGACTCTGCGCGGCGACGGCCGGCTCGCGCGCCGCGCCCAGATCGAACAGCACCACGTCGGGCTCGATGCGGCGCACCAGCACGAGCGCCTGCTCCGAGGTCTCGCTCACCGTCACATCGAGGTCGGAGAAGATCGTCTCGAGCTCACGCCGCACGGCGCGGTCGTTTTCCAGTATCAGCAGCTTGCGCCGCTGCATTTCGGCGGCCATCAGCGCGCTCCCTTGCTCATAAATACAACCTCCGCGGTCTGCACCAGAATCGCCAGATCGAACAGCAGGCTGTTATTCTTGATGTAGTACAAATCGTACTGGAGCTTCTCGAACGCATCCTCCTCGGACGAGCCGTACGGATAGCACAGCTGCGCCCAGCCGGTGATGCCGGGCTTCACGCAGTGGCGCAGCACGTAATACGGAATCTTCTCCGCGAGCTCCGTCACGAACTGCGGGCGCTCCGGGCGTGGGCCGACGAAGCTCATATGCCCGCGCAGCACGTTGAGAATCTGCGGCAGCTCGTCGATGCGCAGTTTCCTGATCACGGCGCCGACGCGCGTGACGCGCGGGTCCGACTTCTGCGCCCACTGCGCCTGGCCGTCGCGCTCCGCGTCCGTGCGCATGCTGCGAAATTTGAGCACGCCGAAGCTGCGGCCTCCGAGGCCGACGCGTGCCTGCCGATAGAATACCGGCGCACGCCGACCGTCTTCGAGCTTGATCGCGAGCGCCGTGAGTATCATGACCGGTAGGGACACCGCGACGGTCAACAAACTTGCGAGCAGGTCGAGCACCCGGGCGGAAAACAACCGCAGCGGGTCGCGGCGGAAACCTTCGCCGAAAATCATCCAGCTCGGATTCAAAACGTCGATACGCACTCGTCCCGTCTCCCGCTCCAGAAAGGTGAGCAGCTCGGTGACCTCGATGCCGGCGATACGGCACTCCAGCAACTCCACCAGCGGGAAGCCGCGGCGGCGATCCTCCATGGCCATGACAATTTCATGCACGTCATATGTCTCGCACAGCTCGAGCAGGTCGGCGCCCGGCCCGAGGACCCGCTCGGCGGGGACTGAGACGGTCTCGTCGTCGGGCTGCACGAAGCCCACGATTTCGAAGCCGCGCCGATCCGAGCGGCGCCGCAGCCTCGACATGGCGGTGGTGCGCTGCCCGACCCCATACACCAGCACGCGGCGCTTGAAGAGGCTCTCGTCCACGATCCTCGCAAACACCACTCGCGACACCAGGGTGACGCCGAGCGCCAGCAACGAGGCGAGCCCGAGGACTCCGCGGCCGATCCACAGAGAGGGAACGACGTAGAACGCGGCGGCGGTGACCACCGTCGCCGCGCCGATCGCCGCCACGAGGCGCACAAACACACCCGCGGTGCGCGCCCTCTGGCGCGAGCTGTAAAGACCGAAAGCCAGCAGGCTCAGGAGCACCGCGCCACTGAAGACCGCCGCGCAGGGCCACAGCACGGGCTTCGCGCTTTCGACCGCAGTCGGATACCAGGTCTCAAAGCGGATCCTGTAGGCAAGAAATAACGTCCCGAAGAATGCCGCCGACTCAATGGCGGCCAGCACTGCAATCGACGCATGAACATACTGGCCAAACAGCCGGATGCGCATAGACCTCCCGAGCTGGCGCCCCTCGAGTCGGCATGCGGGACGGCGCTGGACTTTACAATACAGTGTAAAGAATGTCGCGGTCGGAGCTGTGAAGCCTTTCACAATTGCTCTAGACTTTAGCCCTGTGCCGACACCGTTGCCCCATATGATTCGCGAACTTGCGGTGCGCGCCGCCGGACAGAGCCGTGATCTGTCGATGCACGGCCCAGCTTGAGCGGCAAGGGATCCCATCATCCGGAGCGGGCGATGCCGGCTGACACTCCCATCCGTACCCGCCAGTTCCGCAACGCGTTGGGTGCGTTTGCCACGGGCGTGACCATTGTGACGACGCGCAGCCGCGCGGGTGAGGACATCGGCCTCACAGCCAACAGCTTCAACTCGGTGTCTCTGGAGCCACCGATGGTGCTCTGGAGCCTCGCCAAGAGCTCACAAAGCCTGCCGGCGTTCCTGGAGAGCGGCTATTTCGCCGTCCACGTGCTCGCCTCCTCTCAGGAGGAACTATCGCTGACCTTCGCCACGCGGGGCGCGGACAAGTTTGCCGGCCTTGTGCTTGAGCGCGGCAAGGGCGAGATCCCGCTGCTGGCCGGATGCTCGGCGCGATTCCAGTGCCGCACGGCCTTCAATTATGAGGGCGGCGACCATGTCATTTTCGTCGGCGAGGTGGAGTCGTTCGATCACTTCAACCGGCCGCCACTGGTTTTCCATAGCGGCCGCTATGCCGTCACCGTCGAAAAGCCCGCGGCACCCGCGCCACCCACGGCGGACAATGCCGAGCCGGACAGCAGCTTCAGCCAGGATTTCCTCATCTATCTGCTCGGACGTGCTCATTTCCAGCTGTTTCTCGAGCTGCGCCGTGACCTTGAGCGCCACGGCCTGAGCGAGGCGCAATGGTTCGTGCTGAGCATCCTCGGCATCCGCGACAACCGCACGGTGGCGGAGCTCGACCGGCTGCTCTGGTACACGGGGAACCGAGTCACGTACGAGCTGGTGGCAAGCCTGACGGCCGGCGGCTTTGCGTTGCTGGATGGGAGCTATGACCCGCATGCGCGCGTGACCCTCACGGAGGCCGGCAGGCGCATCGTCATCCAGCTCGTTGCCGTTGCCAAGGCCACCGAATCACACGCGGAGCGCAATCTCGGGTTCGGGGAGACGCAACTGCTCAAGAGCGCGCTGCGCAACATTATCCGGGAGACGGACCCGGGGCTGCCGACGCTGCTTTCCCCCACGCACCCGGAATAAGATCGACACAGGCGGCGCAGCGAGGCCTATAACCACATGGTCACGGGGTGGAGCGACAAGTTATTGGTGGGGGTTGCAACCGTCTGGACGGATCACGCGTTTATTGCATAGCTGGCCGCGCCGCAGGCGGCCGGCTATTACCCGAAAATCGGGATGGAGCGCCTCAACGACTGCTTTTTGTTGCGGGGCTCTGAGTAGTCGCGTCGCGGACTGCCGGCCCTTGCCGTCGACCGCCACGTGGTCAGCGACAAGCAAGAAAGCCGGAACGGAGTTCACACGACCCATGACAGCCCCGCGCACGAATAACGAAATGGAACCTGGCCAGCCTCCTCAGCTCAACCGAACCACTAGCGGCTCGATGGCCGAGAAGATCCGCCGCATCCTCAAGGAGCACGGCCGCCTGAGCAAGGATGCCGACACGCTGGCTGCAGAGACCGACCTGTACGAGGCCGGGATGACCTCGCACGCGAGCGTCAACGTGATGCTGGCCCTCGAAGGCGAATTTGACATTGAGTTTCCCGATCACATGCTCAAGCGGAGTGTGTTCGACAGCATCGCCTCGATCAGCGCAGCGGTCGGCCAGCTGCAGAGCGGCTGAAGCTGTCGATGCCGGGCCGCCTCAAGAGCATCACCGGTCATCGGCGCCACCCGCTGACGACCGGTTGGGAACTCTGCTCGGCCCCGCCTGGCGCGTATGCCGACCCGGATGCGCTGAGGCAAGCGCCCGTAGCGTGGATCGCCGCGCGGGCGCCCTCTACTGCCGCCGCGTGCCTTGGCGCGGCGCAACTGTGGAGCCTGGATGCGCCGCCGCGGCGCTTCGATTCCGAAGACTGGTGGTATCGAGTCAAATTCGCCCCACCCCAACAGCGTCCGAACGAGCAGCTGGTGCTGGGATTCGATGGGCTGGCGACGGTGGCGGACGTCTGGCTGAACGGCGAGCCGCTGCTCAGCAGCAGCAACATGTTTGTCGCCCACGAGCGCGCGATCGATGGCCGGCTGCGCGACGCGAACGAGCTGGTCATTCGCTTCCAGGCGCTCGATCGGCTTCTGAAAGCGAAGCGACCCCGGCCCAAGTGGCGCGCACCCATGGTGGAGAACCAGCAGCTGCGCTGGTTTCGCACCACGCTGCTTGGCCGGGCGCCCGGTTGGTCCCCGCCCGCCGCGCCGGTCGGACCTTGGCGGCCGGTCTGGCTCGAAACACGGGCGCACGTCTCGCTGACTGACTTGAGCCTGCGGACGGGCGTGCGCGGCGATGCGGGGTGGCTCGAGGTCGAATGCAAGGTTGTCGGCCTCGGCGGCGCGCAGATCGCGCGAGTCGAGCTGAGTGTGGCTCGCGATACGCACGCCCAGGAGACTCAGCTGCACGCCCGGCGTGCTGGCGATCCGGACGGCGCTCACACCTATGGCGGTCGGCTCGAGATTCCCAAAGCTGTGTTGTGGTGGCCGCACACGCATGGCGAGCCAGCGTTGTACGACGCTCGACTGACGCTGCGTCTGCACGGCTCGAGTGAGGCGCTGGTCGCGGACCTGGGCCGCGTCGGCTTTCGAACCCTGACACTGCATACCCGCGAGGGTGACTTCGCGTTGCACGTCAACGGCGTACCGATCTTCTGCCGGGGAGCGTGCTGGACTCCGCTCGATCCGGTCGGCATGACGGCATCCCAGGACATGCTGCGCGCTGCGCTCGGGCAGGTGCGCTCGGCCGGGATGAACATGCTGCGCATCGGCGGCATGATGGTCTACGAGAGCGATGACTTTCTCGACCTGTGCGATGCCAGCGGCATCCTGCTGTGGCAGGACTTCATGTTCGCCAACATGTGCTACCCGGAGGAGGACCCCGCCTTTGAGGCGACCGTCGAGCAGGAAGCGCGCCAGCAGCTCGCGCGGCTGGCCGGCCGCCCATGTCTTGCGGTGCTGTGCGGCAACAGCGAAGGCGAACAGCAAGCCGCGATGTGGGGAGCGCTACGCGACAGCTGGGCCCCGCAGCTGTTTCATTCGCTGCTTGCCGAGCTCGCGCACCAGTCCTGCCCCGATGTCCCTTATTGGCCCTCGAGCGCGCACGGCGGCTCTTTTCCGCACCAGGGAAATCAGGGCACGACGTCCTACTTTGGGGTCGGCGCATATTTGCGCCCCCTCGAGGATGCCCGCCGCGCGGAGATCCGCTTCGCGACCGAGTGTCTTGCGTTCGCCAACGTCCCGGAAGAGCGGACGCTCGCGAGGCTTCCGGGCGGACTGCCGGTCCGCACCCATCAGCCGGTGTGGAAAACGCGCGTGCCGCGCGACCTCGGCGCGGGTTGGGACTTTGACGACGTGCGCGACCACTACCTGGCTCGACTGTTCGGCCTCGATCCTCTCGACTTGCGTTACGCCGACCACGAGCGCTATCTGACGCTCAGCCGGGTCGTCTCCGGCGAGGTCATGGCCAGAGTGTTCGCTGAATGGCGCCGCGAGCGCTCGAGCTGCCGTGGCGGGCTGATATGGTTCTGGCGCGATTTGTGGTGCGGCGCCGGCTGGGGGATCGTGGACGCACTGGGCGCTCCGAAGGCCGCGTTCTACTACCTGCGCCGCGTGCTGCAACCCGTGTCGGTTGCGATGAGCGACGAAGGCGGTAATGGTCTCTTCGTCCACATTGTCAACGAGCATGCCGATTCGCTCGGCGCGACCCTCGAGTTGGCCTTGTACCACGCGGGCGAGGTTGCAGTCGGCACGGCCAGCCGGCCGCTCACGATCCCGGCCCGCATGGGCCTGGAGCTCCCCGCAGCCGAAATGTTCGACGACTTCCGCGACCTTTCCGACGCGTATCGGTTCGGCCCGCCGGCGCAGGACCTGGTCGTTGCGACGTTGCGCGGTCCGGACAGCTCGGTCTTGAGCCGGGCTTTTCATTTCGTCCTCGGACTGAGCGCCGCGAGAGAGCCGGACGTCGGCCTCACAGCGCTGGCCAGTGCGCGCGCCGATTCCGACTTCGATTTGAAGATCTCCACGCGCCGCTTCGCCCAGTCGGTGTGGATCGAGGCCGCAGGTTTTGTTGCCGACGACGCTTACTTTCACCTCGCGCCCGGCACTGATGCGACCGTGCGGCTGCGGCGAGTCGCGCACGAGCCTGAGCGTGGCTTGCGCGGCAGGGTGCACGCGCTCAACGCGATCACGGCGGCGAAGATCGAAGGCTCGCCGTGACCGGGCCGCGCGCCGAGCCCGTCTACTTCGGGCCCGACGCTCGGCCCCTGTTCGGCTGGATACATCGGCCGGAGCACCCCACCCGCGGACCTCTGGGTCTCGTTCTGTGCAACCCGTTCGGGTATGAAGCGGTCTGCGCCCATCGCACGCTGCGGCATTTCGCCGAAGCTGCAGCTGACGCCGGCATCCCGGCCCTGCGCTTCGATTACGACGGCACGGGCGATTCCGCCGGCGACGATCTCGACCCGGACCGCCTGTCCGCCTGGATCGCGAGCGTGCACCGGGGCGCAGAAGTCCTGCAGCGCGAGGCAGGCTGCGAACGTCTTTGTTTTCTCGGCGTGCGCCTTGGCGCCACGCTTGCCGCACTCGCTGCGAGCGAACGCTCGGATGTGCAAGGCTTGATCGCCCTCGCGCCGGTTGTGACCGCGAAGGCTTATATAAGAGAGTTGCGCGCCTTGCAGATGACCACGGGGCTCGGGACGCCGGCCGAGACTTCCGCAGACGACCTGATGGAGGTCACGGGCTTCACCCTCACCGCCGCAACACGCGCTTCGCTCTCCGCCGTGGACCTCACGAAGCTCGAACGCGCGCCCACCGCCCAGGTTCTCATTCTCGATCGTCACGACCTCCCGGGGAACGAGCGCTGGGCTGCGCATCTGCAGGCGACCGGGGCCACTGTGGAGCGGCGTGCCGTGCCCGGCTACGGGGAAATGATGCTCAGCCCCCATGCCACCGTTGTTCCCACAGAAATGTTGCGTCTGACGGTGGCGTGGCTCGGTGATCGCGCCCCCGCGGAACCGGCCGCGCACGGCGATCGTTACTATCCTGACGACCACTCTCGCCAGGGCCGCGACACGGTTCCCCTCTCCCGACACTCGATTCGGTTGCCCGCCGGGGCGCCTTCTGGAGTACCGATCGCCGAGACGGCCGAATATCTCGATTCCGGGCGCACCCTCTTCGGCATCTTGACCGCGCCGCACTGCGCCGCGTCGGGCACCGCCGCCGTGACGGCGAACCGTTCGCGCAGGGGAATTCTCCTGCTGAATGCCGGTGGCACCCACCGTATCGGGTCCAACCGCCTGTATGTCACGCTGGCGCGCCGCTGGGCATCGCTCGGCCACGTGGTCCTGCGCATCGACATCTCGGGTGTGGGGGACAGCGCGCCGCGCCCGGGTGAAGCGGAGAATGTGATCTACACCGCGCGGGCCGTGGAAGATATTACGCAGGCCATCCGCTACCTGCGTGAGCGCGCCGCAGTGACCGAATGCCGCGCGCTGGGACTTTGCTCGGGCGCCTACCATGCATTCAAAGCGGCCGTCGGCGGCGCGCCTCTGCAAGCGGTCGTGATGATCAATCCGCTCACCTTCTTCTGGAAGGAGGGCATGCCGCTCGATGCGCCGTTGCCGGATCAACGAGTGATCTCCGAAGCGCAGCGTTATCAGCAGACGGCATTCAGACTGCACTCGTGGCTGAAGTTGATGCGTGGCGAGGTGGATGTCGGCAGAGTCGCCCAGATCATGGTCCGGCGCACGGGTTCGTTGGTCAACCACCGCTGGCGCGATCTGGCGCGCCGCTTAGGGTTGCCTCTCACGGACGATCTGGGCCGGGAGCTCGAATCAGTGGCCCAGCGCGGCATCCGCATGCTGTTTGTGTTCGCCGCGCATGACCCCGGCCTCGAGCTGCTGCGAACCCAGGGAGGCTCGTGTGTCGGGAAGCTGCGCCAGCGCCGACAACTCGAGATCCGGGTCATCGGCGGCGCCGACCATACCTTCACGGCGCGCGCCGCCCGCGACCAGTTGATAGCGGTGCTGGCCGAGGCGCTCGATCACGGTCCGCCGCCATGACTGACACTGCCGCCGCCCCGCGCCCCTGCGCCGTTCACATTCCCGCGCTCGACGGGATCCGGGGACTGGCGATCCTGCTCGTGATTCCCCACAACACCAATCTGCTGCTCGAGGCCGCCTTCCACGGCCCCGCGTACGTCGTGAAGGAGTTCCTGCTGTTCGGCTGGGCCGGCGTGCAGCTGTTCTTCGTGCTGTCGGGCTTTCTGATTTCCGGCGCGCTCCTCGATACGCAGGACTCCGCGAGCTACTTCCGATCCTTCTATGCGCGCAGAGTGCTGCGCATTCTGCCGTTGTACTACGGCGTCCTGGTGGTGACGTTCCTGGTGCTCACGCCGCTGCAACTCGCGCCGGCGGAAACGCTGCACACCCAACAGCACCAGATCTGGCTGTGGGCGTTCCTTTCGAATTGGACCGAGCCGCGGGGCCTGGGGGTGGCGGGCTTCGACCATTTCTGGTCGCTGGCAGTCGAAGAGCAGTTTTATCTGCTGTGGCCGCTCATTCTGCACCGCATGCCGCCGCAGCGCGTGCTGCGGCTGTGTGTCGCCATTTGCGTGGCGGCGTTCGGGTTCCGCACAGCGATGCGTGTTGCGGGCTATCCGCCCGAGTATGTGTACGAATTCACGATCTGCCGGATGGATGCGCTGGCCCTGGGCGCCGCGGCTGCCGCGCTCGTGCGCCTGCCGTCCTGGAAGGATCGGCTGGAACGCGGCTCACGCTACCTGCCGTGGGGAGCGCTCGTTGTGTGGGCGAGCGGCGCGCTTCTTACACACGACTATCAACGCAGCGGCTGGCAGACACAGACCTTCGGGATGACTGCACTGGCCCTGGCGTTCACGCTGCTGCTGCTCGCCGCGGTGCGCACCTACGGCGGCCGGCCGACGTGGCTTTCGCGAGCGCTGTGTCTGGCGCCGTTGCGGTCAGCGGGCAAATACAGCTATGCGATGTATGTATTCCATTATCCGATCAGCAAGCTGCTCGGTATCCGGCTGCTCGGCCCGGCGGCGACTGCGCACAGCGCCACGATCGCCGTGCTGTATGCGGCCGCCGTCACACTGGTGACTTATCTGTGCGCCTGGGTGTCATACCATCTGTATGAGCAGCATTTCCTGCGGCTCAAGCGCTATTTTGCTCCGACACATCCACGACTCGCGGAGGCGGTTTGACGAACAGCGAACGCATGCTCGAGATCGCTGGACTGCGCACCACTGCAGTGGGAGCCGAGGCGGCGCCGCTGGTGGTCGTGCTGCTGCACGGCTATGCGATGCAGCCTGCGGACCTGACACCATTTGCACACTCACTGGGGCTGCCCGCGCTGTTTCTGCTGCCGCAGGGCCCGCAGCAGAGCTCCGCTGGCGGACATGGTTGGTGGGACATCGACGCTGAAGCGAGAAACGCCGCCGTGGCGCGCGGGCCTCGCGACCTGGCCGAGCAATATCCGCCCGGACTGGGCGCTGCGCGCGACGGACTGGAGCGATTTGTCGAGGCAGTCGCCGCCGAGTACGAGCCGCACTGCACCGTCGTCGGTGGATTCTCGCAAGGCGGAATGCTGTCGCTCGATTTCGTGCTGCGCGGCTCGAGGCCGGTCGACGGCCTCGTATTGATGTCCGCCTCGCGCATTGCGCGTGCAGACTGGGAGCTGAAGCGCGAACGTCTCCGTGGGTTACCCGCGTTCCTGAGCCACGGGCGAGCGGACCAGGATCTGGCGTTCGCGGCGGGTGAGGCGTTGCGCGACTTCGTGTTGGCAGGCGGCGCCGGAGTCAGCTGGGTGCCGTTCGAGGGCGGCCACGAGACCCCGCTGGTCGTGTGGCGGGGTTTGCGAAAGTTTCTCGGTGGCCTGCTAAAATGCCTCGGAAAAGAGACGCGGCTCCCGACACCTGCGCACAAATGAGACCGGCGTCAGAATCCTCGCAAGCAAGCGGAACCTCCACCATGACCAGCGACTTTCCGGAATTCTCCGCGCATCTGGCCGCCCTCAAGGCGATTGCGGCGGACGTCAGCGCGCCGGGCGCCGCTGACGTCGACGCCAACAGCCGATTCCCACGCGAGACGGTGCAGGCGCTGCAGAAGGCCAAGCTGCTTTCGGCCCCGGTGCCGAAGGAGCTGGGCGGCGCGGGCTACGGCATGCGGGAGCTCGCCGCGCTGTGCTCGACCTTGGCGCAAGCCTGCGGCTCGAGCGCGATGGTATTGGCCATGCACTACATCCAGGT